>Ga0247837_1000306_pt1 | contig 102250 bp, 82 predicted proteins | sample LaCtaG_2_FD_187115 | JGI IMG/M metagenome (GOLD analysis project Ga0247837, IMG submission 187115) | Freshwater microbial communities from meromictic Lake La Cruz, Castile-La Mancha, Spain - LaCruzMarch2015_14.5m | ecosystem: Environmental > Aquatic > Freshwater > Lake | place: Spain... | reverse complement strand
CTGCGACTGTTCGCCGCCAAGCGAGTAAAGGAGTTCCCCACCACACGCTTCTGCAGAACTGAGCACAGCTTAGTGAGGCCGGCGGACTTGATGTGGAATTTGACGATGTGCAGCTTCCACTTGGCCCAGGCACTGAATAAGCGGTCCCTCACTCGGGTTGCCCTTCTATGTACCAGTTTCTCAAGTGCGTTTTTCCTCTTCTTTTGGCTGCCAGCCCTGCCCTCCCTCACAGCCCTCATTCCCGCCCTCAGTCTCCCATTGACGTACACACTTAGCAGGCGGAACAGCACCTTCATGCCCTCCACTTTGCTCAGATTTCGCTGAGTTACCGCCCTCGCCGCAGTCTCTTTTGCGAGTTTCTGAGCCAGGCCATAGGCTTGGATGGAGGAAAAGCCGAAGGAAAGGTGAAAAGAGAGATAAGGCTGCGACAGTTCAAGTAGTAGCTGGGGAAGTTGCGACTTGGACAGGGAATAGTGTCGCTTGAAGGAGGCGAAAGAGAGAATCTGACGAAAATACACGGCCATTACTCCGTTATGAATGGCTTCCACCACCCTTCCCACGCCCCAATCCTTCGGCCTTTCCCTCATTTCCCCCTCTAGCGCAGCCAGTGAGTAGTCCTCACTGCTGTCTTCAAATGGAATGGGACTGTCCCTTGTGAGAAAGGGCATGGGACTTTCCCTGAGTTCCGGGCGCTTCCACTTCCCCAGGGAGTCGTAGAAGCTCTGCATCAGGTTGGTGATGTACTGCGACCGCTTGTAGGGCATTAACTCGCAGAGCAAATATGCGTATTGGCTGTGGAGAGCGGAGGAGTCGCTGTAGAGGGAGATGTGTTCGGAGTCGGGCTTGAGACTGTGGGCGGTCTGGGCAGGGGCGAGGCTGTAGGCCTTCCCAGCCCAGGCAAGGAGTTGGCAGTGTCCCGAGGAACTGAGAGTCTGCATGAGAGAGCGGGTCAACGGAGAGACGTCTGGCTCAGTCCAGAGGTAAAGGACTCTGTCCGCCAAGGAAAGTGAGTACAGACTAGTGGCGGTGGAGCCGAGGGAGTGAAGACGAGAGTGGCTTTGAGTGGGAAGTCGAACGATATCCAAGCAGTCATCAAAGAAGTAGACCTCCCCGTTATCTGTGAGAATGCCAAGGAAGGACATGCCCACTACCGCCGCCACCACAAACTTGTTCTGCAGGCCCGGCAGGGTCAAAGGCCGGGTGTTGTTCACAGCTGCACTCAGACTCCTGCTAAAGGACGTCCTGAGTCGTCTCAGCGACTGCGTAGCTCCACTAGTCATACTATGGCCTCCTATCGACCCGAACATATATAGGAAGCCGCCACTAGTGATCACCACTGTCGCCTGGTCTCCACAGACTAGTCCCTTGCCGTTATATACCTCTGCCGACTGGACGAGGGCTGGCCCTTGCTGGAAGTCGGAAATCCGCCCAAGCTGGCCATTGGCGCCTGTGCCCCAGGTCCATAGCTTCCCGTCCTCTGTATAGGAAGTACTGTCGAGAGCTGCGCCGTGTGTGGAGCCCAGACCTGCTTGGGAAATCTGGGCGGTGAGGCCTGGGAGCAGGGTGGGCTGGGCCGCTTCATCCAACCCTCCGAGAAAGCCATAGCTTTCAGGGTCGCTGCCCTGTCCATAGACCTGCCCAGCGTCACTGACCATCAGCAGTGCTGTGGCATTACAGGCAATCATCTTGACCTTGGCAGGCACTGCTATGTGCAGCGGCAGTCCTCCCTCTTCCCCCTGGAACTCATACATTTCTCCTTCGTCACTGAGCGCATAGGTGCGGCTGGCCTTGGAAACCAGCTGCTTCACACCCTGTTGCGAAGGCAACTCTATAGCGCCGGCCACTACCAGTCTAGTGGCTTCTTTTTCCCTGAGGATTAGGACCTGCATGCTGCTTACCTCCTTCCCACTGGCCATATTACCTGAATCCCCTCATATGGTCTATGCTACTCGCACATTGCTACGTCTGCCTTCTCCGTCTCTTCCTCTTCGCCTGCAGTCTCCTTCTCCATCTCCACCACGCCGGTCTTCCCTGCCCTCAAGGACTGCTGCAGGTCCCCCAGCAGGTCCAAGATCCTTCGGTAGCCGGGCACATCCAGTGCCAAAATGACCTGCTTCGCTTGCGTGATTGTGGTCTTCAGCGTGTCGATGTCCTTCAGCTTCGCAGCGATCTTCTCCGCCTCTCTCGCCACAGGCGGACACAGCGGAGCCGGCTTCGGCACAATGGTGGCAGGCAGCGGAGCATAGGTAGGCTGCGCAGTGGCATAGCTGGGAAGCGTCTGTCCAGTTTGCGGCTTGACCCCTGCTTTCAGCCCCGCCAGACTCAGTTTCAGCTTGATTGCGTGTCCTTTCAGCAGGCCGAAGGCAGCCAACTGGGAGTCGAGGTCGCTTTCCGGGATGGCTAGGAGCTGGGTGAGGTCTGCGACTCCGTGCTCTTGCAGGCGCGGCAGGTACTGGTTGAGACTCAGAGAGGTCCTTTCTTGACTTAGACTTGTGGAAGGCCAAATGAGTTGTTTTAGCAGAAACCGGTCATATTGTTTATAGCAATTAGCTCTCCTTCCATATAGCCTTTGACCTGATAAAGCTACCCTTTGTCACTAATTACAAGGCTTCCTATGGTAATGAGCCGCTTCCAAGTGCTGCACTAGCTCTTTGCCGGTGCAGAAGCGCAGACTGCAGGGCGTTTCAATGCAAATTAGTGTCGTAGCGCTGTCAAACACTGTTTCCGGCTCGATAGCAGGCTGAAATACTGGTGCAAACGCCTGTTTTTCGGAAATAACGGCTGTTTTATACATCTTTTTCGGCTTATAGTGCATATATTCCTCTTTTCCGACCGTAAATCGATCCGTTTTCCTCCTTTTCCGCTTTAACTCCCTCCGGTGAAGCTGGAAAAGCAGGTCTCTGCCTCTCACTAAAGCTTCAGGCCCAGGAGACAGCGGCGAAAGCGAGGAAATAGGGATGGAAACTGCAGTTTGTGCGCTAGCAGCCGGACTGTCCAGGCTGTCTGGCAAGGTAGTAGTCTGGGTTTCAGGACTGTTAGGAGGGAGACTGAGAGCTACTTCCAGGGCGTGCAGGTAGAGAGCCAGGCCTACGTAGTGGAGCTGGGTGGTGCCTCTCAGTAGCTGGGAACTGAGCCTTGCGAAGCCTGCACTCTTGCTTTCAGCAGATTCCATCAGTTTCCCGATTTCTCTCAAATATTCCAGCGTGTTCCTCGTGAGTTCCGTCTCATTCCCAGCCTCAGCGGTGGCTTGGGACTCAGTTGGCAGGGCTCCATGTCTTTGGAAATGCTTGTCAAGCCGGAATTGCAGCAGGAACACCTTGAAGCAGTGGGGATTGGGGCAGGGCAGATAGCCGTGTGTGGTCACCATGTGCTGACTCAGTTCCCTCTTGCTTGCGAAAGTGTCCTCACAGTCCTTCCTCTTACATCTCCTCCTTCTTCTGCCCGTCCTTTCCTCCCTCCTTCCCTCTCTATCTCCCATCTTCGCTTCCTCCCTGTCCATATCCACAAATATACCACAAGTCCATAGAAGTCGCCCAAGCTTCCCTGCTGTCTAGAGCTAGAAAAGGGAGGGTGGATGTGGGAGAACTAGGGAGAAAGAGTGGATTTTAGGAACTCGCTGAAGCGGTTGAAGACCTTGCGAGTGGTTTTGTAGTTCAGCATTGCGTCAGTTAGGACTTCCACGATGAAGTTGGTGTCTACCCATTCTTTTCGCACTGCCTCCACAGAGAACTGCAGGACTCTCTCCAGTACGTCCTTGCACCCTGCTGGGGCCACCTCCACGGCTCGCTCAAAGCTGAGAGTTTCCCCGGCTTTCAGCATTTCTGCTGGGAAGGCAGGCCTGGGCTGGCCTTTCGCTAGTGAAAATATGACCTGAAGGAGCTGCTCCGGCGGACGTCTCTCCAAACTCCCCAGTTGCAGATAGGTCGTCAGCAGGGTTTCCTGCTGCGGGATGTCCAGCCGCTCTGTAGGACTGAGTTTATGGGCTTTGGACAAGACCAAGCGAGCGCGGGTAGCAAGGATAATGCGGTCTAAGGCCCGTAACCGGTCGATGTCGGAAAGCTGCACGAAGACTGAACTGAAAGCCAGCATGATTACTGCCTTGCTTTCCTCGGATGCCATTACTTTGGTCTATATAGGCGGATTGGGGAAACTGTATGAGATTTGGGAAAGGACTGCTGGTGTTCGGCTTTTAAACTTATATGTGTGCAGCCTCGAAGGACCGCATTTCGTTATTGTGTCTCAGTGTGAATAGTGCAAAGGAGAGACTATAGGCCTGCCAACTGTTCACTCCCAGTCTTGCAGCGATACTCCACCCTGCAGATCTCAGCTTAGCAACCTCTCTCTCCACCGAGCCAATAGTTTTCCCTCCCAATAAAGATAATGACCCACTACGATAGGCCGAGACTATTTCGGAAGACTCTCCGCACGCCTGAACTGACACTCGCCTCCACTCCTTTGCCTGTTACTAGTGAGAGTGCAGGCCTGACAGCACAGAAGTCGCTGGGAAGGTTTACCTTCGCTGGCAAGGGGAAGCTCAGGCCAAGGAAACCTGTGGAGACTCCCTTAGGGGGTGGGAAGGTCCGGAGTCGACTGGTGCTTTTGCATAAGTCGCGGCTTAGTCCGAGTCCTGCGAGGCCAGGCTCCCAGCAAGCCACTCCTGCCAGACACCACACTCCCAGTCCTTCCCCCTTCACTCACACTTTCAGTCCCGCCCTTACTCCTGCCTATGCGCAGTCGCTCCAGGTCTCCAGAGAAGCCTCTCCCAGGGCTGGAGGCCTGCTTACAATCGAGGCTATCAATTTGGAACTGGAACTCACAGCTATGCTGGCGCATACTGAAACCCTGCCCAGTCCACAGAGGAGGCGAGAGGCCTTGGCTGCACATATGAAAGTCCTTCACTCTGTTAGTCTCCGTGATCCTGCTTTTGGTCCTTTGCTTTCTAATCTCCACACATCCTTGTCCCACCTCCTGCAGTGCATCCGCATTAAAGAAGTCAGCGAGCTGATAGAGCGCAACAAGGAGCTAAACAGCTACATCACGGACCAAAGACTCATAATTAAGCAAGAAACAGAGCTGAAGTCGACAGTGGAAAGAGTGCATGAGACGCTGTTGAAGGAAAAGGCGCTACTGGGGAAAAAGGTGGAGGAACTGCAGACCCACTGCAGAAGGACAGGGGAGCGAGTGGGCGAAAGGCGAGAGCTGTGGGAAAGGAAAATAGGCGAGTTGGAGGAACAGCTGAAGGCTGCAAGGAAGCGGGAACTGCGACTTCTACACCTGCTGGAATACACAAAACCCCGCTCTCCAGACTCTTCCCCCCAAATCCCTCCCCTGGACTTCCTCCTTTCCAAAGACTGTTCCCCCTTCTCCCCCCATCTCGACGCCAACTCCATCTCCGAAGGCAGCACTGACGAAGTCAAGTCCGGTCCCTCCTGGGACCTGCCGGAAGACCCGGCCTGCCACCACTACTCCTAGCTTCCGCTTAACTGCCTAATTCCATTAACTTGCGAAGAGCAGCGCCGCGGTCCAGGTCCATGTCCATGTCCTTGATGGTGGGTCTGCGGGTGGTCCTGAGAGGCACTTCGGGGGCTGCGCTGGTTCTTTCGATGAAGGAGGGGGTGATGGGCTTGGCACTCATTTTGCTCAGAGTGGGGAGGTTTTCGCCGCCTTCTCTTCTAGCCTGCTTGGGGTTCTCAGTCGTATAGATCTGCCCGTTTTCCGCCTTCATCTCCTCATACCCACTCAGCACGTTTTCACTCTTATCCAGTTTCGAGTAGTTATCCGTCACCTTGACATGCGCATCCGCCAAGTGAGTCGCCCAGTTGGAACTAGTATGCTGCTTTCTCACCCAGTTATGGTCCCTCTCCACAGGCTTCCACTTCCTCACGAATCCCTCGTTTACCAGCTTCATGAGCAGGGGCATGGTTTTCACGCCTGTTGGGACTAGTTTGGCGTTCATGGTGCGCAGGCCGTCCCAGTGGCAGAAGGTGGAGTTGGTCAGACTGGCGCCCCCGTCCACTGAGATCACTTGGCCTGTAATGCTTTGGGCCCGTTTCGAGCACAGGAACGCAATAGCCTTCACAACGTCGTCTACATAAGCAGTCCTCTTCATAGGGTTTTTATCCCCCACTGTCTTATACACGCCCTGCTCCTCTCTGTCCGTGAAGCCTGCGTATTTGAGCAAATTGGTCTGAGTGGCGGCAGGCGCGACGGCATTCACACGCACTCCGGAAGGCGCGAGTTCCAGCGCAAGGCACTTAGTGAGCATTTCAACCCCTGCTTTGCTCATGCAGTACGAAATCATGCCCGCTTGCGGACGATGTCCCCACTCACAACTCAGATTGACAATGCAGCCGTGCGACTTTTCCAAGAAACTGAGAGTCAGCTGCGAGATGTGGTAGACAGCTCTGAGGTTGATATCGATGATATAGTCGTGGTCTTGAGGATAAGTCGTCTCCAAGTCGCCTTCGAAGATGATTCCCGCAGCGTTAATGAGTATGTCCAGTCCCCCGAACATTTCAATAATCGTGAGCGCCATATCGTACTGCTGGTGATCCACCGCCAAGTCACACGCCACCACGACCGCCTGGTTGGGGAACTGCTTCCCTATGACATTCAACTCAGGGATGTCTCTGCCGATCATAGCCACCCGGGCGCCTTGGTTCAGCAGCCAAACGGCAGTGCTGCGGCCGATACCGCTGGAAGCCCCTGTGATCAGCACTCGCTTTTCAGCGAAGTAACGGACGGGAGTTCGTTCCTTAGCTACCCGGTAGCCCAGGGCGTTGAAGCCACTCAGTTCTCCTCTCGGCTCTCCCTTTTTCATTCTAACCAATGCTCAGTCCTACCCAGTCCTTCGCGCTATCCGTTTCCCCGAGGCCGAGTGCAGGCCTGCGAAGCAGTCGCCAAGGAGTTAGAGGAGTTTCTAAGAGAAAGTGTGCATATTAGTGACTGGAAAGATGCCTGACAAGGCTTTAAACCCTCCTAAAAGTCTAACAGCGCTGTACGTAAATTCGCCTTTTACCTTGCTTTAGACACACTCATGCCGCAGATCTCAATTTCCAGTCCTCAAAGAAACCCATTGAAGTCTCCAATGCAGATTCCGTGCAACTCTATCAAGGCGGTAAAGCATTACTATGGCCGGCCTGCAGTCCCTGGGCGTCTTTGAGGTTCGCTCTGTCGAAGTTTGTGCCTTTGGTGTTGGTGAAATGCAGCAAAGCGTTTTCTAGGTTGGCCACTAGGAAGTTGGCTTCCTCGAGATTGCATCCTTGCAAATCGCAAAACCTCAAATCCGCCCCGCTGAGTCTCGCCTTCGTGAAATTGCAATCTCTGCACATCGCCCGTCTCATATCCACTCCACTCAGATTACAGTTGACGAAGCAGCCCCGCTCCACCACTGCCTCCCGCAGAGAACTGTTCTGCAGATTCGCGTCCTGGAAGATCGCGCGGGATAGGTTGGAGTAGCTGAGGTTGACTTCGCGGAGTGTGGCGCCTGTGAAATCACAGCCTTGCAAATTGGCCCGAGTCATATCCAGAAAGGAAATCTGCATCAAGCAGAAATTGCACCTGGGCAGCTGCACCGGTCCCCGCGATATATTGATCACTTTCAACAGCTCCTTGTAGGTCATAGACGCCTGGTCGATCTTGGACTTGAGCACCATGAGTTGGTCCACCAGGACCTGAATTTGGTAGAACTGCGCCTCCCTCAGCAGTCTCGTGACCAGCAGCGGGTCATCCTGCGGTACCAACAGCTCATTATTCCGCAGGAAGTTGAGCACATGCGCGAATAACTCCCCGTCTCGGTCGATAAAGTACCGACTTTTCAGGTCCGTCGGCCAGTTTCCGGCCGCTATAGTGGCCAGCAGGCTTTCTGGACAGACACTTAGGGTCCTTTGGGTCGTTTGGTACTCGGTGCCGCCCACTGACAATGTCACGACGCGGGAATTGCTTTGTTGCATTTATTATAGCGATATTTCAAGCTGCCTTTCTCAATAGGCTGGTAGAGGCAGGACGGACTCTATCGGCTTCTATTTGATTTGCGGCTTGAGGAGTAATGGGGGGAAATAGGGAAAAGGTGGGGAAGAAACAGGAAGCAGCACTTCATTTTGCTGATTTTTGTGTGAAAACTGTGCTTTAGAGAGAGTTTCTCGGAAATTGGAGGACAAAATCTGCTTTTGATTCGTTATTTGCAGTTTTAGGCGTAATTTTCCCTTTCCAGCAGCAGAAAGAGGCAAATTGCCACGAAATCTGATTTGGCACTAAAATTCGTGGAAATCTCTCGAGTTCTCACAAAAGTCGATAAATATAGAAGTATATTCTGAGAAAGGAGTCAATAATAGGCGAAATCTGCAGCTATCAGGTCAATTCACGTATAAATTCCCTATCAAATCAGTACTCGTCCCAGCCATTTTCCAGGGTTGGACTATCCCAGTGAGCGAATGATGGCTGTAATGCTTTCCCTTCGCTCAGAACGGCTGCTTGCGCAGTTCTTTCTGGACATTGCGAGGGGTGAAGAGAGAGTGGAGGACCTGCGGCAGTCTCTATCTCTGCTGTCCGCCTTCACCCCTGCCACCGTGTTCGCCCGCATGGACCGGCGCAGCCTCGGCCACATCGACTCCAGCGACTTCGTCCGCTTCCTCGAGTCTCTCGGCCTAATGCTGCGCGAGTCTGAGGCGCGGCAAATCCTGCAGCAATACGACTCCAATCAAGACGGACTGCTGACGGAAAGTGACTTCTTGCAGTTTGCACTGCCCGCTGCTAACCCGGGGCTGCGGGCGCTGGCGCTGGACAGGAGGTATGGCAGCTATACGGCGGAAGTGCAGGTTGTGGTGACGAGACTGATGGAGGTGGAGCTGGCGTATCAGAGGAATTTGGGGGATGACTTGAGGGATATCCGGGGGGAAGAAGGATTTACCATATCAGCGGCCTTCAACGCTGCTACTCTGCCGCTTTCCACCTATATCACTCGCTCCAGTCTCCACTCCCTCCTGTCCAAGCACTCTACCGCTCCTTCTCACTCTCTGCTGGACGGCATTTTCCGCCGTTTGGACTCTGATGGCGATGAAAAACTCTCTTATTCGGAGTTTTCAGCCCCCTTTTTAGCCTTTTCCCCTGCCACTTCCCTCCACATTTCCCCCCAAACCCGCAGTTTCCGCTCTCTCCGCAACTCCTCCGGGCTCGAAACGAGCTACCGCTCCCCAGAAAGGGAAACCAGGCTGGACTCCCGGTCCTTCCGCAGTCCCGCCCGGTCCTACCGAGCCACCGAGGACCTCTCCACCTCTCTCTCCCAGTCCTTCCGCTCCTCCAAGTCCTACAAGCCTGTCCAGACCTACTACGAGTCCTCCACTTCTAATCGTTACTCCAGTCCCTACTCCTCTCGGTCTCTATCCTCCATCCGACTAGCAGCCTCTGCAGGTCTTTCTCCCTCTGTGAGGAGTGCTTTGACTGCTTACTTCCAGGCCTATGTGGACTTGGGCAGGGAGACTGAGATGAAGAGGAGGGATTTGGCGCTGGACTATGATTTCGACTTGGAGCGGGCGTTTCGAGTGTTTGATAGGTTTGAAAAGGGCTACTTGGGGGAGAGGGATGTGGAGGAGGGGCTGGAGGGACTGGGAATTGTGGGGAGACAGGGAGATGTGAAATTGCTGCTGGCGGAGTTCAGTTCGGGCGGATACGGACGTCTTAGCTATAGGGATTTCTGCGAAATGTTGCTACCTGAAGGCTCCAATCGCTTCTCCTCCCTCAGCAAGTACAGCACTGACCGCCGAAGTCCCTTCCGAGCCCTGACTCGCAGCAGATTAGCGGATTTACTGCAAATCTTACTCGAAAGGACTAGACGGATCGAGGGACAGAGACAAGCTTTGCAGCGTTTACCGTCTTTTAGCCCTGTTTCTGCCTTCGCTTGGCTGGATAGAGACAATGATGATAACTTGACAGCCTCGGAACTGCGCTTTTTCCTGGAGTCTTCGGGAGTCAGGGCCTCTGAATTGGAGCTTTCCCGCCTACTGGGAGTGCTGGACAGGGACAAGGACGGCAGGGTGACTGGCAGGGAGTTCGCTGCCAGTCTGCAACCCAAGGCCAGAGACCGCTATTACTAACGTCTATAGGCTCTATATGGACTACACATCCACACCTCCAGGCATCCCTCCGCCCTCCACCATCGCCCTGACCACAGGCCCCCACCTCTCCTTCTTCTCTCTCGGGTTGTTAATCAGCAACACAGCGAGTATCAGTGCGCACCCCCACCTCAGCATTGTCTCCCTGTCCCCGAAAATCACTGACAAGCACTGCGTTTTGCGGTAAATCACCCACAGGGACCTTTCTGCTTTGTCCTTAATTGTGTGGTTTTTGGAGAATAAAGGGCCGCTTTGGCCGGTGCTGATGGTCTGGACGTCGCCCAGTTCGAAACTTGTCTCGAAGCGACGCTTTAGGCGAGAAGTGGTGGTCCAGAGCACTGTGATTCTTCTCAGGAGCCTGGTGGAGAGAGTAGCGGGGGAGGAGGAGTGCAGCAGGAAGTCCGAAAAGGACTCAATCCAGACCTGCCTCTGCTGAGGTCGTGCCCTAGAGTTGAGTTTGAGCACCGGGGTATGGCGGGAAAGAACCGGGAAAGCGAATTGGAAGACCGAGAGAAAGAGAGAGGAAGAGACCGACTCGTCCTCGAACCGCACTGACATCACGTCTCTAGGTGTTGCAGGGATTTCATTGTCTCCTCGAATTCCATTCAGCTCCTCACTGCCTTCGCTCCTTTCTTCCTCTTCCCTCAGCTCAGGGGAGGGCAGGCGGGAAGTCTGCACGCAGTCTTCCACTGCGTCCACAGAGTAAGACAAGCACTGGACTGCAGCGTCTTCGTGCACACGTGGGAAGGCGCCCTCTTCCTGCACCTCAGCCAGTCCTGACTGAACCTGCGCAGTAAGTCTCCTATTCTTCTCCTTTTCCCTCTGTATCAAACTAATCAGTTTATGTTCCTGCTTCTGTCGCTCCATCAGCGTGTGCATCATTTTCCCCACAGTGCGTTCATGCTCAGTCACCAACTCCTGAATTCTCGTAGCGAAGTTTTGGTTTGCTTCGGAAGCGGCTTTTGCGCGGAATTCAGCCATTTCCAGCTCTCGGCGGCCGTCTGCGGCTTCGGACTGGGAGCGGAACTCTCGCTGGAGTTCGCTTTGCTTGCCTTGCTCGGAGGTGCTGAGGGCGGATTCCAGCTGGGAGACTCGTTTCCTCAAATCTTCATTTTCTCCCTTCAGTTTCCTATTCTTATCCCTCGCCTTCTCCAGCCTCAAAATAAGGCCCTGCGCCTGCTCCCTGAGTTCCTCCCTGTCACTCTCCAGTATGAGCATTTTCGCTTCTTTGTCCATAGCAGTCTGCCGGGCAGGGGGGCCTGGCTCTGGAGGAGCGGGCACTAACTCCTGGGCCAGCTGAAGCGACTGAAAAGTGTCTTTGAAGTTATCAGATTTCGGGGAAATCGTGAGGAGAAGGTGGAGTTCGGAGACGCTTTCTACATACACTTTACTCAACTTCTCCTGCAAAGCCTGCACCAATTTGCTTTCCCCTCTGCCCCTCCCGCCCTTCATCCACTTCCCCACCTCTTCCAAGCTCCTATTTATATGCTTCGCCTCCTCTATATACGTCTCATTCACCCACGACCCTCTAACCCTTTCCATCCCCGCCAAATCCACCCAATAAATCGCCCCACCCTCAGGTCTGGAGAGAGTGACGACGGAGTGAGCGCGACTAGGACTGGCAGCTAGTTTGGGACTGGAGAGCAGCACTTGAGACAGGGCTTGCTGGGCTTCATCTAGCGATTTGATGTCCTTTGGAGAGGGGGAAAGGAGGGAAATTGCCTGATCTTGGTAGAAACAGACTGCGGAAAGGGTGAGTTTACTGGAGTTTCTGGGCAGGAGTTCCTTTATTACTTCGCGGATTAGGCCGCTTTCAGACCCGCCGTACAGAGCCTGGGTCTTGCCAGTGCCTGCCTGGCCATAGGCAATGACAGCGCAGCTTTTCCCAGCTGTGAACTGCCTTATCAGGCGAACTCCCAAGCCACGGACTAGGTCACTGCGAGGGAAATCCGGGGAGTAAAGGTGGCTAAAGTGGTAATGAAGGAGGGAGGAGGGGGACTGCCGCACTGAGTAGGGAGTACAAGTGAGGGTGCCGGCTGCTGGGTCGAGGGAGTGAAGGGAACTGGGGGAGGAGTGGGGGTCTTTCGAGACTAGGACGTGGACTGTAATTCTCCCACTGGCCATTTCTTCCTATTCACCCCGATCCTACTCCTAGGTTAGATTCGAATGCTGTCCCCGGGCTCATCAACCAGCAGCGGCGATGTGTCTCCAGCTGTCGGCCGGACTCGCATTAGCACCATACTCGCCTTGGCGACCCTTTCAAAGGCGTTTTTCCCTACTTGTTCCCTAACGCTGTGAATATACTCCAATTCAGCCTTTTGCTCCTGGACGGTTTTCGGGTCTGTTTCGGCGATTAGCAGCTTGCCACTGCAGTACCGCTCGAGTCGCATGCCTCCGAAGATGAGTATTTTGGTTTGGTAGGCGGAGATGCAGCAGCCCCAGCGGCCGGTGGGAGTCATGCCTTGGCATAGGACTCGTTCCCAGCGCATACTTTCGAGGTTGAGAAGGGCGATATCCCTCACGACCAAATTTCCCCCCTGCAGTTCGTCATTTCTGCCTCCATAAAAGGCCAAATACTTGCCTCTGAGAGCTGCACTATACGCATACCTGCCCTCTGGCGGCTGTCCACTAATCTCAGGCTGTACCCACTTCAAATAGTAGTCATCGTCTTTCGTCTCCACAGGCTTTGGCCGCAGTACAAACAGGTCATTCGAGGCATGGCCGTTTTTCATAAGTCCGCCAAAGAGGTAAAAGCCGCTGTTTTGCCGTGTGAATATATCGTCATGGGTATAAGGAATGTGGAACACGTCGAAGTAGGACGCCTTCAGAACTGCGTAGCTGAACACAGGGACCAGTGCTAAAGAGTGTCTTTTCCCTGGGCGGAGTAAGCAGCTTTTGTGAATGCGAGGGATGAACCAACGCATAGTCTCGGTGTTGACAGCCACCAGGTCCTCCAGGACGTTCCCTACTTCATCCAAGCCGCCATATATCATCATAGTGGAGCCGATTATAGCCGCTGCATGGTTGCGACGGACTTGGGGAACAGGTCCGCAGGGCGAGGGATTGGTCCACTTGTGGGAAACTACATAAAACATACTGGTGTCATAGATGTGGAGACGGTTGTAGCACTTCCGCAACTTCAGCACCGGGTTATAAGTGCCACCGCCTCCGAACACTATGAGGGAGTTGCGGTAACTTACTGTGGAGTGGCCGCTCCGGGGCTCGGGAGGCGGGTCGCCTTCTTTAGATATAATGGGCGCCTCCCATTTGAGCGTCTCAGGACTCAGTATCCTTATATCATTGAGCAGTGTCCTGCATTCCCCTCCAAATAGGTACAGTTTCCTATTCACCAGTGTCATCGTCGCTCCTTTGCGAGTGCTGGGAGCATTGCCTAGACTGTGTTTCTTCTCCCAGAATATCTCGACAGGGCGAGACAGTTTGAGGCGGTTGGAAAGGTCGGAGAAGGAGGTGTTGGCTGAGGAAGAGAAGTGGGGAAGGACGGTGGTGGAGGGCGGGTTGGAACGGAGAGTTGCAGCGCCTTCCTCCTCCTCAGCACTACTCCCCGAAACAGAGCTATTGGTCAGCAAGCTTTCATCCAGCTGCAAATGTCGCAAAACCACTCTCCGCTGAGAGTCTCTGTGCAGCTTTGTCACTTCTTTCAGCTTCGGTAAGCTTTGAGACTGACCATTACCGAACGACTCTTCCGACGTGGCTCTGGCCAGTCGAGGCGGAGAGTCCCTAGGCGGCCTTCGCTTTACTCGGATTATCCCGAAACGACCGCGATTGCGCATAGCTTTGGGAGAGGCAGCTGCAGACCTGGAGAGTGGAGGCAGGGTGGGAGAGTTCATTTTCTAATAGGAAGAACTCAGATTTCCCTGCAAAAAGGAGGTTTTGGTAGTTAAGAAGGGAAAAGAGCGGTTGGGACCTTTGTACGGAGGCAGTGGGAACTAGTTGGCTTATTGCCCCTCTTCGAATTCGCTTTCTTGCTTCTTTCTCTCGGCTTCGGAGGCGAAGTACTCACTCACAGAGCTCCAGCCGTCCGTTTTCCAGTGCGGAGGGGCTAATTTCTCCTACTTAATTCCTTACTTCTCCCCTCATACCATTCCACGGCTTTTTGCCAGGCCCAGCCTTTCCTCGTCCCTGTCGACTGGCACTGATGGCAGGACTGCGAGTTCTGCCCTTAGCCAGAGGAACAGGGTCTTCCGGCTTGAGCAGACTTTCGTCCTCTGGGTGCGTATCTTCTTCCTTCATTGACAGCTCTGCTTTGCGTATTTTCTCCGTTAAGTCGCTCGGCTCTTCCTTGGCGAGCAGGACCCGCACTCCGTAGGGAGTCATGGAGTCTCGAGCTCCGATCAAGGACGGGGAACTGACGACGGATCGTAGGCTTTGCAGGAGTCTGGTCTTGGAAGGAGTGCTGAGCAGCCTTTTGGAGGAGGCCATGGTTTCGTAGATCTGTTGATGCAGTTTGGAGAGGCGGTCTGTGAGGTCGGGTTGTGGGTCTTCTAATGGGGTGGCGGGCTGAGGGGGGGGATAGTGGGGACGGGGGTCGATTGAGGAGGTCCGGAGACGGGATTCAGAGGGGAGAGACTCTTGGGTAAAGGACGGGGAGTGAATGTGGTGAGTGCCCACACTCTTCTCTGCCATAGTCTGTGTGCCTGTATTCCTCGCAGTCTCCCTCTCCACTTCCGCCCTCCTCTCCTCCCTCCACTTCCCAGTCCTTCGACTCCCACAAAACACCAAGAAATCAGTAATGACCTGCATCGATTTGAGCAGGGCAGGGCCGTACTCCCCGTCCTCAATCATCCCTCGAAACTCCCTCAGTCCGGATATCCTGCTTCTCACCAGCAACTGCAGGTCCGGCACATCTTCCAACTTATTGGTCATGAAGCTGACGTGTTGGAGCAGTTCTTCTTCTTGGAGAGGGGAGAGGAGGTGGAGGGAGGACTGGCGGAGGGAGGAGAGGGAGGACTGTGCTTGGTTCAGATGGGCGCTGAGTTCGATGTTGCGGGCTTCCAGGTCGGATTTGCTGCGGTCTAATTCGTCGATTAGAGCCCGGAGATGAGTTAGCTCGTTCCTCATGACCTCCGCTTCCCTCCTCAGCCGTCCATTTTCCCGGTCCAGGTCCTCGTTCATCTTCAACTCTTCCCCCAGTGCGGAGTGGAAGGTACTCATCTTCTGCTGCAGCACTGTCCGCTTGTAGCCCGAGTCTCGCAGGGACCGGTCTTCTGTGGAGTTGACGTAGGGACTTTCGGTGCGGGAGTACTGACTGGCGGAGGTGTGGAGACGCAGGGAACGCTTGTCTAGGTCTTCCAGCTTGCCTTCCAGACTAGTGTAGGGTGAGGAGGGGGAGAGGGTGGAGGAGGTTAAGAGGGGAACGGCACTCACCTCCGCGGAATCGGATCTGGGCAGCTCAATTGCCACCTGCGTTCTCTTCATAGCTGCTTTAGCCATCTATACTAGGCTGTACGCCTCCACATACCGCTCCCTCAGATACTGCCGGTGCATTGCGCCCACTGCCTTTTCCTTCTCTTCCGGCGTCTCTACGACTATCAAAGCCTCGCCATTGCTTCGATCCAGACTATCCTGCCCAAGGATGATCTCCATCGCTGCTATTTCAAAGTGCTGCACGAATCTCTTGACTTCTTCCTTTTCGATAGCGAAAGGCAGGCCTCGGAGTCGCACAGCGCAGTCCTTCTGCGCAGGTGTTAGCCCTCGAGTCCACGAGTTCTGCATTTGCATTTCTTTGAAGTGGCCTGAGAACTCCTGCTCGTCAGAAGGAAACACCTCAATCCACCGCTTCCCCATCAATTGTCCCTGCAGAGCCAAGGCCTGTGCAGCGTCCGCCTCAGTTTCAAACACTGCGAAGCCCTCTCCTGTGGAGGCCCCGGAACTATTGTGCAGAATGTAGGCTGCGCCTGAGTAGAAAGTACGGGGATTTAGGCCGAAATGCTGGAAAAACTGGGAAAGTTCGAAGAGAGTCACGTTGAAAGGCAGTCCTCGGAGCTTGAGAAAGAAGTGGCCACTGGAGAGGCGGGCTGTGGAGGCCTGTGAACTGTTGAAGAGCGCTTGGTCCAGCGCCCGCTCACTGCTTTCATACACTGAGTAAGCACTACCTTCAATATACCGCCCTCCGATTTTTTCTTTATGGCAGCCAACTGCTATAACAACGTCCTCCTCCGTCGCCAGTCTGACAATGAAGTCGCCTGTAGGGCGGTTGAAAGGGTCCACGACTCTCACCACCTTCTCCACCTTGCACCTCCTGAGGAAGCCTCGAATATCCTCCTCAGTGGTGGAGTAGGGCGTTCCTTTGAGACGGATTAGTCTGGTTTTGCTGCGAGTTCTGGGACTTCGGCTGCGCGGTCTGGTAATACGCCGACTGCAGGATAATAAGGCGCATAGGATTTGGGCGATTGAGGTGCTTTCGTCTCTGCCGTCGGCTCCTTGGTCGATGGGCAGGTCGAGTGCTTGCTTCATTTCAATCAAAGACCCTGCCTGCCCTCCAAAGTGCTTTTCAAATGCCACCTGGAGATTGAGGTAAATCTGAAAGTGTTGGACGAGCTTAAAGCCGTAAGCCGCAGCCTCATAGGGCAGCAGCTCCCCCAGAAGCTCTTTGCCCATAGTGACTAGGCGGAAACTGAGGTTGTGGGTGATGAAGCGGTCGTAGATGAACTTGTTGAACTAGGTGAATGGTACTTGTTGGATCACTGTGACGAGAGGCTCGCTGTGGATGGATGTCTCCAAGTCTGTCTTTTCGCCATGTTCACGCAGCACCCGCGGGTCAAACCGGGGCCTGACGTGGGCAGTGTCCGGCTGGGACACAGTTTTGTGCGTGACATCGACCACCGCCCAATGCAAAGCCAATAGACACCTCCGCCCATCCACCAGTGCACTAGTCGTAGCAGCCAGCGCGACCAAGAAGTCGTACTCCAATAAGTCCACTGCAGCCATTACTACGACCACACTCTCTCCGCAGAGCCGAAGCAATCAGTCCCAGAACCGCCCGTCTCCAGATTTTAAAGCCAACAACACGCTAAAAACAAACCCTCAATCAGGATTCTACCCAGCAAAAGTCGCAATCTCTATAATTCAGCCGCCAGTCTGTCCAGTTCTTCTTTCATTAGTCCTTTACTTCACTAAACGCTTTTAATCGTCGAATTTCGAATTATAATGCGGCTTTTCCTCTGAATTCTTACTTACTCTTAGCATTAACGGAGCAGAGGCACTGGATGCTTATTTTCCCCATTGCTGTACTCTCTTTTTCCTTATCTATTTATTGGATTTGACTGTCTTTGCTGCTTCATTATTACCTGTAGCTCTATCTCAATTGAGCGAATAGGACTGATATCGACTTTTGCGACTGCTGTAATATGCGATTTGAGATATAACTGGCTAAGGAGCTTAAGACAGTGAATTCACTTAAATTTGGCGTTTCGACGTCATACTGATAGAGAAAACTGCTAATTGCAGGATTAAAGACGTGTGAATTCTAATAAATATTGATAAATCTCGTCAAAAACCGCAAATTTGCATTTTAAGACGAAGAAATCGCTTTAGACTGTCATCTAGCATAGAAAATACCTAGTTTTTATCTATTCCAGGACGATTTCCAGCTATAATTCCAATCAAAAGTGCCTTTTCCGCTCCACAGTCCAGTTAGAGTCGCCCAGGACTTGAAAAGTGCTCTAGCTGCTTTGGCTGCAGTTCTCTGAGTGCTCTGGCAGGGCTGGGGACGTAACTGGGAGGACTTCCCAGCTATCCGTTTCGTCCCTATTTACAGGTTTCAACCCAAACTAGGCTGACAAGCGGTTAGTAGGTTACAGGAGAGACTAGGCCTGCACCTTCACACTCGAGTCCGTCTCTCTCCCAAGCACTGCCTTTTCATCTAGACGCGGCAGCTCCCCCGGGAACAGCTCTTCCACCCTTTTCTTGATGCACCTCAGGACCTTCTCAAGAAGCGACCACAACCTTTTCATCGCCTCTTTCTCCTCTCCCCCGACCTTTTTCATATCCTGCAGACAGTGCCCAGCCGCAGTCTTCAGCAGTACATAAAGCCCGGCAAGGCGGTCGAAGGACTCAACCTTGAGGACTTCCGCCCACGTGGACTTGACGATGGTATAGGAGTAGGACAGGGTCCGAGTGAGCACCCGCAGGGTCTCTTGGTCGATCCACTGGGCCAGCTTCGTGAACTCTTCCGCGCATTCGTTGAGGTCTTCTAAAGTTGAATTCGGACTCTGGGAAGCCGCTTCGAAGCGTCCTTTCCAAGTAGTCAGTCGCACCTCTGTGTTCTGAATCGCTGCTCTGCACTCTTCGAGTGCAGCGGCAACGAAGGCAGGGTGTTGTAGGAGCATAGGGAAGCGCAGCCAGAAGTATATGTCGAGCATAAAGCCTTTATAACGAATAACATAACGCGTTATGGATTCTTTTGAAGTCTAGAGATATGGAGTTTGGCCTGCAAGAGGCTGGGAAAGACAAAGGAAGAAGCAGGAAAAGACTCCTGGACAGAGAAAAAACGCGGAATAGGCAGAAATGCATGCATAGGAGGGGAGGTAAGGAAAAGCAGAGAGGAGGCCAGGGAGTGGGTTTGCCTGGGAAATAGGCCGATTTGCAGCAGTTCTGCTTATTGGTCTAATACAGCGGCAGTTAGGTGTCAATAGACAAGATGTGAATAGACAATTTTTGGACTTATTGGGCGTCTGGGGGTTTGCTAGACTAAGCTCGCCTTTCAAAGAGGCATTTCCCTCTAAAGCCTGGGATTTATAGAGAACTTAGCTACCGTGGTGGCAGTTTAGGAAAAATTGAATACGTTTTAACCGCTAGCTCTTGTCTTTAATTTGACCTTAGTAAAGTCGCATGAGAAATTCACACTACACCTCTCTAACCCCCTTCAGATTAGTTCTACTGAAATCCGCTCTCAGCCATATAGCCAATTTCTAGAAGTCAGACTTATTAGCTGTGTAGTGGTCAGACAAATGCTAAACTCGTACACTACTCGGATCGTTAAAGCCGACATCGGGTATTTCCTCGCAGAAACAACTGCCAAGCTGCCAGAAGGAGCATCTTTCCCTGCGATGTATCTTTCCTTCTTCTCAAATCCAAGCGCAAAGGTAAGACTGTGCAAGACAGTGCAAAGGTGGAAATATACTATTCAGCTCACTAGGCTTGGGTACCCGCAGACTTCATGATTCTCGCGAACTCGAGCGACTGGGCAGAGGGCGCAGACCTCCTGGCACAGGCGAGGGAGTAGCCTCGAGACCTGCGTCTACTCCACTCTGGCTCTGGACTGCGAGCGAAGAGCCGGTCACTTACTGGAGTAGGCGTCCTTGGCTTCAATTCGCAGGGTTTTCCTGCGATTAAGAATCTTCGGAGAGGCCAACAGCCCTCCATCACTGACTTCACCTTCCTATGCTTCCGGCTTCTTCTCCCTATAGGACCGTTCATAGGCACCAGTTTTGCGAACGGCACAGATATGACAGAGACATAGGGGTGCCAGTGCAACTCGCCATAGGTAGGACTGGGTGCAGAGGGACGAACGCCTTTCCCAGTGGCCTTCATATTACCGTATGGGGACACAGTTGAGTCGGTGTGAACTATGCTGTCAAGCCTCGGAAGGAGCGCTTTACAGGGAAGAAATGCAGGGACCCAGCGAGTTCCAGAGGGCAGATACTGCCAACGTGACTGCGGCAGAGGAAGAACTGGGGGATGCTTCGTTCGGCTCGCTGATCCTGTTCCAACGGGCCCAGGACTCTATGGGCCTTCCAGCCTCCTTGCCCGCACTGCCTCTGGAAACCTGCGACCAGGGCGATCTCCAGCGTCTAAACGACCTACTCGCCCTCGTGCGCAAGGAGCAAGAGCTGCTCGAGTCCGAAATCCAGACCGAACAGTCGAAACTGCAGGAAGAGCGAGAGGAAATGGAGAAGGAAAGGAAAGCCGTGGAAGCCCTGCTGAGGCCCCAAACCCAGCCCGCTGTTCTGTGGGGCGACTACAGTCCCTTCAAAAAGCCTGCCAGAGGCCGGAACCGCAAAGCCCAAAGGTCCTTCAAACAGCCGAAGGGAAGCCGCCCCTTCTCCTCTAGTCCTCAGCAGCCCAAGCGCTAGTTCTAACTGATTCCTTCGCATGTGTAGGTCGGAGGTGGTGAGGAAAAGGTATGGCGTCGCTCTTGCGCAGCCTTTCTCAGTGGGTCATCTCTCCAGAGAAGTCCAAAGGACAGCTGCAGTTCTCAGGCTCCAGTCTGTTCCTCCTGTCTTCCCTCCTCGTAGAGGGCCTAATCGTCCTTAACCTGCTTTCTTCGTGCCAAGACACTTTCGACTGCAGGACTTTCTGGCCCACTCTTAGCTACTTGGCGGCCTACCGAGGACATGACCGGACCTTTAGTGTGACGATGACGCTTTTGGCAGTGGAAGTGGCAGTGTTCGTAGTAGCTGCCTGGACCCAGTACCAAGGTATAGGGAAGACCAAGGGAAGGATGATGTTGGGGTGTGGAGGACTACTGGCACTCTTGATACCTGCTATAGCGCTGGTGGATGAGGCCAATAGCTCACCCTATGCGCCGCTCGAGAAGATACACAGGTGGGTGATGACTGTGGTGATTGGCTTAGGAGTGGTGTGGACAGCGATCAGTTTGGAAGCGATGCGGGCTGTTCACCCGAAACTGCCTCGCGAGCAGCAGCAAGAAACCCCTTTCCTCGAGAAATACGTGCTGACTTCTCTCATGCTGCTTCTAGTCACAGTGTTGGAATGGAGCTTTTCAGCCTCACACCCCAGCTGGCTAGTCAACGAAAACGTGGAAGCACTGTGTGAATGGACTGTAGTGAGTCTCTCTGTATTCGCGCCCTACTTCTACTCCCTCACTTTCCCCCAGTTCCAAGTGTCCTTCCTCACTAGCTAGGACTAGCTCTCACCCATTACTCGATGGCTGCGAGAGTGGCAAATATGAAGGGGAGCCGAGGAGTCGAAGGCTGGGAACGAGTTCGAGTCTGCACTACTGCACAGGAAAGCTGCGCAGCCCTGCCAATAGAGTCTACAGACGCCAACTACATGGAAGGACGCCTGTAGCCAGTGCAAGGGAGAGTAGTCGGGAGCCAGGGCGCAACCGGTGGAAGAGCGCCACAAGAGCCTAGGCCTCCTCCAGCCCCCGCAGTGTCCCAGCACACTGAGGACAAGTGCAGTGTCCCTTCTGTGACCGGACATTGTCACAGAACGCGGCTGAGAGATATATTCTAAATGCGTCAACAGGCCGCTTCTCTATCCCAGAGGCTCCACCTCTCTTAGTAAGGACGCCAGGCCTAGACCTGTGTCCACATGTCCCTGGTACCCTGTAAGTCCGTATGGTAAGTCCTTGGCAGGGAGTAAGGGGGAATTATTGCAATAGAACGTTGGGCTCACTGCCCATAGTCGGCGGATCTCAGTAGACCGGTGCAGTTGACCCGCTTCCATGCACTTTTGAGAGAGCTGAGACTTCTTGGGTAATTGTATATGGAATGGCAGCTTGCAGTTGGGCTGGGTAGATGGGGAGAACGGTATGGAGAACACGGCAATTGTGTTGAAATGCAGTTAAATTCCCTGGTTTTTGCTACTTTGCAGTTATTCGTGCAGTCTGTGGGGTATTTGGGCTTAGAAAGCGACTTTTCAGATGAAATAATGGCAGGTAGCAATACTACAGAGATACCCACACCGCCTCTTTGAGACACCTACATTAGCTTGACCATTCAGAGCTGTTTATAAGGAATAAACCGCCAAAGTCAATTTATTGTACTCGGAAATTACCCAACTCCCCTATTTCTAGCTAGTTTTATAGATGGACTTGAGATGGGACACAATGTATCCCCTCACCCCCGCGAACTCCCCCTCATTCGGCTTCACACTGCCCACCAACCCCTGCACATCCTCCTCACTCTGGTCCAGTCTCTCCACCCTTTCCACCATCACCAGTCCTGACAGCTCTGCAAAGGTCACATGCGGTCCTTGTTGTCTCACGAATATATACACCACTGTGCCGTGTTCGGTGATCATCAGGTTGTGAGGCAAATTGCGCTCAATTAGGTGGTTCACGATTGTGCCGGCTACGTTGCCGACGGACTCAGTGATTTCGGAGATGTTGGCGGGAGTGGCGGGAGACAGGGGCGAGACTACGAGGCAGGACAGCAGAGGGTGCAGGAGCTCGGAGAGCTGGATGCCTTGGGAGAACATGTCGATTTCGTTGGGACGCTTGTGCTGCAGGGTGGAAGAAATGAGCAGGCGCCGCTCACAGTTCTCTATTGGAAATACTGCGTTGCCAGGCAGTTGGTCTAGAAAGAGCATGTGGAAGTGCAAGTGGTTGAAGCAAGCCCCCGCTCCTAGCGAGTCATACCCCAGTCGCATACTATCATTCTCCACCACTCTGAACACATTCAGCACCAAAGACAAGAACTCCGGACTCACTGCCTGCGGCAAGCCCTCGTCCTTGTACAGCAGGAGCAGGAAGTGACCCTGTGCAAGTGGACACTCTGGCAGGACGAGAGGGTGGGGAGCCTCCGTGAGGTCTTCATTGCAGCCTTCTTTGAACTCCTCCACTAGGTCCATGGAGTCTTCGATCACTTGCTCGTTCAGTAGGTCAATCCAGCACACTAGTGCGGGCCCCCCTGGAAGACTGAAGTTCGCTTCTTCTTCGTTGTAGGATTCAAAGACAGAGGGAATGTCCAAAGCATTGAGTGGACGCGAGTACGCAGGGCAGTGGACTAGCTTGGCCTTGGGCAGGTCTCTGGCCTGGCAAGTGGCGGGCAGGAAGGCCTCCGTACTGCGTACCGTCTCCCTCCACTTGCTTATTAAGAGATCTTCCGCGGAACTCATTGTCACCATAGTGAAAACCCACAGCCACAGCCCATACCCCACCTAAGTACCTTCTACATGTATTGGGAAGTAGCCTACTAATTGAGATTAGAGGGTAGACTAGCTGGACAGGTAGTCGTCCAGTTGACTTTCCAGTCTTCTCTGGCAGTCTGCGACCTGTCTGGAGAGAGCGGACCCTGCCAGGGCTCTTTGTAGCTGGAGGGCTTGCTCTTGAGTCTCTTGCAGTGCCTTCGTCCTCAGGACTACTCTAAGCCCCGGGTCCACAGTCCTCTTCACATCCTCTGCAGCCTGCAAACTGCTCACAATATAGGCTTCCGCCAGGGCAGACACATCCCTAGGCTGCAGAGCCCCGCTGATTGCCTCTATTTCCCAAGTCAAGGACTTCAGCTCCTTCTCAAACTCAGCAGTAACTGATTCCGAACGCATAACAGCTTCCCGCCGCACATAGTTGAGTCCACTGTTCAACAGACTGAGCAGTTCGGTTCGAATCCAGCCCTGCGTTTCCGCCTCTTTCAGCTGCTCTTCCCGCAGCAATGTGGCCTGCTGCGCTAGTCTGGTAAGGTCGATGTGTGGGAGTGACGGAGTCAGGTCTGTCAGTTGAGTACGGATGTCTGCGAGTTTGGCTTGGATTTCCGCTTTCCAGAGTCCTTCAAGTCGCTGGGTTTCCTTTCTCAGAGCTTGCTGTATAGCTTCTGCCTCTTGCACCCGGCTTTCCAGTTCTTCTCGCAAAGGAGTCAAATCATCCGTTTCTCCCAGTTCCCACCCGTCGCTCTCAATGGGATGGAGGAGTGGCTGGACCTGGGCGGCCAGGCGCTCAACTGTGCTGAGTTTGGCGCCTACTGAGGCAATAAAGTTGTGGATCGCAGATAGCGCCGGGCCTTGGGTCTTGGCTTGCAGCAGAGATGAAGAGCTGGGAGTTTCTTTGGCTAAGCTGAGTGGAGTCTACTGGGTGGCAGCGGCTTCCAGCAGGTTCAGTCGTTTATCCTTCACAAGCGATTCCTTGTGTTTCCCCGGTGACTCCTTGTTCTTCACAGCCCTCATATCTGCTAGCACTCCCTGGATTATAATAGATGAAATGGCAGAGAGCCTTATAGTGAAAGTATCCTACGGCAAGCGACTCCTCGAGCTGCAGTTCAGCCCTTCCGACACCATCTCCGTCCTCAAGCTTCGACTCGAGCAAGAAACCGGCATATCCGTCCCCCGCCAGCGGCTTTTCCTCAAGGGTACGCACACACTTAGGCCCGATAAAGGAAGATACAGTGACCCTGGCAGAGCTAGGCCTGAGGCCTGCCTCTCGCTTTCTACTGGTCGGGACCACAGACCAAGAGGTGGCGGAGGCCTCTAGAGACCTGCCCAAGTTCGTGGAAGAGGGTGAGGCCTAGGCAGAAAAGGTCAGACCGCAGGAGGAGGAGAACCCGGAAGAGAGGAAGATCATAGAGAAGGGACTGCCTACGGATGCTATGCCGGTGCTGCAGGGCCGCCAGCGCATTAATCAGCCTATCTCGGGGCTGCTCAATAATGTGGGTGCCAAGGTCAGAATCACGCTCAAGTTTGACCTGGAGGAAATTTGGATTGCCTCGCCCACTCGCACTCAGAAACTAAGCTTCGCTCAAATCGCCTCAGTGAGTAGTCGTCCCCTGCGCCCGCACCCTGGCTACCTCCTCGTGGTATTGCCTACCCAGTACCTGCACCTCAGCGAACACCAAGTCCTCAAGCTCTTCTTCTTCCCAGCGCACTTCTACTCCCACTTCCTAGAGGTCATCAAAGGCGTTTTCGCGTTTCCCTAATAGCCTTTGCATAGATATGTGAGCACCGCGGAGGAGCAGCTGCCATGCGGAAAGGAGTGGAGTTGCTAATTTGTAGATATACTGAGTATCGCCAAAAGACAGTCTAAACGCGATTTACCAACGCGAAAAGTCGAAAATAGCCTTCGCAAAGTCCTATTTCCCTTCCCAAAGCCAAATCCACCCGAATAACCTCTGAAATCCGGGGAATTCCCCTCTTCCCTACCATCTAGGCAATTGCTGAGGACCAACTAAGCAAATAACTAGAGTAGGCCACAGCAAGACGCTTGTCTCTGTCTGAGGTCCAGCTGGGCGCCATCAGTCACTCCCACCTGGTCTAGACGCTGCGGACCTGCTAGGGCCTTGTCTTGGAAGTACAGCGCCAGCTCAGTGATGGGCACTTCAGAGATTTGCAGCGAGCACTGGACGAGGACGTTCTCCACACTTTCGTTGTAGTTGGGGTCCAGGGAAATCCGCTCTTTGCGGAAATTCGGCTGTACTGTAATCCGCATATTACTGCCAGCCAAATCCAGTGCTTTTAGATCTATCTGGAGTAGAGTCCTTAAGTTTGGTTGAAACTCAGGCTTTTCGCTGACTTGGAGAATTTTGGGTTGATGTGGCGGCCTCGAAGAGAAATACTCACCACCCTGAGGCTTACGCAGGCAGAATACGACTGAAACCAGGGTCTTAAATACATGCAAACGTGAAAACAAGCCAACTTCTTGCTCCCAAATGCCTACTATCCCACCAATCTACCTTACGAAAAGGTAAAAACGCTAGGTGTCTTCATCTCTTCCTTGGTCGATGTCTCCTGCGCGTCCAGCAGCCTGTAAATCTTCCTGACCCTCTCCTTGATTTGCACATTTCTATGGTCAAGCAGTCGGTCCAAGGCAGTCACAAAGGGCTCGATACGGTCTCTGGCCTCTTTCGCCATGTCCTCAGTGGCGGTTTCGAGAGTGTTGAGGAGGATGCCGAGGAGGATATACAGTACTTTGGAGTCTGGGTAGCTGAGGCTTTGGCAGAGCAGTTCAAGGCCACTGTTGCTAATGAAGCTGTTGATGACTGGGACTGTGCGTGCGCAGGTGAGGTTATGGACGCAGACTATGGCTTCTTGCCGCGACTTGCTGGAGCCGCTGGCCATGGAGCGGAGCACTGCAGGGAACACTGCGTGTGCAATGACAGTGTCCGCATGGCCTGTATCCGCCAAGAGACTACTCAGCAGCCACAAAGCCTCGGCCTGTATATCCACACTGTTATCAGTTACCAGCGGTAGCAGCTGGTCCAGCAGTCCGATAGAAAGGAGCTGGTATGCAGAATCAGACGCGAAGGCCACAAAGTTCCCTATGCACTTGACCGCTTCCAGACGCAAGAACTCCACTTCATGGGTGAGGAACGCATAACAGGCCTGCAGCAGGCCTGCTTGTCTGACTACAGGCAGTAGGTCGCCTTCACTCTTGGTCAGGGTGTAGACTGCCAACAGACAGTCGCGGAGAGCGGTGCAGTCTTCTGTGGCAAAGCAGCGCTGTAGTACCCAGCAGAGCTTATCAGCGTACACGAGAGGGAGAGGCCGTTTGTCGATAGTCAGATTGGCCAACAGCCAACACATGTTTTGGACGAGGGTGGGCGACCTGGCTCGCAGGCCGTCTGTTAAAGGCTGCAAAGCCTCTAAAATGCCCGCTTCTAATATGAGTTCTCTGAGCTTTGGGTGGTCTCGTTCCCCGACCATGTTGCTGAGCGCCCAGATGCAGTGGTCTGCAATCTCCTCTGGACTGCTGCTGATATGTTTGATTAGCAGGCCGATTCCTCCTTCATTGACTATCGCTTGGAAGATATCAGCCTCACTGGCGAACGTCAAATTCACCACTACCACCACTGCCTTCAGTGCCATATCCGCCCGAGGACTTTCCAAGTACCTAAGTAGCTTAGGCACAATTCCCACATAGACCATGTACTGTAGTGGCTCCGGGTCCTGCTCTCTCGCCAAAGTGTCGATCCTCCCGAGCAAGTCCTCTTCCACCACTGTGTCAGTGGTGTCCCTGAAGGTACTCAGGAGACTCTCGAAGCGCTGGATGAAAGTGAGGGTGGACATGTTGGGGAGGTGTGGACAGTCGTCAGTCACTTCGAGGATCCGTCTTTTCCATCGGTCTTCGGAGGCGAGTGGCTCGGGCTGGCGTCTCCCGCGCTTTTGCAGGTAGCGATCCTGTCTCTTCGCACTCCTTAGTTCCACCATGCACTCCTCTCTGCGACGCTTCACCTCCTCCGGGTCGCAGTCCCTCATGAACTCCTTGCTCCTCTGTTCTAGTCTTTGCGCGAACATTTATGCTAAAGATCGGGACATAGGACTCCCGGGTGATATCGCGCTTTCTTCATACGCTCCAGGACTGAGAGTTTGGGCTCGGGCTTTTCTTGGTGACTGCGAGGGAAGTTGGCTAGCTGAGCGGGGCGGGAAGAGGCAGGGGGCTGTGGCTGGATTGGCTCGAGGTTGCGAGGGATGGGAACTGCAGTGGAGAAGTAGGGGTGCTGCAGGGCTTGCACAGCTGTAGGACGGCTCTCAGGTGCATAACTCAGCATTCGCCGCATCAGGTCAATAGCATCCGGAGAGGCGTTCTGCACAATAGACTGCAAGGCGACTCCCGACTCCGTAGGAAAGCGGAAGCCAATCATACTGGCGTACCTCTGTCCCTCCAGCCAGTTCTGCGGCGTGCCCAGCACCTTACACACTTTCTGCAGCTGGTCAATTTCACTGCTTCCCGGGAACAGCGGCTTAAAGGTGTAGAGCTCCGCCATCAGTGCTCCCAGGGCGAAGATGTCGATAGCACTGCCGTAGAGCGGAGCTCGCAGTAGGACCTCTGGGGCTCGATACCAGCGAGTAGACACGTATTCGGTGAAGGGAGGACGGCCTGCCACTTCCCGGGCAAGGCCAAAGTCCGCAATTTTCACTATGCCTGCCCGGATTAGCAGATTTTCCGGCTTCAGGTCGCGGTGGAATATGCCTAAATTGTGCATGTGCATGAGTCCCTGCAGGGTCTGAAAGACGATATTGCGGATCGTCCCTTCCGGCAGCAGCTTATTCCGCTCCTTGATATGATGGTAAACGTCCTCGTCCAGGAACTCAAAGACCAGGGAAAGTTGGTTGTCGCTCTTGATGACTTCCAGCAGACGCACGATGTTAGGGTGCTGGATGTCCAGTAACACCTTGACTTCTCGTAAGTTGACACATTCGTTCCAGGACCGCATGCGCTTTTTCATCTGCTTGATGGCCACGACTACGCCGGTGTCGCGGTGGACTGCTTTGGAGACGCTGCCGTAGGTGCCGTCCCCGATCACTCGCACGACCTTGTACCGCTCCATACCAATTACCACCTAGTAGTCCTTACCATGGCTCTATATAGCCGGTGGAGTCGTATACATGTGCTCGAGACTAGGGCGACGTATAGGGAATCGCTTGTTTGAGCCTGATTTCTCTATAGAGGACTGTACTCAGAGAGTGAATCTCGACTCGCCGCCAATAGGCTGTGCTGATATAGCCTTCCAGCTGCTCTTCTCGAGGAGTGGAGTTCATATAAGTAGTTGAGGCTAGCCGCAGGCTATGTATATCTACCGCTATCGCACTGACTGCAGTTAGACCGTGATACTGAGAGATATAAGGACATGGCCTTACCAAAAGCTGCATTGACACAGGCTCCGCTGCCTCCCTGAAGTGTATTAGGCTCTACAGCTTAGCTTTTAAATCGCAGTCGAGAAGGCACTCTGCCAAAACTCTGCATAGTGGCATTGAGCAGAGTATTCGCCTTGAGCGGCGTCAGTGACTTGGGCATATGGGTAAGTGTAGCTCCCAAAGCCGGCCTAGTCAGTCCAGCTCCCGGCAGTCGAGTCACCTGCTGCCCCATCAGCTTCTTCTGCAGAGTTGACAAAGAGCTGAGCCTACTCGGACGTACCCCTGCCACAGACCCAATGTTGCGCTTATCCAGCAGTCTGTCCTTTGCCTGGGTGGGCGGACGGGGTCGGGAAGGCTGGTTCATCTCTTGCAGATTCAGACGTAGTCGCGGATCATTGCTCCACTTCAGCTTGCGCATCACTACTTTGGCGGGGAAGTCATCAGGCTCCAGGTCCGGAAAGCCGAGCGAATTGGTATCTGACACAGTGGACAGACTGGCCATCGACTTGTGCTGCTTTCTCTGCATCTAAAATGTCTAATAAGCCAGGCTATCTCCTACGAAGCTTCGCTTATTACGGTAAGCACGACCAGAGCTGCGACAATAGGCAGCACTATGAGACTTATAGAGAGGAGAAGCCACTATGTAGAGCTTACATTGGGACAGTACCGCACTGTAAAGGGAGACTCCACAGGTAGCATCTTCCGTGCAGCCACCAGATGCAAAGGCACAATAAAGGGAACCACCAGGAAGCCGAAGAACCCCGCCCAGGTGAGAATAACTCCCAAGTCGAACTCCACAAAGGCCAGTATGAGAGGAGGAATGGCCACTCCTAGGCGAGTTAGGACTGCTTTTTTCTAGGGAAACAGTACCTTGGATATCAGTTCCTTGGTAGTTTTCTTGAAGAACATCGCTGCTATATTGTCCGCCAACGTAATCGCATTAATAGGGAATATGGAAAACACGTCCAAAGCAGGGAAAATGACCACAATGTACTCTATCACATAAGCCCAAGACCTGCCGTCCTTGTTATTGTTCCCAGCCGTGTAGTTTCTAAAGGACAAAGTGACCATACTGCTCAGGCCACTGTCTGCAGCAGAAGCCACAAGGCCTAAAGTCACATACAAAACCAGTAAAGTGATGGTAATGAGGATCAAAATTCGGGGTAAAGTCTTCTTTTTGTCTTTGATGTGCACTGCGATGTTGGGAATGTTGGTCTGGTAGAGACAGGAGAAGAGTAGAATAGGGAACACAGAGCCAAGTTGGCTGAAGTCGGCTAGAGGAGGCATGGTGACGTAGTTCTCTTTGCCGCTGGAAAGGCGAGACCTGCCTGCAATGGCCACCACACAGCATATGATTACCAGGCCCATTACTATAAATCGCATGAAAGTCAGTATGATTTGCATCCACCACTGCTTTTTCAGCCCTACAATGGTGAAGTAAACCATAAAAACACCAAAAATGACCACAAAGATCATATATTTCCACCTGCAGTTCCCTCCGTAGCTGTTTTCCTTATACACATCACAGGTCTCCTCAGTCCCCAGCGGCAGATTGGCCGCAAAGGAAGTACCGAATACGGAAGTATAGGCAATAAGCCCTCCAAAGAAAACGATACAGAGGGAAACCGTGTAGAAGTACCCCCAAGCCTTGCCTAGCAGCATTTCTGTCATTTCGGACATGTCGTATTGCTGCTGGCCGAGGCGAGGCTGCGGGATTTTGCGTTCTATCAAGGGCTGAGGCGCAGGCAGAAACAAACCCTTAAAGCCTATAGGCGGCAGAGAACAGCCTTCCAGCTTCAAAAAGTCAATAGACGTAATTCGACTCGTGGTCTCCAACACCATGTACGAATATACCAATCCCAAAAGAATGCACCCCGTCTGCAGACACAGCGCCAGCAGCCAGCCTCCTGTGAGGTATGCAAAGGGGATGGAGAGAAACCCTGCACCCACCACTGTATTCACAAAAAAGCCGTAGCCCACTATCAGTCCGAAACGGGCTTTGTGCTGCCGCTTGCTGGAGTTCATCGAGGACTCGAATTCTTCCATGATTTATTATGGCAGCACTGTGTATAGTGCACCTGAGCAAAGGAGATAGACTTGGGAAATAGAGAGGAGAGAGCTGCGCTATAAGCAGCTATTCTTGACTTATAAGGCCTGTTTTTAAAGGGCTATAGTATATAAGAATTGATACTGACTTGAAATGTGCCTTTGAGTTTCAAAGTCTCCAACTTTTCTCCTAAATTCGACCATATGAGACTAATAGTATCTAGGCAAGTCGCGTGGCTGCAGGTTTTGCGGCTTTTCACTGACAGGTTCCTCTCTATAGGGCAGCGCATACTTGTACGCAAGCAAGCCTGTGGTCGCTCCTTCTCGCTCTGCTATTCGCTTCTTCGGATAGACCTGTCTTTCGCCCCCATCTTCGAATACAGAGCTTTTGTTGCGTTTATCATACTGCCCGGGCCTTTGGTGCAGACCTATCTCTGAGGGCAGTAGAAGTCGTCTTTGGTTTGCGAATTCAGTGATCGGAGAAGGACGCCAGTCCTGAGTAGACCTCGGGCGGACTGGACCAGGGGCATAGGAAGGGTCCGTCTGACTAATCGGGTCGCGAGGATCGAACTCTTGAAGCGGCTTCTTGCGGGTGGCCTTCACAGGTCTGGGCGGGTTGGGGTTCTCCACGAGTCGTCTTCCTGGCACAAAGTCCGGGGAGTCGTCCCTGCCTATGGCGAAAGTCCCTTGCAGAGCATCTGAGCACTCTCCACGTGCCAAGCCTCTGGGCCGCTGGGCTAAGTACCGGGTCTGAGACGTCTCTTCATACCGCTGAGCGTTCAAATATCTGCTTCTCAGCTGCTCCTCTTTCTCGTCCTGCTGTAATATCGGATTTCTCCTTTCTGGTATTCGTTCCCTGCACTCCGCAGGGCTGTTTCCAGAGCTGTTCAGCAAAGGCGGCTTCGGTCCTCGGAAGCATTTCATATTGGCTAGTGGTAATGGACAATGCGTGGCCGGATTCCTGTGTGCGGGCTTTGGTGGAAATCAGTGACGAAGAGGCAGAACTCCACACGCCTGGTACTGAAGCAGCAGAGAAAGGAACGGAGTTCGGCAGGTGGCAGCGCCCTGCTGGGAGACACGGGGACAAGAAGGAAGAAACCCTGCAGAAGTCTCCAAGTGGGGAGAGACTTTCCTTGCCTTCAAACTGGCAGGACAGTGCGAGACTGCCTGGGCTGCGCCAGGCGATGATGGTGCATGCAGGAGCTCTGTTAAGGAAGAAGTCGGAAGTGCTGGTTCTACGAAGATCACTACTGACTAAAGAACTCTCGCCGCAGGCAGCCACGCCCACACCCATTAGGCCTTCAGGCGTTGAAGGCTTGGCCCAGGCCAGAAGGCGATTTGAGGTGGTGGCGCCGCAGAGTCTGGCTGCCAAGCCTGGTCCTCAGCCAGACACCAGCAAGCCTAGGAAGCGTGTAGAGTTGCTGAGGAAGCCACAGCGCCCTGCTCTCACTCGCACTGCCAGTTTGGCCAGTCTAGCAGTTGGAATCCGGGTGCTGTCGCCTCCTTCAGACAAGACTTGCTGGACCCTACGTCTCCGCAGCCAAGCCTCCCACTCCCTTCTCCCGCTGCACCCCACCCTGCGGGACCGAGGATCTCTCTAGTTCCTACTGTATGCGTCTATTTCCATAGTCCAAAATGGTGCCTGACACTGTCCTAGTGGCCGCCGCTGCCTTCTCCCTAGTCCTCGTCTGCTCTCACCTGGACACTGCCTACATGGACGAGGAGTTCCACGTGCCCCAACTAGGCCGCTACTTGGAAGGGAAGTACCTAGAGTGGGATGCCAAAATCACCACTCTGCCAGGGATGTATGCACTGACGTGGGGACTGTGCAGAGTAACAGGGCTGCATTGGATGTTGGGCCTAGTGCATGCAGCGAGGCTGTATAATGCCTTAGTAGCGGCTACTACACTCCTATTGCTGAGGAAATTAACTCCGGTATATAGTGAATTGGTCTTCTTGTTTCCGCCGCTATTCGCTACTTTTAGCATTTACTATACAGACCCTACGGCTCTTTGTCTGCTTTTAGGGCATTTCCTAGCCATACAGAAGCGCAAACCTGTCTTAGCCGCCACCGTAATCACCACTTAGTTGGCCTTTTGGGCGGTGTTCGCACGGCAAACCAACATCGTTTGGGTCGGATTCGCAGTGGCCTGCAAGGCAATTGACCAGCACGAGGGCAAATCCCACTTCCAAACGCTAGTCCGCCTGGCCAAGGACTGGAAAGCAATAGTGACTGAGTATTGCGGACATTTAGTGCTTGCAGTCTGCTTTGCAGCATTTGTAGTGCTGAACCAAGGCATAGTAGTGGGAGATCGAGATAACCATGTGCCAGTGCTGCACACCTCACAGATGCTGCATCTCTGGCTTGTCCTAGCACTCTATTTGCCTATGTCTATGAAGACTGTTCGGAGTACAGCGCGGGCGTTTTCGGCTGGCGCAACGCTGATTCTAGTGAGTGTGATTGTTATGTCATTGGAACTAGGCTGGTTTGAGCATCCCTTCCTTTTGGCGGATAACCGACACTACACATTTTACCTCTGGAAGTACCTGTTCCGTCCCTACCGTCTGCATCTCCTGCCCGCCTATTTACTCTCTATACTGTACGTGTCCAGTGCCCATAGCGACGCTCTTAAGTACTGCGTGTGGGTGCTCTGCTCTGCAGCTTCCCTAGTGCCCGCGCACTTAGTAGAGCCTCGCTACTTCATCCAGCCTCTCTGCATGTACCTACTAGTGTTCCCAGGACAGACTCCTTCCAGGACTAGAGTCTGGGTGTTGCTCCTGCTTGACTTGCTGCTGGTCTGTATCTTTGCTTTGAAGCCGTATAAGGACATCCACTTCATGTGGTAAGAGAGAAGTTTAAACGTAGATAAAGATGGACGTGGCGACTGTTCATACTGCGTTGAAGACTTGCGGGTTTCGATGCTCTGTAATCAGTGTGACTTCGCACAGTATCAAATTGCAAATCTTGAACGAAGAGGACTTCTATGGCTTGAAAGGCTCTGTCTCCTGCGGACACAAGGGCAAGTATTACAAACTATGCGCATCCTTCCTAATCCCCTCCTGGACCGACGACCACCCTCCTATATCCATCCCCAACTGTACTCTCAAAGTCGTTAGGAAGCCTGAAGAAACGTACTTGAAGTTTATTGCATCTTCGAATGCTGATCAGTCCCTCGACCTCACCTTATCCTTCTTACACGAAGGGATACGAACAGCGCTTACAGTGCTTCCACACATCCACTCTTGCGGCAACACGCTGCAATTCACAGAAGCGCTTTCACTGAGAACTCCAGACAGCTCCCAGCAGTACACCCGCACTTGCCACTCAGTGGTGCTGCCTACAGTGGTGATCGAAGGTAATGAACAGGACCTGGAAGTGTTCCGAGCTGCTATAGCCGAGGACTTGCGGAGTTTCGTCCTGTGGGAAGCCCTGTCTGGCAGCAAGTTGCAGGGCCGGCAGTGGTACTTGTGTGGGAGTGAGAGTGGCCTTCCCAATGCTCAGGACTGGCTGATGAGTCTTTATGACAAGGGCATTTGCTTCAAGCAGACTCCGTGTCAGTACATCTACTACTACAGTCCGGCCAACGACTTCCGCCTGCTGCCCGGGCCCCTGCACTGTGAAGTATTTGCCTTGGTGCCTACCCCTCCCAGGGATGACTATCTCTGTCAAGTCGCCCGGGAACTCGCCTTGAGCGCTGCAGAGCACCAGAACTCCTGCATCATTTCCCTGAGTGACCCTGAAGTCCTGAGCCGCATTTCCGCCGCGGACCGACTGCCTATCGAGTGCTTCACTGAGCAGGACCTGACAAAGTGCGAAATCATCGGCAAGGGCGGCTTCGGCAACATTCTCCTCAACACCCTCATAGACAGACGCACTCGGGAAAGCGTCAAAGTCGCTATGAAGGTGATAAAGCCGGAAAAGCTGGGGAAACTCAGTAACTTGGAAGCGTTGATACAGGAGTATCGCATACTACGGTCCTGCAACCACCCTGACATCATCAAAGTGTTCGGCTACACTCTCTACCAGTCCACTCTTGTAATCGTCATGGAGTACTGCTCCAAGAAGACTCTCTACAAGTATATCCTCGAAAACAGTCTCACAGTCGCAGAAAAACTCGCCTTATTAGTGCAAGTGGCCAACGGCCTGACTTACCTACACGCAAAAAACATTTGCCACTTGGACTTAAAGCCGCAAAACATACTCGTAGACAACAACAACACAGCGAAGTTGTCTGACTTCGGCCTGAGCAAGACTACTGTGGGGGACAAGAAGACAGGGAAGTCGGGGTACACCTTGCTTTACTCTGCGCCTGAGCAGATTGATGGGCAGGACCCGGGCTTGGAATCAGATATCTGGGCGTATGGGAATATCATGTATTTCGTCATGTTCGAGAAAGGACCCGTTGACTATATGAAGGCGCCTACTGATAACGTCCACAGCTTTGCGACGAAGAAGCTGATTCTGACTGAACTGAAGGAAAACAGACGCAAGCCGCTGATTCCCGTCAGTTTCGAGCAGAGTCATCCTAATCTCATCTGTCTCATGCGGAATTGCTGGGTGCTTGAAAGCGTTCAGCGACTGAAGGCTTTCAAACTGCTCCGCTCTCTAACCAAGCTGCATCAGTCACTACTGAAGTCTTCCAGTTCCCCAGCTCCCTAGTTATAAGAACCATTGATAATGCGACATTTGACTGAAGTCCATGGCCGAGGAGGGCCGTTACCCTTCCACCCTGGAGACCTGGCCAGAGCAGCTACCAAGGAAATGGCTGGGAGAGGGCCGACTTGGCTGATAGCGAGGAAGATTTCTCGATTGATGCTGACAGAAAACTTCACGAATCAGCACTTGGCGTCGACTGTTATTAGCCTGGCCAGGCAGGTAACAGGCGCCAATTGGGCGGAGTTCTTGGTCTTGGAAGGCAGTCAACTCAAAGTGACTACAACTTTGACCGGCCTGCAAAAGGACCATAAGCAGAAATTCAGCTCTGTGCCGCTCACCGAGGAAAGCCTCCCAGGCCTTGTAACGGTCGAAAAGCGGTCCAAAGTCATCAGCAACGCTCAGACTTCCAGTCTCTATGCGACCTTCACACTCAAATTCAGCTCATTCAACCAGCGGTTTGTAGAGCCTGAAGACCCTCAAAGCCTCGCCTGCGTGCCTTTCTTTGATGCAGCGGGGGAGGTGTTTGCAGTGGTGCATTTGTTTGACAAGGTGGACGACCACGGCAGTTTGTCTTTCTTTTCTGAAGACGACATCACGCTAATTGAAGCTATTGGAGAGCTGGTGAAAGGCGTAATTGCGATGAAAGCGAAGCACACGACAGTCGCTAAGCAAATCGAAAGGATGGCACTGTACGACTCCGAACGGGAAATCTTGAGTTCCACATCTCTCCATTTAGTGCGGAAGCAGAGTCTACTGGACTCTGTTAAGCACCTCCTCGAGTCTACTAAGGTAATGACTTATGAATACTTGGACCTTATGACCGAGGCTATGGAAAGCCAGGCCGCCTTACTGCACATCATGTCCAAAGACGAGGTGTTAGTCCCTTGGCTGGCCTTCGGCTTCCAACTGGCCTGCGAACCAGCTGAAGAAGTAAAGGCGCTGTGCACCCGAACTTCTGAGTACCTAGTGGCCGAGCACAATGAGATGTTAATAGTGCGAGACTATGCGAAGGAAAAGCACTTTAGTTCGGAGGTTTTCCGCTTTTGGGGAAATCAGTACACGAGCAGTATATCGATGCCGATAATGGACGGAGGACAGTTGATGGGAGTGTTGGAGTTCTACAGGTCGGGACAGGAGTATAACTTTAGAGACGAGCATGTGGCGAAGGAGTTGGTCACTTGGCTGCAGAAAATCAGCACCAGGCTTTTCCACTCCCGTTTGCCACTGTCTGGTAGGAAGGATAAGGACGTGGCGAAGTCCTATAAGCGGTTTGGCCGGGCGGCTATTGAAACTTTGAGACAGTTCACGCTCAGACCGGAAGGCTTCCAATTCGACTTTGTGGGGTATTTGAAGGCTGCGAGGAGCAGTATCAGGGACCAAGTGGCTATTGAGAGCTGCAATGTGTACCTCAAAGACACCCTTACAGACTCCCTGTGGACCTGGGTTTCTTACAACTGCCAGCCTCTCAGCATCCCCATTGCCCCCTACAGTCTAATCGGCTACTGCGCACTCAATAGTCAAATGGTGAACGAAAAGTTCCCTTGCGGCAATCCGGATTTAGACTCAATCGCGGAGGCGCAAAGTCTATTAGGCCAGGTAGCCCTGGTTTACCCTGTATGTGGCGAAGTCCTGAAAGGGCAAGTCCTGGCAGTCATCATTTTATCTCGCAAAGAGGACAAGTTCACATCTGAGGAAATCATGGCCGTGCAGAGACTTTCTGTGATGGTCGGAATGCTGCTGGAGTACCTCTTCTTCTATAAATACGACCTGGAGGACTACTCTCAGGACCAGTTCGACCGAGACGCAGCTCCGAAGGCCAGGAAAATGAAGCGTGCAACCACTCAAATGGTGCTATATCCACTCAGCAAGACAGTTTCAATCGATGACATGCAGTACTACAACGAGGTGAAAAGCAACAGAGACATGCTGCTCGAGCACTCCCCATCCCTAGAGGAGGCCTACTCCAAGCCATTACGCGCCCTTTGCCAGCTTTCCAATATATCGATTGGCCGCTTTGCAGATGTTAAGAACCTGCTGAATGGTTTGGATGCGCGGACTGATTTGGCTTTGGAGGTGCTGCAGGACGCTTTGCCCAATATGATCCAGTGTCAAATAGCGAAGATATTCGTGTACAGTGAGTCGCATCAGTACCTGAAGGACCTGAGCACGCATGTGCTGAATAAGGCGGCGGGACTGGTGAAGCAAGTGTTGACCTCTAGGTCTCCATTGGTTATTAATGCAGCCGCACATGCAAATCCCATATTCAGCGAGCACATTGACTCCCTGGGCAGTTCCACCCCTATAGAAAGCTTCCTAGCAGTGCCTATTTTCTACCGCTACGACGACGTCATTGGCGTTATGGTCTTCGTGAATTCTCCCGTGTGTTTCACTACTGAAGACGTATCAGTTGCCCAGTTCCTCAGTCTCATCCCCTCCAAAGCCATGCTCAGCGTCGACGAAACCCTGCGGAAGTGGAACGACGTGCTGCGCCTAGGCCTGAGACAGCAAATGCTCCTGGCCTGGTGCAAACAGATCATGTCTGTGTCTGCCATTTGCCAGCAGAATGTCAGCAGAATGAAAGAAGTGGTGCATAAACTGACCAATGGGTCGAATTTCACAGAAGTTATACGAGTTTTGATTGAAGTCATAACCACCAATATGGATGTGGAGGAAGCACAAATCTTCTTTAGACATAAAGAAGGACATGTGGCTGCTATAGGGAAAGACGCGGGGGTGATGCTGCTGCAATCTGGACATGACTTGGAACTTATCAAAGAAGTTCTAAGGAGCGGACAGCCGAAAGTATCGAATAACAGTCATGACGGACTAGTGAATTCCCTAATTGTCCCAGTCATGGTGGGGTCGGAAGTGGTGGGCGGCATCGAGCTAAAAAACAAACGAGACTTGACCCTGACCAACTACTGCAGTTTCACGAAGGAAGACGAAGTGATAGCGCTGCAGTACGCAGGCCATTTAGGTGCGCCCATAGTTAGCTGGCTGGATGAAGCAGCAGTCGACACTGAGCCTTTACAGCGACTCATTCGACAAACCGCTTCCGCTGTGAATACGTACCCGCTGATGAGTGTCATTCGAATGGCTTCTCAAGTGTTGTTGAATTGCGACCGTGCCACTATCTTCATTCGCGAGAATGACAATATGGTGGTCTACGCACAAGGCTCGGAGCAAGAGATCCCTGCCGGCTTTTCCGTCCCTGTCGGAGTCGGCATTGTCGGCTTCGTCGCGAAGAACTGCCAAGCCGTCAACATCTCAGACGCTTACAGCGACCCGAGATTCAACCCAGAAGTCGACAAAAGAACTGGCTATTGCACTGCCACAGTCCTATGTGTGCCGGTCTATAACTCCAACCATCAAGTAATCGCTGCCCTGCAAATGATCAACAAGCGGTCTGGAGTCTTTGACGAAGACGACCTGACTATATTGGATATGTTCGGAGATGTCATATCCAGTGCATTGCAAATATTCGACCGCTTCAAGTCTGTGGTCGTGGAAAGGACGCGACTACTGCACTTGCTCAATAGCATTGGAAGCCACATACTCGTCATCAATAAGGAAGGGAAAATGGAGTACTGCAACCAACGCTTTGAGCAGATCTTTGGAATGACTGAGGAAATCGGCCGCTCTCGGCATTTTTCCTTCTGGCTGCGGGAAAATCCGGACATTATTCGTGACTTGCAGTCTGTCATTGACTCGCCCAGGTCCAAAGTATCTCGCCAGTTCCAGAAGTTGCAGCCTTCCCGACAGCGACGTTCCGCCAGCATCAGCGTCAAAGGCACACCTTCGACCTCCATCGACCAAGTGCTGCATGTTCACTACGCTATCAGTGCCTTGCAAGACTTCACAACGCAAGAAAGCATCGGCCTGATTTTCATCGTCGAGGACGTGACCAACATCGTAAAAATGAAAAAAGACATGGACAAGATGAAGTCGAAATTGAGGGAAATCCAGGCTTCTAACTCAGTGCAGGCTCAGACCGGACTCTACTCCAGTCTGTCCACTTTAGAGGCTTTGCAGGAGAATTTCCTCTCGATGTCTGCGGAAAGCACTTCCGAGGCCTTGGCGAAGGTTATATCAGTGCTTAGATCGGGCAATTTGGAGCGGGCGCATGTGACTTTTGGAGATGTCGGACAGCAGCTAAGCGACGACCTGAAGTCATTCATCAATAAGGAATACTTGGAAAAAGGAATTGAGCAGGCAACGGCAATGTGCTTCGACCCTCCGTCGTCTCCTTCAGTTCTAATGGACGCGGATATGCCAATTAACTTAGCGGAACTGAGGAATTGGAGTTTGGACGTGTGGGCTTTGGGAGACCTGTTCCCGCATGTTGCCTCTGTACTGCAGGATTGTAACCTGTTGGTGAAGTTTAATATCCATATGTCCACTTTGACGAACTTCTTGACGGAAGTGAGGAGGTTGTATGACCAGCGCGGGAACCCCTTCCACAACTTCTACCACGGCTTCAACGTATTCCACAGCAGTTACTTCCTATTGACCTCCACTAAGGCTCACACTCTATGCTGCGCAGAGGACATTTTAGCTGTGTTAATAGCCTCTCTGTGCCATGATGTGGACCACACAGGCAGGACCAACTCCTTCGAAGTCAGCAAAAGCTCCAACTTAGCACTGCTATATCATGACACATCTGTACTGGAGCAACACCATGCAGCTATTGCCTTCTTCACCCTGCAGCAGGAGAACTGCAATATATTCAAAGCAGTGCCAAAGAGTGTGTACCAGGGAATTCGGAAAATCATCATTTCAGCCATACTGGCTACTGATATGACGAAGCATTTCTCCATAATTGCGAAGATGAATGAGCGATTCCAGAACCTTATTTCGGCTCCATTAGGCTCGCAAGAGGGCGATAAATTGGCGCTTTTGGACCTGATTGTGCACTGCAGTGACTTGGCACACCCAGCGAAGTCCTTTGATCTTTGTCTCCGCTGGTCGTTGCTGGTTAGGCAAGAATTCATCAGCCAAGCAAAGGAAGAAGCAGCCCTCGACCTCCCAGTAACTGCCTACATGAAAGACCTCGAAAACGTCCAAAGTTACCTAAAGAACGAGGTCAGTTTCGCCACCTTCGTCGTGAAGCCACTTTGGGAGTGTCTGAGTCTGGGTCTGCACCCTTACGTGGAGCAGCAAGTGAGTAATTTAAAGGGGAATATAGAGAGCTACAAGCAGAAGCTGGCGGAAGAGGAAGCGGAGCAGGCTAAGTCTTAGACAGGTTAAGTCTTAGGCAGGTTAAGTCTGAGCTGCGGCCTTGCTTTTAGACGTCCCCAACGCTTACGTTCAATTTTCCCCACAAAGCGGCTCGGGTCACTTATGCCTTTCCGGTACTCCGTACTAATGTGCTGTGCATCTTCCAAATAACCCGCATGACTTTCCACTTTCGAGTAAAATATCGTCGGCACATGTCTCATGTGCCGACACTCAATGTCGGATATGAGTTTCACAGTGCCGAAAAACGACTTCACCATTGTCTTTTCCATAGAGCGCTGCCGCTCCATGCTTTGAAGACTGGTAGAGACGGAGGTTCTTGTGTGTTCGTAGTTTGCTAGTTGTCGCTCAAAACAGCGGTTAAGCTCCCGCTGTCGTCTGGCTAAGGGTCGCTTGGAAATCAAGGTGATGGGTCTGGGACTAGTGGAATTGAAGGCAGGACGTAGGGAAGTAGCGCAGGTTTTCGGGCGAACTGGAGTGACTTCTCTATCCTGCCCTGGCTCTGTCATCATCTGAGGCAGCCTTTGTGTCTTTATCATGTTGGAATTCATCAGCTTGCGCACGTACTCCGGCTCGAACTTCGTCAGCTTCCGCATCTTGTGTCGCAAGAAGGAAGAGACAGTCCTGGAAGTAGTGTCCACCAGGCCTGCGGGCATCTGCACTGTTTTGCTGAGTCCCTGTCTTTGCGGAGAAGCAGAGGGCGTTCGTTCAGTAGCCGCAGACCTGCGCAGTACTTCGAAGGAGTGCAGGGTGGAAACCATGGCGAAGGGAGAGGAGTGGGTGAGGGAGGCACTGCTGGCCATCTCAGTCCTGTGGTAATAACAGACTAAGTGCAGGAAAGCAGTGGGTTGGCTGCGTGGACAGCAGAGACTAATGCGAGAAAAGCGAGCGCAGCTCGACTTCACTAAAACGTGAGAGAAAATAAGTGGCTACTGTTTGCTTTCACTGCCTCTGTGACTCTCCACACTGTTTGAGGGCGCGTCTGCGTCCTTTTCCTTGCCTTCCTTAGTCTTCTCCACTGCCTTGTTCTTCTTCCTGGACGTCACAACCACATTTTCCCCCATTAATTGTCTGAAAGCCATGGGCGCCTTTCGGTCATTTCCGTTGTATTCCAGGTCAATTAAGTACGCGAACATATGCGCGTGCAGCAGTCCTCTGGCAAACCCGCCATACAACTGTGCTAAAAACCACGAAAAGAAGAGCGCAAAGAAACTCATCGCTGTCACAGAAGTGACTTCCCTCGTGGGAATGTCCTGAAAAGTAGAGTTTTCGAAGTGAATCCAATAGGCGGTGAATACAGGCGCTATCATAGTGATCATCAACTGACTCAGCCAGATGTAGTAATTGCCGTTATTCAGGAGATTTTGGGAGTGCTTAATGCTTTCGTGTTTGTCCACTAGTTGCACGCTTTCTTGAAAAGCGGACTTCAGGCTTTTCCCGCTGAAGGACTGGTAGGCAAGTCCGTCACTCGTCATATACTTGAACCGGGTTGTGTACCAGTCCTCGCAAGGCTTGATGAGGACAGTGAATCTGGGGATAAGCCTGTGAGTCCAAGTGCGCAGGCCTAATAGTAAATTGCGAGGCAGCCGGCCCAGAGGGACAAGCACTGAGGCAAGCAGCACTGTGCCTAGGTGAAACGCTAATAAGTTGCGGAAAGTCTCTACCACTGGATGCCCTCCATCAGATGCTCGGAAGACGAATTGCATTACGCTGCCTCCGGTGATGAATTCCACTGCGTGCGATACGAAGGAAAAGCACCACAGTGCCATTAGGACTGTGAAGAATATCAAAATTCGCTCTGGAGACTCGAATGTCCATTCTTCGACTTGGCCTTGTGGGAGGAGAGTGGAGTCACTGGTGGAAGTGTCTCCGCAGCTGGATTGGTATATGGCTAGGACAATGAAATAGACGTAGACTGATGTTCCAGCTATCAGGCCTGCTAAGGGCACTAGGAACTGAGAGGGACGGATTTCCGCTGAGTTTACAGTCTGCCGCATGACTTCGATACTGGACTTGTAGGAAGGGTACATACAGCCCAAAGTACTGAGAGAAACCACTGCTATGCTTAGCAAGGTCCAGCACAGAGCTTCGTACCCTGTAGCTGTTTCCCCCTCGTCACAGTCGAGCATGTGTACAGGGCCGAAGTCTCCACATATCCTCCTATCCACTCTATTGGACTCCTCATGCACCAAATAGCACATAACTGCTAGAAGAAAGGAAGCGCCGACAGCACTTCCCACCAGCAGCGGCAGCACAGTCTCTGTCTAGTCCTTACTAGGAAACTTCAAACCCACGATATACAGTGCACACACAGCCCCTGCAATAACTCCCGCAATCGCTAGTATGTCCCAGGCCTGTGTGACGGTTACTCGAGCCAGGTCGCCCATCACTCGTGACATCGCTCTTTCAGAGCCATAGAGGTAGGCAATTGCAGCGGAGCGGCGGAGATGGTCGGCTGGGAGACAGTAGCGGTTATAGAAAGGCTTGGAGACGTAGGAGTTGTAGCAGTCGAAGTCGGTGATCAGAGTGTGGTTCTGGTCGTAGAGGCAGAGGGATTCAATAGAGGACTGCACAGGACAGCCGGAGAGACAAATAGAGACTTTAGGGTTTGCGACTGGGTCGATGAAATAGGTATAGGACCAGTCTTCCAAGTCCCCAAAGCCACAAGCGTCTCCGTATAAGTCACTTCCCCGAGTCATCCTCCCCGGGAACCCTTTCGCCCACGAGAAGCAACTGAGCACCAGCAAGCACAAAACTAGAAACGCAAACCCCACAAAGCAAAACAGATCCGTGCACTTCCTGTCACTCCTCACCTCCGAAACCGGGCCTGTCAGTCCCTGCGCCACCGACTCTGTGTCGCTGTCAGGCGGCCTGGCGGCAGGCCTGACTGTGGAGCGCGGACGAATCGACATTTACGATAGGCAGATTACTAACTTTGCAGCCACTGAGTGTCAGGGGCCTGGGCAGCGTGGCCTTCGTCCGCTATACCGCCCTGCAGCTCTTCATTCTTGGGGGAAGGGGGCGGCACGACGTCGGGAGGAGGGTTCACTAAGGCCTTTTCCACATCTGCCACTCCTGAGGTGTTCGTGGCTTCCTTGGGAGTGGGGCTGTTGAGGAGGTCTGCTGCAATGGAGGTGGGAACGGCCACTTCTCCGTTCAAAGGACTTTTTGGCTTTGCGTCTTCTCTGGTCAAGTAAGCCACTGTGAAGCCGTAGACTACTCCGCGCACGAAGCAGCCATAGAGCTGCGCAAGACACCAAGTCAAGAACAGGCTATAAATAGCCATAGCAGTCACTGAGGTGATTTCAGAGGTGTTCTTATCCCGGAAAGTCTTCGACTCGTGCTGAATCCAATAGGCGACGAACACAGGTCCTATCAAAGTCACGACCAACTGGGTTAGCCAGATCAGGCGGTCTGCCTGGTTGAGGGACTTTTCAGGGCTTTTCTTGGCGTGGCGGGCCAGCAGTAGTCTGGCTTTCTGAGCGGCGGAGAGGAAGGAAGTGCCTTCCAGTGTCTGCAGCGCCAGACTTGTAGATGTCATATACTGGAAAACAGAGGTGTAGCCACATAAACAGCATTTCATAATTCGGCTGTTGTCACTTAATACCAACTGAAGTAGGGATTTCAGGCCGATCGCTACGTTTCTTGGCAGTCGCCCAATAGGCAGAACGACTGAGGCCAGCAGCACAGTCCCTAAGTGGTATTTCCCAAGGTCGAATAATGCCTTTTGGAAGTGGGCGAATTGGTCTCCATTAGACACAAGGAAATGCTGGATCGAAAGCGATGCAGTGACATGCTCGACCAAATGAGCAAAGAAGCTAAGCCACCACAGTATCATTCCCACTGTAAAAAAGACCAACACGCGTTCAGCTGTATGAAAAGACCAGCGCTCGACTTCGCCAGCAGGCAGAATTGGGACGGATTTGGACTCGTAGTCTCCGCAACTTACTTGAAATAGGAGAAGAGTGATGAAGTAGGCGTAGAAAGCCACTGCAGCCACTAGGGCTGCTATGGGGCAAATGTGGAGTGCAGGCTGCCAGCGTCTGGTGACTGATGTGGCTTCCAGGTGCTCCAAGCCTCCGGGTACTCCTGGAAACAAGCAGATTACAGCTGCTGCGACCACTGCAAAGATAGCCACTAACACCCAACAAAGCGCTCTGTAGCCATTCGCTGTGTCGCCTTCGTCACAACTCTCCATTTCGACTGTCAGGAGAGAGTCACAAAGTTTCCCATCGACTCTCCACGACTCCTCATACACCAAGAAGCAAAGCACCGCCATTAGAAACAGCGCAATCGCTAGACTGATAGTGTACACCGGAACTCGCATCACTGCCTATACTGTACCTTTCACCTTAAACGTGACTACAAACAGCACAGCTGCTCCCCCGGCTATCACCCCTGCAATCGCCAGTATATCCCACCCCTACATGATTTCTACCCGCGCCAAATCCCCCACGACTCTCGTCATGACCTGGTCTTGGGAGTACAGCCACTGCAGGACCTTGGTCCGTTTCGTCAGCTCTGCAGGCAGGCAGTAGTTGTTGAAGAAGGGCTTGCTGGCGTAGGCGTTGAAGCAGCCTTGGTACTCGATGTCCAGTCCTGACTCGTCATAAGTGCAGATGGCTTCCACGGCGTCGAGGCTGGGGCAGCCTGGAATGCACAGAGAAATATCGATACTTTGGAAAGGCTCTGGGAAAAAAACGTACTCCCTCCCCCGCGCACTCCCTTTCCCGCAGAAATCCCCCCTCGTATCCCAGCCTCTTTCCAGCCGGTACAAATCTCCATCCCTGTAGGACCAGCCGCTCAGCGTCCACAGACAGACGTTAAGGAAGAGGAAAACGCCCAAGCAAGGCAAATCTGTGCATTTCCGCACTTTTGCGCTTTCCGTTAGCTCTCTAGAAGAGCCCTTCTGATGGTCTTCCGAGGACGATATGTCCATCATGGGGCCTTCGGTGGCCCCGACCGTTGTGTTATCCATTATTACCCCAGAAGCTGGGAGACGGAAAGGACGAAGGAAATAGCCGGTTGAGAGCATTAGGAGGGCTGGAGGGAAGTGGATAGGCGAGGTAGTTGGAGATGAGGACAAAGGGAGTTTGTAATGGCTGATCAATCGAAGAGTGATACAAGCTGGGAATCGCTGCGATGGAAAGTCTTTGAAAGGGAGAAGTTGAAATGTGCATATGTAGGAGTTTACAACTTCAGTCATCTAAGGGAAAGATAGTTAGTTAGCTAGTGAGTTGTACCTAACTGCAAAGGCGTCAGTAGCGGTTTGAGTCTATATATCACTCCGAAGTGTCGTAGGGATCAAGTATCACACCAAAAGTAAATTACTGTCCTCATTCACTCCTCTGATTTGTTCGCTTTGCTGGGGGCAGTGAGTCTAGCGCTATATGATTAGGTCAAGTTGCGAGAAAGCATTCGCTCAGTCAGCTGGTGCATCGCCCAAGTGCCGTACACTAGTCGTCTCTGAGAGTCAATGGCCCGTTCATTGAAGCGCTGAATCTCAGTTCTGAGACGTTGGATGTCGGCGGGGTTGCGAGATAGCCACTCCGGTCTGCCCAGCAACTGAGCTCGCAGCTTCTCCAGCTCCTCTGCAGACTCTTGAGCGCCGCCCAGTTCCCTCATCAGTTCCTCCAACGACCTGGGAGCGATCACTTTCACCTGCGGCTTCGACGTCATATTAGAAAACTAGTCGGCCTGCTTGAGATCGAAGCCCTGGAAGGACGCAACCGCAGTAGAGAAGGAAGCTTTGTCACACCCTGCGTCTGGCTTGCGACTAGCAGGACTGGCAGGCTCCAAGTCACTCTGCAGCTCCCGCTTCTTCTTCTCGATCAGAGCGTCTAGCAAGTCCGCCTCTGCGAAGCCCACCACGTTTTGTCTTTCTCGGTTCAGCAGACTCTTTATGCGGTTCTTTATGCTGGAATCGGTGCGGTTTTTGAGTTCTTTCGCAATTACGCTCCAGCGGTTTCCCAGTCTTTTGTGGCTTTCGAGTAGGTGGAGGTCGTCCAGGGCTGTCCAGTCCCCTCTGTCTATTAGCGGGTTGATGTGGTTGTTCCAGCGCTCCTTGCACTGCTTGCCCGTCCTCACTTTCAGTCCCTTGTGGAACTGCTGGTTGATAGCACTCGCAATGACTCCCCACTTCTTCTTGCCTTCCGTGAGCATCTGTTTGAGGAGTAGGTCCTCTTCCGGTCCCCAGACGCCCGAGCGGAGTGTGCCGCTCACTTGGATTTCCATTAGTTTGTTCATGCATTTCCGTGGAGATCTGCAGACAGTTTTGGCAATTTCCGAGAAGTCGCTGAGGTCGAGTCTGGAGAGGTCTTTGTCGTGCTCTGCGCAGTAGCCTTTAGCCTCTGAGTACAGTTCTTCGATCTGTTCGCGGCTCCAAGTCCGCTTGTACTTCTTGCAAGGCAGAGACTCGGGCTGAGGCGGCACCTGCACAGGCAGCACAAAGGACGGGTTGAAGGCCACAGGCCAGGGACAGTAGTACATCGGCACCGTGGGCATGGAGAACTTTTGCGGCACAGGGGAGCTGATTGGCTTGGAATCCATTAGATTTAGGAAGCGTATTGCTTCTGATTTTCTACTAAACCAGGCTGCTTCTGGGATGGAACGAAGGTCGCTAGCGATTCAGAGGGATGGTACTGAGGGCATAGTCGCAGGCAGCTATAGAGACTTGGGCTCTGAGACTTGCCTAGACAGTCTGATTAGCTCTGCTTCGGGGTGGGTTTCTTTCGTCCCTGCTGCTGTCGACTTCAGCCCCGCTTTTCTGCCTGCGAGTGATTGCCCCATAGCAGCCATTCGAAAGCCATTGCCAAACAGCGGACTGCTATCTGCAAGATATATCCACTCTGCAAGTCTGAAGTTTCGCTGTCTGGCAGCCTTGTCTTTGTTATGAGTCAGAGGCTGTATATGCACTGATACAAAGAATTGGTTTTTGGGACCTAGAAATTACCTGTGTTTTTAGGTCTGAATAGGTCTAATCAGAGACAGATAACAGTGTTTTCTCCTTATAAGTGTCAACCAGGCCACTAAGTCTTCAACTAAAATCCTTCAATTTCGCCCATTTCCTTGAACTAACGCAGTTCCATGCTATTCAAGATGCCCACACAGAAAGCGCCTCCAGCACTAATATGAAATGAAGCTGGGAGAGGGCTTGGCAAGGACAGCTGTAGAAGTTGTTCTTTCTATTCCCAATTTCTCACTCCAAATGCTCTTTTCGACGAAATGAATGCGGACTTGCTGTGTAGAGTCGATACAAGAGAAAGTCAGAGGCCTCTTTCAGCCCAATTGCTGGATAAGGAAGAACGAGTGATGTTAGAAGTGGGGCAATTAGGCGGAATGTGGGTAATAGGATGCGACTACAGAACGCATTTAGTACTAATGGAAGTTGCACCCAGGGAAGTTTCTGCCTACCCAGAAGCCAAATTCGCACACCAACTCTGCATTTCTCTATCAAATTCGTCCATATAGCAAATCCAGCCTCAAAATAGCGCCAAATTCCTCAAAATCCCCCAAAAGCAGTTTTCTGCATACCTCTCTAGACTTTACTAGTGACACTACAGCGGCATATGCGAACTGGTCACAATTTGCTTGACGACTTCCTGGTTCTTCAGCACCGCCAAGTGCAGTTGAAAGGCCAAGTCCACCTCCGGGTCCTTATACTCAGGCACTATCTTCCTAGCCGCTGTACTGCGCTTTAAAGCCACAAGGAACTCTTTGTTCTCTCGCACCTTTTCCTCTTTTTCCTTCCTTCGAGTCACTTCGTTGAGGGATTTGGAGAACTGGGAGAGACTGTGGGCTTCGATCTGGGTGGGGAATACGGATCTTTGCAGGTCGTCTTGGACGCGTTTGACCTCGTCGCGCTTGATTTTGGCCTTGGCTTCTCTCGTGCTGAAGTGGGCTTGGTCCCTGTCCTTCCGCTCCTCAAGCCGTCTCTGTCTGGCCTGCGCCTGCAACTGCTCCTGAAAACTGCGGTCCAGCAGGAACTGCCGTCTGCCCTCCTCCTCCCTAGCCTTCACTAACCGCTTCTTATCCTCCTCCTTCCGCTCGCGCAGAGCGGACCACTGCACCTTTCTTTCCACACTCTCACAGTATCTAGTGAGTCTCTCCACTCTTTCAGTCTCCATTCGATAACTCGACCGACTGCGATTACTTCCGTTGAAATCCAGACTGAAGCTGCTCAGTGCCTTTGGAGTCTTGAAGGGGGAGAGGGAGGAGAGGGACACTTTCGATCCGCTGTGAGTCAGGTAGTGGTCTGTGGAGTCGTCGTGTTGGGTGCGGCGGGTTGCACGCATCATGGGGGAGGCGGTGGCCTTGCGCTGGACTCGAAGTAGGGCGGTGAAGAAGGAAATCAGTGGAGAAACTGTCAGCAGACGGTCTGCCGAGGCTGAGTCTGGCTGAGACTGGAAAGTCATTCGCCAGGCCACAGCCAGCCGGGCTAAGGCGTTGCCAAGTGAAGCTTCCATTATTCGTTAGGAGGGAGTTACGAAGAAATACTGCGCTCTCCAGACTCTATAAAAGCGCCCTTCTCTGTCACTTCCCCTGTCGACTCCCAATTGCCCGCCTGACCTTCCTTGTACAGCCGGGCCATTGTGTCGCTAGTCGAAACTGCCAAGTGGCCGACTGCAGACCAAGCAACTCGCCAGACTGGCACTTGCAACTTCACTACTTCGACATGCCGCCACTGCTCACTGCCAGTCTCCCGGCTGTGCGCCATCACTGAGCCAGACTCACTGCAGCTGGCTGCTACCTGCCTGGAGAAGCCGCAACTAGGCGCCCAGGACACATCTCGCACCCAGTGAGTATGTCGATGCATAGGTTCGGGTTTGTAGGAGCCGTCGCGGTAGGTCCACAACTTGACCCATTGGTCCGCTCCACCTGTTAGGAACTGTTTGGGGGGAGGAGACTGACTGTCTGCCAGGACACTGGAAGGCCCGGTGCAGGCCCACGAGAGTGCTGTCACTCCGCCTTCGTGCGCTGCGAACTTCTGACTTTCCCATCGGTCTTCCACCACTCTCGTCAGAACTGACACGCAGCCGTCAGAGGAGCCAGCGGCCAGCACCAGTCCCTGCTCCCAAGGAGCCCAGCAGATAGCAGTGACCGAGGCTTCATGCCCTGCATACTCATGCACCGATATCCACGTAGACTCCCCCACTTCCTTCCAAATCTGCACTCTCCGGTCATACCCACAGGACGCTAGGACCGACCCGTACTTCGGGTGGGCCCAGGCCAACTTCAAGACTGGCCCATTGTGTCTGTATGGGACTTACGCAGAGAAAGAGTGCAGGAAGGACGGCGCTTCAGACCCGGTCACTGCGAATATGTTGATGTTCCCGTCCTCTGCACAGGTTGCAAGTCTGTTTCCGTAGTAGTCAAACTGAACATCGTGCACTCGGCCTTCGTGTCTCGAGTCAGTCTCGCCCGCCATTAGCGAATCCACTATTTCAGCTGTCATTACAGGGGCGAATATAAGAAAAGGCCCAGTTTACCTATGTATGAATTGGGATCTGAAGTCATAAGCCAGTACATAGGCCAGCGTATTAAGGCAGGATTATTAGATACCGTTGAAATTGACATTTTGGGACATTTGTTGTTCTTAGGCACTACAAAGTAGGACTAATTATTGAGATATGTCGCTGAGGGAGAGAGCTGTTCGACAAATGAGGAAACACTGAAATAGTATAAAAGAAACGACAGAGAAAAGGTGAAAAGGCCTGCTTGAACTGCTGTTTTTGTGAGGAAAACTGGAAAACTATGTCAAAATTGCTGAAAATTCGACTGCAAGTTGCATTTCCATCTGAATTAGACCCCAAAAAAACACAGTAAATTAGCCTATAAAAAGGCAAAATCAGTCCATATTGACTTTCTTCGCATGCAGTTAAGCCAAAGTCAGATCAAAGCCTTCAAGGAAAAGCTGCTGCACCCAACCTCCAAGCACCTCTACACGAAGCTCACCCAGTGCCCTTTACCCAGTCTTTTCTCTGCTCTGGACGCTGCGACCTGCAGGGACGACATGTCCTTGATGGTGCAAGAGTTCATCAGGTCCTTCGAAGCCACAGCCCGCAACTACGAGTGCTGGCGCGGAGTCTCCAGCGAAGAACTCGAACTCAACTCCGAAGCCCTCGAAAGCCTCATCGCCCGCGAAAAGTACAAGTAACGCAGCCACCCAGGAAGCTCTACACCAGCGAAGCCTACGACCAATCCAAAGACCTGGACTTGCTGTCCACCTACCATCGATATGCGGACTTCGTACAAGCCCGGCACTTGGAAATCAATGAGACTTTGGTGCAGGAAGGCTGGGTGCAGGTCGCAATTGCGCGTATGTGTCATGCAGAACTAAGGAAAATCGTGGACTATGCGAGTCCGAGGGACAAGTTAGTGTGCGTTTCCAACTGCTACAGAGTCGTCAGCAGTATCGCTAGGCAGAAATCGTCGAAGCCGCGCATTTGTCCTCAGGCGCAGACGTGACTTTGCCCGTGTTTATGTTCGTAGTGCTGAAAGCGAGGACAGAGCAGCTGTTCCGCAGTTACTACTTCATCAAGAAGTTCAGATATCAACTTCGAAGGGAGACTCGAGACCCGATAGAATTCCGATACACACTCACCACGCTCAAAATCGCAGTACGGTTTTTGTCAGAATTGACACCGGATAAGCTCAAGTTGAGTGCGGGGGAAAGCGTGCCGCAGCTGGAAATGGAGCGGAAACATGCAAGCACGCAGACTGCACCCAGGGAAACTGAACTGGAGGAAAGAATCGTGCTTAGGTACACAGGCCCGGTGGATGTGGCTTTTTTGCTGGCGCGGCCAGAGGCACTGGAGGCGGTGCTAGAGGACTACAGTGCACTGCGGGCGTTCTATGCAGGGAGTGGATAGGAATAGACTATGGTCAGTTCTCGAGTCCTGCGGAGTAGTGAATTACGCCCTGGCAGCCAATATGTGTCCTTTTATAACCAAAGTCCAGCCCCCTCACAGCCTATATCCCTGCAAACAAGCCAAACTCCACTCCCAACTACCCCACTGATAGGAAAAGCCTAGCTACACTGGCGTATAGTCAATTTTGCCTTCCAGCTTCTTGCCCTCCTTGATCTTCCTCGCAGCTTTCATGAAGTCTTCATGTTCGATGTAGTCCCGCATAACGCGAATAGCGAACATGCCGGCCTCAGTGCACACGTTTCGGAGATCTGCGCCGTTGAAGCCTTCACACAGCTTTACCACTGATTCGTAGTCGATATCGCCTTGCTTGCGTAATGGCTTGGCGTGGATTTTGAGGATGTCCAGGCGGGCGGCTTCGTTGGGCAGCGGAATTTCGATTTTGCGGTCTAAACGGCCGGGACGCAAGAGGGCGGGGTCCAGGACATCGGGTCGATTCGTAGCCATCACCATTTTCACTTTGCCCAAATCATCGAATCCGTCCAGCTGATTGAGCAGTTCCATTAGTGTCCTCTGTATCTCTCGATCAGCTGAAGTCCCTTCGCTGAATCTCCGCCCTCCAATCGCATCGATTTCGTCCATAAATATAATGCAGGGCTGGTGCTCCCTCGCATACGCGAACATTTCGCGAATAACCCTCGCGCTTTCTCCTATATATTTGTCCACTATGGCGGAGGCAACTACCTTCAGGAACTTGGCGTCTACGTTGCAGGCCAGAGCACGCGCAATTAGCGTTTTGCCGGTCCCTGGAGGGCCGTAGAGGAGCACACCTTTGGGGGTTTTGATTCCGACACGCTGGAATAGTTCGGGGTTGGTGATGGGCAGTTCGATGGCTTCACGCAATTCTCGCAGCTGGTCCCCCAGCCCCCCAATATCCGAATACGGCACATCTCCCGGGTCCTCCGTCATCATGTTGAACACCATCGGGTCTACCTCCCTTGGCAGTCTCCTCATGATCGTAAGTGTCTGCACGTCCAGAGACACCCTCGTTCCCGGCTTCAAAAGCGCTCTATCAATCTTGGGCCGGGCGCCTATCACATACCTGGGTCCACTTGAGGCTTTCACTATGACTAATGTAGTCCTTACAGCGGTCGTCGTCCACCTGCTTCAGCACTTCTCCGATGATTTGCCCTGTGTTCTGCAAGGCCTTCAAGTCCTCTTCCGTCTTGTCGAAGTCTCGGGAAATGCGGCTGACCTCTTCACGCACTGGGTAGGGGGTACTGTCTTTCACCTTCTTTTCTAGTTCGTTGTGCTCGTGCAGCTTCTCTTGGTATTGCCGGACGATGGCTTCTCTCTGCGTATCAGCCATTTATATGAGTCTCGGTGGAGTCTGCTTTGGGGGAAGCGCAAACATCGCAGACTTTCTGCGTAGATTGTCTACTTTGAATGCGGCTAAACTAACATAAACATACAACTCTGGTAATGTGTTTCTGAGTCTATCTATAAAGCTCACAATGCGTGTGTTGCCTCCCAGCCTAGCGAATCTACCCTAGTTAGTAGAAGAAGCCGAGGACCTTCCCCCCAGTCTTCCTATGTCTCGCCTCTTCCTGGTCCACTATGCCGAAGTTGGTGGTGAGGACAACGAAGCCGAACTGTCTGGACGGCAACAGCGAGGACGTGAGTTCCTCCATGTCCTTCGCCTGAATATCGTACCTCGGGGAAATCACTCCACACTTGTTGATGCGGCCTAGCAGCTCCACCACGATTTTGTTGGACCGGTGGTCGTCGACCACTTCGAACTCGCCGATATAGCCGTGGCGCTGCATGAGGGAAAGGAAGTGGATTACCACCTTGGACACAGGGCGAATGAGCACCTGGCGCTTGCCCCGCTTCTCTGCGTTGATGATGGTCTTCAAGCAGTCCGCCAGGACGTTCATACGCACCATGATTACTCCTAGCCGACCATTTTGGCTCATAGGCTCAGAGGTTGTCTCTGCCTGTATGCCAGTGCCTGGGTTTCTATTCGTTGCTGCTATTTCCAGCTGTGGGAAGAACAAGTGGGTCGATAGGCGCTTTTCCTCATTTGACTGCAGAAATAGGGGTTTTGCCTGCAAATTGGACTTTGGAGTGATTTTTAGGTCTGGAAACTTTCCAATTTTCAGTCCCAATTCCCCTATCTTTACAAATTTAACTAGTTACTGCCTACTCACCTGCACCGCATAGTCTCTCCTAATCAAGTTCGAAACTCTCCACACACTCAAGCAGTCCTTCTTCAGCTTCGTAATGAGCGGCAGGTACAGAAGCAGGTACAAGCCGGCTGAAAACAGCATATATCCACAGGAATAAGCCAACATTTCATTGATAAATTGCTGAGTTGCGGTACTGCTGAAGTCTTCCGCTCTGCTGACGGACTGGACAGTTACAGCGGTCAATTGACTCACGTAGTCCTCTAAATAGGCGAAATCAGCCCAGGAAGCAGCGCCTATGGAAATCCGTTTTAGCGTGTCTAAAGCTGCGCTCCGCAGGTCTAAAAGGCCCTCGTGCTGGCCCTTGGACAGGGCGCTGTTGGGGCAGAAAGCAGTGGAGCTGTTCAGGTACGGACAGGCGTTTTCGAGCATTAGAGAAGTGTCGAATCCTGAGTTCGCGAATTGAGTGGTGTCGGAAAGGACCTGGTTTTCCACCCACGCTAAAGTCGTGAGAACTGACTGGACCTCGAGTTCCAGTGCCGGGAAGAACTGGCTTTGCCGGACAATCGTAGTGTAAGCACTGCCTTTTCTACTGGATACAAACACTTCCTTCAGCAGCGTTAGTGCCAAAGTCGGCAAAAACGTCGTAACGCTCTTCGCATCCAAGTAGTCCGTCTGCCTTTCCACCAACTCCCTCACCTCCACGAACTCAAACAGCAGCATAAACAGCAGAAACCCAGCAGTGCCCACCACATAAATCCCACTTTTCACCGCAACTCCCAAGTACTCGCTGGGCGGCTGCAACAGGCCTGGGTTTTCCTTCACTCTGGTCTGCTCGTGTGAGAAGTACTCATCGCCGTGGACACATTCGATCCGTTCTTGGTGGATTCGGATGGTCTCTTGTAGGGCGGGAGTGGGCAATTTGACGATAAACTGCCACAGAGAACTGTGACTGGTCCGCAACTGCAGCAAACTGCGGGCTATGAAAAGACTCGAAAGGGTCAGTATGCCTGTGATTAGACAGGTCGAAATTGTCGACACGAGGGTCAAAATGGCGGATCCGGTGTGTTTCATATCCTGCAAAGAGGCGTTAATGGTCGAATTTAGGGACTTTAGGAGTATGGAGGGGCCGTTTGCGTACACAAAGAAGAAATCTGGGTTGTTTTCCTCTGCAGTCGGCCCGTCCGCCTGGAACTGCGCATGCGCTCCGAACTCCGTCAGTGCAGTGAGCAGCGACTCCAGTCGAAACTCATACAGTTCCTGTATCAGCAGCCACACCGGCACCTCTTTCCCCTCTGCTGTCAAGTGCTCATCCACACTTTCTTGTAACTTCGCTACTTCCGACAGCAGGGAAGCCACCACTTGGGCCTGTAGGGAGGCTGGCTCCTGGCCTTGAAGGATCAGGTTGAGTCTGCGGGCGAGGTGGCAAATGGTGACTAGTTCTGTGCGGCTTTGGCCGAGGTCTGTGATGTTACTAGCCTGCATGACGCTGCTGAAGGTGGTGTGCATGATAGCGAGGGAGACGGCGAGGCAGGTGGTGACTAGCAGCATTGTCAGTAAATAGGATACTTTGTAGGTCTTTACAGCGCGTAGTGTTTTACGACGCAATTTGATCCCAATAGTGGAAGCCGCAAAGCTAGTATGAGTAGGCGCAATCGAACTTCCATCGTCCCTAGTGTCCCTAAAGGCCGTCGAACTGAAGAACCGAGCCTCTTTCGCCCCTCCACTCAAGTCCCTTGCAGGCGGCTCCACCAGCATTAAGTGGGCAACAGAGGCTTTTTCCTCTGAAATCAGCGAAGGAGTAGAAATCGCTAAATCTTTTCTCAGTTGGCTCATTAATTCCCCTGAAGTAGTGGTAAATAAGTCATCAATGTCCCGAACCTGGGAAAAGACATACAGCCAGCGGATAACTTGACTGCCCAGGTCCGCCTGGGAGTACATCGCGCCTAGCTGCCAGCCTTGCTCACTTCTATACACGAAAGGGTCTGTTTCTCTATATTTGTACTTCTCTGTGACTCCGGGAAGCACTGATTCCAGGCCAAGTCCTATCAGACTTTCCTTCGTTATGAGCCGGATTAAGGCTTTGAAGTTGAAAGAGTGGGAGGTGATGTCCAGCTTTTCGTTGAAAAGGACGAATTCTCTGGTTTTCGGCTTTTGCCGGACTGCTGTAACAAAGTAGGGGACGTTGAAAACAGCAGTAGGGCGGAATCTAAACGTGACTTCCACCGAAAAGCGGCCCATCGAGCTCAGAAAGAGGTTTTTCCTGAACACTTCTTTGGCCTCACCCCCTGCAAGGAAGTGGCTGAGGCGGGCATTGTGGTTGCGGTTGTAGGGGTTGGGGATGAAGTCGTCCAAGTCTTTGCCCACGATGTCGTATACTTTGCACTTCAGGATGCGGCCCAGCTGCTCATTCGCGTACGTAATTTTGCCGAAGCTGTCGGGGGCACAGCTGATTATCAGTACTCCCGTGTCGTCGGAACTGTAGGACTCAATTAGGTTGATATTCGCCTTTTTCCTGCGGTTTTTCTCGAAGTTCCCTCTAGTTATAAGATCCGCGCCGGATTTATCGTGAAATAAGGACTCCATAAAAGAACCGAAGCATTCTAGCACGAAAGGGTCAGTGGGAAAACGGCTTTTTAGGCCTCTGTAAGTCTCTTTGGCCGTGGAAATGACCTTGGCGAGGTGGCGGAAGGACCTTTGGAGGTGCTCACTGGACGTACTTTTGTTTTGGAGGGTCGTAAAGACCTCACAGGTGCGTTCGCAGAGCTTCAAATCCAGCGCTTTTGCCTGAGAAAAGCTGCTTTCATAGTCCACAAACTCCCTTTCCTCGCTTTTCGACACCTTCGCGAGCGCCGTCGCAAAGCGATTGACTTGGAAATCCACCAAAACGCCCCCTTTGCACTGCTTCGTCATGGCCAAACGCAGTAAAGCCACTTCCGGCAGGTCTCTATGGTAGTAGTAGTACTGTGCCACTAGCAGAAAGTACTGCTTCAGGCCAGAATGTTGCTTCGCTCCTTCGCAAATGAGGCCTGTGAGTGAACTTTCGCTGGTGTTTTGCTCGTTTTGAGACAAAAAGCGCCTCCAGTTGACTTCGTATTTCCAGAAATCAGGCCCACTGCTGCCTCGGAAGGCTTTGGAGCGCCACCACTGTCCATAGCAGGTGAGAATGCCGATGCAAGGGGCTACGAACAGTACTAAGCAGACGGCGGTGGACATAGTGTCGGTAGCTAAAGTGGCTTCTGCAGCTATGCACACCCAGGCACAGCAAGCGTACTGCACACTCTTCACTCCCTGCGTAACTCCGTTGTAGTAGGGCTGGAAATAGACCAGTTGGAACAGGAGGTACAGGCACAGCCCGCAAATCACCAGCAGACTGGTTTCCGCAGGCTTGCGCAGGGCCAGCAAGAGACTAATCAGGAGGGAAACCGCTGCTTCTTTGAGTTCAAATGCAGGGCAAGGCCGGGCTAGTAGCCTGTGTTCTCGTTGATGCCAGGCATTCTCATATATAAAGCAAATTCGGAGCGTTATTAGTCCTCCGTAGCCCAGTAGTTCCAGCACACTCAGCACTCCCAGCCAGGCCTCCCCGTACTCGGTCGCCCGCACTGCTAAAATCCCGTCGAATGCACAGCGGAGGTAGAGCAAAGACAGAGGGAGGAACATGATTCGGTGCACGATTATGGCTGGCAGGTCAGTTGCCAATTTTAAAAGCACGTGGAAAGGCTGGTTCGGGCGGAATTGGGCTGAAAGCGCTTCTGTGGCCAGTGCAAGCAGGGAAACTGCCAAAACACTGAGGGAAATGAGCACTGTTATTGCCACTCGCTGCATCTTTTCAGCCCATAAGTCTACTCGCAGACTTAGCAGCACGTCTTCGAGCAGCTGGAATTGCTTGTAGTCCGAGACTGCCATGCACTGCTCTAGGATGACGCTCACTAACTGCAGGGTTTGGATGGGCACGAAGCAGAGCTGAAGACGAGTTTTGAGCGGACTGCGGATTTTGTCTTTCTTGATAGAGGGCTGGTGCTGCAGGTACACGCTGTAGAGCAGGGACTTGAGTCTGGAACTCAGCAACTCCAGCACTTCCTGGGAGCTTTCCTCGATTACCACTTCGCCTCGGTGGTAGTCCACCTCTGATATCATTGGGATTAGTAGGCTCTGTGTTATAGAGACAAAGCTCTAACTGCTGCTCTGTAATAGAGTCTGCGGGCCACAACCCAGGCCCAAGCCTTCCTATTCGCAGCCAAACAGGGGCCTGCAGCCCCTCCTTCCCTCTATATGCAATATGCAGCTTCTCACATTCGTCTGTCTCCCAGTGCTGCTTTCTGCACTTTGCCACTCTCGTCTGGACTTACTGGAGACAGGCGAAAGCTTCAGCAATCTGAGCGTTCTGAGCGACTTTCAGTGCAAAACCGACCGCTTTCTTGTATGTGTCTTTTCAGACGAAGCGAAGTTGCTCCCCACCCCAAGGTTCCTTGTGAGGAGTAAGCAGATCCGAGCTGTTCGAGTCACGGACCTGGTCGGAGTGAATCAGACTTTGCAGGAAAGTGAGGATAGAGGCGCGAATGCCACTTTGCTAATACTTCCAAACAGCCTGAAGGACCGATTTCCTGGAATATCGACTTCCACACTGGTGATTGGTCTGACAGAAGGAGAAGGAAATCAGCTGGAATCAGTCCTAACAAGCCTCGAAGGCTGGTCGGAAGCGTGGCTTTCCCTCACTCTAGACCTCGACTGCGGCCTGTACCAGCCACTCCTATACGTCTGGACAGTCGCTAGCATCGGCTGGATCCTGCTTCTCGCCTTGTGACTATGTGCTAACTACTACTGCCGCCCACAGCAGGTCCGTCCAGTGCACAAAGCACTCACAGTCCTACTAGCGTGTAAGATCCTGCAAGTGTATGCAGCTTACTCTCGGCTTTCAGCCTGTCCATTCCCTAATGCGCCTGCGACTTTACTGCGTGTACTGGAGGGAGTGAGTGGGAGTCTGTTTGAAACTGGGTTTGACGCCTTACTGGTTGGGATGAGTGCTGGTCTGTTCGTGGTTAGAGAGGAACTGTCAAGGTGTATGGCGAATTACTTGGTGGGGATGGTGTCTTTGCTGTACCTGGGAGTGAGTGTGCAAAGCATGTTAGAGACTGAAACTGGCCTCCTTTCCCTGCTCCTCCTGGGTCTAGTCTGGGCCCACTGCTCTTTTTTCGCACTAATCGCCTATTTCAGCTCATTTCCTCCACTGCTCCGCCGCCAATACCTGCTTTTCCTATGCATAGAACAGCTCTTTTTCCTCTTCCAAACTGCTTATTGTCTTCTAAGCAACACTTACCTAGCTCAGGTCCCTGCAGACTCTGATAAACTACAAGTGTGGAGGGTCGGTCTGCATGAAACGCTGGAAGCTGTGGGAGTTTCGGCTGTTTTTGCCCTTTTTACCCTGAGTTCTTACTCCTTTCCCCAGCAAAGAGTCGGAATAGTCAGATTTTTGCCACTATATCGGTCAAATGAGGGGTTAAGCAGCACAGTTCCTGAGGAAATAGCAGCTTTGGCTCCTGTAATTGTGGTAAATCCAGGAAAGGTGCAGGCAATTACGCTGGGCTTCGTAGTGGAAACGCCAGAAATAGTGGAAGAGCCGAGAAACACAGAAGTGGAGTTGAGTTTTCGTGAAATTAGAAGATAAAAATAGTCTAAATTCTCCCAAAGTAAGGCAATATTGCCCAATTTGGCAGAAAAGGCTAATAAAGTCTCTATATATTACGATTCTTCAGTCCTTTTACTACTGCCCACAGGCGTGAGGTCTCTGGAAGAGGTCTCCGGAGCCTCTAACTCCTCCCCACTGCCTTCCTCCTCCTCAGCTATTTCCCCCACTGCAGGACTCAGTCCTTCTCTGCCCCTTCTGCCTAGCTGCTTTGCCATCAATTCTATCTCTTCCTGCAGTCTTTTAATGGTTTTCAGCAGTTCCTTGTTCGACTTAGGCTTCCTTTTCTTCCGTCCCTGCGTCTTTTTCCTAACCAAGTCCTGAGTGATGGTCGTGTACTCAGTGTCTCCGAAGGTATTAAGTCTAGCAAAGGCAGATCTGACAGTGTTTTCCGGGTTAGGAAAGATGTCGAATTGACGGTGGGAAGAGAGACTTTCCTCCTCTTCAGTAAGGGAACTGCTGTCCTCTGCCTCTGCCTCGAGGGCTAGAGTGTGCTTTAGGCTTGCAGCTCGCTGGCGGCGGGTTTCTAGGTCTTGCGGCACACTGTGGTGGCGGTTGACTTGCTTTTTGGCTGTGTAATCCGCCTCTGCTATACGTCTGCGCTCATCAATCCGTATACTCCTTTCTTTCGCAAGAGAGAGTATCTCAAAGGACTCACTTTCAAAGGCCCCTAGCATGGCTTCGAAGTGTTCCCTTCGAAAGGAGAGCACCTCCGTCCTGCCCGTCGTTTTGGTCGTGTGGAGTCGTTGCAGACTGGAGGAAAACAGCAGATCCACCTCGCCGAAGTAGTAGCCGGGGGAAACTGACACATAGCAGATGTACTCAGTTTCCTTGTCAAGCACGAACTCCACCTCTCCTGTTACTAAGAAGTACATCTCACCTGCCGGGTCCCCCTCTCTATACACAATTTCCTCTGCGTCAAAGCGATACGGCCGCAGCAAAGGCGCTATATGCGCCACAAAAGGCCCCGACTTGCCCTCAAAAAAGGCATTACTTTCGATTTTCTTGTGGTGAATAGTGGTCAAAAGCTGTGTTTTCAGCAAGGCGGGCAGTGTGGCGACCAACTCATCGATTTCTTTATTGGTGTTTTTGTGTTCGTACTCGATGGCGCCGGAAAGTTTGTCAGTGAAGGCGGAACTCAGGCGGTAGTCCTTGGCCAGCTGCCGCAGTAGCTCCAGCTTGTGAGTGAGTTTACTCTTCCTCGAGTCCAAGGAACTTATCAAGTTCGTAAGTGCGCCAATCATATAGGAATACACACAGACTCCAGTGAGCATCGTAAAGCAGTTATATATCCTTTCGTCTCCGTTCATAGAGTGGATATCCCCGTACCCCACAGTCGCTACAGTCGCCACCACCCAGTACATCGCCACTACATACAGCTGCACATTGTCCAAATTTGCAAAGCCCCCGGCCATTATCCAGTTCTCAGCGTCTGAGTCCTCGTTCAGCCTGCCTACGAACACCCAGCCGCAGGCTCCAATGTGCAGCATCACTACTAGCATCACTATAAACCACAGAAGTCGCTCTAAGGCGATGGAAATGAGGAGGAGTTGACCCATGTAACGCTGTAGATGGTTGCGGTTTTTTGCCACTTTTACTACGCGGACGAGGCGAAACAAGCGAGTGAGTCGATTCAGTCTCGATACTTTCGCGAGACGAAAGAGAGAATTAGCGTTGCTGTTGATGTCCACGATATGCTGCAGAGGGAAGCAAGCACACATATCCGGTACAAACCAAGTCCGAAAGTAGTGCATTAGAATGGCCTTGTGTCCAGTAACCAGGTTCTTTTCCTCGTCATAGTACACTAGTACGCAGGTGAAGACTAGGTCCAGGAAGAAGAGACAGTCCACACAGACATCGATAACTACCCAGGTGATTGTGTCTTGGTCGATGAAGGCTAGACGGTAGGGCGTGACGAGGACAACGTAGACCAGTAGGAACAGCATACAGAGGCTCCAGATCTGGAAGAACTGGTCATCTGGAAAGATCAGCAGACTCTTGCAGGAGGTGCGGGTAAGCTGGCGGAGGGAGGGCTCTTGGAAGTTCTTGGCCACTTCGGCGGCTGTCTTCCACGTGTCGACTAGGCGAGTGGGAGTGCTAACTGGAGTAACGCTAGCCATAAAAGTAATAATTCATTCACTGCGGTTTTAGTTTGCCTTCGATAGTGGCTTTTCCCAGCCAATTCACTGTTAGAATTCAATTGCGAACTCAGGCCGAGTCACAAAACAAATCTGGGGACGATTCCTCCTCGTCCCTCTTAGTTTACTCTATGAAAACCTGTATTTTAAGGGCGTTTCGCTGTTTAATGCATAGGAAGTCGGAAACTCCTGCTGAAGCGAATAGACAGCTATTAGAACTAAGAGGGAAAATCGTCTACTTGAGAAATTTCGCAAAGCCAGGGCAAAGGCATGGAAACAGTCTGAAACAGACCTTCATTTTACGTGTTCAGACCTCAAAAGCCTTCTAAACTGCATAACCGCTACTAAAAGAAATAGTTACCTCACTCACAGCAAGGTCGAAGACCGAGGCAAGGCTTTCCTCCGACTTTCAGCGTTGACCAGTCTGGTCCGCAGTGTCTTGGCCGACTTAGAAGGCTGCATCTGGTGTGGTTTGGACTGAAGCTCCGGCACCTCCAACTCCACACTCTTTCCCTTCACCAGTGCCCACTTCTTTTCCCTTTGCTCGCTGAGTTCTGCGTCCCCTACAACAGGCAGTACTACTTCAGCAGGGTGGAAGGCCACCCTCTTCTCAGCCTCCTTTTCCTTGCGGAAAGTAGTCGGCGCTCGCAGAATCGAAGCACTCATCGGCCGGATTCGAACATTTCCCACCCCCACCACTTCAAAAGCAGCCGATTTCCCGGGTTCAGCGGGCAAAGTAGTGGGCACGGCCTTGAGTTCCTCAGCAGTGCTGTCCTTCCCGGCCCTTTCCTCCCCTTTGGTGCGAGTGAAGCGCTTGTGCAGGTTGTCCATGACTTCCTTGGCTTCCTGTTCTGCCTGCGTATGGGACTCTGAGTGGGGTTTACCGTCGAGGAGCGAGGCTTTGGAACTGTACCAGGGGCGGGCGAGGGGAGGCTTGCGACAGCGCGGTGGCCTGCGTTCCCCTTTGCCTGTTACCACCCTCAAAAACGTTTCAACCGACTTCGAATGTGCGATTTCAAGTATTTCCCGCTGAGAGAAGGTGGAAGAGCCGCTTTTTAGCGTCTGAACATAGGGCGCCACCAGCGCCATAGCCTGAATAAGGGTGTAGTCGTTGAATTTGACAGGAGGCTTGATGCGTCGCTTGGCAGTTTGCAGGGTGGAGGGGAGGTCTGGATGGGAGTTGCGGTGACTAACTCGGGCACTCCCAGGTCTGGACCACCTCCAGTTCCCACCCACTGCTGCACTTCCCGGCATCCTCGCTCCCAACTCAGTCCTACTATACGTCCTCCCCAAGCCTCCCAGTTCCTCCTTGAACACTTTCACCCACTCCCCTCGCTCATCCTCCAGTCCCGATATCTCCGCATTGCCCAATATTGCAGGAGTCAGTGAGACCGCAGACTTAGGTCTGGGCAAAGTACGCATGGACACCACAGGGACTGCAGGCCTGGAGTTCACAAGGGTACGACGGATAGAGGCAGTTTGGGGTCTGAGGAGGGGCTTGGGAGGTGGGGAGTCGCTATTAGGAGTCAACACTGGAGTGGCCATTTATATGAGATTTGGGGTTTCCATTCTTTTGCAAGAGGCAAGAATAGACCTGCTCCAGCCTACTAGCCTTCCATCCACAGTGGCAACCGCCATTACGAAGGAGCGGAAGAAGGGAGTTAGGCGCCTACATAGTGCGGCGGTTGCTGGAGAAGACTAAGCGGTTGGGCTGCTTGATCGGCTGCAACTCCAACTCAGGCCTCCTCTGCACACTTCTCGGAGTTTTCCCCACCTTCGGAGGGGACTTCCTCCTCACATGCATAGCCACTGGTCTGGAGTTGATAAGCGGGTTGATAGTGAACATTTCCACTGAGACCTGCTGAGGCTTTAGGGTTGGACTTTCGGACTCTGCCTTGTTCCAAGCAGCCTCGATTTCTCCCAGTAGCTCAGTGCGCACAGCCATCACTCTGCGTTTCCCTGGCTTCTTCTTGAAGGAGGGACTTTTGGGCAAAGGGGCGAGTTCGTTCCCATTGTCTTCCGGCAGTTCCGACCCAGGGGAGCTCTCTTCAAGGCGAAGGGCGAAGCTGGAGGTGTGGGACTTCCCGCTGGGAGACTTGCGGAGTCGAGACTGAGTGATGGAGGTCTGTCCCTCTAGTCTGCGTCTTAGGTCAATAATAACACTTTCCTTCACTTCGAGTTCTTTCCTCATCACAGCAGCCTGCGACTCCACTGTTTCCAGTCTGCTTCGCAAAGCTTCCGCCTCTCTCTTCCAGTCCTTTTCCCTGCCTTTCCCTTGCTTGTCCACACAGTAATTCTTCAGTCTCCGAGCAAACTGCTTGAAAGTGACGTCTTTCAGACTAACGACATCCTCCGGGTCAGCCCCCCACTTGCTCAGTTGAAAGCAGTGCAGGACAGGCCCTAGGTCCAGTTCGTACAAGTGACTCAGTAGGCTTAGCAGCTCTTGCAGGCCTTTCTGGTCCATATCTCCACATCTTTCCCTGACTTGGCTGTACGCCCATATCAAATCCCCGGTTTGCCCTTGTGTGATGAAGTCTGCTAGAGCCTGTAGAGAGGGCACTGGAGTGAGGGAGGGCAGGGAGAGACAGCGGGGCAGTTGGGAGGACTGGAGGAGCAGAGTAGGTCCGAGGAACAGACACAGGGAGAGGTGGGAAGTCGGGTCCAGAGGGGGGAAACAGGAGGCAGTTTGGGCGGAATCGAGCCAAGCTATGGCTGGTTCCTCCCTCATCCACTCAAATCGCTCCCACGGCTGCACCTCTCCCCAATACGCAGTTACGACTTCAGCGTCTTCCCTGCCCTCCTTCGCAAATTCCCTCACCCCCTCTAAATCCGCCGTCTCCGAGAAGCGCAGAAGCAGAGTAAGGCGGTGGGCAGGGAAGTGCAAGGTCTGTGGCAGAGCGGAGGAGGCGTAGCGCAGCGGCACAGGGCCTGGAACTGTTTTTTTGATGGTGGACATTATCATGGGTGGTATGTGATTTGGAGCTTGCAGGCGGAATTTCGTTTTCTGCAGAAATCAGTCAAAATTAGGGCTAAACTGGCAGTTAGGGTCCTACATCCCTTGTAGGCTGAGTGCTGGATGGTACAGTTTGGGCAAATCGAGACAAAGAGGCTGAAATAGGGGCACACAGGAGACAATATGAAGAAGGCGCAGGTCTAAACGATGAGGAAAGTCACTGATTTATCGCGATTTCTTAGTCTCTTCAGTGCAATTTCCAAAGCGCAGAAGAGAAAAAAGAAGTGAGTAGTCTCAGAAAGCCTAGACATAATATCTACACCTCGCCAAATCAGATCCTTCATGGTTTCCCTGCACCTTCATGTAGCGCGAAAAGGAAGCCACTCGCTGGATGTCTCGAAAAATTCGTCTCCTGTGCTCGTACGTTGCTATTTATGTAGTAAGCTAGTCGCCGATTTGGAAATTATCGTCATTGGCGTAGGCGCTGGCCTCCGTCTTTATTGTTGCTAGCGTGAGGGTTTGTCCGGACCCACAACCAAGTCTCCGTAAAACACAAACTAGCTTAACTGCTCGTAAAGTCTCTCATTGCGCGAAATACGAAAGAAGCGCTCATGCCTTTGGAGAAACCCAACTTGTACTTATAAGCTGCCCAGTCTGCAAGTCCGTCATCTTCGCACAGTAGTACATCAGTGCAGTGTTTGGAGCTATGTCCCAATCATCATTGGTGAACGTCCTAGTAGTGGCTTGCACAGTCGTAGTGGGCGCTCCAGACTTATTGAGCGAGTAGGTGACATAGGGCTGGGCTGTAGCAGTGGGATTAGTCCAGACTACATACATACGGTCTGGGGTCTCCGCATGAAGTTGTGTATATTAGCCCAATGGGTATGGCTCAAAGCAATATCGTCCCATGCTATAATAGTATCGAGAGGCAAGAGGTCTAACTGCGTCTAGAGAGGTGAGCAGTGGCTCCGTACTCTGAGGAAGTAGTGCGTAGTTCCCTCGTCACTCGACTAATCCCCCAAGGAGTCCTATCGATTGCTCTCTTGGGCTCTGCTTCCTTTGCCCTGCCCTTTGTCTCCTCCCCCCGACTGCTCCCCTCTGCCCCTCGCCTGTGTGGCGCTTACTCCTCTCTGCGCATGCCTAGTCCGTACAGGGAACTGCTGGTCTGGTAGGCGGCTTCTTGTCCAGGAGTCAGTACTTCTTGCACTGCTGAGGAGATATGCTGGGCTCCGATTTGCCGAGATGCGGGTCTATCTCGAGTCGGCTGATACACAGGGGCAGGCGGCAGTCTCGTGGACTGCGCAGACTCAAAGTAGTCATTGTATATAACAAAGTTATTGTTCTGAGGGACGAAACTGGAGAGGTGGTAGTGTTTGCGCATGAAATTGACGAGTTTGGGCGAAGGTCGGTCTATCGCCAGTTTGCTGGGAGCAATTCCCTCGTCCCTTAGCATTCTCTCGAAGAGTTCCTTGCCGTAGCCGCTCCTTTGGACGCTTTCATGGATGTAGAAGTCCAGCACACACAGAGGCCGCATCTCCACGATTCTGCCGAAGGAACTGGTGTAGAAGAGGTTGCGGTAGCCAGTTTTGAGGAAGCCCACGACTCTGCGGCCAATAGCTTTGAAATAGAGCTTGTTGTCACTCTGGGCCAGGAACTTGCTTCCAGTGGTTATCACAGCGCCCAGACTTTGTGCCTTTGCGCTCAGCTCCCCCAGGCCGTCTATCACTCGTCTGAGGTGAGAGTGGAGCTGGCGGCGGGAGGTGGCGTAGAGGGCGGAGTCTTCCACTGCAATACCGAGGGAGTCGAGGGCTAGGAAACTGTTTGGGTCTGCTCCCACTTCCATCTTATACTATACGGAAAAGGGTGATTCGACTGGGTTAATGCGGCTATACCAATGCACCCGTCCCTTCCTATGAGGAACGAGACGCAGAGAAATGTCCCAGTGCAATAGTATGGAGGCCTCGCAGACTCTAGCCCAACTGAACGCTCTGTTTCAGCCTGAGTCCGCCCTGCAGCAGCTCCTCACTGAGTCTCTGGCCTGCAAGTCTGTGCGGATCAAGGTCTTCCCCTTCCTTCTGCACTCCCAACGCGCCATTGAGTCAGCCCTCCGCCAGCCCTGGCCGAATGTGGCGCTCCTGCGGGTGTATGAGGCCTGGCGCTCCCTGCCTGTACAGACTCGCTGTGAGTGGCGACAGGCCTGCCACTCGCTCTTACTGCTGCAATTCACTTCTGAGGCGCAGCAAGCCCTGGGCAAGTGCAAGCGTCGGAAAATGCAGGCGGCACTGGCTCCCTTGAGGGCACTGCTGCCTGCTTCTATTGTATCTGAGGAAGAATTCGCTCAGCAGCCGTTTGCACTGTTTACACATACTTGTCTGGCTGCGGAGAACATCTGGGCGCAGCCCGCGCCGCCCAAAGACAGTGGCGAAGTGAAGAACTGGCTAGGCCGCAGCAGTGCTCGCGCAGTAGTGCAGAAACTGGAACTAGTGAAGGTATGTGCAGTGCAGTATGTACTGGACCTAGTGGCCCGACCCTCGCTCAGCATCGAGCCCTGCGAAGTGCTGGAAACTGAGTTGGAACTGCAGTGGCAGGACTGTCGTCTTCTCCGCATTTTCGAAACTTCAGGCCGCAGCAGCGCCCACGAACTGCTGCTGCTCCTCAACAGAGTGCTGCGTGCCCGGCTGGAAGCCTGGGAACAGGGTCTGTTCGAGACAATCCTACTCAAGCTGCAAGTCATCCACACAGCTGTTACAGAGGTGATGCGGTGGACTCATCAGGGCTCAGGCCAGCACACAGAGCTGCTCACTGCTCTCAGGGACACTGGGGAAGTGCTGGTTCTTGTGGTGCATCCAGCCAGTGAAAGCAGGGAAACGGTGGCGCTGCCGTGGGGAGTGCTGCTCACGGCTTTGTGACCTTTGTAGTAATCAGACTATGAATTATTGTGGTAGTCCTCATGGTATCGCAGGGAATTGCTTGCTATTTCACTACAATATCCACTATCAAATGTGTATAATTGTCCTTTGTTGGTCTCAGTGTTGCAGCGCTTGGTTGAATCTTGAGGGTAATGACCAATTTGGAGTGAGAGTTGCTGGAGGGAAAGATCTTTTCCTGCAGGAAGTGCAGGGATCTGTTGGTTTCAAAGGTATATTTGCTGTTTTTTCCCTTAATTGACCAGTGACAGCGGTCATTTGGCTTGAAATTTGGTCTTCCACTGAAGATTTCCGTGACTTTCTCCTATGGAAGTAGCCGCTGAGTCCTCCTAGCTGCAAAATTCCACTTTTAGCCTCTCTCTAGTCCCGTCCACTCTAATGCTCTAGACAGACGTAACTGGCTGAAAAGAAGAAACTGCGCACTGAGGACAGTCAGAGAGTATGGCAAAAGCCCAGGAAGGCTGCTCTGTGCCTCTAGGCGAAGTGCGGTTCTAAGCGCGTGCAAGGCTGAAGGATGGCTGAGAGCCCATATTTAGTGGTGATGAAGCAAAGTAGGGACGTGGCCAGCTCCCGTCGCAAGGCGCGGAAGATGCACCTCAGTGCTCCATCCCACATCCGTAGGAAGCTCATGAGCTCCCACCTGGCCAAGGACCTCCGTACCAAGCATCAAGTACGTTCGCTTCCAATCCGCAAGGGCGACGAAGTGGTGGTGATGCGAGGCCAGCACAAGGGCGCCGCCGGAAAGGTTATTACAGTCTACCGCAAACGCTGGTACATCAACATCGAAAGAGTCACCCGGGACAAGAACAATGGGCAGACCGTCCCTGTGCCTATCCACCCTAGCAACGTGCAGATCACCAAGATCAAGATGAACAAGGACAGAAAGAACCTATTGGACCGCAAGGCCAGAGGACTGAAGGACCGCAAGGGGGAAAAGTGGACGCCGAAGGACCTCGCTTCCGTCGACTAAGCCTAGGCCACTTAGAATAGGACACAGGACACACAGCTCCGCTCAGGCTCTCCGGCCTTCAGAGACTGTTCCAATTTCACCAATCGCTGCGTGAGGTGCTGGTTGCACAGTGCCAAGTCCTGCATCTCCGAGGCCAGCGCCTCTATGCTGGAGTCTCTATGGTCCAGTCTCTCCGCGTAGTAACTCACTTGCCGCCGCACATCTACCAGCTCTGTATCGTAGTCCGTCAGCTGGGAGTGCAGCTGCGCGAGACGAGAGGTGGACTTGAGAGAAGACTGGGAAGAACTGATGGAGGCTTTAGACCGCAGGTCTCCCAGTAGTCCTCTGGCCGACCTTAGCACCTCATCCACCGTCGCCTGCGACCCATCCTCCTTGACCTCCCTCACTACCTCCGACCTTGTATGCACCAGCCTCTGTCCACTGTCTGGCACACTGTTCCCCTCACACTGCACACACATCGTTTCCTTGTCCTTCGCGACAGACCCGGGCGCTGCGCAGTTCGCACACACTGCGCGCCTGCATACTTTACAGTACAACTTCCGCATGCGACGCTGGCCGAAGCCGAGAGGCTCGTAGCAGACGTAGCAGTTCTTCTGGTAGATCCAGCTGTTGCCCTGTCTAGGGCCTTTCCCGGTCTCTGCAGAACTGAGGGAGGAGCCGAGGGAGGGACGGGCAGGGTTCATTAATGAAATTTATATAGGGACACTCGCTATACCAGTATAGCTGCGGAGGGGAATCTAGCCTGTTCAGATACAGCAAACGAGCGATCGAATTGCTTCCTACATTGTTGACTTTCAGAGAAGGCTTTTATAATGTTTCTATTGGGTTACTTGAAATTTCCCTTGAAGTATTATGACGGATAGCAGAATCGCCAGAGTTATATATATTGGAAAGTGGGAATAGAGTATCTGGTCTGAGTGAATATCACTCAAATGTACTATTAGAAGCACAGAGAAGAGTACCAGGACTTTAGGGTAGTTCCATGTTTATTCCTTACTTTGTCTAATATAGCAGTAGGCATACGTCTCTTCCCGTGCCGCGAAAATGGCAAAGACCTAAGAATTATCGAATCAATCGCAAAAACCCACACTAAGAAAATCCTTCATCTCTCTCGATACCAACTTTTCGGTTAACTACAGACCTTCTATTGTCCTTCCAGTATAACCAAGGCAAAATCGCCAATCAGCGGAATTCCCAGGCCGCAAGACGCTTTTCTGAGGGGAAACTGCGGGGTGAAGGGAAAGGCAGGGCAGAGAGATTGTAGGAAAAACCGCCATTTGTCGTTAGCTCTAACGAAATGCCGGGAAGGAGTTAATAATGAATTCAATGCCAGAAGTTGGATGCTTGAAGAATTTCTTGGGCCAGGTGCGGGAGGCCTTGGACGAGCACACCACAGCGAAAAACCAGCAGTACAACTTCGACTTCCCCCGAGGACAGCCCCTCCCAGGCGTCGGCCGCTATCAGTGGCAGGCAGTCGATAGAGCACTGGACAGAGACGGCCAGGACACCGCAGCCACTTTGCAGTCTACTCAGTTCGAACAAGGCAAACTACCCAGTACAGGCCTGTGGGTCGCACAGCAGCCTTGCCAAAGTACTTATAACACACAGCCATAGTTTTAGCAGCCTGGTAATTGGGAGTATGGGGAACTGCATGTGTCGCAACTCGCACCAGCCGGATACTAATGAGTTCAGAACACTGACTCCCAGGAGGTTCTCGCAGACGGAACTTGCAGCCCCGGTTTCTAACCCTGAGCCACTGCACAGGCGCGCTCAATCCAGCTTTTCCACCAATCTCACATGCAGTCTCGAGGCCAAAAGTCTGCCAGTGAGTCCCGACCTGTCCTCCCCCGACATAGCCGAAGTGACCGCCACCCTCAACTGCATCAGCGTCAAACTCGAACAAAACGCTGAGCGAGACGACCGTAAGTCCCACCCAGGCCGCATCCGCAAACTCATCCAACACACGCAGAAAATCAGCTCCAAACTAGCCACTATGCAGAAAGTCCAGACTGAACTGCAGGGCGGGAACACCTGTAGGAGCAGTGTGGAGTCGAGGACCAGTATTGGACGGATGGAGGAGGAGTTGGAGAGACAAATGATGCAGATACGGGCGGAAATGGGGAAAGTGATGGGGGAAGTTGAGGAGTTGGAAAGGCAGACGAAGGCGCTTAGTTCCAAATAATGTATCTTTGTCTGTAAAGACTGCCATAGAGCTCAATTAAGCGAGATTAGAGAGATGGAGCGAAGTAGACCCAAGCGAAGTCCCAAACGCGAGGGATGTAGCCTTTCCAGGAAGGCGGGAACTGGAAGACCGGTTGAGATTGATGCGTAGGCCCACTAATCGCCATGAATCCTTGTATCTCCATCAACGCTCTGGAAGTGACCTTGGAATCCGTTCCTCCAAACCAGTCCTTCTCATTTTCCAAGTCGAATCTCGGACTAATGGCCTGCCAGGGCTCGCAGGGACTCAGTATATCCTCCTCATCACAGTTGTTTTCCTGCCAACTGTTATACTGCATCACACGCTGCATGTCTTCTAGAGAGGAAATGGAGACCTGGAGACGGGAGAAAAGGGGGTTGCGGTAGTCACCACTGGGAGTGTTGGATGGGAAGCCAAGAGCGAGGAGGGTGGAATTGAAGTAGGGCCAATTGAAAGAGGACCAAAACGATTGCCTCTCCAAAACCTTGGAGAGGTCTTTGGACTTGGAATACCGAGGAGCTGTTTCGAGCACGTAAAAGGCTTTTGTTAGCGGTCTTTTGGCCGTCCTATTGTAGTCCAGAATCATCCACTGAGAAGCGTAGGAGTGGGAGTCGTATTTGAGGAGCGTGGTAATGAGGTGCGAAGGGTTGGGACTGTGGCGGATAGCTGCTTGCACGCGGATAAAGGCAGGTAGGGAGTCAGTCTGCCGGAACATCACATCCTCATCCGCCACTTCCAGCGAAGTCTCCATCATCGCCAGTCCATGCGAGGAAAGTAGGAAGTCATCAGTGGACGAAATGGCTCCTGGGTAAGAGGACATTACCACCGATCCACTAGGGGCTGAATAGCTCTTTAGTACTCTGTTCATTTCTCGATAGTCCTCCATAGTCGTGTGGGCGAAATACACCTCGTCTTCCACCATCTTCACTAAGGCCGAGCACCTCCCAGGCTTGTTGAGTCTTCGTAAGGGCTTGGATTTCCTTTTGGAGTCGGCGATGAGGAAGAGATTGTCTATGTCGCCGTCAGAGTTGAGGAGGTAAATATCCTCCATCCGGACTGTTTTGCCTGTCGCAATGCTAGTCCCGTCTCTCACACCTTCCAGCTGAGCCCGCAGTCCTCGTATCCACTCCCAGTACTTTTTCTCTCCGTGCTTAGCCGGGCTTGCCAAAGCCTCCACCATTTCCTTGTCTTGCGTCCTGAAGTAAGCATAGAGACTCCGTAGGTCGCCATAGGAGTACACCTCTCGCACAGTCTTGATGTGAACACTGATAACTCGGCCGGAAACCAGGCCCTCTGCAAGTCCTGCAGCATAGTGGCTCAGCACCGAGTCTTGGAACCGAACGCTCAGTCTGTTCCAGCCGCTGGTCTGGATCTGTTCTTTGAAGACAGCGAAGGCTGTGCAGGAGGCGGAGTCCTGGGTGGAGCGCAGGTTTAAGCCCAGTGCAGTTGCTTCGAGACAGACAGACTGCAGGCCGGCTGAGATTCGGCTGGTGTTGAGGCTGGAAGTTACGGACAGGCGCAGAGGCTCTGCTGTGAAGTTCAGTTGCTTCTCTAGCAGCAGACTGGAACTGCAAAGAGACAGCAACAAAGCGAACAGCCCTGCTCTCATCTTTATACACTGATAGGATGGTAGCCCATGGCTATAGTCAAATGGCCAGAAACAGCCTCTGTCCAACTACTAGAACCGGGTCTTTAAGATCCTCGAGAAGGCGGAAATCCTGCGGATAAGCAGGTGGACTACTTTCCATATGCACGCTTTCTTTACTTTATATTGGAGTGTTACCTGAGTCTGCAAATTGGCCTAGACTGTTACTTGAAACTGACCAATTTCAGTCGCCAGAAGGTAGTAGGTGTACCTATGCAATTCCCCAAATAGCTTGAATTCACTGAGAACTTCGACTTACACCAGCTACAGATGTATATGAGTTCCTATACATATGTATGGACAGAGACCAACAGGGCTGTGGCCCCAATCAGACTAGTTACTTAAACGCGTGTCTGCGAGCTTGCTGATTGGCGTAGGCGTGCATGAGCAGTCCCGCAGAGAAAGGGTGCGCTATAGGTGTCGGCCGCATATGCAGATGTGGAGGGACTGGCGGATACACTGCCTGGGCAGCAGTGGGTAGGAAGGGGTTGTTTTGGGGCGGGGAAGCTATGGGCGGAGAGAAGAAGTCATCTGAAAGTCCTTCTTTCGAGGAAAAAGTCGCTTTCGACCCGGGAGGGACTTGCGTGGGTCCTGAGAGATCCAATAGATCCACGTCGACCTGTTTTCGGATTGGCTGGCTAGGCAGAGATCGGAAAGGAGGGGAATCAGCAGGTCTCAGGTGACTGCCAGCGACTGAGCGGGTGGGAGCTTCCCAACTGCGCTTGTAGGGCTCCTCCTCGGGCGGCTGCAGGAAGTCCGGGTGGGGACGGAAGCCGGTGCCTGGGTCAGTGTAACTGGTGGCTTCAGGCAGGCAGGCGTCCCAGTCCTCCCTACTTCCTTGCTGGTTTATCTTCAGTCTTGAGAAGGAGAAGTTGTCGATTTTTAGGTCCCACTCGATTTCAGTCTGAACCACACAAAAAGAGTGTCCTTCCAACTTAAAGGGAAACTGGAAGAAAATCCCGGTTTGGGCTTTGCCAGTGTACTTCACCTCTCCGTCCAGCATCATTTTCCGCTTGCCTGAAAGCTCTGATACGTATATCTGGATACAGTGGGGACGTCCTTCGATCGTGAGGTTCCAAGTGTACCGCTTTTTGGTGGGTTTGAAGTGCTTGCCGATGTGGTCTTTGGAGAAGGACTGGACTTCGACGGCTCTAGGTCTGCGCAGCATTAATATGGCTATAAGGGGTGATGGGCGCGCATGCTATGCCCGATAGTCTCGAGGAGTTGGCGAGTTTGGGCCAGGTTGAGTCTCGGGTCGCACAGGGTCGTGTAGCGCAGACACAACTCCTTCTCCTTCACGTCTACCGCGCCGCCAATGCACTCCGTCACGTCCTCGGCCGCAGTCTCCAAGTGCACTCCCGCCAGCGTCTCTCCGCCCGCTGCTAAGATCTCAGCCGCTGTCACAATTTCCTCTACTATATCTTCGTATCTCCGCGTCTTGATGCCGTCCTCTGTCTTGAAGGTGTTGCCGTGCATCGGGTCGACTTCCCAAACATGCGCAATACCACTAGCCTGTACAGTGGCGATTATGCTCGGCAGTTTGGCGCGCACCTGCTTAACTCCTAGGCGCAGTATAAGAATCAGTTTGCCTACTTCGTTGCGAGGATTGAGCTGCTGCAAAATCGACCCAAGTTCTGCCAAATCAGCTCCCGGGCCGATTTTCATGCCAATAGGATTTTCAATGCCTCTGAAGTACTCTACATGCGCAGAGCCCAACTTCCTTGTGCGTTCCCCCAGCCACAACATATGCGTAGACAAGTTGAAAGGGTAACCTTGCGAAAGTCGAGTCATAGCGGCTTCATAGCACAGCAGCAGTCCTTCATGTGAAATGAACATTGGCCGCACCTGGGCCTGGCCTGCGTGGATACGGATGTAGTTCCTGTGTGCGGCTTACATCCCTGTCACTGAGCGGTAGTATCCGTCTAGCAGACGCTTGGGGTTGGGGTCGCGTCGCTCCATGTCGATGCAGTTCACATTGTCTCCTCTGTAGCTGAGCACTTTCAGAGGCTGGCCTGTTGGCGTTAGCACCGTCTCGTAGGCCTCACTGCGAGGCTTAGCAAACTGTCCCGCAATGCGTCCTACAAGCAGCACCGGCTTCCCTGAAGCCCGCTCCAGCACATCTCTAAACCCATACATAGCCTTCATTTTCTTTTCCAGCATCACTGCAGTACACTCCGCAAAGGCCTCCGCACAGTCTCCACACTGCAACAACAGTTGCTGTCCCGCTGCACACTTGGCCAATTCCTCCTTCAGTCTCAGCACCTCTGCAGCTTCCACGATTTCCGGCAAGTCAGAGATCTAAGTAGGTGGGACCTTGTGCAGAGTTCTCGATAGCAATTGGTGGTCACGGTACTCGGGCTGCTGGACGATGAGTAGACCTTGCCAAGAGGTGACGCTCCAAGGAGAGGCTGACATGTTTATGCGTTGCGAAATGGTGTAGGCTTATTTGGATTTGGATTAGGCTAGTTCACTCCCCTGCGTCACCAGCTTACCTGGACCGCTGAAACAATTGAGGGAAGTATAAGGACATGAGTCTCACGCACTCACCCAGGAATTGGGACGTATGGGTCTGGAAGCTCTATGGATATTGAAATCGCCTGAATTTCCTGTGCAGACTGCTACTCGAGTTCTCTCCCTTCTTCTCAGTGTCCACAGACCCTTACCACCTTAGCACAACTCAGCAGGCTGGAGCAGAGGTCCAGCTGCTGAGCTAGGGGCAAGTCCCATTAGCAGTTATTTGATGTTCGCGAATACATTCCAGTCCGGGTTCCTAAGCATTCTCTACAGCATCGGCAGCAAGCCACTGCAGATCTGGGAGAAAAGCATCCGCAACGGCCACATCAAGCGACTCACAGACGCTGACATCCAGAGCTCTGTGCTGGAAATCATGGGGACCAACGTCTCAACCACCTTTGTGACTGCGCCTGCAGACCCGAAGCAAACACTGGGGATCAAGCTGCCTTTCCTTGTCATGATCATCAAGAACCTCAAGAAGTACTTTACCTTCGAGGTCCAGGTCCTCGACGACAAGAATGTGCGCAGACGGTTCCGCGCTTCGAACTACCAAAGCACTACTCGGGTCAAGCCCTTCATCTGCACTATGCCCATGCGTCTGGACGAAGGCTGGAATCAAATCCAATTCAACCTTTCCGACTTCACTCGTAGAGCCTACGGCACTAACTACATCGAAACCCTGAGAGTTCAAATCCACGCAAATTGCAGAGTGCGGCGCATCTACTTCTCCGACCGACTCTACTCCGAAGAAGAGCTGCCGCCTGAGTTCAAGCTATTCCTGCCTGTGCAGAAGCAGTAGCACCTAGCTAAGTAGGTGCCTGCCCATAGTCACATCTCTATAACCTGCACTAGGCACTTGCAAACTGCCCGAGTTCCACTTCGACTTTTTTTAAACAGAGTTCGAAAGCCCTGTCTATTCATCGTCTACTCTTTTGGGTCAGGACAAACGTCGATTACCACTAAGTGTAAACGGTAGTGCACTGAAAAGCCGGATTTGAGGACCGAAGCAGAGGTTCAGAGCACCTGAAAGTGTGATTAGTAGATATCATGTCTAGCAATGCACTGGACATAAAGAGCATTACTCTGCTGCAGCTGCATCGCAGCAGAGCACTACGTGGACATCAGATGAGTCTCTTGGCTCAGGGAGAAATAGTGACAGCGGCATTCAACAACCCAGCAGTGGGCATTAATAATCAAATCCATGCACAGACCCCGGAGAGACCCGCACAAGCCAGGGGACCCCAGACCAAGGAAGTTCGGAAGTCGCGTGCCAGACCACTACCAAGAACTGCTGGTGCTGCTCAAGTCCGAGGACATCATGGAGGTCATGCAGGGAGTATCGCAGCTTTCTTCTGAACTGGTGATGGCGCAAGACGACGTGCTGGGTTCTTTCCCTCTGGATTTGATGACTCCGCCACTGGTCGAGTGTCTCCGCAAAGAAGGCATTGAAGACGTGGGTCTCTATGCCATCAACTGCCTCAACCAACTCGCAGAGTCGCTGCCCAACGTTTGCAGCATCATTGCGGCCTGCAACGGCATCCCAGCGCTCTGCTCCAAGCTGGTCAATTTGAGCTATATCGACGTCAGTGAGCAGGCCATTAAGCTGCTGGAGAAGCTGGCTTATGAGCATGCGCCGCAAATCTTGCAGGAAGGCGGCCTGTGCACGCTACTCAATGTCATGGACTTCTTCGAAGTGGGCACTCAGCGGCAAATTCTCTCCCTACTAAGCAACTTAGCCCGGGGCGTGCTTTCCCAAGACCTGTTCAAAGGACAGGTTTCGCCCGCTCTGCCGCTTCTCGCCACTCTGCTGCAGTACCGCAGTCAGGACTACCTGCCTACCAACGAAAAGGCGCTGGAGTTCTTCGGGTCGCTGGTGACTGCTTTGGAGCGGATTTGCAGAAACTCCCACGATGCACTGAGGGAAGATTTGGAGGAACTACGGGAAAACGGGGTTTTGGAGCACAGTATGAGACTAGCGCAAGAGGCGCCTCAGCTACGTCCGCAGGTGTTTCGCCTGCTCGCAGGCCTGTGCAAAGGCTCCATTCCTGCTTTATCAGAGTGGCTCCACATGGGCGGAGCGCAGATGCTTGCAGCCACGCTAGAGCAGGACGGAGAGACTCGACTAGGGGCGTATGTTTTGGAAGCCCTGCAGCTGATCGATGCAGTGCTGCCTGGCAAAGGGAGCAGGGAAAGTGAAATGCAGGGATTCTACACGGCCCAGCCAGAACTCCTCACTTCCTTGGGCGAAATGCTCATTCCCAGGCTGCTGCAGCTCTACGAACGCTTCGTCAACAAGACAGTCCGCCAAATGACTCTGGACATACTGGAGAAACTGCTAATTCACGAGCATTTCCTCCGCTCCATTGCCCCGCGCGATGCTGCGATTTTCCTGTCAGCTCTGCTCTGCAGCAAGGACCTCCCGACCGTCAAAAAGGCGCTCAGTATGGCGAAGGCGCTGTATGAAAAGGTGCCTGAGCTGGTGGCTTGCTACTTCGTGCGTGAGGGAGTTATTTACAGAGTAGAAGCGCTAAAGCAAGCAGAATTGAAGTTTGAACTGCCCTCGCCTGTGCGGGAAAGCCCAGGCCGTAATCGACTTCGCTTCCTCCTCGAAGGCATGGACAGTTCAATGGAGCCCCGGCTACTGGACCAGTTCCTGCGGCACATGCGGCGCAGAGGTCTCGAAGACGAAGACTTCGACATGCCCCTAGCCGAGCGACTAAAACGAACCTCCAGCGAACGCTCTGACCCAGGCAGAGACCTGCGCACAGAGGTTGACACTCTGTCCAATGAAGTCCTAGCGGCTCACCAACGTCTGGGGAAAGACGCATTTGCCAGGGTCTTACTTGACCTCAAAGCCCTCTCCCATCGCCTTTTCGCCTGCAGTGGGGATGATCCGGAGCCGCAACTTGGCCAGTTCCTGCAGATGATGGGGAGTCCGGAGGGAGTGTCTGCCTTTGAAATGAGTTCTTCGGGCATGGCGGCTGCGGTGTGGCGGTGGGTGACTTGTGGACAGGACTTTGGAGACCCGATAGTGCCTCCTAAGAGACTGGCGGCTTTTGGAGTGCGAGTGAAGGAGCTGCTTCGGGCTTTGTGGAAGGAAAAGGAAAGGGGAGTGAGTTACTTCCAGGTCCTAGTGCAGTTGCTGCAGGAAGTAGTAGCGAGGGACCAGCAACTCCCTCTCACGCTCTACGACAGTCCTGCGGGAGGGCTGGTACTCGGCCTGCGCACTTTGGCTCAAAGGACTCAGGTCATGCTTGCATATCTCCCAGAGCAGCCTGTTGCCGCTGTTTCGTCTGAAGTCAGGGCTGAAATCGACTCGAAAACGGCGTTGTTCGCTTCGATTGGCTCTCTGGGGATCGCAATCGAACAGTACCAGCCTCTATCCAGCCTCGCAGAAGTACTTTCCAAGGTGCAGAGTGCCACTGACTTGGACCAGTTCCGCCTGTCTTCCTTCCGCGCTCCTTCTCGCTTTCGCGGCATCAGTGAGGGCCAGCTGAGTCTGCTGAGACAGCACCTCCGCCTGCAGCAGATGCTGAGTGAGAACTTCGACCTGAGGACTAGTTTGAACGAACTGGGACTGCTGGGCGAGGGACATGAGGAACTGATAGAGCAGTTGCAGGACCAGTTGCACAGAGACGTGGAGGAGGCGGACGAGGAGGAAGTGGCGCCTAGGCAGCCCACTGGTGTGCAGTCCTCTGCAGTGACCGCCCAGTTGCTATTCAACCAAGTGCCAGTTCCGCCCCACACCACCGTCTTCGAGGCTCTGAGTCGCTACTCCGACCCTCTCAGCGAAGAGCCGCTCACCCTTCAGTTCCGCTTCATCCCGAAAGAGTCCGTAGCGCCTAATGACGCTGCCAAGTTCCTGTCTGGCCAGCACGCTCTGCTTTGGCAGGTGCTGAAGGAGGCTGCGAATGTGGGTTTGGAGGTGGCTGACCCCCTGCTTTCCCCTCTACGTGTTCTCAAGCTACTGCACTATCTCAACCGCCTACAGCCACTCACTCGTGGCTCTGTGCTGTTCCCTGGGGAGGACCTGCCTCGTGTGCCTCTGCCAAATGCGCTTTTCCAAAGTCAGAAACTGACTGCTTTGCTTGGCAAGCAGTCCCAGGACGTAGTGGCGCTGATTGGTCACACTGCTAGTGACTGGGTGTGGCGCCTTCCTCTCAAGTGCTCCTTCGCTTTCCCGTTCCCTCTCCGAGTGCAGTTCTTTCGAGTCAGTGGGTTGCTGCCAGCCAAAGCCCTGCAGCTGTTCGCAGGGAGAATCAAAGTATCAGGAGACATTCTACAGCTCAGGGCTCCCAGACAAAAGATACAAGTGGACAGAGACCATGTCCTTGAAATCGCTATTCGGACTCTGAGCGACCAAACCCTGCTTCAACATGCAGCTTTGGACTTCAACTACCCGAATGAAGAGGGCACTGGCGCAGGACCGACTCTGGAGTTCTACTCACTCACAGCGCGAGAAGTCAGAGGACAGAAGATGTGGCGGAATGCAGGAGAGGAAGCAGGACTGTTCCCTGCGCCGGGAGACGAGGGTCTGTTCGAGTTCGTGGGTAGGTTTGTGGGGAAAGTGCTGAGTGAGGATAAGGTCGTGGACTTGCCTTTGTCTCCTGCGTTTTGGAAACTCGTCTTCGGGGCCACTATGACCCTGGGCGACTTGCAGCAGGTCGACAAGGCACTGCACCGACATCTCTCTGACCTCGCAGAAGTGGCCGCCCGTCGTTCCTGGATCCTATCCAACCCTTCATTCACTCCCGACATGAAGGACAGACAACTTTCCCAGCTGACCTTCCGAGGCACTGCCATCAGTGACCTTGGACTGAGTTTTGTCCTTCCTGGCTACGACCTACCTCTGAAGCCCAACGGCAAGGACACCCTTGTCACACTGGACTCGCTGGAGGAATATGTACATTTGGCAGCTGAAAAGACACTCATGCAGACTAGTCAGGCAACAGCCTTCCGCCGAGGACTAGAGTTGTCGGTGTCGGTGAGGTTTTTAGCAGGGTTCACGGGTGAGGAGCTGGAGACGCTGCTGTGCGGGGAAGACGGGGGGAAATGGGACTACGACACTTTATTAGAGTCGGTGGTACCGGCGCATGGGTACACGAAGTCGTCCACCGTATACCGCCAATTGCTGCAGGTAATGAGCGAGTTGTCACCCGCTGACAAGAAACTCTGTCTACAGTTCCTCACGGGCTGTCCACGTCTCCCCATCGGCGGTACTGCTTACTCAGGCTTCAAAGCTCTCAACCCGCCTCTGACAGTAGTGCGCAAAAGCACTTCCGGACCTGCAGACCAGTACCTGCCCTCAGTGATGACGTGTCAGAACTACCTGAAGGTGCCGGAGTACAGCGCCGTGGAAGTGGTGAGGAAGCAGTTCCGATATGCGTTCGTGGAGGCACACGACGCTTTTCATCTCTCGTAGTAAATGAAGCAGGCGTACTGCGGAGCCGCGGCCTTGCTGTTCGCTGGGTCGCTCTGCACTTCATCTGCACTGCTGCCCACACTCACAGGTGCCATCGCTGTCTACAACTTCTCATCCGCACTCAATCTCGTGGAACTCAACCGCTTCCAAGACATGGACAAACGGCAGGCCATCCTGCTTGAACTGCTCCGCCGCCATCTACTGCGCTGTGACTTCCTGACGCCTTACCTCCGACCCAGCTCCCTCTTTCTCGAATTCACCAGACTGGAATTCGAGGACCAAGGCCTCGTGGGAGCCATGTGGATGAGCCCCAAGCCTTTGTGGCTGTGCCGTTTCGACCTAGCGGTGTACTGGAAGGATGTGAAGCTGCTGGGAGAGGGAGAAATCACGGCTCAGGGAGTTTTTCGAAGTCTGCAAGACTACCGCTATACAGCAATACAAGCCCACATCAGAGCTCCGAAGCCTGCCACTGTGCAGGTCCTTGATCCTAATTTGATAGACGTCTAATGCCTGTGTGAGGACGAAGCAGCCTCGTAGTCCTATTCACAGTATTCAAATTCGACTTTGGCAATTTCACAGCACTTTAATCTAAGAATCGTCCAGCGCCCCAGGCCATTTTACGGCAGCTGGTTATACAGAGTTTAGAATCCCAGCTAGTCTGGGCAAACAACAAATAGAAGTAGGGAAGGATGGTAGGCAGGCTTCCTTCTCTTGAAGCCGCGCTTGTATAGATTTTCGATTGCGCTCTTTGCAGACTTCAGCAATTTCATGCAGCGTTGTACTTCTCACTCCCCCTTTATTGCAAAGATTACACTAGGCGCTAGGGAAGACAGAAGGCCCGCTGCTTGACTACACTCCCTGTTTGTTCTAATGGTAAAGAGGCACAGACGTCAAAAATGGCAGAGGGGCAGGAGTAAAGGACCCGCTCAGCTGGAGGGACAATTGGGCCTGCTAGAGGAGAACCCGGGGCTCTGCATATTGCAGAGTATGAGAAATTCTTATGCAGAAATTACTCAACCAGAGGAAAAAACAGAACTCTAGTGAGACTTCTAAGGCAGGATAATTGGGCGAAAATGAGATTCTCCCCGAGCTAAAGAGCGGCTCTCTCAGTGATAAAAGTCACTTATCGGCAGCTGTGAGCAAAGCACGCAGAGGGCTATGGTTCACTAGCGTTAGATCTCGCTAGGCAGTCTAGGACTTGACCGTGTCCTTGACCTCACAGCCTTCGGCTATGGACATGCGCCGGCCGTAAAGTGAGTGGCCAACAGGTGTCACACGGACAGCTTCCAAGATGCGCTGGTGCAGGGACCCTTGTAGTCTGGCTGGACTATGCTTATTCTGGTCCATAATCACTATTAGTCGTCCATATGAGATGTGTGGATATGGCGGAGACCTGGGGCTGGGCTAGACATCACTCTTTTCCCAGGCGAGTTCTGATCAGCAGGCCACTAGAAAGACGGTGCCAGCAGGGATGCAAGGGTAATTCCAGTTGAATATACAAGGAGGAAAACCGAAGCTTTAGTTTCAACTGAGAAACATACAGCATGTGTTAGAAATAGGACAGGTCTGTGATCCTTATAGCTAGGCTGCTGTGTCCTATTCACACTAACTAAAGGCGCTCTACGTACAGACTAGTTCGAGTGTCGCCTTTGTCCACAGTTAGGACCTTGATTTCTTCTTCACTCTCCAGAACTAGCGCAATCCGCCCCAGCAGTTCAGGGTTTGCCGCTTCGACTTCTGTCCACGCAGCATTCACATACTCAGCTAAAGTGATCACTAGCGGTAGTACCTGCTGGAACATCGGATCAGCGGCGGAAGGAATTCCCCTCATGATGATGAGCAGTTCACTGTGACAGGTGGAACTCAGGTGCACTGAGGCAAGCTTGCGGAGGGCTGGTAGCTTCGCTGGCAGATTTTGGTCCAGGGGGTTCATCAGTGCTAATAGACTGCGCCAAAGCTGCACCTCCGATCCTAGACTGCGCACTTGAAGTTCGAAGGCGCTGCCCTCAGCGAAGTCAAGCACGGACTGAATGTGAGCAGTGGAGGTGCCGAAAGTGCAGTAGAACAGCCACGACTCCACCTCACCATCCCTGGGAGTTTCCCCTCGAGCAAGCTCGCGAGGCTCAGGGTCTTTCGATGCAGTTTTTGGCTTATGCAGTTGCCAAGTTAAGTCTTCGACTCGGTCTTCCAGCTCACAGATGCGAGCTAGCAGCCCTTCGCGCTCTGCAAGTGTCTTGCGGTGCGCAGTTTCGAGAAGTTCGAGGCGACGTAGCAACGCATCCATGATTAATGGTGCAGAGGAGCGGGGAGTTGCACAGGTAGAAGCGTAGAGAACTCTACAATATTGCTTCCGACTAGTCCCGAGGAGCAGATATTGACCATAATCATAATGTCAGGGTCAGGACTGCGGCAGGGGCTGGACCAGATTGAGCGCGAGTACACGCGCAGTCTCTTGAGCTACTTGGACACTGGGGTATTTGAGAACAAAAGCAACCGCACCAGCATGCAAGCCTACACCATCGTCGTCAACCTCGCTGACCAAGACAACTGCGCTGAGGAGCTCTACAAGTACTACATCAACACCATAACGAACTACGTCAATACCAAGGTTGCTGGGGAAATCGGGGGGCTGTCAGGTGAGTTTATGCTGTCTGCTCTCGTGCTCCGCTGGGAGAACCACAAGATCTTGGTCCATTGGCTGCACAAGATCTTCTATTACCTGGACCGGTACTTCGTGAAGAACAAGACGAAGGACCACGACAGCAAGGTGCACCCGCTCTTCCAGGCGGGACTCAACATCTTCCGCGAGCGGGTGATAGACGTGTACCACCAGAAGATCAAGGTCGCCATCATCGACCAGATCACGAAGGAGCGAGACGGACAGCTCATTGACCGGGACAGAGTGAAGAACTCAGTGCTGACCTTCATTCAGGTGGGACTGACTGATGTCAAGATTGCCAAGGTCGCGAGTGGCAATGACCAGCGCTTGGTTTACGAGGGAGTTTCCAATTACGACTACTACAACCGCTACTTCGAAATCGAGTTCCTGGAAGACTCTCGCCTGCACTATGCTGCGAAGACCTCCGGGTGGATATCCTCTCTCAGCTGTCCGGAATATGTCCAGGCCACGAGAAAGGCTCTGGAGGACGAAGAGAACCGCGCTGACAAGTACCTAGACCCCAAGACCAAAAGCATCTTGCTTGAGAAGGTCCAAAACGAAGTAATCCTGCGGCACGCTCAGACGCTAGTGGACCTGGAAGGAACGGGCTGCACAGAAATGTTCAAACACGACAAGCGTGACGAGCTCAAGCAAATGTTCTTCATCTTCAAGCGCATTGAAGTGACTCTCGACTATATCACTGGAAAGATGGGGCCTTACATCGAGAGTCGCGGGAGTCTGATCGTAGTGGACCAGCAACTGCTGGAGGATGCGGTGGAGTACACGAAGGCGCTTTTAAACCTCAAGGGAGAAATCGACAGTATGGTTGAGTACTCCTTCGACAACCACCAGAAGTTCCAGAGACAGCGGGACCAGTCCTTCCAGAACTTCATGAATAAGAACAAGCTGTCTGCTCCCTACATCGCCTCCTACTGTGACATGGAGATGAGAAAGGGCCTCAAGGGCATATCGGAGCAGGAGACAGAGCAGCGGCTGGATGCCATTATTCGTCTCTTCGTGTGTCTACACGACAGAGATGTGTTCATCCGGAACTACACCCGCTATCTCTCCAAGCGACTGTTGGACGGACTGAGTGTTTCGGATGAGGCTGAACAGAAGATGATAGGCAAGCTCAAAGTGGAGTGCGGACACAACATTGTGAACCATATTTCCAACATGTTCCAAGACATCCACATTTCCAAGACCATGATGGAGGAGTTCCGCAGAGGAGCTGATGGTGGGGCGCCTGGTGGAGTGGCGCTGCAGGTGCAAGTACTGAGGAACGGATGTTGGCCGGACCAGAACGTGGAGCCCTGCACTATTCCGCAGGAGTTGCTGCCCTGCAAAAACCGCTTCGAAGCGTACTACGCAGGCAAGCATCACGGGCGCAACTTGACTTGGCTGCTGGGCTTTGGGCAGTGCGAATTGACTACTTCCTTCGCAGTCAAGCGCTACACTCTCATAGTGAATCCCTACCAAGCGGCCATTCTGCTGCTCCTCAATCGCCAGCCCGCCCTGACTATCAACCAAATCCGCGAAACCACGAAGCTGACAGACAAAACCATCAAGGCGCACTTGATCAACTTCTTCAACCCCAAGAACCGCCTTCTGACCAAGCAAAGCAAGGGCAAGAACCTGGAAGACACTGACGAGTTCTCCGTGTGTGCGGACTTCACCTGTAGTACACTGCGAGTCAACTTCATCCCGAAGAAAGTGAAGAAGGAAGAGGGCAGTGAGAAGGTGGATGACAAGGCGGTGGAGCAGGAAAGGAAGAATGTAGTGGACTGCGTGATTGTGCGCATTGCCAAAAGTCGCAGAACTATCAAGCACCAGGAACTGCTCACAGAAGTCATGAGACAGGTCACGCACTTCAAGCCACAGCCCACCATCATCAAGGAGCAAATTGAGAGTCTCATCCAGCGCGAGTACTTGAAGAGAGACGAAAACGACAGGACGCTCTACATCTACATTCCTTAGCTAAGTCCCTTTTACTTCGTCCTCAGGAAGTGCTGGAGTTACTAGCTCTAGACAGCAGCCAGTTCCGCCGAGCTTGAAGTGCTCGTCGTGTGTCTTGCAGCTCAACTTGCAACTGTGCTTCCTCTGCCTCTAGTTCACGCAGTCTCACCAATCTATCGTCCTCGGCTAGCCTTGGATAGCAGAGACTTGAGTAAGGCCAAGCCACAATTATATTGCCCTGGTCGATTGACTTCACCAGTCCCTCGAATCGCAAGCGCACAGCCAGAAATACTTTGCGCACTTGATAGGCTCTGTATGCAGCTTGAATGCGCTGTGCGGCTATTTCTCTCGGCAGCTGCATCCGACACTCTCCTTGCATGGAAATGTCTGAAGACACAGGGACTGAGCGTGTGTGTGGCCTGTGCGGCACAGCAGTGGGCCACGGGAAGTTCCGGCCCAAGCGACTGAAGTGTCGTGGGTGTGGGAAAACGGTCTGTCCCGCCTGCAGTTCTCAGAAGCCTGAGGGAGTCACTTGCATTCAATGCGCTGGGAGACCTTCTGACGAAGGACCGGAAGCCTTGGTTGCCTCAGCCAAGGACATACTTGCAGACATCAAGGCCCAGCAAGCGCTGCAGACCCGGGCTCAAGCTTCTGAGCGCAGAGCAGAGATCCTCAACACTTCCAACGGCATCATTGAGAAGTATCAATCGCAGATCCTGGCCTACGACTCGGAAATTCAAGACATGAAGAAGCAGATCGACTGGTATGCCGACCAACTCGATAAACGCGAACAGATCATTAGCCAGATGACAGCTCAGATGGCTATTCTCGCCAACAGCAACCACACTCTTGACGAGCGCATCAATGCGATGGAAAGCCTGATAAACGGCCTGCCAAAGCCCGAGGAAGCCAGGCCTGGGGAGTGTGTCAGATGTCAAGTCTTCTAGTAGGATAGTTCACTTGCAATGGATCTGCAGACCTACGGAGTCAACGACAAGTTGGAGTTTCTGCGGTGGACCTTTGTCGTACTGGTGCTGCAGACCTTTCTGGCCTGTGTGCTGGGCTTGGCTCTCGTGCTCAGCGCTGCAGAGCTCTTGGAGGAGAGTGCAGGCTTGGTGCTGAGCTGTGCAGTGCTGCTGGTGCTGCTACTTAGTGGGGTGCTCTATGTGCAAGACGTAGCCCGCAAGGGCCCAGTGAGTGTGTTCCTCCTGCTCCTCCTCACCTCTCTGCAGACCTCCGTAGTCACCTACGTTTTCCTCAACCACCAGACTTTCCTCGTCATTGGCAGTCTCGTCTCTCTGTTCGGAGTGGAGCTGGCCCTATGCGTCTACGTCTGGACCGTACTCCCCACTCAGACACAAGAAGACTTCCAGCCCAAGGTGGCGTATGCACTGAGCAGTGGAGTGGCAGGTAGCCTGGGTTTGGTCTTCGTAGCCCTGGCGCCTGTGGAGCAGGGCTTGCTGGTAGCCTTAGCGCAGGCGGGAGTGATAGGAACTGGCTTGTATGTGGTGTGGGCCAGCAAGAAAATCGTCTTAGATGAGCAATATGTGCTGCGCGAGCAGGACTTTGTCTTCGCAGCGCTACTCATATATGCTGATCCACTAAGACTTACGCTTGTAGCCTTGCAAAGACTGCTCAGCTGTCGCCTCAAGCCTGTTTCCGTCTCTTTCGCCATACAGTCCATAGGTGGGGCAGAAGCTGTTAATGGAGCCCTGGAAAGTGCTAGATCCGAGACCGAGTTCCCTTAATTAGTCCTTGCACACCTCTTAGGCAGGAAGGCTCAACGAGTGGCGCTATACCGCATCAGTATACTAGTTGTCAATCTTAAACTGCCTGCTTCTAGAATGTGTAACAACTTGCGTAGAAAGTTGCTGAGTAGTTCCTTTCACTGCATCGCTCTTTGGCTAGCTGGTCACAGTGCTGTCGACAGTCCATGTAGAAATTACTTAGTGGTCGTAAGACGAAGATGCCCCATCTGCTGAGGAGAAGCAAGAGATGCTCTGGACATTTGCATGCGTGTGGTTCTACGGGAGTTTAGGTTCGGCAATGGTGGCTTGTAATTAATGGCTGGGCAGCTTCGTATTGGCGTCAACGGGTTCGGCCGCATCGGAAGACTAGTGGCGAGAGCAGCCCTAGCCAACCCTAAAGTGGAGTTGGCGGGCATCAACGACCCCTTCATGGACACCAAGTACATGGCCTACCTCCTCAAGTACGACTCTGTCCATGGCCAGTTCAAGGGCACCGTCGAGGCCAGGGAAAAGAGCCTGCTGGTCAACGGCAGGGAAATCAAGGTCTTCTCAGAGAAGGCGCCTGAGACCCTGCCGTGGGGAACCAACAGCATCGGCTACGTGGCCGAGTGCACAGGAGCCTTCACCAAGAAGGAACACCTGCTCAAGCACATCGCTGCTGGCGCCAGGAAGTGCATTCTGTCCGCTCCTCCCAAGGACGACGTGCCGATGTTCGTGATGGGTGTGAACCACGAAAAGTACAAGAAGGAACTGCAGGTGCTGAGCAACGCCTCCTGCACCACTAACTGCCTGGCTCCCGTGGCCAAGGTCGTCAACGACAAGTTCGGCATTGTGGAAGGCCTCATGACCACAGTCCACGCCATGACTGCGACTCAGCTGACAGTGGACGGCGCTTCCAAGGGCGGCAAGGACTGGCGTGCAGGGCGTACTGCCAGCACCAACATTATCCCCGCCTCCACCGGCGCTGCGAAGGCAGTGGGCAAGGTTATTCCCGAACTCAACGGCAAGCTCACCGGCATGTCCTTCCGTGTGCCGACTGCCAACGTGTCCGTAGTCGACCTCACAGTTCGTCTGACCAGAGAAGCCTCGTACGACGAAATCATTGCGGCGCTGAAGGAAGCTGCTGACGGTCCTATGCGCGGAATTCTGGGTGTGGTGAGTGAGGAAGTGGTGTCGCAAGACTTCGTGGGCGACGCTCGTTCCAGCATTGTGGACGCCAAGGCCGGCATTTCCCTCAACAAGCACTTCGTCAAGCTGGTCTCCTGGTACGACAACGAGTGGGGCTACTCCAACCGCATGATTGACCTATTCCTCCACATCGCCAGAGTCGACGGAGCCATTCATTAATCTAACTCCTAGGACATCCCCTCAACTTCCTGTGCAGCAGAACATTAGTTCGCTAAGACACTCACCCGGACTCAACTCTCTACAGCAAAGCAGCCAACTCAACATCCTGGTAGTTGCTTCGTACAAAGCTGCCTCAGTTGATTTGGCCTATTAGGTTGCCGGGGATTGTCCAAACCAGGCTGAGAGTCTGCACTGTGCTTCTCCTAAATTAATACGAGACACTGGCAGCTACAGCGGCTTGAAATCAATGGTCTGGCTTCCCAGTCAGATAACAGGGGAAATGGCAGGAAAGCCAAGGACGGCGGACTTATAAGTGCGCCTGCCAGTGTCTCGTAATGAACTACCTGCGCCGTCTTCTTGGCGACTCTCACTCCAACACAGCTCTATTCGACGCCTTGAAGAGCAAAGACAAAGCCAAGATCGAAGCTCTGTTGACGACCACTGACGTGAACTGTCTGACCTACAGGCAGTTGAGTCCCCTGCATTTCTGCATTCTCTACGGAGACGAGCCGCTGCTTGGGCAGTTGCTTGATCGCAGGGCAGATGTGGAGCACATGGCAGAGGACGGCTTCACACCACTCATGCGAGCTGTGTACTACAACAAAGCGGGGATGGCAAAGGACTTGGTGGCGGCTGGTGCGAGTGTGAATCGGAAGGGCTTGAGAGGCAGCAGTGCGCTTGCAGTGGCTTGCTTTCGAGGGAAAAGGCCTCTGATGGACTATTTGTTCTGGCAGGGTGCTGATGTGGATGCAGTGGAGGCGGCAGAAGACTACAAGGAGCTAATACCTGCGTGGGCGAAAGAGCATCTGGAGAACCTTCGCAGAGGCAAGGCCCGTCTCCGCATCCTCTGGGTGCTCGAACGCCTACCTTCTCACCTCCCTCCCTGTCTAGTTCGAGAAGCGCTAACTCTGCTTTAGACTATCCCGTCATTCTTACCACCAGCTCTTGCACTGCTAGAGTCTTTCCAAGCGCTTGTACCAGCGCCTGCGGCTCCAAAGCGCCCTCCCTGCCGTTGATCTTGAAGAGCAGTTGCTTGATTGCATATATGCGTTCGAAGGGCTGAGTGTCCCTCAAGTCCTTGTTGGCTTCACTGGCATCGAACCAAGCAGGCGTCTACATGAAGCATACAGTGAGGAACTGCTTGAGCGACAGACGAGTTCCCGAGCCTTCCAAACTCTTGTGATAGGTTCTGAGCGTGTCTGCCTCCACTGGCAAGGAACTCAGTAGACACACGGAGTTGGCCACTGCCCTCCACTCTACCAGTCCGCTGCCCTCTGCGTCGAAGTGGTTGGTCAGCTCGACCAGCTGCGCTTCTGTCAGTCGCTGCCACATGTCCGGTAGACTGCCCCTGTCGTCCAGGATCAAACTCAGGCTCTTGCGTCGTTGCAGGATGCTCGCAATCACTGCCTTTTGAACACGGTCAGCGCCTAGCTTGCTCAGCTCGTCCACCAGACTTTCAAGCTGAGTGATAGAGAAACGGTCCGGGTACTTGATTTCCTTCGGAGGGCCGAGTTCAGGCGGCGGGTCCATATAGACCAGCCAGTCTTTGTCGATCTTGACTTCGAGCAAGTTCATGAGGATGAGTGGCTGCAACTTGCTCCGGGACTCCACAGTGCCTCTCAGGTAGTTGCTCAACTCCGTCACCACTTGGTTTTCACTCTGCGCAAATATACGAATCCAACTCCTCATCTTCGCACAAATAGCGTCCCAAGTAGGCTTCGACTCGTTCATCAGAGCTTCCACTGACTTCGCGATTCTCTGCACTCGAAACTTGAAAATGTCCTCCTCCACTTTCAGGGCTTGGTTCAGCTCTTCTTGACGAGGACCTTGACGCACGATTTCCTCCTCCACGACAACCGGAGCAGCGCCTTTGCCCTTCGCTGGGGGCTTCTTTTCTTCCTTCTTTTTGGCTTTGGGGTCTACGATTTCTTCGTGGACTAAAGCAGTGACCTTCATAGCTCGGTCCAAAGCTTTGTTGAGGCGCTCTCCCGGAGAAGGGTCTTCCAGGTCAATGAGAGTAGGAGTCTGGTCCAACACTCCTTTGAGCGGCAGACCTTGCTTCATCTGATAATAGTCCTCCAGCACCAAAGTGGCCAGCTGAAAGCGATTGACTTCCTCCTGCATCATTTCAATGGCCACAGACACAAACGTTTGCAAGGAAATCACCACTGCCTCTCCCTCAATCATCTCAGCGTACTCAGTTTCCGCTTCCTGCACTCGCTGGTCGTTGATGTCACACAAGCGATTGCACAGGTCGTCTACACGCTGGTGCAGTTCTTCCAGGCAGCGAGGGTCTTCCAGCATGTCAGGGTTCTCATCTACAAACTGGTTGTAGGCCAGTTGGAAGTCCAGTGCGACGGAGGTTTTGGGCGAGGGGCGGTATAGGAATTTGAGGAAGCCTGCCTGAACGCCATTAAAGCGCTGTATGTGGCCGAACCGAAGCACCCGCTTCCGCTCGAATAAGTAAACCAGGCGTTCACGGTAGCGAGAAATGCCGCTTTCCCAAAGAGAAAACAACTGCGTAGCCAGTGGCGATACTCGGGGCTCGGGCTGCTCCGCTGCTAACTCCACCGCCACGATGGTTTCCCTCTCATCCTCAGAAAACATCTGCAGTCGCTCTTGCTTGCTTTGTGCCCAGTCCTGGGCTGCAATTCGCGTCTCTTCCTGGACTCTCTCAGCAGTTTCTGCAGCATCCTTCTCTTCTTTCTCCTGCATTGACCTTCTCCGCAAGAGTTTCCTCACATAGGAGTCCACCTCCTGCCCAATGTCCTCAATGGTTTGACTGCCGTCTAGAGGGACAAGCAGCGGCTCTTCCTGGCCGAAGTCCTCGAGGAACTCATTTAGTGCAACCATGTTCCGGTCAAAGGCCACCATCCGGTCGATGACAGCACCTCTGTGCGAGTTCCATTTGTCCACTACCTGCAGTCCCTCGATCAGCGGAGCAGCTGAGGTGGGCGGCGGGTCGTCATCCACATGGTAGCTGAGTCCTGTGTTGGGGTCCACTCGCTGTCCAAAGCAGCGGCGTAGACACTCTTCCTTGGAAGTCTGCACCCAAAACACGTAGTCCAGTCCTGACTTGAACTTGCGTTGGGTGCGCTCCTGCGGCTTGCGAGGAGGACTGACTTCGTACAAAGCCTCCAGCTTGGCTGTGGCTACGCTGACTGGCGGGTGAGGAGTGTGCCCTGTAAGGTAGCGCTCCAGAGCTTCCGCCTGGCGAGAATTGTCAGGAAAGTTTACCAGTGCCCAGCCCTTTTCGCGCACTTTTTCGAGCTCTTTGCCAAGAAGTTGCGCAGTAACATCCTCGTCAACGACATTCCCATCCATCAGCTGTTCTGCTAGCTCCTCCTGATGTTCAGCCAACACCTTGAGCACGTCCAGCACTTCTATGCCCAATCTCGACCTTAGACGATTCGCCTGGGTAGTTTCACCTGAGTAAGGATACCCCACGAATGCGAGCTTGACAGGGAGCTTGGCAGGTTCTGCGAGTGTAGGGGCAAATTCGTCAGCAGGAAACAGCTGGTATATGAGGTCCGCCACTGCTTCAGTGAGCAAATAGTTCACAGCGTTGTTGAAGGCGCCATTAGTAGTCTGCAGTTGATTGGCCCACACCCCTCCTCCTTGAATGTACTGCTGTATTTCCTTCGCTTTGATAGCAGTCTCCGCTGTTTCCGAGCCCATTTGCTCTGCAGGAATGCCCGCCTCAAACAGAGTCATCCAGTTTCCCAGGATGCGCTGGTCCACCGCCTCTAAGTCTGTAGTCTCCTGAAACGCAGACAATTCCTGCATCAAGTTGACCACTAAGTCCACCATTTGGAAGCAGTCTTCACTGCGCTGCGCCCTACTCAGCGTCGCCACTGCTTGCGAGTACTGCCGACCTCTGGCCAACTCGAGTTCCAGCTCAGTGCGAGTGGCGACACTGTGGAAGTTGAGTGCCTGCGCTTCTTTCAACTGTGCGAGCTCCGCATCATAGTCCCGGCGTCTTTCGTAGCGAGTTTCCCTCAACTTCCTATGAGCCATTATCAGTTCCGTGTAATGTGTGGTGTTCCAAATCTCAGCCGCCAGCACTTCTTCTCGGCCTGACAAAGTGTCTAGCTTCCTGATCAGTGCGTCAGAGCGATAAGTGCGTTCCTTGGCTTTCTCGACGTTGTAGAGACGAGCGGCCATAGTGCGGCGCTTGATGTCTCGCTCTTGCACAGCAGGCGGCTTGATGGAAGTGTCTGTGAGCGGGGCTGGAGGCTGGATTTGAGCAGGACGGGGACCTGCAGTTTTGCTGAGCTTGGTAGAGATGCCCATTTTGGCTAGACTCTGCTCGAACTGGTCAATGCCCTGCATGGTTTCCGCCTTGGCGTCCTGGTGCATTCCCTCCGCGTGCACCTTCATCTGCTCCGCACGTCTGATTTGGTACTTCAGTTCCATCTGCTCGCGCTTCTTCTTCACCTCCATGTTCTTCTTCCACTCCTCCACCCCCTTCTGTTCCCAGTCCTCCATGAAGCCTGCATTGCGCTGCAGTTTGTTTATCATGGCTTTCCGCTTTTCCTCCTTCAGTTCGGACTCACGGTGGCTTTCCTCGTGCTGTTTCTTGTCAGCGCGTTCCTGAATGCGCACAGCTTCGTCCACATACTTCTGGAGTTTTTTGTCAATGTCGAGGTCTTTCTGAGGCTTGTGGAGGCGCTGCAGAGTGAGGATGTAGTTCTTTTCCTCCATTTCGTCGAATTGTCGCCGGGCAGGTCGGATGCGCTGCACGGGAGTTTGCTCCACTACTTGCCCGGCCTTCTTCGCAATGGTCACATCGATGGGGGCGTTGGTCTTTTCCAGGGCCATTTTGATTTGGTAGAGGAGGGTTTCTGCCGCTCCTTCCTGCTTGTTCATGATCTTGTGCATCAGCATGGTGTCGAAGGTGAGTTGCAGAGCCTTGAAGGAGGGGATGAGACGTACGAAGTTGTTGAGGCGGTGGATGCGTTCGTGCTTGTCCACAAAGGCTTCGAAGTCCATTTGCTGGTTGAACTTGTACAGGAGTTCGCCGAGAAGGTAGCCGTTGGAGAAGTCGTCTGCGAAGCTGGTGATGCGGCGAGACATGTTCACTTCGTTGTTCAGCCAGGTCTCGAGCAGCTTAGCCATTAACTATAGTAACCGCTGCTCTCGCTCTAGACAATTGCGGTGAGGCTGTGGCAGTATGGGGACAGGAGACCTTACTTTCTCGTTTCGGCCATGTGCACTGTCTGGAAGGTTCCCAGTTCTAATAATGTTTAATGCATTTCTCTATTGCAGTCGTAAAGCCAACAACCCGCCTCAATCTCCACACACATCAGAAACCCGAAGAAACCAGCTGGCTGCCTCTTTCAAAGCACGCATAGAACAGCAACTCATAGCAGTAAAGTCCAGCCAGAGCGCAATGCAGAGCTACGCTGAGTCCCCGAAGGCTGCAGGTCAGCAGCGAGAAGCGTCTCTGCAGCCTCGCAGTGTGGAGACCTCTGCAAAACCGCTTTCTCTCCTGCGAGAGAAGCACAGACTGCTTCAAACTGACCGTTTCTTCTCTCCCCGCGCTCACTCTACTGAGCATGAACGCGCTTCTCCTGCCCAGCGCTACGGCAAGACTCTAGTCTCACTAGAACTGGGACTGCACCTTTGGCAGGAAGGTGAGCTGTAGGCAGCTCCTACAGAGCGGGAGATCAGGACGAAGCTGAGGCTGGAGAAACTCGGCCGAGTGCGGATGAAGCCCAAGAGAGACTGGCCGCTGGTGCTTAGAGACCAGGGACTGGTGACTGAAGTGCTCAAGCAAACTGCTACGCCCAAGTCAGTTGTACTCACCAAGGACCAGAAAATGAGGCTGTCGGGGGAACTGCTGGGCAGAGGACCGCCCCGATCCTTCATGCGGAGGACTCGAGCGAAGAGTGCCTTTCAGGCCAAGCGGGGCAGTTAGTTCTTTGGTTTAAAGAAGCCGGTAATAGGCTTCATGCCTTTCGGCGCTGGGGCCGTCTTGCTGGGCTTCTGAGGCTTTGGTTGCTTGGTTACTGGGCCCACGGGCAAGGATTCCGCAGGACGTTTGAGGGGACAACAGATAGAGTCAATAATGTCTTGCGAGACACTCGTCCACTGCAGGAGACTAGAGAAGAGCGAGGCAGGCAGGAGGTCTTGCAGGACACAAAGTGCAGAGACTTTGGACTGGACAGTCAGTTCTTCCCCTGAAAAGGCTGGCACCGCTGTCCCAATGTCACTCGCCAGGGTCTGGTACTATGTGGACTCTACCTTCCCTAACAGCCAAAGTCGCAGTTTTTCCGCATCTAACCGAAAGTAAGTATTCTCTCCAACTGTCTTCTGATCGCACAGTCTTGGCATATTCGCATGCAATCTACTGCAGCTCAGCAGCGCAGGACAGCCAGTCTCCTCCACCAACTCCCCCAATTCTCTGAACTTGTCCTTCTACTTGTACCTCACAGAGAGAAGCACGGGGAGCATTAGGAACAGCGGGTCGAAGGGGTGCGTCACAGCCAGGCGGACAGTGGAAGTGACAGAGTCATGGAGAGAAGCGAAGCCAGACACGAGGGCGATTTCCTGCTGATACACTTCCGTCTCAGTGACTAGGAGCTGCAGAGGCGTGGAGTTGAGAGTGAGGGATAGCACAGGACCCGAGGGGGCGGCCGCGGGAGTGATGTACGTACTTGCTCCGAACCCCGCCATTGAGACTAATGGAGGCTTTGGCTGTTCGCGCTGCCAAAACTGGGGATCGCGCCTATCTGGAGCGAGCCTTTTCCACAGGCAAAGCCAACCCTGCCACAGCTGACTCCCAAGGAAATACACTGCTCCACTTGGCCGTGGAATGCCAGAAGAATGAAATTGCCTGCATTCAGCTGCTCCTAGCCAACGGCTGCTCCCCATCAGCCCGCAACCAACTGGGAGCCACGCCCTTACACTACGTGGCACTGCGAAGGGACAACTTCACTGCTATCGCCGAGTTGCTGTTGGCCGCAGGCGCTAACCTGGACGATGCGACCTTCGCAGGTCATACGCCCTTGCACTTGGCTTGTGAAAAGCATAGACCTGAGTTCGTGGCCTTCCTACTGGGGAAAGGGGCGCAAGTGAATGCTCTGGACATGGAGCAGAACACGCCCCTGCACATGTGCATAGCGGAGCCAGGCAGAGACCACGTGGTCAAGGAAATTGTGGAGCAGCTGCTGAGAGCGCGAGCCGCCATCACTGCGAAGAACAGAGAGGGCAACGACGCTCTGCTGCTTAGCGCCATGAAAGGCTACCTCAAACTCGGGCAGTTCCTCATCGAGCACCGCGCAGACATCCGCACTCGCAACAGCACGGGCAACACTGTGCTGCACGAAGCAGCGAAGCACGGACACGCCGAACTCATGGAAGTGCTGCTCACTGTGCCGCAGCTCAACATCAACGCTGTCAACGGGGAAGAGGAGACTGCGCTGCACTTGGCATGTCGATACAACCACGCAGACGTGGCAATGTTGCTGCTCCGCCGCAAAGCCGCTTCCAACATCCCCAACCGAGAAGGACAGACTCCCTTCGACCTCGTCGACAACGCCAGCAAGGACATCTTCGACGCCAAGAGCCAAGAACTGGACCGTCTGGCAAACAGTAACTGCCATGTAGTAGCGAAGATGCAAGGAAGAGATGACGACAGCGATGGATCTTGTCTGCTCATGTAGGTAGTTCAATGGGCGCTAGTTGCTGCTCTGACCGTAGCTCCGCTCTCAAGGACCTGCCAGGTCTGCAGTCCAAGGCCCAGTCCCGGGTAGAGTCGATTGGACCGGCAGAGTCCTTGGACGAGTCGAGCAATGAGGGGGAAAAGTTACAACATGTGAAGCTGCCTAGTGAAGGACTGCCTGCGGAAGTGACGCTACTGCTTGATTCCGCGTTTGAGAGTGCAGGGTCGTACTGGTGGAAAACCAGGAGTGCAGTATTGCAGCAGCATCGGGTGGTGCGCTTTGAAGCGGAGGTGGAGCTGTACGTACTGGGCCAGCCTGTAGAAGCCCTGTATATAGTGCGCACTGGCATGGTCGAGCGCCAAGGAACTGAAATCACGGAAATCGGCCCACTGGAAGAACTCTACCTGCATGAATCTCTCCAAAAAGAAGTCTTTTGTCACACTGCTACTGCTAGGGAACTCAGTGAAGTCTACGTCTTTCCCCTCACTTCCTTTCTTTACCCTCCTCGAGTCCTTTCTGCAGCTGCATTGGTTCTGGGCAATGCAAATCTGAAGTCTTTCATTGAAAACCGAGAAGGTCTGGAAAGCGTGGAGTGCTGCAGCTTCCCAGAAGGACAGGTGCTGACAGGGAAGAGGTGGGTTCTGTTGCTGGCAGGAGGCGAGGTGGAGGTGGGTGGAGAGCGCTTCGGCAAGGGCACATGGGTGACTGTGAGGCAGGGAGGTCGAGAGTGCACAGTGGTAGAAGCAGTGCAAGGCTTCCGTCTCTCCGTCGCAATACTGGAGGAGACCTTTGGGAAGCATGCGGTGCAAATTATATGGCACCAGGAGTTCTTCCAAGTGCTGCAAACCGACACTGTGCTGTGCCAACTCAGTTCCGAGGACTTACAGCAGTGCTACCGCGCCTCCAAGTTCAAGGCCTTGGCTGCAGGGAAGCTGCTCATCAGTGCGTGCAAGTCCAGAAGCGCTAGGGTCTTTGCTGTGCTGCAGGGGGAGTGCGGGGGACGTTCCGGAGAAGTGTGGGGAAGTGAAGGAGAAATATGCAACCTGCGTCTACTCTCTGAGTCGTCCTGCTTTGCTTTCCCCGAAGACCTTGTGGCGCTGAAAGACAGTGTAGTGGCCAGCATTCCTCGCCGATTTGTCCTCAAAGGTTTGCCTTCTAGCGTCCGGAATTCTCTGCAAGCAGAGGCCACAGTCCAGGAACTAAGCCACATTCCACTCTTCGCAGGCATGCCTCGCAAGCTGCTCCAAGAGGTGTCCAACTCCCTAATCATCCGAGAATACAACAACGGCGAAACAGTAATTGCGAAAGACCGCCACTTGCAAGGGTTCGCTGTGGTGCTGTCAGGAGTTGTGGCAGTGATGGAGGACGGTAAGCACAAGCAGCAGCTGGGCAGACATAAGTACATAGGCGAGTCCTCAGTGCTGCCGGAAAGCGTGCCTAGTACAATACTGGCCCTAGGGAATGTGCTTTGCTGGGAAGTCAGTTTCTTCCGCATGGGCGTGTATGCTGCTGATGTGAAGGAAGAACTGGTAAGACGCTTCCGCACTAAGGTCTTCGGACTTCGCTCTGACCAACTCCTTGTGACCGCTGAGTTCCCTCAGCCCATGACTGTGAAATCCCTCGCTGCCATTACCAGTGAGGAGGGCAGTGAGCGCAAGTATGGAATTGTGATATACTCACTGAAGAAAGACAAGGAAGCCATTCACAATGAAGTGAGCATTATGAGGGATCTCAGCTCGCCCTTTCTACTCTACTTGCACGCTTATCTGGAAACAAAGACTTACGGCCTAATCGTGTTTCGCTTCTTTCGAGGAGACGTGCTGGCGAGTGTATTGAAGGATCGGGCAGAGGAAGTGACTGAGCCGCTGGTGCGCGTCTACGTAGCTTGCATCCTACTAGCACTGCAGTCGATACATGTGAAAGGCATTGTCTACCTCAACTTGTGTCCCCAGAATGTCTATATCGACGACGAGGGACTGCCCAGACTCATACAGTACCGAGGATCTCAGCGCCTTAGCGCAATTCACCCTCCCTCAATCCCCCGCCACCACTACTCAGCTCCTGAAGTGCTGGAGGAAGGCCGCTTGTCCTCACTCTGTGACCTGTGGGGAGTGGGCGTCGTCATGCTGGAGTGTTTCCGCTGTGCAGCGAAGCTAGACCCGATTCCCTTCACTCCCCCTGCCATCACAGACCTGCTGACGAAGTTGCAAGGGACCGTCACTTCTACTGCACTCAGCTTCCTACAGTTGCTGCTGCTTGAGCGGGAAGGACGGGAGTTGAGTGTGGAGAAAGTGATGGCACATGGGTGGCTGGGCAAGGTGAACTGGACAGAATTGCGCCAGCGTAAGGTCACCACTCTCAGACTGCTCAAGCCTGCGGGCCTGGGTGAAGGACTGGTGCGGCTACCCAAGCCACTCGTGCTGTCGGAGTACATGAGGACTGTACTCAAGGACCGCAGCGAACTGCATCAAGTCAGCTAAATAACATAATGGGCTGCAAGGGCAGCGACTTGAAGCTGAAGCCCAATGGCAGCTTCGTACCCACCACTCACCAGGAAATCGACCAGCTCTACAGAGAGTTGGACGAGGCTATCAGTCATTTAGCACGACAGGGAGGTCCTATGACAGTGGCAATTGACACCTTCGTGACTGTGACAGGAGGCAGCAGGTATGCAGCCAGCACTGCACACGGCCTGGTCGCTACTCTCATAGTGGCCCTCGCTGAGCGCAAGGACACAGCTTTTGAACTCACTTCGCAGTTTCCGGGAGTGATTGTGGACACTGATACTCTGCAGCACATCGAGTCACTGCGGGCCTGGGAGCTGTGGCGCAACCTCGCCACTGAGTTAGTCTCGGCTATGAAGGAACTGGATGCCTACCTGTCCCGAGCTCTCTACTGCGCCCGCATTCCCCAGTCCATCAACCAAGCACTCACCCGCATCTCACAAGAAGCAGACATCCGCGTGATTGACCTGCGCAAACTCAATATCGTGCTAGATGCCAACCGTCCTGTGCTGCTGGAAGCTGCGGACAGCTTCCACTCCGCTATTCGCAGAGTCAGTGATGTGGCCTGCGAGTCTATAGCGGTGTTGGAGGGCCTGAGGACTCCGAAACTCAGGCTGGAGTTGTTGGAGCTCAGTAAGCAGGCAGCGGAGTGCAGTATTTTCGACCCGATTCTTGTAATGAGTCGCTTCCAGTGTCCTTTCGAGGCGCTGGTAACGAGGCTGCTGGACAGCTCTAAAACTTAACTAGGACTTGGTGTCTAGTAGAGGCGTCCTTAGTGCCACTAAATCCTCCTGTCTCGCTCGTTTCCTTGCCCAGTACCACCCCACTCCCCCTAACACCACTAGTCCCAGTGCCCACAACACCGGTCTTTGCACTGCCACCGCAGTCCTAGCGACTCGCTGAGGCAGTACCAAAGGCTGGCTCCCACTGCGGTACAGCTTCGCAGAATAAAAGGTAGTGAGCAGTGTATAGAACGTAAACCACGTCTTTCCACTGATATATACTCGCAGCGTAGTGGTCCAGTCAATTCCATCTCGGAAGCGAGGAGTGTTCCAATCGAACGTCAGCGTGTCTGCGCCAGGGTTGTGCGACTCCCCCAGCCACTCGTTTTCTCTGAAGACGTGAAAAACCATCACTTCCATATCTGGGTCTCCGTAGACTTCGCTGAGTTCGAAGACTACTTTCTTGGTGGAGTAGTTGGGGGAAAAGTCATATACGTCATAGTAGAACATGTTCAGGCCGAAGGTCCAGTCGAACCAGGGGTACAGTTCGTGGTCTCCGTAGGGTGGGCCGGAAGCCAGAGCTGCCTTCTCACACATAGCAGTGAGGAACAGGCCTCTATGCTCTGCAGCAGACGAACAGGCGCCCGGCTCACTGCAGTCCTCACAGCCTTCTCCACACACTCCGTTCCTGGACAGGTACTCAACTTCCTCTGGGGAGAGAGCCAGTGGGGCTATCAGTACATCGAGCACGTGGGTAGGGAAGCCTGCAGCACTGCCGTAGTGGATAAAGGCCTGGGCGAGCTCCAAAGAACCCACTGTCAGGGCGAGATTGGAGCAGTGAACAGACTGCTTCCAGGCTGCAGAACACAGAGAAACGATTCCATTGGTGGACGAGAAAGACAGGGCCACATACTCCCACCCGCCCCCAGTCCCACTGAGTTCGAGAGCATCGGCCCCAACCACTACTCGCACAGCTCCACTGTCCTTCTTCTCTATCTGCACTCGCATTCTCGGGGTTTCCAGGGTCAACAAGACACTGGCGCGCTCCGTCCTGAACCACCCTGCCACTGTGTAGTGAGTCAGGGACTGCACGCAAGTAGACGAGGGCAGGTGCACTGGAAGGGCTGAGGGCAGACTGAGCACCAACTGAGGGTCAGAGAGTTGCAGCAGGTCGTAGGCGCAGGCAAGTGCAAACAACCACGGCCACTTCATTTTCACTATTCTACAGGCAAAAGAACCCGCCGCCGCATAGTCGCACTGCCTCTGACTCTCCCACCTCCCAGTCCTCTTCGGGAGGTCGTTCCTGGTATAGGTCCTGGCCTTCGAAGTCAGGGAAAGACACGTCACTGCTGTGCAGCAGGGAGTTGGCAGCCTGGCTCAGCAGGCCTCCGCTGGCGGTCCCAATAGCGCAAATGCCTCACTCCAACCGTCCTTTCCTCCAGCACAACAGCCTTGCAAAAGTCTCCTGTCAGTCCTGTCAAGTCCGAACTCAGTTTTTCGTCCACGTCATTCCACTCTTCCTTCTCACCAGCTTCCAGCCCGCCCAAAAGGCTGCGATGGGAGCTGAGTTTCCGCTGCAGACGGGGCAAGCGACGCTCTGCACTTGCACGAGTTTCGCTCTTTAACTTGACTTCCACACAGAGAGCGATGAAGTGACAGAGGGCCAGGCCGGCTGGGGAGAGGCCGGCACTTCAAGACTTATGTAGCTGCCAAATAGGCAGCAAGGCGCTGAGTTGTTCCTCAGTCATAGTTTCCTGATTCACCTCCGCCATTCTCCTTTTAAGCTGTTCGAAGTCGCTGATCAAAGTCTGTCTGTCTCTCACCTGGAACACAGGCCATGACCTTTCCCGGACCTCTAGCAGTCTCATGAACTTGTCCTGCACTTCCGCTAGCAAGGGAGAAGCTCTCCGTAGCGTCCTACAGAGTTCCTGCGTCAGAGCCAGTCTCGCCACTGTCAGCCTCTCTAATGTCCACACAACTGCTCAACGACCTCTTGTGAGAAGCACTCGATTTGCTGCTCTGTGAGACGGACTCGCGCGAGGATCTTCTCAGCACGCAGACGAGCGGAGATGACAAGGTGGTCCTCAGAGCAGTTGTCCATAAGTCTATATGTACAGATTAGAAAGTGAATTTGCAGGATCGCCGGGGAGTCAGGAGCGGCATTTCAGTGACTTCGTCTGCCATTAAGTCGTCTTCATCCAGCAGCAACTCCTTGCTTCGGGTCAGAGACGTCCTCAAGTCCACCAGCGTGACAGTGACATTATCAGGACTTCCCCTGCCTATCGCAGTATCCGCAAGCAATGCAGCCAGCTGATCCAGAGGCAGTTCCATATGTCCCAGAATCACATCCCTGACTTCCGCATTGGTCAGTCTCATGTACAGTCCGTCACTCGCCAGCACGAGGAATTGGTCCAGCGGACACAGGCGGAAGGAATAGACATGTGGATCCGGGATAATGAACTGCTTGTAGGCAGGAGTGCCCAGACCTCGAGTAACTGCTAAAGTGCCTTGCACACGCAAAACCCCGCTTACATGCATGATATACCCACCTGCGCTTTCCACCCGTTGCTGCTCGGAAGGGTCTCCCGCCACATGGTCATACGATAGTTGCGTGTAGGTATTGTCGCTGATCAGCAGAGCACGCGAATCGCCCACATTCGCAGCAATTACGCGGTCCCCACTGATCACCGCCACAACCGCAGTAGTGCCAGCGAGACAGTGAGTTCTGCAGGCGAAATCACAGAAGCGCTTATCTGTCTCGAGGAAGGCCTGTATAACTCCCACTTCGTCATAGACTTGTATAGCGGCTAGGAGGTGCTCAGCTGCGAATTGAGCAGCTGTGGCACCTCGATGTCCGTCGAATACGCCAAAGGCTGCCAAGGTGTGGCCAGGACCAGGCATGTACAGAGTCTTCGCACAGTCCTCCATTCCCGGCCTTTTCCCCTTCCGCAGTGCAGTGGCATAGAAAGGACCTCTGGTAGTTACGTCTCTCCAGTCGTCGGAGACGGGCTGGACCTTGGCTTTGCTGATAGGTTTGGCGTTGACCTTCATCAGGTCTAGTTGCAGGTTCTTCTTGCGCTTCCAGGAACTCGGGCAGACTTGAGAGAACATGAAACGGTCAAGCAGTAGATTATATGGAACTGACTATGGAAGAACCGTGTATGAAAGGCAAACATCCTATGTCCGTACTGTGGTAGAAGGAGCTGTTTTTACTGTAGAAAGGCCTATTTCGCACTTCCAAGGTTGTATTAGACAATCTTCTTGCAAGTACACAGCTTGGGTGTGGCTTATCATCTGCTGGGGACTTTGTATGTCAAATACAGGCAATTCCTCTATTGATTTCCTTTCCCGTACAAATGCACCTGAGCACCGCCACTTTCTATCAGCATTCCCATCGACCTTCAGAGTACGAGCTAGTCCCTATGTGAACTTGCTCTCTGTGCTATAATTAGAGTAGATCACTTCTAGCTTTGTGGAAACGGCACTAATCATAAGTCCATATATCAAAGTGTGCCTTAACGCCACATTTCTAGTCTCGCTATCCCTCTTCCACTGGCTATTCACTCATATCCCTCCCTCGAAAGCTTAGTTCCTCCACAGTTTCCACAGAGCTACAGATATGTTCTGAGCATCAAAGGCATATGAACTGTATCTGCTTTAACCCATAACTAACGCGCTAATCGATAGGCAGAGGCAGCTCTTTCTCTGTCCACTTGCAGAGCCTCTCATCATAAATGCAGAAGTTCTTATTTGCTTGTCATCGAATTTAAAACATATGCGCATATGGGGTAACTACTCTCTGAGGAGGCATGTGGTACATTGATAAT
>Ga0247837_1000305_pt1 | contig 102462 bp, 90 predicted proteins | sample LaCtaG_2_FD_187115 | JGI IMG/M metagenome (GOLD analysis project Ga0247837, IMG submission 187115) | Freshwater microbial communities from meromictic Lake La Cruz, Castile-La Mancha, Spain - LaCruzMarch2015_14.5m | ecosystem: Environmental > Aquatic > Freshwater > Lake | place: Spain... | reverse complement strand
GAAAAATAAAGCATTTCAGAAGAATCGCTACGCGTTATGATAAATGCGCAAATAGTTATCTATCATTTCTTTATTTTGTAGGAACACTGATATGGCTCAGATAATTTGGTTCACAGAACCTAGTTTGGGTGAAAAAACCATAGGTGTTTCTTTCCCTTTCGATTTGACTGAAGAGCCAAACATTGATTCCCAACGACTTTTCTTAGAAGATGCAATAATGAGCTTGGGGTGCATTAATGCTCGTTCAATCATTTTAAATCCTAGCGGGATTCCATATTTTACGATGAAGAAGCTCGCTGCGGTTGCAACACCTATAGCGCCTATTTTCATAAGGTTGTTATGCAGAAGGCTTTGAATTCCTCGATTCATATTCCTGCTTGCTAAATCGACAGCTTCTCTGATTGTTTTATCCGCTTCTCCGCCTTTTTTGAACTGTTCTTTGATTTCGGGGCCGCTTTGTTTGATTTCATGTATTAAGTTTTTTGCAAAATAATGTCCAAAAATAGCAGCAGCTTCATCTACCGTTACCAGGCGCGTTTGTTTTTCATAAGTGTTATTGTCGAATAATGAATGAGGTGGTTGATGTTTGTTCAATGAAGGATCTTGATAAGAGTTTTTCCATGCGGGCATTACTGAGCTGTATAGCAAAGTAGCACATGCTAGTATTAATTTTGTATTCATGAAAAATATAAATTCCGTAAAAAAGTTAGTAAGAGATGGTTTTAATGTGAGGGCTAAAACTATCATTAGAATAACAAAAAACGTTGTTTTTGTCTATGTGTTTGAACGGGTTGAGATATGGTTAATTTGAAATTTTTAAAGAGTTTTGTGCCAAAGGCACTAAATAAAAGAAATGCTTTATGAGAGGTCGGCTTGTCGACCATTAAAAATGTATCATTTTTAATGGTCGGGGCGGCGAGACTCGAACTCACAACCCCTCGCTCCCAAAGCGAGTGCGCTACCAATTGCGCCACGCCCCGACATTAGAAAAAGTCAAAAAAAATGGGGTGAGCGGTGGGGATTGAACCCACGACCCCCAGAACCACAACCTGGTGCTCTACCGACTGAGCTACGCTCACCACAAATATGTAAGTAGTATATGCCTTTTTGCGTAAAAATCTAGCCAGGTTTTACAAAAAAAGCTTAAAAGCTTATAATGTATAAAGTTATTATTTTGTTAAAGAAGCCTTTTAATTTGATAAAACAATACTGTTTTTAGGGTAGAGTGGTAGAGCATTTAGGGTTAGGCACGGTTACTGTAGGGGTTATTTAGGTGAACATGAAAAAATATGTTGTATTAATGAGTGCGTTATTCTGTTTCCAGCTAGTATGGTTGGTGGGCAGTGATCGTGTTATTAGGGTAAATTTCGTAGAATCTTGTCCACATTCACGTGTTGAAATTAAGCGATTGTTGGTTTCTGCGGGACTTTCTGACGGTTTGCGATCAAGTCTTACTCGCTTTTATAGTCTTGCAAATGATCACGCTCACGTGAAACTTTTACATCAAATGAATTTATCGCCGGACGATCGCGCATCAGTATTGTCAGGAAGTAAGCAGGTAGATATAATACTTGAGCCGGAAGAAACAGTTCGTCTATATTATTTTGAAGATGATGGGTTTGCGAATAGTCGTAGTGCTGATCGTCGTAGTGCTGATGAACGCACGTTAGTGTGCATGCGCCATTAAGCCGTTCTGTTATTCTCTTTTAGTTAGTTTGTTATTTTTGTGGTAATCGTTGTTGTGAAAGTGGTGGTATGAAAAATATTCAAATTGTTGGAGCTCGTGAACACAACTTAAAAAATATTACGGTAACGATTCCAAAAGATAGTTTAGTGGTTATTACGGGTCCTTCTGGATCGGGTAAAAGCTCTTTGGCTCTTGATATTTTGTTTGTTGAGGGTAAGCGTCGGTATATGGAATCTTTGTCTTCCTACGCGCGTCAATTCTTAGGCATTGCAAAAAAACCAGATTTTGATCGTATCGATGGGCTATGTCCATCAATTGCTATAGAGCAAAAAACGGTTGGTCATAATCCTCGTTCAACAGTTGGAACCATTACAGAAGTGTATGATTATTTACGTATACTTTTTGCTCGTATTGGGGTTCCGCATTGTTCACTCTGTTTTTCTGAAATTAAAGCATATAGCTCGAGTCAAATAGCACAGTATGTGGTTGAAGCATACGGACAACAAACCGTTACCATTGTTGCACCTATCGCACATGAAAAAAAAGGTGAGTTCAAAGCTGAGCTTGCTGATTTTCTTGCAAAAGGTTTTTATCGCTTCATCATTGATGGTCAGTCACATAAAATTACGCATGTAAAACAGATTGAAGAACTCGGTCTTAAGAAAAGTTATAAACATACGATCGACGTTTTACTCGATAGCATTACAGTTGAGCAAGATTCTGATTGTTTAGCTCGTATTCAAGAAGCTGTGCAAAAAAGTTTTGATTTTACCGATGGTCTTTGCAAAATTTCGGTTAACGGTACCAGTAAGTTGTATTCTTCAAAGCGCATGTGCTTGTCATGCCAAGTTGGTTTCCCTGAACTTGAACCGCGCTTCTTCTCTTTTAACTCTCCGATTGGTGCATGTTTTTCTTGTGATGGACTGGGTGTCGAATATGTGCAAGAAGAAGATATGTACGCGATGCATTTTGGTCGTGAGCTGAAACTGTGTCGTCAGTGCCAAGGTAAACGTTTGCATAAGCAAGCTTTGTCAGTTACTGTTGGTGGTAAAAATATTTTTGAGATCGGTGAGCTATCAATTGAAGATGCATATCTGTTTTTAAAAGATTTAAAATTAAATGATTTTGATGGTGAAATTGCGCAAGGAATTTTGAAAGAAACTTGTGAGCGACTGCGATTTTTGATCAATGTTGGACTAGCTTATTTGTCGATGAATCGTACCGCTCGTACACTTTCGGGTGGAGAAGGTCAGCGTATTCGTTTAGCAAAGCAAGTTGGATGTGCGCTTAGTGGTGTGCTTTATATCCTGGATGAACCAAGTATTGGTCTTCATCAACGGGACAATGATCGCTTAATTGAAACATTGCATTCACTTAAAAACTTGGGCAATACTGTCGTTGTCGTTGAGCATGACAGTGATACTATCATGATCGCAGATCATGTAATTGACATGGGTCCTGGTGCAGGAATTCATGGTGGTATGGTTACGGCTACAGGAACACCGCAGCAGTTGATGCAAAATCCAAATTCGCTCACTGGAAAATATCTGTCAGGAAAATTATCAATCGCTATTCCTGAGCAGCGCAGAACGACGAGTAAGTTTTTAACACTGCGCAATGCAAAGAAAAATAATCTAAAAGATATTACCGTAACATTTCCGCTTCAGATTATGTGCGCTGTGTCTGGTGTATCTGGTTCTGGTAAAAGTAGTTTGATTTTTGAAGAGCTCGTTCCGACCTTGCAAAAAGAGTTAGATTCATTTCTCAAGTGGAAGTTGTTCGATAGTAAGCGCATTGATGGTTTACAGCATATTGAAAATATGGTGCAAATCGATCAAGCTCCTATTGGTCGTACGTCACGCTCTAATCCTGCAACGTATATCGGTATTTTTAATGGTATTCGTGATATTTTTGCCGCAGTTCCTGATAGTAAGGTGCGTGGTTATGATGTCGGACAATTTAGTTTCAACGTTGCAAAAGGCCGTTGTTATAAATGTTCAGGTGATGGAACGATTACGGTATCAATGCACTTTTTACCAGATGTTGTGATGACTTGTAAGGTTTGCCATGGTAAACGCTACAGCGCAGAGACATTGCAGATTTTATACAAAGGTAAAAACATTGCAGACGTGCTTGATATGACAGCGCTGGAAGCATTAGAGTTTTTCCGTGCGCATAGTTCACTTGCAAAGCGACTGCAATTAATGTGCGATGTTGGTTTAGAATATATCAAACTTGGTCAATCTGCGACGACCTTGTCAGGTGGAGAAGCTCAACGTATTAAGTTGGTTAACGAACTTGCAAAGCGTGGGCAAAATACACTGTATATTTTAGATGAACCAACAACGGGTCTTCATACGCATGACATTGTTAAGCTTCTGGCGGTGCTCAATCGATTAATCGACAAAGGTAACTCTGTCATCGTCATCGAACATAATTTGGATGTTTTAAAGGTTGCCGACTTTGTGATTGATTTGGGACCAGAAGGTGGACAAGCTGGTGGGATGATCGTTGCGCAAGGCACTCCTGAAGATGTTGCAAAAGTAGCAGCGAGCCATACGGGTCACTATCTAAAAAAATATCTCAATATCAAAAACTAAATTATAGTTCGGTTTGTTCAGGTTTACGTGATGGTTTCCATGGCGGCGGTGAGTCATCTCGGGTAGGTCTTCTTGATATTATTTGGGGGCAACATTATCTTGACGCCTTAGTGTAGTTGGTACTTGCGGTAAAGGCACTGGTAAATATCTTGGAGTTTGAGTTTCACCTGGTGTTGTTTCTGGATGGCGTGCACAAAGAACAGCGTCATGATACCCTATAGTTTCGGCAAGTGGTACGAGTAATACTTGTGTTTGTTTGTACAAATCTTTATAGGACAAATATAGCGCTTGCTCGTATGCTAGTTTCAGATGCTGCTCAGTTAGTAACAATTCTGGATTATTTCGAATATATTCAATCCAATTAAATGTTTCGTCATTTCTGCGTATTTTTGAAGTTATTATTTTGTATGTTGTGCAAAGTTGTTGATACGCTTGGAAAGTTGAGCGCAGTGATTCATATGCTGTATCCACAATGCGTGTTCTTGCTCTTAATTCTTGTCTTAGTTGGGTTATTTTGCTTTCGGGAACCCTGGGAAACGGTAATGCATAAGAGTTGTCATATGCGCTTGATTGAGCGATCTGTGCACTTAGTAACATGATCATTGCATAATGTTTCATAACACCCCTGCTTTTAGCTATGAACAGTTGTTATGATTTTAGCAGATGTCGTGTATAAAATTCTGTAGTTTTAAAAAAATAATTTTAGTTGCTGCGTATTGAGCTATATTTATTTCGGTTGACCTGATGGTGGTCGAGGTGTTCGTATTTGGGGTAATCCTAAAGTTTTTTTTCAGGGTTGGGTTGTGCATGTTGATGTGAAGTCGGTGGTTTTGGCGCATACATAATTTGAGGCAATGTTTTTTCTTGTTCAGATTGTTCGAGTGCTTTTTGTAGATATGAAATATTATCTCTTAGAGTTACCAGCTTTGGATGTATGTCGTCATGTAGTTGTCGATTTATTCTGTGATATGTCTTGAATAAGAGCTGTTGGTAGGCAATTTCAAAATAATGTTGAATAGATTTTGGGCTTGTAGGGTTGATAGCGCTTGCAACTATTCTGGACTGATGTGTGAGGTTATGCTGTATCCAACTAAAAGAGTTATTGCGCGCTATTTGTTGTGGTGTATTGCAATAAAGGGTGCAGAGAGCTTGGTATGCCTGAAACTCTTGTTGTATGAATTGTTCGCTTGCATGCAGAGCTGTTGTGAGTAATAATAGTTCGGATTGTTGGTTTTTCAGGCTAAAGCTCGCTAAACATCTGCCAATAGACGATATGGGTTGATGAGTTGTTGGGTGCTGACTTGCCTGAATTATTATCGACATGATCAGTACCATGATTAAATAGTATTTCATAAAAGTATGTCTCGTAATTGATTGTTAGATATCATGATACTAGTACATATGATAGAGCAATTTAAGCAGTTTCAAACAAATGTATACATTTGTTGTTGAGCAAAACAAGCATTAAAAGAGATCTTTGGTAAAAACGCTCTTAATGCTTGTTTGATAATTTATAATAATCGCTATTTGTACTGGGATGTTCTGTATTTATTTACAACTGCTGCCGCATACGGAGCTGTTGCTCTCGGGTAATAAGGAGCCGCTTCTGCGTTGAGAGTTGATTGTGCAATTTTATTAGCGAGTTTCTCTTGCTTAGTCTTCTTCTTATTTCTTTTGGGAGTTTCTATTGTTGACACAGGTTGAATGTTGCGGTGGGGGAAAAAAGAAGGGGCTCGTGGGTCTAGTTCAGAAGTTATTCCGATGGATAATATATATAAATCTCGATCGCTGATAGCTCGGTCGCTTGGTGTGATATGTGTGGTATGTAAGCAAGCGATGCCTAGTAGTGTGATTAGTGTGCAATTTATTTTTTGCATGTAAAAAGTCCCCTTGTTAATACAAATATTTCATCTTGTTTTAAGTATACCGTAAAAGCGTTTTTTTTCAATTAAGGCCTTTGCCTTGGTTCTTTATGGCCATTAAATATTATGGTCTATTTGGTGTGGTTTTGCTGATTTTAATCTAGTGCGAGTAGGGTTTGTTGTGTTAAGGGTTATCTCCCGCCACAACGGTAAAAGAGGTAGAGGTGTTTTCGCTTAATTTTGATGGTAATCGAGTTGGTGCTTTCGGTTGCAATGTTGCAGTTGTTAGGTTAAGAGGGTTATGCTTAAATAGTGGTGCAGTGGGATTTAGCTTCGAGGTAAAGATAGATTGTAAAGCTGTAATTTTTGCATCATTGAAGCTTGGTGGTTGGTTGGTAGTTTCGTGGTAGCTTGGTAATCTTGTGCCTGGATTGCGACCAGGAAGTCCAGTTGTTTGATGGTAAAGAGGTAGGCCATCAGTAGTTACTTGGTAGCTAGGCGGTGGGTAGTAGCTCGGTGGCTTACTAGGCGCTTGCAGTTAGATAGTGTGCTGTTAGGCAAATTGTTGTAACTAGCACCATGTTTTTGAGCAATGTTGTGTTCATGTAAAGCCCCCTTTAGTGGATATGGCATTATATTTTAAATTGTTAGTTTATAGAAAGTGTTTGCTTTTTCAATGGTTTATGAGGGTGTTGCATGGTTGGTTTTGATTGGCAAAAGTTGTGGGTGTGATATACTATAAATAGATCAAAATCGTTCTTATATAAGGTTTTTTTGGTATGATATTACGAATGCAATGGAAAGCTCTTTTCCTTTTAGTCTGCATGAATTTGCAAGTTAACAATCTGCATTCAGCAGACTCTTTTTTCTCTTTAAATCGAATCCAAGAGCCAGTTGCTATTGATTTAGCAATGCAAAAAAAGTTACAGTTTCAACGTTGTATGCATCGTTACGCGGTCACTGTTGGAGTTGCTGTATCGGTGTGTGGGATTTTATATGGTGCTTCTGCGATTCGTCAATCTTTTGATAATCGCAAACAAGCTCAGATGGTTCCTATGGTTCCAGCCCGCCTATATGCTCCTGCTCAGGTTGCACAACCAATCCGCGATGGATCTTTCTCGCCAGTTCGGTTTGTAGTGGATGCATTTAAAGGCATTGGTGGTTCGATGGCTTCTTTTGGCTGGGATATTTCAAAGTTTTTAGCAGATAGCGCAACGCTACTTGCTGCAGGGGTGGTGACCAGTGCCGTGTATGAAAATATGCGACAACGAATTGCTCAGGCGTATGCAGACGAATCAGTATTATGGTTTGTTGAGCAACAAACAAAAATTAATGGTATTTTTGCAGATTTAAAGCAAAGAACAGCAGAGTATGATCTACATGGATCACTTCTTTCAAGCGAGATGTTTAATCAAGATGCTTCTGTTCATTTAAAAGCATTTGTTGAAGATGTTTCTGAAGCGGTTAGAGATTACCGTCAAGATGACATGATGAGAGATTATGGATATTTTGCTTATTTACTCGGTGAGTTGAAAAGCAAATATGTGCGTCAAGCTGATGAATATGGCTTATTGCAAAATCAGATAGCTCCTCATGTTGCTCGTAGGCAAAGAGCTCTGGCATCAGCTGATGGCGTTGATCTGTTTGAAAGAGACCAACAGTCGCGTCAAGACATAGCTGAGCTATGCAAGCTGTTTGCAGAGGAAATGAACAAACTATTAGCATTTATTCAGATTCATCAACATAAACAACATGTGCGTATACAAGATCTCGTTCGTGCTGGTAATGCGTATCTTGAGGGTGTTGAGTTGATGCTCAATGCTTCGTCTGAGCAACTTGCTCAAATGAGTAAGGATAATCGGGGTATGTTTACGTTTACCTATGAGTATGAGCGATTATTTACGCAGCAGATTACCTTTTTACATAAATATTGTAAAATAGTCATTGCATAACTTGATCAACTAAAGCACACAAAAGGATTTGAAGTGAGTGATGGTCAACATCTGGCAGGACTAACGCCTTTGATGAAGCAGTATATTGCTGTAAAGCATGAATATCCAGATGCTTTAGTTTTATTTCAGGTCGGTGATTTTTATGAAATCTTTCTTGAAGATGCGCAAAAAGTTTCCCAATATTTAGGGATTACGTTAACTAAGCGTGGCGAACTGAATGGTCAACCGATCCCACTTTGTGGGTTTCCTATTCATTCTGTTGATCATTATATTCCACGATTGGTTAAAGGTGGGTTCAAGGTTGCAATCTGCGATCAACTAGAACCTGCGGTAACTGGCAAAATGGTAGCTCGTGGAGTTACGAATGTGCTGACTCCTGGAACATTGGTAACGGACAATCTTTTGGATGCAAAATCTAATTCTTTTCTATTTTCTTTCTTCCCTACAAAATCAGGCTACGGCCTTTTATTTTCTGAGCTTTTAACCTCGCAACTTCATGCAACTATTTTACCATATGGCGCACATCGTCAGTTGGAAACAGAGTTGTTTCGTTTTTTACCTGATGAAGTTGTGCTTTTGGCTAATCGAGGCATTAGTTCGTATGAAACATTTTTTACACAGCGTGGTTTTTTTACAACGTCCTGTGCGCTTGAGTTTGATCAAGTTATGATTGAACAAGAAACCCAGTGGTTGAGTCAGCAGCTTGATACTACTTCGTTTGCGCAGCTGCAAAAGAATACACCGTTGTTATACGCTACTATTTTGTGGAAGCAGTATGTTGCAAAAACGCAAAAAAAAGCCTTAGAGCAGATTAAATCGATTGCTTTTTATGAACCAGAATCATTTTTAATTATCGATGGCGCAACCCAAAAAAATTTAGATATTATTAAAAACAGCTTTGATGGAACTCGGGCTCATAGCTTGTTGTCTTTAGTGGATCAGGCTATTACTCCTATGGGTTCTCGCATGATTAAGCGTTGGTTGCTGACACCTTTGGTGGATTTGGAAATTATTGCTCAACGCCAAGATGTCATCGAACGTTTATATCGTGATAAATTTTTACTTAAACAGTTTGTTGAGTTGCTGGAAAAATTTGGTGATATGCAGCGTATTATTGGCCGAATGGCTCTTGATCGTGCACTTTTGCCTGATTATGTTGCGCTCACTCGTATGCTAGCACTCATGCCAGATTTGCAAATATGTTTGTGGAGTAGTGACCAGGAAACATTGCATAATTTTGCGCGTAGCATGGTTGATTTTAGTAAGTTGCATGATCTATTGTTGCGTGCTTGTCATGATGATCCGTTAACCGAGGGTATCATCAAGCTGGGATATGATGGTGAACTTGATAGAATGCGTGATCTGTTGCAAAACAGTAATCAAAAAATGCTTGAGCTTGAGCAAGCGGAAATTGCACGTACGGGAATATCATCACTCAAGATTCGTCATAACAATATTCAGGGTTACTACATCGAGATTACCAAAGCTAATTTAGATGATGTCCCCGCTGATTACATCGAGCTGCAAACGCTTGTTAATCGTAAGCGGTTTACCATGCGTGCATTGCAGGTTCTGCAATCAGAGGTCATGATGGCCCAGCAGCAATACGCAACGCTTGAAAAAGAGTTGTTTGAACAGGTAAAAGTTCAGGTAAAAAATTATATCCACGATATTCGTGTGGTCAGTCAGACCATAGCAACGCTAGATGGCCTAATTGGGCTGAGTCGCGCATCCTATCAGTGGGGTTGGGTGCGTCCAGAGTTTCATGATGGTACCGATATTTTGATTCGGGATGGTAAGCATCCGGTGGTGGCTGAAACGTTGCTGGAAAAATTTATAGCCAACGATACTGATTTAAGTGATGAGCAGCAGGTTTGGATTGTTACGGGTCCCAATATGGGTGGAAAATCGACCTATTTACGTCAGGTGGCATTAATTTGTCTGTTGGCGCAGGTTGGGTGTTTTGTACCCGCTTCACAAGCTCAGTTGCCGCTGCTAGACCGCATATTTACGCGTATCGGCGCAGGAGACTTTTTAGCGCAAGGAAAAAGTACCTTTTTAGTCGAAATGGAAGAAACTGCACAGATTTTACAATATGCTACAAAGCGCAGTTTGGTCATTTTGGACGAAGTTGGGCGTGGAACCAGTACGTATGACGGACTGGCTCTTGCGCAGGCCATAGTGGAGTATATTGTACTGCGAATTCAGGCTAAATGCCTATTTGCGACCCATTACCATGAATTAACCGATCTACAGGGCGTGCTAGCCGGTGTTGTGAGTTTTTATGCTGATAGTGTGCAGACTCCCGCGGGAATTGTCTTTTTACATAAAATGGTGCCTGGTAAAGCTGATGGTAGTTTTGGTATTGAAGTGGCAAAGTTAGCTCATATTCCTGCTGAGGTGGTGTGTAGGGCTGTAGAGATCCTATCTCGTTTGTCGCAGGAGGGGGTAAAAATGCCTTCTGTTGAAAGTAGCCTGACTGAAGCCGCTCATGGGATGAACTGGTCCGCTGGTCACCCACAGCGTGAAGATTTGGTTGCCTTAAAGATCCGTGATTTAGATATGGAGCATGTAACCCCTAAAATGGCTTTTGATTTGCTCTGGGAGCTTAAAACCTTAGCTGAAAAAAGTAGGTAGGCTTTTGAGGTTTAAACTCAGAAAAGTTATACTTAAAGCATGAAAAAAGGTAGAAAATGGGGGGTATTTATGAAAAAGCGTCTTATCTTTGGTGTACTTGGTGCATTATTGGCTTTAGGAGCAGTAGCTCATAGGTTTTTCAGAAATGATGAATCTGTTGTAGTTGCGCACAGTGAGCCACAGCGCGTAGTACAACCGAAATTAACAAAATCCCAAAGAATTCAAAAATTATATCAAGCTGAAGCTGATCCTATCGGTGTTATACCGGTATCGTTTGAGCAGATCGAGTATGATACTGTCGCTGTAGCGCCTAAAGCGCAACAGTCATCTGTATCGCTGGCTTCGACAAGCACTCAGGCTGAATCTGCGGTAGCACCTAAAGCATTAATGTCATCTTTGGTTTTACCAGAGCCTCATGTGGGCCATAGTGGACCAGGGTATGCAGACTATAATGCACAACAACCAGTATGTTATGATTATGATGCAGGCCCGCAGCAAGAGGTGCAAAATCCTCACGCGTCAGCACAATCATCACACGGCTTTAGTGATGCGCCGCAAACTCAAAATGTTTCAGGTGTTGAGCCTCAAGCTCCACAATCTGATGATGCAAAGCCAAATCATTACTTTAATAGATCTCGTCATACAAATTCTTATCAGCCTTATGAGGCATCACCATTGGTTGTAAAAACACCTACTAAGCAACAAGCTGTAGATGGTACGCAACCAGGTCAAGAAGATACTGCACCTGTGGCACCAAAATCACTGTTTGGTCGTATGAAAAATATGGTATCTAAGGTACCAAAATGGTTATATGCATTGGGACTTGCTGGATTATATCTATTCTTGAAAAGTAAAAAGGCTGTTGATCTGCCTGCAGTAGCAGCAGAGGACGCTGAGAAACAAGATGTTGATGTAGCTGGTCAGGCTCATGATAAATTACAAGAAAAAATGGATGAACATGCACAGCAACACAATCAGTCTCCTGATGCAAACGATCCAATGGGTGCACTACCTGTGAAAGAATCTGTAGGGCAGCAAGAGGCACCGGTAGCTATGGATAACATAGAGCCAAAAGTTGTAGCACCATCACCAGTTTCTGGTGGTTTGTTTGGAGCAACGAAAAAATTATTATCTCCTGCTCGACCAATAGATGCAACCTATTTGCCAGAGCATGTACCAGTTGCTTTGGTTGAGCATACTTCTGTAGCAGAGCAGCAACCAGGTATGGTTCGCAGTGCGATGCACAATGCATATCAATATTTCGCAACGCGCTTACAAAGCACTGCGGGTCTTTTGTCACTTGCAACTAAAGCAACCGCATTAGGTTTACAAGCTGGAACGGTTGTACATGGTTTGCATCAAGCACGCAACGAACAGTTAGCTGAGGCTGGGTTAGATCAAGCTGTTATGGCTGTAGCGCAAAAGTGTCATGTTGGAATGAAACAATTAGCTGTAGCAAATCCTGTAGCACAACCAATTGATGGTCCATCATATGCCGCGCAGATAGGAGCAGGTAATGTTGGAGCTGTAGCTCAGCAACTTGCTGCAAAATGTGCAATGTTAAGATTGAGATAAGTATTATTGATGATTTGATAGTCGTTTAAAAATTAGAATAAAAAAAGGGATGCTGAATGCATCCCTTTTTTTATTCTAATTTTGTGTTTTAATGAGGGTATATCATTCCAGCTGCTTGAGAGTTCGTGAGTCTTGAATCCAACAACGAATCAGCTCCTGGTATCGGTGCTTCTTTATCAATGTGTTGTAGATATTGATGAGCATTTTTTTTCTGTGGCGTAGATGATGTTAATATCGCGCCTCTTTGAGATGAAACGTTTGCTTGGTTGTCAAATGATAGATTGATACCAAACAAGGTGTATTTTTGACCAGCAATAGAAACTGTTCCAAAGCCGTTTTGATCAATTAATGGTTCTAAGTAATTAGACTCTGTAGAGGTAATACCGTATTTGTTTAAGTTGGTATTATTTTCGGGTTGTTGATACCATGTCCAGACTGGTCCTATTGCATGAGCATGCTGTTTGTAGTTGCCTTGTGCTTGTTTAATAACCATGACGATAGTTTGACCATTGGTTAACTGTGCAATACTTGCATCTGGCCAGAATTGACCAATAGTTTTATTGTTTGAATTTTTAACAGGTATATTAGTGCCGTGCACTTCAAGTCCCCAGAGCGTTGTATATGGCTTGTTACTACCAGATGTTCTGGTCACTGACTTAGCATAGTTTGAGTTTTTGATCGTAGCAAACAGTTGCAGTGCTGGAATTGAAATGTTTGGTGGGGTAACTGCTTTTGAGTATTCAACGACGCCAACATAGGTTGTACCATCTTTCATGGTAGCCGTTTTTGTTTTTTTATTATAATTTTTTAAATCTTTTGAGACTTGATTAATGCTTGTAGATCTACTGCTTGGAGTATCAGATGAGCTATTGTCTTCATCTTTGGTTTGTGGAATACCCCATAGCGTGGTGATGCGGGTTTGTCTTCCACCAGAAATGATCTCGTCATCATTGTGTGCAGGATTGATCATCACGCCAAATGGTACCATATCGGGATTGTTGACATTTGGTGGGGTGGTTGCTTGCGAGCGTTCAGTGACATTCGTAAATAAAACGGTAGCTGTTTTGGTGCTACTGTTATAGATACCCGTTATGTTTGAGGGTAATTGCGCAGCATCAAGAGTAAAAAGCTCGGAATGTTCTTGTTCTTGTATTGGTAATTCTATGGAATTTAATAATGATGTATTGAAGTATCCTGGTGTTCGAATTACTTGAACTAATGGGGTAGGTCCTCCTTCTGATCCTTTAAGAATGGTTAATTGGCCATTTTTGACAACTGCTGTTCCGCCGGCATGGATAAAACTAGTCTTTTTGCATAGTGTAATCATTAGTAGTGCCAATGCTGCATATTTGATAATTTTCATATAACTCTCCTTATAATAAAGCCCATTTGAGTTCAGAGTATCATTTGCAGGTAGAAAATAGCAACTGTTTTTTCATGGTAATATGACATTACTTTACAGGGTTGATATTCTATGTTAAAATAACGTGTATAGCATGGAATTTAGGAATCAAAAGGTTTATGTTCATGGAACGACAAGATTCATTCGAAAAATACGCGATTGTGCAGATTGGTGCACATCAATATCAAGCAATTGAAGGTAAAACAGTAGCAGTCGAGAAAATCGAAGGCGAAGCTGGTACAACTATAGAATTCAAAGAAGTTTTGCTTAAAAAAGATCAAGCAAATATTCAAGTTGGTACTCCATTTGTTAAAACAACCGTTGTTGCAACGATTGTAAAACAAATGAAAGGTCCAAAGATTATTATCTTTAGATTTAAGCGCCGTAAAAAAAGCCGTGTTAAAAAGGGTCATCGTCAACCATTGACGGTTATTCGTTTTACATCGCTGTAAAATCAGAAAAATTCTAAAAAATATCGGATGTCTCAACAACATCCGATATTTTTTTGCGTTCAAATTCGATTGAGATGGTCAACTATCAAGCGAGTTGTTGCTCTCAGAGGCGAACTTAGTATCAAACCATTAACCGCATCTTTTAGTTTGTCAGAAGACTCTTTAAAATGAACGCCGTTATCGCGTATTTTATATGTTGATATCGATCTGATATGTGGGGTGAAAAAAGGGAAGTAGGCTATGATTAAAAAAATAATGAGTATGGTTGTATTGTGCTGTATGTTTGCAGTATCAATGCATGCTAGTTTTGGGGGGCGAGCTCCTGTTGCAAAGAAAGCATTGGTGCCTAAGGGTTCTTTTGTGGGCAAACAAGCCGTAGCAAAAAGAGTAGATCAAGCACCAAAAAATGTTCAACAAGAAGCACCTGCAGCTAAAGTTGCAAAGTCACCAGCTCCAAAGTCTCCTGTGGTAGAAACTAGAAATGTTGTTGCATCAGAAGGCAGATCGGAATCTTTGGGAGCTCCAGGCTCAGAACGATCATCAGCGCGATCTGTTAGGTCTGATGATTTCATTGTTCGTCCAATGACTGATCAAGATCGATTAACGCAAGCGTATAACGAGCAAATAGAAAGCTCTCAGCTGCAAATTGATCTTGCTAGCAAAGAATTAGAACGTGATCGCGAGCAGTTTTTACAGTCGATATTTCAAAGTTATGGTTTAAATGATGTTGAAAATGAACGTGCGCAGTTAGGGAAAAATCAAGCTGCACTTGATGAGGAGATACGATCTAAGCTCGAGCAAGCAGAGTCGCAAGTAGAGCTTGAGCAATCCCAGCACTTAGAAGAAACTCGAAAAGCGTTAAATTTAGAGCAGCAACAAATAGATGAGCTGGTGCAGCGAGAAGTTCGTGCATTTAAAGGTGCATCATTAAAACCTCGATCTAAATGGGGTGCAATGCTTGAAGATAGCCAAGGTGATCTGTTTGGTGATGCTGCATTGCCACAAGGGTTTACAGTTTCACAAGAGTTACAGCAACGACAAAATGAACTGGAAGCAAAACGTCAAACATATGAGCAAGAGTTATCTAAGAACTTTGAAATGCAAGCACGTATGAAAGATCAAATATTACAAAAGTTATTGCATGAAGGTGGTATTAATGGTCGACAAGATACGATCAATTCAAGACAGCGTGATCTTGATAAAAGTGAAAAAGCAATGGAAGAGATGATTGCTACTGATCAAGGTTTGCAAGAGAAAATGCAAACTCAGCAAAATGAATTTAATGAGCGAGCGCAAGAAATTAATAGGCAGCAAAGAATACTTGATACCTATAAAAGTGAAATACCAAAACTGATCGCTTCTCCAGAAGTTGAGGCAGCAACGGGATATCAAAATAAGTTAGCCATTGTACAAAAAGAAGTTGAATTATTACCAAGCAGACTTGCTGTGCAAGATATGCAAGAGGCATTGGAGCGTGAAGCTGAGGACATGCATCGTAGTGCAGAGCGCGATAGACAGAAATTACAAAAACAGCGTGATCAGTTAGAAAAACGTAAAGCATTAGAAGAGCGTCAACGAGCAGCAGAGCGTGCGAAATCAGCAAGCGATACAGCTACTGAGTCAGCAAGGTTGAAAGCGATACAAGATAAAGCAAGACAGGCTCGAGAGCAAGTTGAGTTAGAAAATAAAAAATTACAAGATATACAGCGTCAGAAAGAAGCATTACTGCGAGAAGTTGATCAGCTAGAAACGGCTCGCTCAGCAGCTCGTTCGGAAACTGATAAAAATTCTGCGCGATCATCTTTACCGCCTGCAGATGAACCACTGCATACTACGCGTTCAGTTTCTACAGGTACACCTCGACCGGACGATCAGTCATTACAAAGTGCACGTTCTATAGCTGTTGGTACTGATGAACCTGTTAAATCTACACCTCGAGGAAACTCGTTCTTGCGAGGAACCTCACAGCCACGTGGCCTAGCAGCTGTGGCAATAAATTTAAAAAATTCGCTTGAGTATCAAAAAGAATTACAGCGTGAGATGGATGCATTAATTAAAGATCAAGCTCATTTGGAGCAGGTTCGTCAAGAGTGGGTGGATCGTGAAGAAATGTTTGCGCGGGCATCAAAACCAGGATCTTGGACAGAACGTTTACAAGCTGGTGCAGACAAAGTAAAACAAGCATTTGGTTGGGCTGTGCAAAAAGCAGTTGGTCCAACAAAACCAACAATACCAGTTCGCACGCTTGATGACGAAGAAGAGTTTGATCATGTCAATGATATAGATTGGCAAGAAGAAGATGCTCAAAGAAAAGAAGCGCAACAGCGTAATCAAGAAGAGCAGGAGAAGTCCTCAGCTGAGCGCTTAGCGCAGACGCGTCAGTTTAGTGAAGATTATGAGCCAAGATAAATAAGAATTATAGTATGTGAATGAGGAGAGTTAAATTATGAAATTTAAACAGTGTATAATGTACGTCGTTGGTTTTTCACTGATTATACCATCATTTATGTTTGGTATGATGCGTCGTGTTACGCCAACAACATCGACCAGAATAGGTAGGGGTATAGCAACAACAATGGGTGTTAATCCATATCAAGTTTTAGGGGTTCCTTCTTCATCGTCATTGGCTGAAGTAAAAAAACGATATCGTGAATTAAGTTTAAAATATCATCCTGATGTGCAAGATAGTGGGAACGCAGAAAAATTTCGTCAAGTTAATGAAGCCTTTGAATTAATTCGTGCTCGAGGTGATTTTACCAATAAGGGCAGGGTTGATGTTTCTCAAGAGCCTGTATCTGAAGAACCTTTTTCTCAAGAACCTGTGCGAGAAGTAAGGGTTGAAGAACAATTATTAGAACATTTACAAAAACATGATCTTAATAGTGTCATTGCTTTGGCAAATATGTTATCAGGAGAAGGTAAAATAAACATTAAAAGCTTTATGGTTCAGGCTCAGCCGATAATTGCTCAAAAATTATTACAAATATTAGAAAGCCGACCAGGATTGTTTTTTGCATCTTTGGATAAAATTGTTGATTTAGGGTTTGATACAGTATTGTTTGTTGATAGCAATCGTCAGAAGCTTGTAGAATTAATGGTTAAGCATATAGGTTCTTCAGGTAGCGACTATCAATATTCTAGGATAGCTTGGTTAAAAAAATCTTTAAAATATTCTATTTTTGTTTCATTAGAAGATTTCATACAACATGTTGCAGCCATTACTTTGAATAAGTCTGTATTAATGTCTATAAAATCAAAATTATTGGGTGGTGTAGGGAATTTTCAATCGCTGATCTACAATTTGTTGGATGGCTCTGTTTATACTCCAGAAGACTTTAAGTTGTCTATGGATATATATACCATTCTTGTGAGTAAAGGCTATGTTGCAGTTTTAGTACATAATGATCCAATTCAACAGAAAATATCAAAAGTATTGTTTGAGCTCTTTGTATACAGGATTAAAAACGTAAAAGATGATAATTTCGGGTTTGGGTACAACATACAAAGTTTAATTGATTGTTTTGCCTGTTTGCGTACATGTGTTGATCAGAAAATAGTGTCGCGTGAGCCATTTTTAGAATCATTACACCATAATTTTGAAACGATGATCGCAGATTTATATATGACATCTCGAGAAAAAGGTGATTATGCTTTAAAGGTATTACTGCAGCAGGGTGTTAAAATAGAAGCGCCTTCGCAACAATCATCATTTGATGATGTACGCAATAAATTTATGCAGAATCTCCAAGATGGTAAATTTGATGAAGCATCACGTTTATGGAATTCGGTCTTGAGTAAAGAGCACGCAGAAGATATGAAACATATAATTCTAAATCAGACATTGGGTTCTTTGCATAAGCATCACGCTCGAGGATTAGCTATTTTAATGTTTGCATTAAAGCATAATATTATTTCTTTAGATACTGTCATTCATGCAGAACAATTTTTATCTCAACTGAGTACTGTTTTTATACTTGAGCTCTTTAAGCACTGCTCTAAGTATGAAGATTATGTAGCTGTTGCAGATATGGTGATTTTATTGGATCAGGAAAGATTGTTTGATAAAAAACAAATTGTTTCGGGTTTAACAGAGTTAATTATTACTCAAAACAAGCAACATTTTAGAGAAAATGAACAGAATGGTGCTGGAATGATTATATGGTTTGAAAAATTTATAAAGATTTTGAAATATTTACAAACAAAAGAATTAATAAATCACCATGAGATACATTATGATTTGGCGGCTTTCTTATCAGCACAATTACTGGATATGCTGATCGTGAAAAATGCTACACCTGGTCATTATCAATATGTGCTTGATGCTGTAAAGCTTGCAATAAAAGAGCGATATTTTACTCTGCAAGATTTTTTGCAACGTTTATTTAATAGTTCAGGTTTAAGCTTAGAAGAAAAAGAAAGATTTAAGGCTTTGTTGATTAATGCATAGAGTATAGTACAGTTAGTGGCTGATACATCAAAATTGATATGTCAGCCACTAAAAAATTATCAGATTAATTTTTATTGGTTTCAAGTGCTAAAATATCATCGTTTTTCCCAGCAATTACTAATTCATCGTAATCCAGGATGGTGTAATTGTCGTTGATGGTAATAAATTCTTTATCACGCTTAACAGCGATGCAATTAACTTTATAATTGTTGTAAAAGTCGATCTCTTTGATTTTTTTGCTGACAAACTCTGGTGGAACACCAATTAGACCAATTGAAAATGTTTTGCTCAGGCGCGCTAAGTTGTTAAAAGGTGAGCTGAGCATATCGGCCAAATCAATTGCCGTTTCTTCTTCAGGTCGCACCACAAGGTCAACTTTGAGTAAATCTAAAATCTCTTTTTGTGTTTGTGATGTCGCGCGCGCAACAACTTTGACATGTTTAAATCGTTTTTTAATAATTGCTGCAATTAAAATTGATTGTGCAATATTTTCACCGATTCCAATGATAACCACATCTATTTCATCAATTCCGATTGCTTCCAGTGATGCTGTATCGATAATTTCGGTGCAGAGTGCTTGGGTAACATAGTTATGAACGCCTGCGATTTCATGTTCGTCAGAATCGATAGCAAGAACTTCAGCGTTGAGTTCTGAAAGGCTTTTTGCAAGTTGTTTACCAAAGCGACCAAGTCCAATAATACAAAATTTCATAATAATCCTTTTCGTTCTTGTCATCTATCCGAGAATAACATGTTCTTTTGGATAGGAGATATCACGCAGATCACCTATTCGTTTGATGCTGAGTATAATAGCAAGAGCTCCAATACGTCCAATAAACATAGAGACTACCATAAAACATTTACCAATGGTAGTCAGGTAGTGCGCTGGAGATATTAAAATACCGTTGTTAGAAAATGCTGATACGGTACCAAATAAGATATCAACAAAGTCCCATCTGCTTTCAGTAATGAGTAAACAAAATGTAATGAGCACAATCCAGGATAGGCTGAGCGCAATAATTGCCATGGCTTTGTATACTTGATCATCGACGATGTGTCGCTGATAGAGCATGGCATGTCGTTTTCCTTGAATGGCAGCTTTAATGACCGCCATATAAATTGAAAATACGCTCGTTTTAATACCACTACCGGTGGATAGTGGTGCAGATCCGATAAACATGGTAATCATGGTGAGTATCAGAGTTGCGAGTTGTACTGTAGCAAAAGAAACGAGAACAAAACCGGTACTTTTGATAGAGATGCTGGTAAAAATTATGAAAGATAGTTTTTGCAGTCCGGACATGTGCAGTAACGTGTGGTGTCGTTCAAGCATCCAAAATAAAATACCAGAAACTAAAGCCGTTGAAAGATACATGCGCAAGACTAATTTGGTATGCCAAGAAATTATTTTTGGCCCAGCTCTATGTGTCCAATATTTATTAATTAATTCATGCCATGTTACAAAACCAAGACCACCAATAATCATGAGTATCGTGGTGGTATACAGCATTAATGGATTGTGATTAAATTCGATTAGTTTATCAGGAAATAAACTAAATCCTGCGTTACAAAACGATGATACCGAATGAAAAACAGAAAAAAATAAAGCTTTTTTGAGCGGGTATTGATCATACATTGTTGGAAAAATAATGAGTGCTCCCAGAAGTTCGGTGCATAAAGTTAGTTTGATGATGAAAAACAATGTTTGTTTCGTATCTTTAAAGCTTTTGAGAGACAATATTTCACTAGCAATAACTTGCGTATAAATTCCTAAATTACTAAACATGTAAATGAAACAGAGGCTGAGAGTCATCAGTCCTATTCCTCCCAGTTGCATCAAGCAGAGCATGATTACTTGGCCAAAACTAGTAAATTGATCGATAGAAACGGTCAGTATTCCAGTGACGGTTGTCAGTGATGTTGCGGTAAAAAACAGATCGATGAGAGGAATATAGGACACTCTTGCAATGGGAAGAGCGAGTAACAATGTTCCTAAGCATGTTGATACGAGCAATGATAAAAGAATCATATGTTGTGGATAATATTTGAGGAAATATCTTCCCTGCGAGGCTAACATAGTACTCCTTTTTTGAAATATAAGAATATCTCTAACATAGTAATTATTTTTATCATAGGTCAACGTTGGCAAATAGTAGTGGTGTTTTCTATTCGCTAGCTAACAAATTCGTTAGATAATTTTGTGCTTGATCGATATGGATTCTTTCTTGATGTCCAGTATCGCGATGACGCACCGTGATGGTTTGATCTTCCAATGTTTGGAAATCTGTTGTGAAGCATATCGGAGTTCCGATTTCATCTTGGCGACGATAGCGTTTACCAATAGAACCAGACTCATCAAAATCGATATTAATCCACTGTTTTTTAAGTGTTTTATAAAGATCCTCGGCTGGTTGTGATATTTTTTTCATCAGAGGTAAAACGGCCGCTTTAATTGGTGCAATTGATGGATGTAATTTTAGAACAATACGCGTTTCGTTATCCATGGTGTCTTCATGATATGCATCAAAAAGTAGTGTTAAAAATAGTCGCTCAACACCGACTGATGATTCGACAACGGTTGGAATTTCGCTGGTATTAGTTGTTTGATCAAATACTGCCAAATCTTTACCTGAAAATTTTGTATGTTGGGTGAGATCGAATTGGCCGCGGTGTGCAATACCTTCAAGTTCCTTAAAACCAAACGGGAATTCATATTCAACATCGAATGTACATTTGCTGTAATGTGATAATTTTTCTTTTGGATGTTGGTACATTCTGATTTTGTTCATGTTGATGCCGATAGTGCTGTAGAACTCTTTGCGTTTTTCAACCCAATAGTTGAATTCATCCATGCTATTTGCTTCTTTGCAGAACCATTCCATTTCCATTTGTTCAAATTCTCGCATACGAAATAAAAACTGTTTTGGAGTTATTTCGTTACGGAATGCTTTTCCGATCTGTGCAACACCAAATGGTAATTTTGTTCTGCTGGTTGACCAGATGTTTTTGAACTGTACAAAAATAGTTTGGGCTGTTTCAGGTCGCAGATATGCCTTAGTGCTGTCATCTTGGACTGCGCCTAAGTTTGTTTGAAACATTAAATTGAAATCACGAATGTCGGTCCATGCTTTGACGCCGCATGATGGGCACGATTTGTTGGTGTCGATATTATCATCATCGGTACGGAATCTTTTTTTACAGTTCATGCAGTCGATCATTGGATCATGGAAGTTTTCGACGTGTCCTGATGCGGTCCACATTGCTTGCGGACCAATGAGTGATCCGTCCAGGAAGAACATGTCACCTTTGTCAGATTGAATAGCTTTTTTCCAAGCAGATTTAATATTTTCTTTCATTAAACAGCCTAGGTGGCCAAAATCATAGAGCCCATTGATACCACCATAAATATCAGCTGCAGGAAAGACAAAGCCTCTACGCTTACACAGTGAAATTATTTTTTCAAGAGTTACCGTCGGGTTCGACATGATTTTTACCTTTGTTTTGTGCAAAAAAAGTTATCTAAGTAATGTAGCACAGATCTTAGATTTGTAAATGTACAGAAATGATGCCGTAGATCTTTTTTTGCGGGATTTGCTGCATGAATATCTTGCAACGGGTGAGATTTTTATTGTAATGTTCACGTAAAGCTTAAGAGGGTTGTTGAGGAGAAAATTAAAATGAAGCGCAATATACTATTGAGTATTATTTTCATGCTGTTTGGTTGCATGGTTGATATTTCCATGGCAAGTAGTTCATCGTTGGCAGAACCTAGTAAAAAGGAAAGTCCTCATGATGCAGAAATGGTTGTTTCGCGCAGAGAGCATGCTGCGGGATATAGTGATGATGATGAAGATGAACGCGCTGTTGCTCCAAAATTAGGGTATGAAGTTGTTTTACCTAATGATGATGATGATCAAATTGGGATGCTTGATGAGTCGACATTCAGGTTAGCGTCTTATTTTAATTTGCCAGATTTATATAGAGATACGCGTACAAAAAAGGCTGTGCAGAAAAGACCGTTGAGCAGCTTGATAGTTCAGGAATTAATACAGTTATCACGTGAGCAATTAAGAGCGTTGATTGAAAATATTATTGGAATTGTGGTGCCACGGAAAGATATTGATATTAAGGGTAAATTTAAGAAAGTTTTGGAGCGGCCGGCGAGTGGCGGTGCTATGTTTGGTGGTAATTCAGATATTATTCATTTCAGTAATACAAAAGATTTAGTCGAGACATATTCTGTTGCGGTAATTAATAAATTGTTTAAGGTACAATGCGCAGACGTGCAAACTTTAAGGTTATATGGCGCATGGGTAAATATAGTACTTGATGAATTGATAGAAATGCAGAAAGAAGCATATGATCAAGCGGTTGGTCAGGTACAGCAAGAAGCAAATGCGATTTCATTAGCGTTGCAAAAAGAATTTGATGCAGCAGGAACTGCTGTGCAGATTCATAATCGTGAATATGATCAAGAAGTTTTTAAAAGTAAATTTTTTGGAATTTTGGGTAACGTTGCAAATATAGGATCTGTTTTGTGGTTGCAGCCTTGGAAGAAAAATGCTGAGCAAGCATTGACGTTAGCTCAAGAGCAAATGGCGGCAGTTTCGAAACGATCAATTGGCAGACGTGCACATCAGATTCCACCAGTTCCAAAAGCTAAAGAGTTGAGTAGCTCTGGTTATGGTCAACTATATCCATGGATTCACCTTGGTGTTTTTTGTGGCGTTACGATGTGGACACTGTATAAATTAAAACAGGCTGTAACAAAAAGAGATATCAGAAATAAAACACCATTGTTGACTCAAGCTACAGCAAAAAATACTAATGCCCGTTTACATGTATCACTGCTGGGTGATGATGTACTTCGTGCTGATTTACAACTGTTAAGAGATGAAGTGACGTTGCTTTTAGAGGAATATAAAGTAAAACAAGAGCGAGCTTTGATAGCAGTGCAAACGGTAGCATCGCGAGAAGGAACTGGAAGAGGAGCGCTTAGAATTACTGGTTCACAACATCGACCAGGTGCTCAGTTGCCTCACGAGCCTCAAGCTGCGCAATCTACACGGTCTTCATCGAGATCTCATCGTACTCCAAAGCCACAGGAAGAACCGAAAAAAAGTACAGGTTTCTGGAGCTGGTGGAATCAATAGTAGTTTGTCTAAATTTGCATGTTGAATGTTAGGGGACTTCGTGATGAAAATGTTTAGTAGAATCGGTATGAGTTTCATGTTCTGTTTTGGTATGTCGTATCAATATGTGGCGAGTAGCATTGAAAATCCATTGCCAACGACGATTGGGCGTAAAGTAAAAATAACGGCAAAACATTTTCCCGATTTACAGCAGAAATTCCCTGATGTAGAGATAGATCCTGAGTTAAAAATTTTGTGCACGGTTGCATCGCCTAACGCTCCTTATGCTATGAAAGTGACGAATATCGATTCTACTGGTTGTCGCCGAAGTCCTGATATTTGGGTCACCATTAATGGCCCAGCAGAATTTGTAGCACAGAAAAAACGGGTTCATTTTGCAAAGGGCCTGGAAGATAATACGGGAAAATCTCACTTAGGGATTTCGCGTAGACCTGTAATAATGCGTGATGTGTTTGGTGATGATCAAGAAGTAGGTGATTTATCGCGTAATCAAGTAGTCACTTCTATGGAGCGTAATGCGTTACAGGATTTTCGATTTGATTCTCCTGAAGGAGCATTAGAGCATAATAAGGCTGTGATTGGGCGGCCTTTGGTTGATGCATTACATAGTTTGTCCGATGATCAATTACGAGCACTTATTTGTAACTCTGTTGTTTTTCCTGAACCGAGTGACATTGACTTTGCAACATTGCAAAGAGTGGAGTCTTGTGATCCTACAACGGCAACTATATTTCAAAATACGATAAAGTTGGTCAATACTGTGTCGTCTCAGATCATTGATCGATTTATGGATGTGACCTGTGATACGCCTGGTACATTGATACAATATCAAGCATGGTTGAAAACTAAGTTGATTGTGCAGGTTCAAGAGATACTGCGGGCACAACAAAATAAAGTAGTGGCTCGTTTTGAAAATGCAAAAAATAATGAGTTGCAGCATTTTACAGAAAACATTCAAGGGATCAAGCGTGCGGCACAAGTAACAGATCAACCGCATCAAGCTACATTAATGGGATACGGAGCAGGAGTTGTCGTTTCAGCGGGAGTGCCGGTTATGCTTAAGCCTATTGTTGGTAAATATTTATCAACTGGTGAGAAAAAAATCTTTTATGGTCTTTTTGGTGCAATGACAGTATGGAGTTTATACAACACCTTGCATACAATGGTTCAACGAAATCGTGATCGAGCGATCAATGAAAATGCCATACAGGAACAAGAGGAAGAGTTGCAGCATGTAGCAGCCCGTATTGCAGATGGTTCTCATAGTGCAATTGCGGCGTTTGATGAAAATCTGGCGCGATTTGTGCGAGAGGGTCAAGAAAAAATAATAAAATTTGCTGGAATTGAGGCGCAACGTTTGACGCGCGATCTTGAGCAGCGCAGGGCACAATATGCGCAGCAACCATTGTTAACATTTCGTGCTACATCCAGTCAAAGATTGCCACAAAGGGGTCTGGTTATTACTCCAGAAGCACCCATGCAAGCAGAGTCATTAATTGCATGGTTTGGTGATCGATTGGTTCAAGGTGCGCAAGCGGTTGTTCGATCGGCGCACGCATCAACACATGCAAATTTCTCAGTTGCCATGTTATCGGATCTTGATGAAGACTCTCGCTGAGTAGGTACTCTGTAATTATTTTGCAAAATAGTAAAGTTAGATAAACTATTTTCATCTTGATATTAATCTTAACGTAGGTAGTTTGTCGTGCGATTGTATATTGCGCTATGCGTTGTTCATTTTTTTTCGAGTTTCGCCTGTTACGGGGCGCAGGATAGAGCTATTGCTCGTTACCGAACGCATACAGAAACATATTCAAATATGATGGTTTTGAGATCTGCTCTGGTTCCTCGCTTACAAGCGTTAGCTGTGCGTGAGCAGGTTGAAGCTGCAGTTGATAGCATTGATATTGAGGAAATTGTCAGCGTTGTGGGTATTAAAAAATTTGATGTTTCTCGAGATCATGTCAATACGATACAGCCTTTGATGCAGCAAGCCTTGGCAGATGTTGTCACGGTTGAGTGTGCGTCGAAACAAGACTTGCTGAACTATACACAGTGGCAATGGCGTGCTTTGGGTGAATTGCATCGTTGGATTGGTGTGGTTCAGTATAAAAAAACAATGCAAAAAGTAACGGGACATGTGCAGCGGTGCGTGGAGATGTTGCAGCAAAATCAACAAGATGTAGAAAAAAAGCTAGCGCAGTTAGCTTTGCAACGGTGGCAATCACATCAGGTAAATATTGGTTGTTTATTGGTTGTCTCGGGTCTGCTGGGTTGTTCGTATCGATCTGATGCATCGACGTTTCAACAGATACGTAGCATTATTTTTGGCGCAACAGCAATGGGATTTTTGCTGGAGAAACATCGTCGTTGTTTACAAAAAATAGATGTAGAGAAGCAGCAAGCAGAACAGATGTTGCAAAAAAATAGCGCTTTACAAAAACAGCTTAGTAATGAAGAGTTATTAAAACTACAGGTACAAGACTTATTTTTGACGATGCTGCAAGCATCTAGAAGTAATTTGAATGAAGCAATTTCTGGTTATGAGTCGCGTGAACGGCAAAGATTAGAACGCGAAAGAGTTTTAAGACAAAAACAGATCGATCGAGCACAACAAGAAGAGCTGCATCGTAAAAAATTAGAAGAACAAGAAAAAATCTTGAAGCAGCGAAGAGAATATGAACTGTGTCGACAAGAATCTGCTAAGAATCCTTCTTTTGTTACTGATACATCAGTTGTTGTTACGCCTCAACCTCATCCTGCGGTAGCTACGCTGACAAGTATTGTTGGTCGAACTAAGAAAATATTGGGAAACGCACGCGTTTTGTTTTCGTGGCTTGGAAGCAAACAAGAAGAGTTAACAACGGGTAAGTAACAGTTATAACGTCTGGTTATTTTTTGGTTTATCGATACAATCAACTGATAAGTTCTAATTGTATCCGTTATCAAATTCGTCAAGAAAGGAAACTATGAAGATTTTGGATGCCATTTTAAGTGTCAGTTTAATTGCTCTGTGTTGTATTTTTGGATATTTCGTGCATCAAACATCACAGCAATTTGGCAATATTCAAGAGGCCATTGTTGAGTTGCAGGAACAGTCATCGTCATTAAATTATATGCAATCTATGCAGATGATGCCTCAAAAAGATACCAATATGACCACTGATCTTTGCTCCACAGCACAGTCCTCGCAGCTATGGTCAAAATTACAAAAGGGACTACAAGATACCGTAGTTCAACTTCTCGTGACTAATATGGAAAAACATGTGCTGCAGCCATACAAAGTTCCTAAACAGGGTGGATGTACTGGATCTGGATTTATCATCAGCAGTGATGGTGAAATTATGACCAATGCGCACGTGGTCAATGGTGCGACAACGATTATGGTGCAAATGCCAAGTTTTGGTAAGCATCAGTTCGAAGTTGACCTTGTTGGTATTATGCCAGAAAAAGATTTTGCATTACTCAAATTTAGACAGGACGATGTTGCGCTTATTGTTTCAACACTTGGTAAAATGCCTATGTTGCCACTGGGTGATTCTGATTTGGTTACGAGATCACAAGAGATTTTAGCATTAGGATATCCACTGGGACAACAGTCTCTTAAAAGCACGACAGGTGTCATTAGTGGGCGTGAAGCAGGAGAGATTCAGATTAGTGCTCCGATCAACCCTGGTAGTTCTGGTGGTCCGTCGTTGAACTGTTTTGGCGAAGTAATCGGTATCAACTCATCGGGAATAGTGCAGGCACAAAATGTTGGGTATATTATTCCAATTAATGATCTCAAGATATTTTTAAATCATTTACGTGTGGGTGGTTTAGTTCGTAAGCCGTATTTGGGTGTGTATCAAGCGATGGCAACAGAAGATTTGGTGAGAGCTCTGGGTAATCCACTGCCAGGTGGTACCTATGTTGTTGAAGTGTTGTCAGATAGTCCACTTCTTGGCAAGTTGCTTCCAGGTGATATGATTTATGATATTAACGGTGTTCCATTAGACCTGTATGGTGAAATGATGGTTCCTTGGAGTGAAGATAAAATTTCATCCGCTAACTATATATCACGGCTTGAAGTCGGTCAAAAAGTGGCGATGACGGTTTATCGCAAAGGCAAAAAAATGCAATTTGAATGTGCATTTGAGCGTACAAAATTTGCACCAATTCGTCATGTGTTTGCTGAATATGAAGAGTTGCCATATGAAGTTTTTGGTGGTTTTGTGGTGATGCCACTGATGGTGAACCATTTACCGCATCTTGTCCCAGTTGCACCTGGGCTTGCAAAATTTGCAGAAGAGAAAAAACAGTCTGATCCATTGCTGGTTATTACGCATGTAATGCCAGATTCTCCAGCGTACAAAGCGCGTTTACGTCTAGTCGGGTCAATTATTAAAACGATTAATGGTAAACCGGTAAATACTTTGGTTGATTTGCATAAAGCGTTAATCGACTCAGGTGATATGATCACCATGGAAACGACAGATAATATTTTAGCAGCGCTGACCAAAGAGAAAATATGTAAGGCTGAGCCGATGCTGGCCCGTGCAAATGGATATCAAATCACTCCGATGATGCAGGCATTGCTTGCGCAGCATGAACAAAAAGTAGTGATTAATCCAGCAATTGCTGCTGTTAGCGTGAAATAAATTAGAAAAGAAAGCAAGAATCTATGGTTTTACTATTTGCAAAACATTCTACTGTGTTATACTAAATAGTATCTCTGTAAGCATTCAAGCTTACTTTACTGCGCCTGTAGCTCAATGGATAGAGTACCGGATTTCGAATCCGTTGGTTGTAGGTTCGAGTCCTACCAGGCGCACCATACTTCCCGTTATTTTGTAACTTCGCTGGCTTTGTCATTTTTGATGCTTGTGGACGTTTTTAGTATATTTAATTTTGTATAAATAACGTGATGAGTAGGCTCTTAAAAAGGGGCTTTCACATATAAAAATATTGAGCAAAAGGAAATTGATTTTTTAGGATTCATATGTTCTTTGTCAAATGTAGAGTTATGTTAACCATGTTGTTGTGTGTTATGGGAACTGTTCTTTTTGCACCTCCAAAAAGAGCTTTGTCAATTATGAGCGATGAATCTATGATACGAGAGGCTCAGCGTGAGCGTGACTGTGCGTTAGCTCAAATATTGTCTGATTATAATCGTCAATTAAATCGGGCTATTGCGCATAGTGATAGTATTGATTATTTGCGAGCTTTGGAATTGTATCGTAGTAGAAAATCAGAAATACTAGCGCAATTTTTTGTATTAGCAGAAATAGAAAGAGAGCGATCAAGGAAGTTAGCTGTTAAATTACCTCCAATACTATCAATATCAGGACTTCGTTCCAGAGATCCTCGTGTAAAGCGTTAAAAAATCGATATATGGATTTTGTGTGTATTATGAATTTGGATTTATGATGAGGCTGTTGCAAAATTTAGGTGATAGTTTTTATCTTTGGTAAACTATAATAAAGTTGTGGTACTTGTAATTTGTAGGGGAAAATATGGATCAAAAAACTCAACTGTTACGGGCATATAAAAAAGAAGATTTGTTGATCGCGGCAAGTTTTCTCAGGAATGGTGAGCTTGTTGCTGTTCCAACAGAGACTGTGTATGGTCTTGCTGCGGATGCAAAAAATTCTCAAGCGGTGCAAAAAATCTTTGTTGCAAAAGATCGTCCTACGAATCATCCTCTTATTGTGCATATCGCTTCTTTTGAAAAAATAGGGTATTGGGTTCAGCAATTGCCACCTTTGGCTGCTATTGTTGCTAAACATTTTTGGCCGGGACCGATTACATTACTTTTTAAAAAAGCAGATCATGTGAGTCCCGTTGTAACCGGAGGACTTGATACTATTGCGATTAGAATTCCTGATAAATTGGAGTTGCTTGAACTTCTGACCATGCTTGATACAGGCGTTGCTGCACCTTCAGCAAATCCTCACAAACGTATTAGTCCTACTACTGCTGAGCATGTGTTAGAGTCATTATCTGGTAAGATTGCAGCTGTTTTAGATGCGGGTCCGTGTGGAGTTGGTGTTGAATCTACGATTCTAGATTTAACGTCTGAAGTACCAACGATATTGCGACAAGGTCCTATAACTCAAGCGATGCTGGAACGAGTTCTATCTGTTCCTGTTAAAGTTATACAGCATCATACGTCTCGAGTGGCAGGTAATATGAAAGAACATTATCAGCCCTATACTAAATCGGCATTGATGACTCGAGAACAGATTCAACGTTATCTTGTCTTGCCAGAGCATAAAGATCAGAGATGTGCAGTGATGCATTACAGTGGTTTTGAAAATAATATGACCACTCACGTGGCGAATGTTATTTTTCATAAAATGTCCCACAGTAAAGATGATTATGCACGAATTATGTATCAAACATTACATACACTCGATGCGCTTGGTGTTGATATTATTTTAATTGAAGAGCCACCTCGGCAAGATCATTGGGGTGATGTTTGGGATCGTTTATTGAAGGCCACTGCCTGATAAGGTGATGTGCCGCAGATCTTGCCGACATTAGCATTGTTGTTCAATCTTTAATGGATTAATAAATAAAATTTGAACTATTTTCAACACATGGCCAATTGTTGTTTCTTCAGAGTTTATTTTATGTAGGCATTATTCTGGTTTTAGTCAAAAATACTGACAAAAATCAGTGCTGTTATAGTTATCAATAGCATTCAGATGGGACCAGATATACATGCATAACTGCTGGTACTGCGTGATCATATTTCTATATCGTTGATTAAAATTCCAGATCCATTGCAAAAAATATACAAAATTCCAACTCAACAACTCTTGTGGGTAATCAGGACTTCCTGGAATGACTTTACCAAGATTACAAATTGTGCGTTTTATCGAGCGCCACAAACAAAGATAGCGTGGTATATTTAAAAATAAATTACATTTATTTTTAGTATTCTATATTGTTATTCAATTATGCTATCAAAGATTTAGCGTTTTTTAATCCAATTTAAATTCACTGTTGATTGAATGTGTGTAAATAATTATAAATAATTTTTTTAAACTCTGGTTCATTAAAATATTTTGATGCTGGACTGTTATCGGTGATAAATCGTTTCGATACAGTTTTTTTTAGATGGTCGCGCAGTGATTCTTCAAGAAACAGGGCAATGTTTGCTTGTTTTTCGATAGGATATGATTTTATGTAGCCTTTTAAAAGTGCTAGGCAATATTGTAGGTATAAAGGCCAGCGCGTAGCATAATTTTTTCTTAGATAGGTAAACATGCAAAAGCTGGTTAAAATTGCATTTACATCTTGCTTTATAGAGCTTGTAGTCATTCCTTCATTGTCAATAAAATAGACCTTCTGCGTTGTAGGGTTGAAAAGAACATTTTTTACACCAAAATCTCCGTGGCCTATAGTTTTCCATTCGTGTGGATCTTGAGAGTCGTTATAGTCCATAAATAGTTGATGAAAAGAGGATAAAGATTTGCCGATAGCCAAGGCTGCTTTTTGTATGGTATGTAGATCATGCCCATCTAATATATCTTGCGCTAATTGTCCTTGCGCAGCAGGGGTGACTTCGATAGTTTTTTTTGAACCATTATGGTTTTGATAGATTACAATATTCTCGAGCCAGATAATAACGGGCAGATTTTGCTTCAACTTTGCATCTATTTCATCTACGTCACGCAGCTCTCTAAATTTCTCTCCGATAGGTCCATCTTGAATGCCTATCAAATTTTTTGTTGATTGTGGTTTTTTACTAATTTTAAAAAAGAATAGTGGTATTTTGTGACCATTTTGTTTGCTGATGACAACGTATAACTTCTCGCTATAAAGCCCACCTGTTATTTCTTTTACTGAAATTTTTTGGCTATTAGATTCTTTGATGTAATGGGACGCTACTAAAGCTCTAAGTGCACTGATAGTTGGGTACCCTTGGCTATCACATGCAAGTGAGATTTTCTTTGGTATTATGGTTGGAATTTTTTCAACGGCATATACAATGGTATATAGATTAATAATTACTAAGTTCAACAACATAATTATGTGCAACATATAGAATCCCCCTTAGATTATATAGTCTCTTTGTATGTACATGAATGTGGGTTCATAAAGCAAGTGTTCGTTACATGGTGCTTGCTGGTGATCGTGGAAACATGTGCCGATAGCCCTTACATTCTGACGGGAGATTTTATGCATTCGTTTTGTTGATCGGGTGACTGTTATGATGGTTACGAGAATCAAACTATATATGCTATGTGAAGGAAAATTGTATGTCCTATAAAATGATTTGCTCTTTGGCGTTACTCATCTCTGCTACGGTAATATATGCGAGCCATGGGCCTCAAGATGATTTTGAGAATAATGCCTATGCGTTATGGGGAGGCACTGTTGTCTGAGTTGCGGGTGCAGCTATTTCAGGGAGCACTCTAGATTCTGCTTATAGAAACGGGTTGCATTTAGCAGAATGTGAACCTATATGCTGGGGGTTTTGCTTAACAAGTGGTGCTTTTACAACGTATTGTATGGGGCGGTTAATGTATAACTGTTGTGGTGCTCTAGAAGAAAGGGCTCACGATACTATGCGGGCGGAAGAGTTTCTGTTTGGTCAGGGTGCTCAGGAGCCGCAGAACACAACAAGATCAGCGGCAGTGGTTCGACGAAAATATGTGGATCAAAGAAAAAAAATGAAGTAATGAATGATTGGTTTCATAGATAAGGAAAATAGTATGAATTATAAAATGCTTTGCATTTTGGCTCTGCTCATCTCTGGTATAGGAATATATGCGAGCCAGCAATCGGGACCAAATGATCCTACAAAGGGTGAGCGAGTAAGTGCAACAACGATTGTCACGATACGTAATCATGGTCTCGACGCTAAACAAGACAGAGACAGCTGGTTGGTTCGGTGTTGTAGCGCAATAAGACATTTAATGGATTTTCAGATGGAGGCTATGAACGGCTTCGTGGATCGTTACCGTTTTTCTCAGCGTAATCCTAACCAGGAGCAGGGCAAGCCAGATAGGCAGGATAAGCAAAGAATGGAGTAATGATTCATCATTGCTTTGATAAAAAATAAATATCTCATGAAAAATGTGCATTGCTGAGCATGGTTCATGAGATATTTATTTTGACGAAGCAGAAAACCCCAGTGTTTTAAAACTGGGGATGAATGCGAGGCAACTGTGGACGCTACGTAAGTAGCGGTAGTTGAAAAAACTGTCATACTAAAAAATATGTTTAGATCTGGTAGTCAATCAAAGTACAGGCTTATGTATCACTTAGTATGGATTCCAAAGTATCGAAAAAGGATATTAAAGGGTTCAATTAAAAATAGACTGGAAGGTTTGTTTCAACAATGCGTAGAGATGAATGATTGGAAAATTGAAGAGTTAAGTGTACAAGTTTATCATGTACATCTTTTGATAGAATTAAAGCCTACGATCAGCGTTAGTAAGGCGGTTCAGTTGCTCAAAGGTGGTAGTAGTAGAGTCATTCGGCGAGAATATCCAGAATTAGAAGAATTTTTGTGGGGAGATAGTTTTTGGGCTGATGGATACTTTGCTGAAACAGTTGGTAGAGTGGATGAAACTGTAATACGCAATTACATACAAAACCAATAGTGCTCCGAAGAAAATCTTCGAAGCACTGCTCATAAGCGACGGCTTTTAAGCCGTCCGAGTTTTACTTTAATTACTTACGCAGCATATTTGCTGTTTGCTGTAGGCTCTTTGCTTTTTCAGTTAAATACTCCAGATCAATCCAAAATGGCAATGGTCCTGCGAATTTAGTAAATCCCATGCTTTGATACAACTCTATGGCTTGTTGATGAGTGATTCTTGTGTGCAAGAATATTCTGGAAACATTTGGCACGAGCTGAAAGATGGAACTTAACAGTAATTGCTCAATGCCATGATCATGAGCAGAAGGTTGAACACCAAAGAAAGCGACTTTGATAGTACCATAATCAAATTGGGGCATTACTAAAAATTGAATCATGCCCAGTAGTTGGTTGGTGTCAGGAGCATGAGCTGTTACAAATAGTTGAACATCATTGGGACTGCCATATTTTGCAAAGTCAGTTGTTGTTAAAAATTGACGTAAGTGTGAATTAAGCTGTGTTTCTGCTGCCTTCCAATCAACATGCTCTACGCCACGGGTAAAAAGTGGTGCTATTGGCTTGAGAAACATTTCAGAGTTAACTGTTTCGGGATGTATTTGAGCGAATTGCAACTCCATAATCGTGTACATCTGAACTAGGATTTCACTTGTTTGCGTAATTATTTGATTGAGTTTAGGTGATGTAGGATCCACAAGCTCACACTTTAAAGTGATAGGATTGCCTTGATTATCTTGTGTATAAAATGTTGCGTGAGGAGTATGAATTATTTGTTTGATATGGTTAATCCAATCTGAGTTGGTCAATTGAGTTTTTTGATGGTCGTTCATTGTTTTTCTTTCAGTAATTTGATCTGTAGATTTTTGCGCAATACAAAAATCTACAGTAAAAAATGGTACATGCAGAGATATTAAACGTACTACATTTTTAATGTTAAACATGTATATCTTTCGAATATGATAAAAAATGATTTCCTGTGCAAATGTATGCAAGCAGGAATAAATGATAGATATTTTAAGTCAGCAATAGATATTGCTTAATCAAAATTAAAAGATTTGAGTAAAGACTTTCATACAACACCCGTGGATTTCGATCATGGGTTAAATTAGATACTTTTGCAAGTATAACAGGTCTTATGTTTCATGCAACAGAGGAGCATTGGGTTATGCTTTTTTGATGTATTGAGCAATCAGTTCTGGAGTGCTTAGTAGAATAGACATATGCTTTGCGCCATCAATTAATTGTGTATGTGTCGGTGTTTTAATCAGATGAGCAAAATCAATTATTTTTTGTGGTATAAATTGTTCATCATTAGTACCGATAAAAATAGCTGTTGGTTTTTGAATTTTAGGTAGTAGTGAATCGATTTCATATGGTGTTGTCGCCATAGACATTGTGTAGGTATATTCAGGCACAATCAGTGGATCTTGTTGTAAAAGTTGTGCTGAATAATTAAAAAACACAGCATTCCAGTGTATGCAAGGTGACGTTGGAAAAATAGTTCCTAGAATATATACCCAGGTTCGCACGGATTTAACAAAACTATCGTCATGATTGGCATGTTGTTGTAGTGCGTGAGAATTTGGTCCTAAATAGGGCGCTATAAGAATATAATCACGAACAAGATCATGATTATATTCTGCGTGGGATGCCCAATTAATGATGAGTCCAGCTCCGGATGAATGTCCAGCCAGATGAATTTTGGCATCTGGGTGTTGTTGACTGATATAGGTAGTTGCCGTTGAAACATCGCAAATAACTTGGTCAATTGATGGAGCATCTCCGCGTACAGCTTGGCTATGACCGTGACCACGAATATCAAAAATATAACAACCGACATTGTATTTTTCGTATAATGTTTTTGCAACCCACTGGTATGTTTTATTACCGTATAGTCCTGCACCAGCGTAGAGCAACACAATATCTTTTGATGTTGGATTTACAAATGGATAATACGCTAGTTGGATGCCATCAGAAGCTGTTAAAAATTGTGCCTTGGTGAGTTGGAAATCTGGGATTGATTGTATTTCTTGCAGTGAAAACGGTTCACTATGGAGTGTAATGAACCAATGGCAAATCAATAATAAACCATAGGAAGCGTATTTTTTTAAGATGTGTTTCATGAAAATCCTTGTTTAAATTAATTTTGTAAGCATCCAAAGGCCAAATCCTAAGATTACAGTACCTGCAATATAATTAATCCATTGGAGTAGTTGAGTTGATAATTTTTTACGCAGTAAGCTGACCGAAAAGCATAGAAGTAACCACCAGATTGCAGATCCTAAAAATACTCCAGCAACAAAATATAATGCTTGAAAGTGTCCAGGAGCATCAATGTTCAGGCCGGTAAAAAGTGCCATGAAATCTAGAATTGTTGCAGGATTGGTCAGCGTTAGTAAAAATGTAACGATGTATGTTTTAACAATATTCCCTTTGGTGATGTTTGCTGCTTGAAGAGTGGGCTTAGCAAAGAATTTTTTGATACCAAGGTAGCACAGAAACAAGCTGCCAAAAACAGTTAAAATAGTTTTGTATGCGAGTAAATAAGTTGAGAGAGTGCGCATACCAAGTGCCACTAAAATCCCGTACATCATATCAGCAGTAGCTGCACCAAGTCCTGTTGCCAGTCCAAGTCGTATGCCACCCGACAAAGTGTTTTGGATGCAGAGCAAGCCAATTGCACCAACGGGTGCAGCAATTGAAAATCCAACAGCAACACCTTGTAACAACAAAGAACAGGTCATCTCAAAATCCTTTAGCATGCAATTATTTTTTGCACATCAGTATACTCATTTTTTTATGAAATGTGCACAATTCTGGCATTAGTCTGATTGAATGTATGGTTATGGAATTATTAAGATGCTTGTTGTTTATATTGTTTTGTTCGTGTTGGTTTGTTTGAATATCGTTGTATGGTATTAAGCGCTTTATAAAAGTCGGTTGATTTTTTTTGTGCCTTAAGGATCGCATTGCTGCGATTTTGTGCATCGGTGGTAGGGTTTAATTCTATGAGCACACTGTTGGTTTCTAAAAATTCTGAAAATAGTACTGTATGTTTGAATGGATCACGAGTAATTATGATCATTCCTGTTGGATCTTGAAATAAAACGCCAGGAGCGCCAAATATTTTTTGTATGGGCATATTTTTTGAACGTATAGCTGCTTTAGCGCGGGCATGAAATAAGTACCCATATTGAAATAATGCTGCAACAGGTGCTAAAGGTGGAATAAAAAATAAATTAGATGAATGGTGTTCATATTGATCTTTTTTGTTAATAAACACAACTGATCCTGTAAAGTTTTGTGCAGCCATGTGTGGCATAGTTAAATATGAATAAGCGCAACCACCTTGATTGTTGATATATCCTGCAAACAATGAAGATCCAAAAGATATGGTAAACGGAGCAGGGTTACGCTTGTAGTTTTCTACGGTTGTTTTAAATAAGTTGTCTGCATTTTCTGGTGTATGAACAGTATGACCAATCACTTGGGCAGTCTTTTCTGGACCAGTAGGAACTTTAATGAGTTTTGAACCACGCAGTAATAGTGCTTTATTGATTTTCCGAGCTTCATATTCTAAGCGCATGACTTGAGCGATTACATGTAAATTGAGTTGAGATGTATGTTGGTGAACGTCTCTACCTAAAAATCTTCTAGCATAAACATGTTGAAATGTTTGATTCATAGCCATTAAAATCGTCATTGCTTGATCATGAATTGTTTGTGTTAATTCCTGTCCTGTTGATACATTAAAAAGATGAGGAATATGGGTTGATAAAAACTGTATGAGATCAAAATTAAATTTTAATATTGGAATTTCACGATCTCGTGATAGCTGAGCGCTATAAAACATGGAATTCATAGAGCTATATACATTAAATACTGCTTTGCGGATATGAGCTGGTCGTGTTGCTTTGGTGATATTTGTATTGAGTAATTGGACAATTTGGTTATCAAGCTGGGAGCTATTCATTTTAATTTGTTGGTCGACCGTTTTGGCTGCTTCCATGAAGCTGTTACTATTTTGGTTTGCGCGTGCGATAAAGAATTCAATTATTTCAAATAGTTCATACAGAGATGTTGGAATAAATGCGACACAGAGGTTGATGTCTTGTATGGTTTCATTTAATTTTTTTTCTATGAACTGTTCTTCAGCGTATGGGTGGTCAGCAGTTAGTAAATCATTTTTTTCATCTTCTGTTAAATCAGATGCTATGCACATTGGCCATTGATATTTTAAAAGAATTTTGCAAACAGCGGGACCATATACTATTGCTTCTTGTTGACTTAATGGTGCTATGTAACCAGTTTCTTGATTTCTTTTGAGAATCAATAATTCAGCATTTAGACTAAGGTTTAAAGAACAAAAGAATAATAAAAACAATCTGTTATAATTCAGACACATAAAATCTCCACCGTATAAATTACGTATGCCATTAAGATACATGTGTATGCAGTGAAGATAGAAGATTATCTAGGGATAGCAATCTTTATGTTGAATACGTTCTCTTTTTGAGGAGTAACTATTTATAGGGATAGTTTCTTTTTAACGATAGCAACTAATTCAGGAAACTCTTTTTTATAATAATCACCGCCAAAATGTCCTTGGTTGGTAAATTCATGATACTCACTATTCAGTTTTGCATGAATAAAACGAGGCTCGGCAATAGGTATCCATGGATCATCGGTAGAAGCGAATTGTACAATCCACTGTTGATTGTTTTTGATCGCTTGCCAATTCCAAGGTGCATCATAGTAGCCACTCAGGTGTTCTGATTCTATTCCTAAATCGGTATGCATAGCTCCAATTAAAATAGAGCCTAGCAGTTTGTTGTGTTCAGCAAAGCGCATAGCTGCAAGTGCTCCAGAAGAATGACCGATGATGATGGTATGCTTATCAGCATGTAGTTCGTCTTTTAAAAAAGGGAGCCAATATGCTGCTCGTGCCATGACTGCATCGGGAAATTGACGAGCGATAACGTGTAGATTTAATTTTTCTAATTCAGTTTTAAGATAGGGAAACCAATTGTCATTGGGGGTGCAGCCACCATTACCATGAATAAAAATGATTTTAATTTTGGTATGCATCAGTTTTATTTTCTTTTTCTTTCTAATTGTTCTTGAAATGGCATATTTTTAGGATTGGTTGGTTCATGATAAATTCCTGAATAATATTAACGAGATCTTTTTTTTCTTTTTTATCTCTGTATTTTATATGTGTGTAGTTTATGTGGTGTTCGAATAAAATCAATATGGATTGTCATTGGGAAATAATGCATCAATTCTTATTGAGTGTATAAAAAACGTGAGAGTAATAAGTAATGTCGATACAAAAATCCACATTAATATTAATGATTTTATGGAGTTCAACGTATGCTGTAGGGGCAGATGATCTTCCTTTATTTTCGCCATTATTTCCTGTTGAGCGAGAAAGTTTTTTTAATTTAATGCGTGAATTAGGTTCTGTGAAACAAGCGGAACAAGAAATATTGGATTCGCAAAGAATTCATGCGCGACTTAATACTCTATTAATTGAATATACTCAGTTTTTTGCAGATTTGTATGAGCAATCGCGTAATACAGAGCAAGAAATTAATTTGCAATTGCTTGGTCAAAAAGTTCAATGTGATGCTAATTTTACTCCATTAATCAAAGATATGGTAGAGGCTTTATGCCGTGAGCGAGAATTTTTATTGTCCGTATTGATAACATATCACCGAGTTAAAAGAGGGGATTGTACTAACGATGAGTATTTGATTGCTTTACGATCATATTTACCAAAAAACATAGATGTTGTGCAATTTTCTTTTGAACATTTTGTGTGGAGCTTCAGGTATTTATATCGCACATTTGAAGATAAACGAGTTTTGACAATGGGTGATATCTGTTTTGTTGTTGAGCGCTCTGAATCGTATTTTCAGTTACCAGAAAAATCGAAAAACTTATGGAATAATTTGATGTTTATTTTTAAAAATGATATGAAAGATATTTCGAGGGAAGTGCAGTATTACATGATTTGCAATGCTAAAGAGGTTGTCAAAGATTCTAATTTTTATTTGGTATATAAAATATTGAGATCTCTTGCAAAATTCAGACGCGAAGGCCTTAAGACACGAGGCACTGAGTATGAAAAATTAGTAGATTGTTCTGGCATGATTAACAAGATGCTTGCAGCTATCCGGAGTGTTGAACGAATTAATAAGTTGAATTCTAATATAACAGCCATGGGAGTTTTAGAAAGATTGATTTTCAAAGAAAAATAATAAATATATAACCACAATATTAGTTTAAGGATGTAGTTTTATGAAGCGTTTTAACAAACAAGTTTTAAATCTTTTTATGTTGATATCAGCATTGCTTTCATCAACGAGTGATATATTTACGCAAAGCAGTAGTGATTGCTGTCCAGGTTCAAAATCTCGAGCATATTGGCAGCCTCGTGCCGCGTCTTCATACAGCTTAAATAATGCTTTGCTGTTAAAAGACATTGTTATTTATGAAGATGAAGATAGTGCAAAAGAAAAGCATCATTATCTTGGTGCGGTTAGTGAATATATGCATAATTTTTCTAATGGAAGCACTGGCCTTGGAGCTAATCCATTTTGGTCTGGCACAAATAGTATGACCGTTGGTAATAACGATGGTAAATCTAATGTTGATGGATATTATTTCGGTATGGGTGAAGTGGCAGAGCCAGGGTTGATTACGTTAAATCCAATTGTACAGCAAGTAAGTGCAGATTTGTTTTACAATTATCAGCATAAAAAACAGGGCCGTAGTTTTGTAGCAAAACTGTATTTGCCTATTGGTATGATGAAAACACAAGCGAAATTATGTGAACAAGCACCAGTACTTGATGATTCGTGGTGTCCAGATTCTACCCCAGCTTGCCCAGAATCAGTATTGTATCCTGCGGGTTCAAATATCAACACAACGATGAAAGAAGCGTTTAACACGGGAACAAATTATAACGTTGATCCATTGCTCGCAATTGCTTTAAAAGCTACGCATCTTTCAGCTTTACAATACGGTAAGATTTCATGTTGTCCTTTAACGACAGTTGGTTGTGCAGATCTATCAGTTGTATTGGGTTGCAATGTGGTTAATGAAGAAAAAGGTTTCTGTATGGTAGGTGTAAAAGCGACGCTTCCTACAGGAAATGTTCCAACTGCACAATATATGTTTGAGCCAATTTTTGGACGTGGCGGATATTGGGGCTTAGGTATTGAATTATCTGGTGCATACAAAAATTTTGAATGGCGTGATAACAAGTTTGATTTCTATGTGCAAGGTGAAGTATTACATTTGGGTACTGGACGTAAGCCAATGTGGCGTTCATTTGATTTAGCTCTTAACGGTCCTGGATCTCGATATATGTTTGTTTCGTATGTTGCACCACTTGGTAATGGTGGTGATGTTTCTCCTGAAATAGTTCCATCTGTGGTGACATCTGCTATCAATATTACAACGATGCCTGTGATTTCATCGTATCCCGTAGAAGGATCTTTAGCATTATTTTTAAATATCACAAGACATGATAAATGGTCTATTGGTCTTGGTGTTGAAGGTTGGGGAAGAACGCAAGAACGTTTATCGATTGACACATGTAATGTGACTAACAATAAACAAATTAATTTAAATGATTTTGCAGTACTTGGTCGTCAGTTGATTCCGTTAACATTTACGGATGTTACCTCAGGATCAATACCGAGCAACACTCCATATTATCTATGTGAGCCACTTGCTCGTATTAATAAATCTCAAGATCAAGTAATGAGTGGTTCGGCATCATATGATACAACATTGATCAAAGATGCTCGTATACCAAAAAACCGTATACCATCCGACTTTGATGAAGCTCTTGATATTTGCAGTGCGCAACAACCGCGTGCTTTCTCTGGTAAAGCAATGCTTGCAGTTGGCTATAATTGGTCTGATAGTGATTATCAACCAAATATTACTGTTTTTGGTGCTGGAGAATTTGCAGATAAAACTATGGCAAATTTCTGGTCAGTCGGCTGTAAAGGATCTTTTAATTTTTAATAATTAATAAAATTAGTTGTTATAAACATCAATCAAAGGTATCTGAGCTAAAGGACTTAGATACCTTTGATTGATGTTAGTTAAATGAAGTTTTTTTGAAAAATTAAGTACATTGCATTGGGGTATTACGCGTTGAACTTTAATAGAATCGTTTTGTATGGATTGTTTTTTTGGAATAATGGTATACATGCTTTAACTGAAAATCAGGTTCAATATGTTGCACAAAAATTGGGAGTATCTTGCGAGGATATAATACATTACGTGAGTTGTTGGAAGCGGTTGAAAACTGAGCAGGCTTTAATTGATACGTATCATAAAAATAAAGTTAAACAATTATTGAGAAATGAAAAAAACAAAGTTGTATCTGTGCGTGACGCATTGATATTATTTCCAGAAATTACATATACGAAAATAGAAGATAGAACTTTTTTTTGTTATAAACCATTTCCATTACTTTTTTTTCATAAAGAAGATCTTTTCCAAGGTTTTTTTGAAGAAAAATTTTATACTGATCATTCCTGGTGGTATTGGATTTGCTGGTGGAGGTCCTTGTTTAATTAATGATTTATGCATTTTTGAGACGGCTTATCCTTGGAATGTACAGGTTGGTTGCAGGACTTTATCTAAAAAAATATCTGGACGAGTAGCATGTATTGTTGGATATGATGATTATTATTATCATTGGATGCATGATGTTTTAGGAAAATTGATTATGCTTCAAAAAAGTGGCATAAAATATGATAAATTATATATAGCTTGCGATCGATCGTATCAGACAGAAACCTTAAAGATTCTAGGTGTTAATTTTGATATGATCGTTAAGCAGGGTAGTCGAGATGAATGTATACAAGCAGATGAATTAATATGTCCATCACTTCCAGCTAGGGTTGTTGTTAATGATTTTAAATTGTGTAAGAAATTTGAATTGTCAGCTTATTATTATGCTGATTGGGTTATTGATTATTTACAAAAATTGTTTTTACCTTTGTCAGAAAAAGTGAATAAAAATTTTTCTAAAAAGATTTTTTTATCCAGAGATGATGCGGTATATCGAATTGTGGAAAATGAAGATGAAGTTTTTGCTTTATTTGAACAGAGAGGTTTTGTGCGCTATCGCTTATCAGAATTATCTGTGGTAGAGCAGGTTGCTTTGTTTCATCAAGCAGAAGTTATTGTTGGTGCTCATAGTTCTGGTTTTGTCAATTGGATTTTTTGTCAACCAGGAACCAAGGTTGTTGAGATTTTTCAAAAACGGTTAGATTTATCATTTTTTTATATAGCTCAACAGATGAATTTAAACTATGACTATATAAAAACAACAGAATATTTGATTGGTAAAGGTGCTCAAAGCACAAAAATTCCATTAGATATTATTCAAAAATTTTTAATTAACAATCCAGAGCTTTAATGAGGAAGAATATGCATGCTAGGTTATTTTATTTGTTTTTTTTATTTATTTTTTATGATGTGCAAGCGATTTCGGTTAAATCTATTTATGACATTATGAAGCAGCGACCAGATATTGAATATATTAAATTTTCTGATGCTCAAGAGTTTCGGTATAAACCATTTCCAATGCAAGATGAATTTACAGGTTGTAGAGTAGATACTGGAACTTTCACTGAGACATTTATTGTTCGGATTCCTCATGGGGTATGTTTTAGTGAGCATGGGTTTGTTGCTGTTGGTGATGATGTTGTATGGGAAACTATTTATAATCATTATCTTGATACCATGTATTTAGGAGCCTGGATTTTTAAATTGTTGAAAGTACCTAAAAAGTATATAGCTGGAAAAGTTGCTGTTATTTCTTGTGGAACACCATCCTGGATTGTGCATTGGACAGTTGATGTTTTAGGAAAATTGATCATGTTGCAAGACAGTGGTATTGAATATGATTACCTTTATGTTCCTTTTGATAAAAAATTCATGAAAGAAACATTACTCTTGTTAGGGGTTGATAGTTCAAAAATCATAGATGCTTCTTGTTGGTCTCATATTCAAGCTGAAGAATTAATTGTTCCATCCTATACTGCAAATAGACAAGTTTATACAGATGATCGTAGCATTATAAAGAATTCGTTATCTTTTTTTTATCGAGATTGGGTTGTTCAATATTTGCGGACAAAGTTTTTATCGTTTGCTTCTAATTTGAATATGACTTTTCCAGAGAAAATTTTTATTTCAAGAAACGATGCGTCTCATAGAATAATTATCAATGAAGATGAAGTGTTTGCAATGTTTGAGAAAAAAGGATTTAAGAGATATTGTTTGTCTGAATTGTCATTGCTTGAGCAAGTTGCCCTTTTTGCTCAGGCGAAGATAATTGCTGGAGCTCATGGGGGAGGGTTTGTCAATTTGTTATATTCTCAACCAGGGACAAAAATTATTGAGATTTTTCAATATAGGATAGATATAGCGTTTTTTTGTTTAGCGCAAGATTTAATGTTAGATTATCGTTACATAATTACTCAGGGACAAGATGCTGGGGTTGGTCATAATTCTTCAGTTATTCCTTTAACAATCATTGAAGATTTTCTGGCAAAAAATTTAGATATTTAATTTTGCATATAAAATATTAAGGCATTGGCATGAAGCAGTTTTTTTTGTTGATTATTCTTTTGGTAGGTACTTGTTTTATAAAAACAGAAAATATAGCATCTGAATCTATATTTTTTAGGAAATATACTAAATATGCGCAGGTCTTTATGGATGTTTGCAACACTGGAAATAAACCGTTATCTGAAAAAGAAAAAAAACAATGTGCTAGGGTGCGTCGTAGAGTAATGGAATTACTATTTGCAATGTATGATAAATTAAAACAGCATGGTAATGCATTTGATTTGATTGATGATCCTGAACATAGAAAGCAGATGGTGCGTGGTGTTGATCAGTGGGCTCAGTATAATTTTGAATTGAGCTATTTTTCGAGAGATATTATAAAAATATTGGTAAAAAATCTGATTTTAATGACTGACATATCTTTAAAATCCCCTTACTATGATCGATTTCAATCTGCAGATATAACATTTGAAGAGATGGCTATTATGTGGAATGAGTATGCTATTCCAAAAGATGTTGATATTGTGCAAGCGTGTATGGAATATATAGTTTGGGCACATGGATATTTGTATAAATGGCTGCAGCTTAAAAAAGCATTCGTTAAAATTATTCCATGTCAAAATAGTGAGATGATGCAGAATCTGTCGATTGATACGAGTTGTTATGTTATTAAGCAACTAGGCTTTTACTTAAAATTGCCTCATAGGTCTCAGAAAATGTTGGATGAACTTGTTGGGGCTTTGGGTAAAGGGTGGAAGACTTTACCTCAGGATATGAAGCGTCAGTTAATTGTAGATGGCGAGTTGCGTATTTGCGATCCATTGACAAGTGATATTGTGCAGTTCATAGCATCAACTGCTCAAAAAAGAAAAAATATGACACAAAGCAATACAACAAGCAGTGTTGATCTGGATGACGATGAAGATGATGAATTTTGGGATGATTTTATTGAAATGCTGTTGAGTAAAATGACAGTGATATCTGAGAAACATCAACAGCCTAAAAAAGAATCTATTTCACAATACGCTATTCTTGAGAAAATGCTTTTTGAAAAATAGATATAATTAAAAACAGAATTATCATTGTTGCATGTTATTAAATTAATTTCATCAAGGACCAAATACCAAACGATAAAATAGCAGTACCTGCAATATAGTTGATCCATTGTAGTTGATGAACAGATATGTTTTTTTGAAATATGCTGATAGTACTCCAAAGTAGCAACCACCAGAGCGTGCAGCCCAGTGACGTACCGATGATGAATTGTAGTGATTGGCTATGGTCTGTTAGATCAATGCTTAGACCGGCTAGTAGTGCTATAAACTCTAAAATAGTTACCGGACTGACAAGTTTTAAAAGTAAGGTTAGTGTGTAGGTTTTAAGTAGATTACCGTCTGAAATGCGAGCAGCATGCAGATCTGGTTTAGCACAAATTGTTGTGATACCCAGAGCACATAAAAACAAAGCCCCAACAATGGTTAAAATAGTTTGATATGCACATAAAAATGTTACAACGCTGTGCATACCCATGGCAATCAAAACAACATAGATCAGATCAGCTGTGGCAGCACCGAGTGCTGTTGCAAGGCCAACTTTGCGACCGCCAGCGAGAGTGTTTTGAATACATAGTAGATCGATGGGGCCAATGGGCATAGAGATTGAAAACCCAATAGCAATACATCTTAGGAGTAATAAAAATGCCATTATATATTATTCGTTGTTAAGAAATTTCTGATATGTGCACAATAGGTTTCTGGTTCTTCAGCGATATTCATGTGTCCACTCTGTTCCAGGACTGCTACAGCACCATAAGGTAAAATATCTGCATAATATTGCATGGTTTCAGGTGTTGCTGTGTCATAACGACCGCATGTCAGCAGTGTCGGAATTGTAATAGTCGATAAGTTTGCTGTTAAATTTACACTGCTTAAAGTTCCAGTTGCGGTAAATTCGCTTGGCCCCCACATGTGGAAGTAAACATCGGTACTCATCGCTTCGCAAGCATCAATAATGTTTTTTGGCCATGGTTGTATGCGACATGCAAAATTATCAGAAAATAATGCCACAGCATCTTGGTACTGTTGGTCTGATGTTGTTCCTGCTGCTTCATGTTTTTCGATAAGTTGTAAAAATTCGGGTGATATGCTTGTTGCTAGTTGTTTACAATCTGCGATCCATTGTGCTGCGTTGATTAGAGGGCTTGCTAAAATTAAACCAGCCACTTTGTGTTGGTGTATTGATGTGTATTGTAGTGCTAGTGCTCCACCCCAAGAGTAACCAAGCAGAATTACTTGCTCATATCCTAAAACATCGATGATATCTTCGAGTTCTTGTAAATAAAAAGGAAGTGTCCAATAGTCGGGGTGTTGGTATTGAGCGTTGTGTTCTGGAAATTCTGAGTTACCACATCCAGATTGATCATAAAATATAACCGGGCGATCTGTTGCGAGAGCTTGCAGGTCGAGCATGCAATGATGTGGGAATCCTGGGCCACCGTGTAGACATAGGATTGGAGTTTTATCTTTTGAATTTTCAGTAAAAAATGTTTGGGACCAGACGACTCGTGCATGTGTCGTTTGAATAATGTTTGTGGTTGATTGTAAAGCATCATGTGCGTAAGAAATGTGTGCTATGTTGATAAAAAAATTGATTAATATTAGTAAAGTATATTTTGTGTTCATTGGTTACTTAACTTTCTATTTTTATATTAATTTTAAATAAGCAGTGTGATTTTCTAGTTAATTAGAATATTAGGAATTATCAAAAAATAATAGAGTTGAATGTTTTTAATGTTTTTTGGCTGAAATTATCTGTTTTTCATTTTAATGGCGACTTGATAGATCGGAAATATGTCGATGGTCATGGTCTGATAGGGATGAGCTTGTTTGAGTTTTATGCTATTAGAAATCAGCTTCTAATTTTTCAAGATAGGTATCCAAGAGTGTTGCATTTTGTTTTTGAGCTGATACCTGCGCGCGAGCTTGTCTGTTTTTTGCCGCAGCTTGTTTGAGATGCTCAGGTATATGTTGGAGGTATTTGTTTTCTTGATTATTTACAACAGGTTGATTGTCTGCGATTTGTTTCCATTTGTTTCTTGTTTTGGCAATGAAAGTTTCTTGTAGTGGGGCTTTGTGTAATGCCATGTCTGCTGAAAAATATCCTGTATTTGGGTTAAATTTATATACAGAAGTTTCCTCTACTATTTTTTTAAATAATGGAGAATTCTTCATCTGTTCATAGGCAAAATTATCCGCATCAAATTCTTGTAAAGCAGAAGACCAAAAGAAACTATATTGAAAGAATTCATGAAGTTTTAATCCTAAATTAAGATTGCATGCATTGGCATATTTCAAAAGTTCTGTCGAGAGTTCTGCTGCTCCATTTGTTTGTAATACATGTCTCATTTCATGCAGTAAGATGGTAATTTGAGCGGCTAGAGAAAGTTCGAAGAAATTAGGTGTCAGTATAATAATGTTATAAATATCACTGTGATATCCCGCGTCCAATGGACCTACGAACATTGAAGGTCTTCTTTGTTTTTTGACAGAAGTATTTGGTATATCTAAAGCATCCTGTAATAATTCTATAGCCTGGACGAGGTCTTGATCATTAATCTCTTGACCGTGAAACAATCCTTGTGTTTCATATAGTAGGAATAATATGAGCATGCGTATCGTTATTTTTAAAGCAACACTGCGATAACTAAAAAGCTTCAATATGAGTTCTTTAATCCATGTAGATCCTGCGGCTTGTGCAAAGTGATATGGTTCTTGCATGTATTGTTGTAATTGTTGATTAAAAAATCGTTGAAAATGTTGGGGTTGCTGAGCAAGTTTTTCTTTGATCATAAAGTCTACATTTTCCATATTGGTGTAAAAAATCATAATATCTTCAGTCTCTTCTGGGTGTTGCTGGCAATATTGTAAAATTTCATGAAGTATCATTATTTTGTGCTGCAAAACAATGTCCTGTTGCAAGAGAGGGGATATTTTTAATAGTTCAAGCTCTTGATAGGCAGCATGATTTTTAAATCTTTGTGCGTATGGCGGGTGTTGCTGGAATAGATCATTAACTCTTTTAGCTAGATCTTGACTGCTTATGCTGATAGTTGGTTGACTTGTTTTTTGAGTTTGAGTGAGCGAACTTGGCATGTACGATTGTACTGCAATAGGTAATCGTGATGTCAATTGACGACTCATGCCAAAGTTGGTCGCATTGCTCATCAGTAGGCACAAGAATCCAATGTTTTTTAGCATACCTTCATCCCTAGACTAGAATTTTGCTTCTATTTTTTTAAATAATTTCGTGCTTCTTTTTTTGCATAGTCAGTATATTGGGCAAGCGCATTCGTCATTCTGGTCAGCCAAGATTGAGGTTGTATGTTATTGAGGTGAGTATTAATAATTTCTTGGATATCTTCTGGTTGTTGCTTGATCCACTTTTGACCGCCCAGTGCTGTTAAAGCATCGGTTTTATTTTCAAAGAAAAATTGGCCTAGGTAGAACACGGTATGTGCAGCAAAAGTCCAATTAATTTGATTTTCTTGGATTTCTTGATTTTTCAGATGAGATGGTGTGCCCAACAATTTAAAATACCCATCGAAATAGTACCCTAATGTTGGATTGATCATTGCTTGAACCCATGATGCATCATCTTGATGTGGATTGATAGGGCTGGCATAGTCGCTGCCAAAAATAGAGATGATTCCAACCATTTCACTGGTACTGTCATTGTCATAACGTTTTTCTTTGATTGATTTTGCATGTAGGATTGGTAACGCAATTGGGAGTAGTTGATCTACGAAAGCATTAAAAATATTAGCAATGACAAGATGTGTTTGAGGTGGAGTACATGTATTTTGGTATGTAGCTGTAAGAGGAACTCTTTGTTTTATTTTAATATCAGGGTTTGGCATAGAAACAGCCTCTGTCCAACTCATTTTATTTGTTTTGATTTCATGGATAGCGCGCTGCTGAAAATGCAGGGTCCATGCTTTTTTATATAACTGCATGGTGCTTAAGTCAAAACGATTGTGAAACTCTGGATCTATCAATTGTTTTGGGAAGTTAATCGTTTCTTTTCTGGTAATGTGGACAAAATGACCCAGTAAGTCAGTTCTATTTAAATAGTTACCCGAGCAGATCAGGTCTCTGAGTTCTTGGTATGGTATTGGGTTGAGATATGTAGTTTGAAACTTGTCCAATTGCAAGTCTTCTTGAATTTGTCTTCGGGCTTGAGATGCGCGGAAAGCTGTTTGGATCTTAAGGGCTGCATATTCTTCACGTGATAGTTCGTCGGCAGAAGATAGATGGGCACATGCTAAAACAACAAGTAAGAGATTTTGAAGTTTCATATGTTTTTTTACCTATAAAAGTTAACAGTAAGATTTATATATCTAATCCTGAACATAGAAGAAATAAAGATAGTCATGCAATGGTTATGCAAAATTCACTGCTTTATGAGTAGGGGGTGCATACAGTCTAGGGTATGTGGGGATTGTTTTTAATTTGCTTCTATTTTCTTAAATAGTACTGCACTTCTTGTTTTGCATAGTTAGCATATTCGTTCATTGTGTTTTTTGCTCTGCTCAGCCACGATTGTGGTTGTATGCTTTTGAGGTGGACATTAATGATTTCTTGAATGTCTTCAGGTTGTTGCTTGATCCATATTTGACCACCTAGCGCTGTTAAAGCATCGGCTTTGTTGTCAAAGAAAAATTGGCCTAGGTAGAAAACTTTTTGTGCAGCCTGTGTCCAGTTGATTTCATCATCAGGTAGATCATCGTGTTTATGGTGAGCTGGTTTGCCGAGTGATTTAAAATAATCAGTTAAAAAACAAGACAAAGAGTCGTTGATGATTGCTTTAATTGTGAGTGGATCACTATCGTTAACGTTGATAGGAGTTGCGTAGGTTTGGCCAAAGATAGTGATTGAGCCGACCGTGTAGTCAAGTTCTGGATATTTTTGAACATGCTTCGCATATAAAATTGGTAATACTATCGGAAGCAGTTGATCTGCTAATTCATCAGCAATGTTGCCTAAAACAAGATGTTTTTGAGGAGGATTACATTTTTGGCATGTTGCAGTAACGGGGTACATATATCCTGTTTCTGCAACAGGGTTTGGCATAGCAACAGCATCTGTCCAACTCATTTTATTTTTTTGTATTTCCTGGACAGCGCGTTGCTCAAATGCATCGAAGCATGCTTCTTGATATAACTGTATGGTTTTTAAGTCAAAGCGATTTTGGAATTCTGAATCTATCAGTTTTTTGGGGAAATGTACGGTTTCTTTTCTGACCATTTGTACAAAACTACCAAGCAAGTCAGTTCTGTTGAGATAGTTGCCCGAACAGATCAAATCTCTAAATTTTTTGAATGGGATTGGATTGAGGTACTGAGTTTGAAACTTTTCAAATCGTAAATCTTGTGCTTCTTCTCGGGCTTGAGAAGCTCGGAAAGCTGTTTGGATCTTAAGAGCTGCGTATTCTTCTCGTGATAGTTCGTTGGTAACAGATAGCTGATTGAATGCTAAAACAGCAAGAAAGATATTTTGAAGTTTCATATGTTTTTTACCTTTAAAAGTTAATGGTAAGATTTATCTATTTAATTATTAAGATAGAAGAAATAGTGCTTATCTTGCAATGGTTGCATAAAACTTATTGCTTTATGGGCAGGGGTTTCATACAGTATAGAGTATGTGGGGATTGTTTTTAATTTGCTTCTATTTTTTCAAATAGTACTGCACTTCTTGCTCTGCATAGTCAGCATATTTGTTCATTGTGTTTTTTACTCTGCTCAGCCATGATTGAGGTTGCATGTTTTTGAGATGGGCATTAATGATATCTTGAATGTCTTCAGGTTGTTGCTTGATCCATCGTTGACCACCCAGTTTTGTTAAAGCTTCGACTTTGTTGTCAAAGAAAAATTGACCTAAGTAAAAGATTTGTTGTGCGGCGAGTGTCCAGTTGATTTCATCATCGGGTAAATCATCATTTTTATGATGTGCTGGTTTACCTAGTGATCTGAGGTATTGAACTAGGCTCCAAGACCAATATATATCGATTAATTCTGTAATAATGAATGTATCGTTGTCACTAGTGTTTATTGAGGTTGCTATAGTTTTACCAAAGAGAGTGATGGATCCGATTGTGTCGCCATTTTTTTGATATTTATGAAGTGACTTTGTATATAAAAATGGTAATGCTTTTTGACGCAATAATTTATAAAATTCTGTTGCAAAAATATCACTTAAAACTAGATTTTTATGATGTAATTTACAGTCGTTACATTTGATGTTGGTCGTGATAGGTATTAGTGGTATAGATGTGCTAAGGTTGGGCATAGAAACAGCGTCAGTCCAACTCATTTTATTTTTTTGTATTTCCTGGACAGCGCGTTGCTCAAATGCATCGAAGTATGCTTCTTGATATAACTGTATGGTTCTTAAGTCAAAGCGATTTTGGAATTCTGAATCTATCAGTTTTTTGGGGAAATGTACGGTTTCTTTTCTGACCATTTGTACAAAACTACCAAGCAAGTCAGTTCTGTTGAGATAGTTGCCCGAACAGATCAAATCTCTAAATTCTTTGAATGGGATTGGATTGAGGTACTGAGTTTGAAACTTTTCAAATCGTAAATCTTGTGCTTCTTCTTGGGCTTGAGAAGCTCGGAAAGCTGTTTGGATCTTAAGAGCTGCGTATTCTTCTCGTGATAGTTCGTTGGTAACAGATAGCTGATTGAATGCTAAAGCAGCAAGAAAGAGATTTTGACGTTTCATATGTTTTTTACCTTTAAAAGTTAAGGGTAAGATTTATCTATTTAATTATTAAGATAGAAGAAATAGTGCTTATCTTGCAATGGTTGCGTAAAACTTGTTGCTTTATGGGCAGGGGTTTCATACAGTATAGAGTATGTGGGTGATTGTTTTTCTAATATATAGAAAGGTCTTTGATGAAGATTAAATTGATACTAGGCACGTTGTGTTTGGTGGGTTTAGTGGGTAAGGTCGATGCGGGTGTAAAGTTGGTGGGCAAGCCTGCACCACTTTTTACGGCGCAGATAGTCTGTCCAGATGGTTCTGTTCGTGATTTTAACCTGAAAGAATATATTGGCAATAAAATTGTTTTATATTTCTACCCGATGGATGACACTCCTGGTTGCACGAAGCAAGCAGAATGCTTTTGTAAAAATATGTCTCGGTTAGAGGCTGAGGATATTATTTTACTGGGTGTTAGCTGTGATTCAGTCAATTCTCATATGAAATTCCAGAAAAAATATTCACTACCATATCCCTTAATCTCTGATTCTCGACTAAAGCGTACCATTTCAAAAATGTATGGCGCAGATGGCTTTTTATTTGCTAAACGTAAAACGTATCTGATTAACACCAAGGGTATTGTTTTTAAAGTATTTGAGCATATTACGATTGAGAACCAAATCGATGATATTTTAAATGCGTTTAAAGCTGAAAAACGTAAGTAGATTATATTGAGTTAAAAAACCTGGATGATCAATAAATCATCCAGGTTTTTTTAGGGCTATTTTGGCCAGTAGTCAAGATTATATTTTCTGATGAATATTGTAATTTTTATATCAAAAGCATTATCTTGATGATGATTGTCCTGAAGATAATGAAAGGTTTCTTATGAAAAATGTCAGATATTTTCTAAGCCTTATGGAAAGATGCACGTTCGCTCTGAGAGAGTTTTTTTGCATCATTTCAGTTTCAAAATCAAATGTTGTATAAAACATCTATTTGTATAGCGCTGCATGGTGCCTGTATGATAGTTGCAAGCGAGAGATCTGTTGGTTCATTACCTGCGAGATCTCCCGTAATTTCTGAGGAACGCTTACACCGAGAAAAATTGGAAGAAGCATCGTTTTTACAGTATATGACGATGTGTCGTCAGAGAGCGCAAAGCGAACAGATGTTCATATTGCCGCTTGAAGCATGTCATCGTGCTGGATTAATTCAAACAGAGCATGCATGCTCTGTGGTACTTATTGATGATTTTCGCAAACAAATGAGCGTGTGGCAACAGTTCCAACTTGATAGTTATCGCTTGAAGGCTGAGTTGCTACTTCGCAACGTTTCTTTTGTTCATTGATCTCATGAGCATTGCAAATCCAGGATGTTGATCGAGGGTGCCAGTTTCTTGATAAGTACGCAATCTTCTTTTAAGTTCGTTATATTTTTTATCTGGTTCTTCACAATTAAGTATTGCTGCAGCAAAATCGTGTTTTGTTTTGTAATATCCAACTGTATTGGTGAAGCATGCTGTAATTTTTAAGTGTTGACAGAAAGCGCTGAGTATAGATCGACAAGAAGTGCCGGTATTGAGCACTCTTGTGACTAAGGGTGTTTGTAGATCTGGATTATGTAGATGTTTGTAGTTCATTTCAATTGTTTGTATGAACTGTTCTAATTCGCATAATGGGCTTACCGTTTGTTTTGTTGTATTTGTAACTGAGGTTACGGAAACCTTGTGTTGAGGCGCACGGTGTTTTTTGTTGTACTTGTCCGTATCGTGTGTATTGGTTGTAAACGGTTGTAAAGCATTTGACGGTAAATCATTAAGATGGGCTCTTTGCTTTGGTGAGCGCGTATTAACAGAAAGGATTGCGGTGCTATTTGCATACAGTAAAGTTATAAATAAATATTTCACAATGTGATTCATCAAATGTTCCTAATAAAAATCAATAAAAATGGGCCCCTAATGCTATTTAGATTACACTTTTACTGTTTTTTTGCAATTAAGGTTTAACTGTTTTTTATAGAAAACAGTTGTAAAACGTGAGGCGAGTCGAGTGATTTGTTGACTGGTGGCTCTAATTGGGTGCTATGCGTAAATTAATTTAATAATTATTTTGTAACGCATGGTCACGTAGTAACTGCAGGTCTTGGTGGGTAGTAAAAAAAGTGCCAAAATAGACATTGTATTGATCATCTATTTCTTCGATGATATCGCCCGATTGCATCTGCTCATGTGAGATCCCGATGCGCTCTTGAAATGGTATCATGCGAGCAATACGCTTACCTGCGATGGTCATTTCGAGAAGCATGCCATTGCCGATAAACATCATGACATGATCGATTTGGAATGGATGTTTTTTAATTGATGCAAAAAACACAAAGTCTCCTGGTTGTAGCTGGCTGCCATGCTGAATTTCTTGTGCTTCTAGGAATTGTTCGCGTGACATGCGTGGCATTTGAAGACCTTGCGTTAAGAAACTGAGACTGAGCAGCGCTGAGCAATCGACGCTTGATAATGCAATTTCGGGGTTTTGGGCACTTCGTCCGCCCCAAGAGTAAAGATTGCCCATAAATGTTTTTGCAGTATTGATGACGTTTTGGCGCACACTGTCCATCGATTCACTGAGTATCGGATCTATCCAATAGACGTCACGGTCACTTATCCAAGCAGTTGTGCCATCAGGTAGTATAATTTCCCACATATCATTGCTGTGTTGTGCTCCTTGTAGTCGTGTGCCGATTGAAACAGTACAAAGCTTGCGCGCGTTGGTATCGGTGATAGATGCTAGTTGCGTGAGCACTACGAGGTTGTGCGCAGGAAACGTATCAACGTTGATCGCCTGTTGTTTGAGCATCCAACCTTGATAGCCATGCCATCCAACCGGGACTAGGAATCGTTGTTGTTGCAAAGCGCTTACTTGAATCCACGTTACTCCATCTTGGTCAACATACTCTTGCTGGGCAATGAGATGTTCTCCAAGCAGCAGTTGTGTAATTTGAAGAGTATTTGTTTCTTCTGATGTTGGTAGGGTCAGGTTGCTATCTGCAGCGATTGGTTCAAAGCGTAAATCGGCAACGGGAACACTTACCAACATCTGTTGTGGGTACGCGTCTGTGGTGAAAGCTGGTAGCGATAGGGCGTTGAAACATAACAGTATGAACAGTTTGTTTTTATTCATCTTTATTCCTTTTTGATTGGTAATAAAATTATGTTAAAATAATTGTGCGCATGGATCTAGATATTTGATACATGATCTTGTATAAAAGCGATTACATGCCACAATGAAAAAGTTTTATAATTTGACGATGCCACATCGAAAAGAGTCTATAATCAAGCACACTGTTTACTTAGCTCCGTAAATTGCAGTACAGATGTAGCATAAAGGATGAAAGGGGGATTTTATGGAACGAACTTTTGATACAAAGCATAACGAATGCCTTGAGGTGGACAGTAACCACGTTGAGGAATATGTTGATTTGGTTGATCAAAATGATTGCGTAGTTCAAACTATGGCTCGATCTGAAGTTTATCAAAAAAATCTTTGTTCTATGTTGCGCTCAGTTTGGTTGATCATCAAAAATGAGCAGGGGCAATTATGGATTCCGCGTCGTAGTTTAACGATGGATCGTTTGCCGGGTTACCTGGATGGTTCGGTTTCAGGTCATGTGCGTTCAGGTGAAAGTTATGAGCAAGCATTATTTCGTGAGACACAAGAAGAAGCAGGTATCGATCTTTCAGCCTATGGAGTTATTAGTTTGCTGGGTAAATTAACTCCGCATGAGCATAATGCTTTTTGTTTTGCAGTAGTGTATGAACTTACTTTGCCTGATGCTCCACAGAATTGGAATCGTGATGATATTGCTGAGTGGTACTGGTTTACGCCGGAAGAGTTACGCCGTCAATTTACGCAAGGTGATAAGTTTAAAGATATGTTGCCCATTATTCTTGAACAGTTTTATAAAAAATAATCTATAATTGTATGTAAACTGATATTTTTTGAGGCGTGTTGCAGTTTTTTGCAACATGCCTTCATTTTTAAGGATTTGTGTTATGAGTAAAACGGTTATTGTTGTCGGTCTTTCTGCTGCGTCTATGTCTTTTGTTACTAAGTTGCGCTCAGTTGATAAAGAGTGTGAAATTATATGTTTTTCAGCAGAATCTCAAATGCCTTACAATCGGTGTTTACTTGCAGATGTTTTAACCAAAGATAGTGATCAAAAAGCGATCCAGTTAAAACCTGATAATTTTTTTGAACTCAATAATATTGTCTGTTATTTAAATCATCCAGTTACCAAAATAGACACGCAGCAGCAGTTGGTATGGGTGGATCAAAAAACATATCGTTATGATTATTTATTTTTAGGAATTGGTACGCGTCCTTTTGTGCCAGCAGCATTGAAAAATTCTCATACTGCAGGAGTGTTTACATTCCATACGTTGTCCGACATGGAAAATATTGAAAACTATATTGTTGCGCGTCAGCCACAAACCGCGGTTGTCATTGGTGCAGGACTCAACGGTGTTGAAGCTGCATCATCTTTGGTGCAAAAAGGCATAGCTGTTACTTTGATCGAAGCTCAAAAATCGATATTGCCAGGTCAGGTAGACGGTGAAATAGCTGATTGGTTGATGTCGATGGTGTGCCATCGCGGTGTGACCATGTTGGTTGGACGCAAAGTTGTGAAGCTATGCACGACGCAAGGTAGCGTGGTGGCAGTAAAGCTTGATACGGGATCAATTCTGTCAGCAGATATGGTCATTATTGCTGCAGGATCTGCGTTAAATAGTGAATTGTTGTCTGGTACTAACATTGATCTGCATCAAGGATCGATCGTAGTGTCTGAGCATTTACAAACGAATATCCCCAATGTGCTGGCAGCTGGTGATATTTGTGCCGTATCAGATTTTATTACCAAAAAATTGGTGCGTAGTACGACATGGTCTGATGCAATGCTGCAGGGGCTGTGTGCTGCAACAACGCTGACACAAACGCCACGCGCGTATCAGGGAGCAATTGGGCTTCGTGATTCTTATTTTTTTGGTAAAGAATTTTATGCTTGTGGTCAAACCGTTGGTAATAATTATCAAAAGGAAATACGGATACTAAGTAATGATCAGGTTGATGTTTTGTATCTTCAAGATGGTCGACTTATGGGATTTGTTTTGATTGGTGATGTGTCGATGGTTCCTGAGTTGAAAAAAAAATATGTGACCCAAGAAAAAATGTAAAAATATAAATTTTTTTCTTGAAAAAGAGCAACAAGATGAAGGGAGTTTGATTGTTTCAAATTCTCTTCTTCTTTTTAAATGACGCAAATGATTAGTGACTATTTTCTTCAGTTATTTTTGCGCAAGTTATTTCGTACATTCTGCGAGAAATTTTTGATATTGCTATGCCAGTACCAAAACATATAATTTTTGAACTATCAGAGAGGAAAGCTGTATATGTTTCTTGATCATCATTTAGGTAGTGTGGGTCGAGCAGAGGAACTATTATCATGCCTATGCCCGTTAATGCTGCGAGTGAGATCAGGGGTACATTTGCTAAAGGATCACGATTGCTTACAAAATTATCAAATCTTTGTAGAAATGTCTGGCGTGTTGACTGATTGGTTTCGGGTGCGCGTACACGTGGAGGAATATTTGGAATATGAGCAGGAATAATTATCTGTGGTCTCTCATCAGCAACTCTATGTGCTGACATTATTTGCTTGGAATTAGGGAAGGCAGTTATTGTATATAATGAAAATGTTAATAAAAGTATCTTTTTTTGCATATAAATATTGAGTTAATAGCGTTATAAACTGTAAGTAGAATACCATGTTTTTGGGTCTCCAGCAATGCTACTGAGTGTTTTTATGGGGTTTATGGTCACGTAACATGGTGCAGATTTGTGAACTGGAGCTTGTTTTATGAGTGGGTATGATTGGTTTAATTTTGATTTGCGAAGTAGCAAATAAAATTCATGAAAAATCCTTTGATTTTTCTTAAGAACTTAGTACCTTGTGTAAAGGTATTTTCACTTAAAATAAATCTTTTTTTAGGGGCCCTTTATGTTATTAAATTTTATAGCATATTCTCTACTGTTTATGAGTTCTTTATCTTTTTGCTCTGAAGGACCAAAATCGGTTCCTGATAGAAATGATTGCACAACTCCTCCTGCGCAGACAATGAAACCGAAATTAAGTACGCGTGAAATGGAGTTACTTTATTCACCAAATACTCCATCTGCTGTTTGCAAAAAAATTGTGAACAAAAACAGAAGACAACAAGCTTCTCCTTCTACCAATAACAATCATTAAGGTTTTCAAATATGAAAAATAATCTAGCAATATGTTTCGTTCTGTTGCAGAGCTTTGCGGTATATGCACCATATGATGGGTTTAAGGGTGTGGATTCTAACTTACAACAAAAGCCTATTGCAGAAATGACTGACGGCGAGATCGCATTACTCGCTCAGCGTTATCAAGCGCAAAAAGCTGTTACAGAGGCGATGACTCCTGAGCAAAGGCGGTATGAGGATGCTATCATTGAGGGAAAAAATGCTGCTCGATTAGCTGAGCAACGTAGAAAAGCAGGGCATTAATAGTTTCTTTTTTTACAAGGTTTAAATATAAATGAAAAATAACATATTGTTTTTTATGTTGATCTGTTCTGTTTTTATGATGCACGCTGCAGATAGACATGTCAGTGTTGCAAAAAAAAGAGATATAGCGGAGCGTGATGCTCGAGTAGCACAGCATGTAGCATCACTTAAGGCTACTACGACTATGTCATCATCTTCTACGTTTACTCGATATGATCGTCAATGTTTACTGGTTGATTTTGTAAATGAAGGCAATGCTTTTGATGCTTTAGATCTTGATAAGCAAAGAGCAATTTTAAATGAGCGATATAAAAGAATTAATGTAAATCTAAGAGAGAAAAAAAATCGACCAGTTCGCACCGAGCCAATTGAAGTATCACCATTTCCGCTGCTATTTGATGATAACGACTCAACACCTAATCGTGACCTTGAAAAACAAATTCAAAGGCCGATGGTACCAAGAGTTACGACCTTACATGAAATAAGAGTTGCTATCGCCAAAGAGGTACGAAAAATGTTGGCGCAAAGAGCCAAGGAACAAGCGAAGAAACCGTTCTGGAAACATTATTAGTAGCTTTGACAATAAATAAGTCTCAAAAAACCCGCATGAAGTGCGGGTTTTTTCATGGCCTTGCATCGGCAATTTGAACGAATAGGTGGCTGTGTCAATTAAAAACTTTATAAACCACTTGAGATTTGGCATCGTTTTTCTTTATAGTAGAGCTATGGAGAGTTTGATACTATTTGTATTCCCTGTTTAAAGCTGGGAATGCTAGGGGGGTATATGAATAAAAGTTTAGTTTTAGTCTTATTGTGCACTATATGGTCATTTGATGGGTATGCTCAGGGTACAATTCCGCCGTATCGCAATGTGGTGACTGGCATTCAAGAAATACATGGGCATTCAACCTATAGTTTGGTCCTAACAACTCAGATTGCAGATCCAATTATAAATTATGCACCGTCGTCATATCAAGAGAGTGCGTCAGATGCAGTATACAGAGCGTTTATGCCAAATACTGTAGTTGCAGATGGGATAACCAATGCTTCTGGGGTATGGAAAGCAACAGATCATGGTGTTGAAATCATATTGCTGGGAAAATTAAAAGTTAAAATGATAACGGATAATGTGGTATTGCTCACAATTACTATTCCAGAAGAAAATAAATAGCGTAGCTTTCGCTGAATATTCATCTTATCAGCGTTGGTGGCTTTTGTTATCAAATAAAATTCGTTATCGCACAAGGTCTTTTATAAAAATAAATATAAAAACATTGGTTTTGTGCTAAACTGTCAATCACGTTTACATACGTAAAATATCGTAGTATACATATCGGTACTTATCGTACCAATAATCGAGTTTATATATTGTTATGAATGTGATAATAGATCAAGTTTGGCAAGATTTTTTAAAAATTATTCGTGATGAAGTAGGTACACGCATTATCGAAACCTGGATAAAAGCGGTAACTCTTTCCTATTACGATAGTTTCAAGAAGGAGGTGTATATTACAGCTCCGAATCTTTTTGTCAAAAATTGGGTTGAAGCACATTACAAAGAACTTTTTTCAAAACATTTGATGAGATTGTTGGGTGTTGATACCTTAACAATTCATTTCACATTACAAAATATTGAACCGATACTTACCTCACCAGAATCTGCAAAAATAGTACCAGCTGTACAAATTCCCGTTAAAAAGAAAAAAACAGAGATCGTTAAGCGACAAAATCCGATTTATGATGGATGCATGAAACTTAATCCTGCATATCAGTTTGATACGTTTGTCATTGGTGATAATAATCAATTTGCATATGCATCAGCGCGTGCTGTTGTCGATAAACTTGGTTCATTGTATAATCCCCTTTTGTTGTATGGTGGTTCTGGGCTCGGTAAAACTCATTTGCTCCATGCCATTGGTAATCAGATTCATGAGCAATATCCAAATGTAGTTGTGATGTATCAAACAACCGATCGTTTTATTACCGAGTTTATTAATGCGATTCGTTTTGATGGAGTTGCAAAGTTTCAATCGAAATATAAACAAGTTGATGTCCTGCTTGTCGACGATATTCAGTTCATGGTGAACAAAGAGCAAACTCAAGAAATTTTCTTTCAAGTATTTAATAATTTATATGAAACGAATAAACAGATTGTATTGTCATGTGATACGTTGCCTCGGTACTTAGGTGGTTTAGTTGATCGCTTAAAGTCGCGCCTTGAATGGGGACTTGTTGCAGATGTACAAGTGCCTATGCTTGAAACAAAGATGGCAATTTTAAAACGCAAAGCACAAATGCAGCGTGAAATTTTACCTGATGATGTTGCATACGTGATAGCCCAACAAGAGATCGCAAGCGTGCGAGAACTTGAAGGGTCTTTGATTCGTGTGCTGGCATATGCCTCCTTGACTCACCAGGCTTTGTCTGTTGAGTTAGTTCGCAAGGTCCTAGGCATTGGACAGGAATCAAAAACAGTTGTAGCTCAAGTCGATTTTAAGGTGATTATGCAGATGGTCAAAAAGCATTTCATTTTTGATTTGGACGAATTGCGATCGAAAGATCGTAGCAAGGGTGTAAGTTTGGCGCGTCATGTGGCCATGTATTTGATGAAACGATATACGAATGCATCACTGCGTGAAATTGGAGAATATCTACAACGTCATGATCATACGACCATTACGCATGCGGTACAGCGTATTACAGCGCTTCGCATTCACGATGAACAGTTAGCGGGAATATTAAAAAATATAGAAGATGAATTTCGAGTATAAACAGATCTCGTACTTAGATGCGAGTTGCTTGCTCGATACGCTCTTTTTTGGTTCGCAGATACAAAGAACCTAAAGCATTGTTAACTAGTTCAATATACCAACCAACATACTTTGTAGCATTCATGTTTGCATTCAGTCCTGTCATCAGGCGGAAATCTTCCGTATCAAGCAGAACATATTTGCGAGTGCCTTTTTCTATTAAAATATTACCTTCATGCGGATCAATAAGAAATCCTACATCGCGAGTAACTTTCATAGAAAGTTTGTTGAGTTCATTTTGTGGTTGTTGTTCTTCAGTGTATATGAAATCAGAAACCGTTGCATAAATACTTGGCAGGAAAATAGTTTCAGTATTACCGTTCCAAACCCAGTCAATTTTCAAGTTATAACTTTCTTTTGGTTTCCAATACCATTTACGAGGAAAATCGATGAACTGTAGGTAGAACGGATTATAACTGAGCATCTGTTTGATGCGTTGTAGGTTGGTAATTCGGGTAAAGTTACTCAAGTGACGTAAATTACCACCAACCACAAATATACCGGTCGCTTGAATGCTTTTAGAAAATGGTTCAACGATGGTATGTGGATGTTCGATCGAAACTTTGATGACGAATGGATACTCTTTATATTTTAAAACGATAAGGCCCGACAGGGTGTCGTAATTAAAATCTTTGTCTTTAAGTATGGTGAAATGGGTAAAATGTCGTTGGCCTACTTTAATTTCTTCGACTAGCTCTGAGGCATAATTTGAGAGTATTTCTGAAGATACAATGCCTGATTTATCGCGGAAGGTGATCATACCCTGAGGGAGGTAGTTTTTATCAAAAAATTCTTGATCAAACCCATGTTTGATCGGCTTTAATCTCAGGAAGTTATTGCGAAGTGAGTAACAGGATTTGGTTGATAAATAGCTGCTTTTGCGAGATGCCCAGGTTTTTTCCAGAAAAGGATCTGTTGATGAAACAATAATAAGTGGACTTGTTTTATCAATAGCTCTTCGTGGATTACGAGCTTCGACTAAAAAGGGCATAAAAACTGTGTAAAATAAGGCTATAACAAAATAAATCATATGGTATTTCAGATTACTTTTGTCATCCGGATTCACGCTACCGCCCCGTGGAGTTAGAGGCTGATTGGTTCGATAGGCAGGGTGTTTCTGGATGTCGTTAAGATTATATCAAAAAGGGCATTTACACGTTGTTTTGATTATTTAAGCTCTTTATAATTATAGCTCATTTTGTTTGTTTTGACAAATTCCAGGGGGGTGCGTTGGTTTTTGTTGGTTTATAGGTTGATAAATCCTATTTTTGACAAGAACTCTTGGTTGTGGTTGTCTGGGTGTGATAATACTAAAACGAAAATTATGGTGTTCTACGTATAGCCTAAAACAAGGATAGAGCAATGGAACCAAGAGAACGTTCAAAAGAGAGCACTTTGTTGCATCGATTGGGTGGTTTTTCAAGTAATATGGTTGTAAATCATCACTTAGAGAACTTATCCGAGTTCGTATTACATGATTTATGTTCTGATGACTTGTTTAATATTCCTAAGGCAGCTTATTTAGTGAATAATCCTGATTTTGAGTGTATGAAGGGGGTTGTTGGATATACTCATGAGCAAGCGTTTCACAAGGGTAAAAATTGGGACTGTCAAAAAGATTTTACTTCGCACATGAAACAATCGGATTTCAATCAAAAAGTGCGTCTCGTTTCAGGAAAAGCTTTGGCTCGCGATGGAGCGGGGCTTGAATCGAAGCGTGTTCATCAATTAGCTGATCAGCTTGAAATAGAGGATCCATTATTCCATGTTTGGGCAATGAAGCATGATAATCAAGGTTTGTTGATTTACCAAAGGCCTGAGCATATGGATGTGCATCATGAACAGATGGTACATTTTGTGCCAATGTTGTCATTTTGCTCAGTATTTTAATCCAGGAAGCTTGCTTTTTGGACTATGCTTTTCATAGTATGACTATATAGGGATTTGTATAATTAAGGGGAGTCTGTTATGGGAAAAAAAGCATCAGCGCGTATAAAAAACAAAGTTAAAATGCTATTTGCGCGTTCAATCAGTCATTTAGAAAAAACGGTTGCAAAAGATCGTGCACCTTTCAATGATTCTCGTGCGAAAAAATCAAAATAAAAAACCCTAAGATTTTAAGAGTTACATCTCAGGGTTTTTTATTTTTAAATTCTACAGTTTAGGTTCAATCGGCATTGGCTCTTTTGGCTCAAAAGGCATCGGAGCTATTTTTGGTTCAAAAGGCATTGGTTCTTTTGGCTCAAAAGGCATTGGAGCTTCTGGGTGTATAGGCATCGGAGCTATTTTTGGCTCAAATGGCATTGGCTCTTTTGGTTCAAATGGCATTGGAGCCGGCATTGCTGGATGTATAGGCATCGGTGCTGGAGCTACAGGATGCACAGGCATTGGAGCAGGAGCTACAGGATGTGCAGCAGCAGGCAACATTTTTGGTTCTTCAGCCGGAGCAGCTGCTTCTTGTGATGTTTTTTGTTTTTTGACACATGTACACCAATCACATCCGCTCATGACAAACATGAGACAGATTGTTGCGGTATTGGTTAATTTACCAATAGATTTCATTACTTACCCTTTTTAATGTGTTTTTAACAGTTCTACCATTTTTATACGATCGATATTGCGTGTTGCATATAAGCTTGCTAGTAAACTTATGATAATCGTTATGACCAAAATAGCACAAAAAATTGGCAGTTCAAGCTGTATTGGTAAATACTGAGTATCATAAATATTATCAGGTAGCTTGATGCATGGAAAGTATTGTAACAGTGTTCCAATGATCCAAGCAAGAGTAAGACCAACGGTGGCAGCTGGAATAGCAATGAGCATACTGATATATAAAAATATTTGACGGATTTTTTTGCGCGTCATTCCCATGCACAGTAAAATAATAATATCTTTTTGTTTCTGGGTAACATACATGAAAATTAATGAAATAATATTCATGCTGGCAACGCATACAATTAAAATTAAAATTAAAAACATTGCCCATTTTTCAAGTTTGAGTGCAGATAGTAGTGTTGGATATAAATCTTTCCAAGAATATATTGTAGCATTGAGTTCTTGTTTGAAATGATTGCATACTGCAGATTCTTGATGCTTGTCGGTGAGTTTAATATGCACATGTGTAATGCCACTTTCAGGAAACAAGCGACTGCTTAAATCTTGATTGCAATACAGTAAACTAGCATCGAAATCTTCAATACCGGTGGTAAACAGGCCGCGAATGATGACGGGATACTGTTTGAATTTGATATGAAGTGATGATTGTTTGTTGGTTGTGTATAAAATGTATGCGGTGTCATCAATTTCTAAATTTAAATTTTCTGCTAATTTTGAACCAATGATAACACCATCTTGATCTAAGAGTTCTTCCAGTTTTGCTCCCGCAGGATTTATGATTTTTGCTTCGACATTGCTCACGCGTGATTCTTGAGCAGGATCGATGCCGCGCATGATGATCATGGTTGGGCTATCGGTATTGTCTTCATATGTTATGAGTGCTTGCGTAATGTTTTGAGTGGCATATGCAGCAATTCCGGGATGGTTCTCTTTAAAAAATGTTTCTAGAGACGGCTCATCAAATGATTGTCCATCGCTGTCAATAATTAGATCTGGGTAAATAGATTGCATTTTTTTGTACGTAGCTTGTTCAAATCCGGTCATGATGGATAGTACGAGTGCGAGTGCGCATGTAGCAATTAAAATACCTACCGAGCAAACATTAATCATCACCTGGATAGATTGATGTTGATGTTTGCTCCATAAATATCGTCGTGCGAGATAGAATACATTTTTTGATATCATCATGGTTCTTGTCGCTTTCAAAATAAACACTTGTCAAGTATGTCGCTTTGAGATACGTTATGCATGATATTTTATCATAATATTTGGAAAGTACAGTGGAGTTTAGAATGAAGCGCTTACTCTGTAAAATTAAACGACAGTTATTGTTAGTTCCGCTCGGCTTTTTATGCTTGAGTGGATTCTCAAAAATTACAGATTGGGGTAAGGAAAATTTTAAACAAACAGCCCAATATGCCCAACCTTTTGTAACAGCTGCTCAGCAGTTTATTCGAACAGTTAAAATCCGAAACCAATTTTCAGTAGTTGCTACTTTTGATGTGATGTTGCTGACCGATCAAATGAGAATGCTGTATGTTGAGTATTACAAAAAAAGCCATGGTTTAACCAAAGCGCAAGAAGCATCTTTGCGGCAGCGTCAGTTAAATGAAAACAAATATTTTATATCGATGTATATTGTCGCAGATCAGGCGGATCATATTTATATCAATAATAAAGCATTGTTTACCGGTGAATATCAAAAATCACCAGCACTTCTTGGTAACAAAGATTCAATGTGGCATGTGCATATGATCATAGCGGGTAAAGAATATTGGCCTGAGTCGATACGCGTTGTCGATTTGCCAACAGAATATTCTCAATGTTTTGGTTTAGCGAGTAATCAATTTTCAACAGCATATTTAGTTCGATTCTCTGCGGTTGATGATCATAATAACTATATCGTATCACCAGATAGTAAATCGACCATTGTTCTGCAGTTTACATCATCGTTGTATCAAGCAGATATGGCATGGAAGCAGATGACCTATTACATGAAATAGTCGATAAAAATAAAAGGCTCGGTTTAACCCGAGCCTTTTTATCACAACAATGTTGATAATGTTAAGCTGTTAACTGTTTCCACTCGTAGCGATCAATAGTTGTTTGTTGTAAAAGCTTATCACTTACTTTGACAAGTAAGGCTTTGTTTTCACTGAGCAATTTGTAAATTTTCTTTTCGTATTCTTCTTTAATGCTGAGTGCTTGATATTTTGTTTTGTCATCTATTTTTTCACCTTGTGAGATGATGTTATAGATCATTTGCATTGCTTCAGCGCGATCATGTTTGTTACATTGTGTGTATGATTCACCCAGCATCAACTGTAGAGCTGCTGTTCCTGCAAGAAGCGCTAAGCATTCTTTTTCTTGCTCTTTATCACTCATAAGTTCATTGTGATTGTTTGAATTTTTTGTAAACACATCACCAAGTTTGATTTTTGAATCTTTCTTGCTTGCAATCAACTTATCATTTTCTGAACCTTTGGTGTCGCTGTTTTCGATCGTCATCATAGCGTCAACAGGTTTCACTTCTTTGTTGACCGTGTTGATAGTTACTTTGACCACTTGTTGCTGTGTTTGCATAATGTGTCGAGCAACAGCTTTTCCTGCTTGATAGATTGCAATAACTTTACGTTCAACTTCAGACATATTTTTTGCAGCAGGTTGTATTTTTCTGATTTCAGTATCGAGTGTTTGTTCGAAATCTTTTTGTTGAACAGGTCGCGTTTCTATTGAAGACAGAATGATTGCTTCAGTGATAATTCGTTTTAGGTTGTTGTACGTACAGCCTTCAGTTTCCTGTGCAATACAATCAATATATTCTGGCGTTAGATGAATACAGCGTTTTGCAAGTTGCGTTTCGAGATATTTTCTGCGATGTTCATATTTTGGATAATCAACCAATATTTTTTTACCAAATCGTCCATCCACAAGTAGTGCTTTATCGAGTTGCTCAAGTCTGTTGGTAGCACCGATGACAATCATAGGCTTGGTTGACATATCAAGCCCTTGCATACAGGTAAGAAGCTGTGATGTTGTCTGTGGGCTCTTGTCGCGATGCGTTCCGATAAGGTCGATTTCATCGAAGAATAGTATGCATGGTGCATAGTATGAAGCGTGCCAGAAGATATATTCAACTGAGTACCCAAGGTCGAACATGTTTTTAGCATTGATAAATGGTAGTTTTTTGTCAGTTCCCATTTCATCTTCGATGAGTGTTCGTAGAGCTTTAGCGAATTGAGATTTACCAGTTTGTGACGGTCCGTACAGAAGGATTCCACGATGCTCTTCAATTTGTGCTCGTTCATAACGCTCAGGGTGTTTCATGAAGTTTGCGATTTTTTGTGCAAGAGCTTCAAGTTCTTCACAGCCAACCATATCTTTGAAGTATACTTTTTCGTATCCAGCTTCGGTATAGTTCGCTTTTGATGTTCCTGCAAAGCGTTGATCATATTCATTCAGTTTTTTAGCACCAGACTCTTTTGCCCAGTCAAAACCTTCACGGTACATGCCAGCGATAACGTCTTTGTAGCTAAACGATACGAGTGCGCCAACCTGGAGGAGTCCAACAGCTGTTAATTTTTGAGCAGCCATTGAGAGACCTTGAAAGAGCGTACAGTTTGAATAGTTCATGACGTCGCCTTGGACGGGTTTTCCATCAACGATTGTATCAGGGTGGCGATATTCAGCTTCGTATTGATGAAAGCGAGGACGGCCGCCAATATGTTTGTCGATGCATTCAAATCCTGTGCCTGCATCCATGGTACAAAGTATCATTCCTGCCAGAACTGCGGTAGCTGCACCAATAGCACAACATTTCGCAACTGAGTAGGCATTGTTTTGCTTGAGCGCGCGGTAGATGTAATTGTACCACGTGAGTCCAACGTGATCAGTTGCGTAGATCAAACGGTCGATATTTGTTTTGTTTTTTTTCATCATGTTCAGGATCAGTTCATCAGGCATATTTTTTTGTGATTTTTTCTGAAGTTGCATCATCAGCTGAGAGGTCTGAATCGAAGGAAGTCCCTTTTGCAAGGTTACGATTATGAAGTTCATGATGGTATTGTTGAGCAAGATTCCCTCAAGAAGTGCGCCTTTGGTGTTTTGAACATACAGCTCTTCGAGCATGATTCTGGTAAGCTCTTGAAGCTGTAACAGTTCATTAAAAACGTGTTGTTTTTGTTTTTTGTTGAGTTTTATCTTGCCTGCGTCTAAAGTTTGTAAGAGCTGTTGAATACAGAAGCCGATTGTTTGAGTATGCTCACGGGAGCTGCTCATGATGTTTTCGAAGGTGTCACGGTCCTGTAGAGCGTTTGATTGCATGTGCAAAGGTGTATGTTTTTCAGAGTTTGAAAAAATAGGTAGACAGGTATGTATAAAAAGTGTTATACAAACAAATCGTCGTAAGATTTGAATAGTCATAGGATTTAGGCCCTTATAGGTTTGGACGGTGTGTACGCTTAAGAGAAATATTTATCTTGCGAGCTAGAACAAAAGAGGCGACTTTGATTGATTAAATACGTATTTAAATTTTAAACTATGCTTGCATAGTTGTCAAATTTAGGTTATCTCTTACATGGTAATTATTGTGTTGAAAAGCGAGATTATACAGTTTGTGCATAAAACATAGATATCTAACAAGGAGTTAAAAATGCGTCATTTTGTGAAAATCGCAGTCTGTCTGCTACCGTTAATTGTACTGGCAGCTTGTTTTAAAAAATCTTCAGATGACTTAAAACAGGAGCATAAAATTACAGCTCTTTCGTATGACATAGAGCGTGCAGTTAAGGAAGAAAACGTCGCACCTGTCGTTATTGTTGGATCTGGTCCTGCGGGACTTAGTGCATCTTTGTATGTTGCGCGTGCAGGTATGAAATCATTTGTTTTTGCGGGTCCAATGCCTTGTGGGCAGTTAACCCAAACTACTTTTATTGAAAATTGGCCAGGTCGAGAGCGCGTTCTGGGTCTCGAGTTGATGAATGATATCAAAGTTCAAGCTCAATCATTTGGGGCAACTATTATTCATGATATCGTCACGGACATTGATTTTAAAACATGGCCTTTTACGCTCAGGACTGAAGAAGGGCGCAGCTTTAAAGCGATGTCTGTTATTTTAGCTACTGGTGCTACTCCTCGAGGCCTCGGGGTTCCTGGTGAATCTGAGTATTGGGGTAAAGGTGTTACAACATGTGCTGTGTGTGATGCTCGATTCTTTAAAGATAAAGAAGTGGTAATTGCGGGTGGTGGTGATAGTGCAGCTGAGATGGTTTTTGAATTAGCTCCGTATGTGAAAAAAGTAACGATGCTTGTGCGTAAAGGTGCGATGCGTGCGGCATTAGCTATGCAAACAAAGGTGCATGCATTCTCGAATGCGGCGATTGAATACCATAAAGAAATTACTCATATTTATGGCAACGGAGAATCTGTCGTAGCCATTGATGTGTATGACAATGAAACCAAAACGACTGAAAAGCGACCTATGGATGGAGTGTTTTTAGCGATTGGTCATGATCCGAACAACAAAATGTTACATGGTAGCTTGGAACTTGATGAGCATGGTTATGTGGTCATGAACGGAAGAACACAAGAGACTTCAATTAAAGGGGTATTTGCAGCAGGAGAACTTCAAGATCCTTCATACCGTCAAGCGATCGTTGCTGCAGGAGAAGGCGTTAAAGCAGCTCTTGATGCTGCGTCATTCTTGTACGAAATCGGTTTTAATGTCGACGTTGGTATGAAATTAGAGCAAAATTTCTTTGAACATTTTTCAGATGTTAAATTAGAGCTTAAAGAGATTTTTGAAGTTGATGAGCTGTATAAACATGTGCTCAACGCTAAGGGCGTTGTTGTACTTGATTTTTATGCTCCAACCTGCCCATGTTGTATTCGAATGTTGCCTTATCTTGAGGCGGTTGCTCATAAACTCGCGGGTCAAGTCACGATTGTTAAAACAAACTATGCAGTTGTGAAGAAAACGATCTATCGAGAGCTTGGTAGCAACCATGATATTTTTGTGAAAAAACTGCCAAGTTTATTGGTTTTTCGCGATGGGAAGCTGCTTGACATTAATACTGAAGTGATGAATAAGGCTGAGATCTATAATTACTTACAGCAATTTCTGAAATAATTTTTAATAAAAGATTGCAACGGTGCGAAAACCTCTGATACACTAAAAGTGTTATATAAAACAGTTTTTGGGGTGTTTAGAGGAGGTTGCGACATGCGTATGTTCTTTTATGCATGTATGGTGTTTGTATTTTTTGGAGTCTTTCAACATAGTCTGGTGATGGCGTCTGGTTATCCTTTTCGGTCTGATGATGGCCAGAGTGATCCATTTGAAGCCTATAAGCTGCATGTTGATGGTATCAGAAATTATATGAGCACATTTCAAATAGAGCCGGTATCATTCTCGGTTGCTCAAGACGCAAATTCGGGTACTACGTTTATTAGAAAAGGCTTACTGACTTTACGTCCTAATGCTCTTGGCACGGTCATTATTTGTCATGGGTATACCCACTCAAAACATGAAGCAGCGTTTTTTAGAACGTTGTTTCCGTATTTTCATGTGTTAGCGTTCGATTTTCGCGCACACGGTGAATTAACTGCTGGGCAATATTCCACCATTGGTCGCGATGAAATGTTTGATGTGAAGGGCGCTGTGGACTTTGTAAAGGCGCATCCTGAGTTGTCAGGTAAGCCAATTGTTGGATTTGGTTTTTCTATGGGTGCTGTCTCGCTTTTACAAGCACAGAGTAACTTTAAAGATTTATTTGACGTTTTGATTTTAGATAGTCCTTTTGATTCGAGCAATGACTGTATGGTTCGTCGTATTCATGAAATGTTAACCTATAAAGTATTTGGTAAAACATATACTTTGCCTGGTGAGAATTTTATTTTAAATTCGCTGTACAGAGAACGACTTCGTCCTATTACCAAGGTGTTTTTCCGTTGTGCAACGGGTATGAATACCAATGTTGCGCAAACAAAATTTGTTCCGGTCATTCCGCTCGATAAAGCTCCTGAAATTACGGTCCCTTGTTTTTTTGTATCTTGTGAAAATGATACGAAAGTAACGGCCGATTGTGTTCGTCGTCTGTATGATGCCGTGCATGCTCCGTACAAACGTCAGTGGATTACGCCAGGGCCAGGGCATTGCAAATCTTGTTTGTCACAACCAGAGCTTTATTCATATCGTATTAACAAATTTATCGTTACTGCTTTGGATGGATCTTGGACAGAGTCTTCAAAAATTCATGATGATCGGATTGTGCTTAAAGCTGTATAAAATTTTGTATACCATGGGTGGGGGTTTATGAAGCGAATTATGTTCTGTCTAGCGTTAGTGGTGATGAGTAGCTCCGTAGTTGCGCGTTATCACATTGTCAAAAGTAGCGCAGCCTTAGAAGATTTGGTTGAAAAATATGCCTACAGTGTTGTCTGTTTTGCTCCGTCAGGTCAGCTGCAGGGTGAAGATTTAGACACGGACGAGAAAAAAGAGCGTAAGCGCATATTCAAATCACTACAAAACGTAGTCAAAGCAGCCTCAAATCAGGGCGTTTATAAAACATATGTTTCTCAAGATATCGGATTTTTAGTGGTGGATGTCGCTGCAAAGCGGGCCTCGCTAGTGGCCGATGAGTATCATGTTAAAGATGATCCACTTTGTGTTGTGTTCGAGCAGGGTGCTCCAGACACGAAAACAAAAGTGATGCGTCCTGCGGCGCCGCGAGATCTGATTAGACTGCTTGAAGCTGAAGGTGGTGATGACCTTAAAGATTTAATTGATGACCGTAAGCAAGATGCACAAATGGCGCGTCAAGAGCGTATAGCATCATACTATGCTTACGGAGCTGCGTATCCGTATGGGTATGGACCATATGGTTATGGTGGTCCTTACGCCTGGTCGCCCTATTGGCGATCACCCTATGTTGGGTGGGGATTTTATGCCGGCGGATGGTAAGATATAAGAGATCGAAAATAATCGTTCTCTTTTTTTGTTCTTGATAATTGCTTTTTATGAGTTCTTAACCGTGAGCTTGCAACTCGCTGATTTTTTGTTGTAAGTTGTTTCAAGCGTGAAATGACTTTTAAGAATTAAAAAAGGAATCGTATGAAGCACAATCGATTATTGTATGCATTTTGTGCATTATTTTTCTTTACCATGACTCCTCAGATAATTATGGCTGGTGCTGAGGTTGCAGAGCTTGGAGAAGATGCAGCGATGCTCGGGAAAGACGTTAATGGAATTACTGTAAAATCTGAAGAAGCTGCTGCTGATCTAGAGAAGCTGCAACAAGATCTTCGTGAAGCTGTCGGTAAAAATGATTTCAAAGAAGTAGACAGGTTGATGAAAGAGAATGCTGGGAAGTTTAAATTTCCAGAAGGCATGGAAAATCGTGTCGCGAGTGCGCAGGCTGTGGCAGAAAAAGTAGTTGAGCAGGCAGGCGCAACTGCTGATAAGGCATTGATTGATGCAGGCAAAGATGCTGCAAAAGGTGCTAGTGGTGCTGCAGAGACAAATCCTTTACTTAAAGATATAAAAACAGATGATCCCGTTGCTGCTCGCGATCAGTATAGTAAAGTTGCGCAAACTAAAAACTTAGTTGAGAAAGTAGAAGGTAAGCTTGGTGATGTTGCTGCGAAGACGAATGATGCTTTAGAAGAATATGCGACTCGATTTAAATCTGCAGATCGTGATATTGGTGGTTTTGCTAAAAAATACCAAGTTGATTTATCCAATATTCCGGAGAATGCAATTGATACCTTAGGATTATTGAGTGGCAAAACTAATGAGGAAATGGCCACTGAAATTAAAAATATTAAAGAGGATTTAGCAAGCGGTGATCCCGCAAAGGTAAAAGCAGCAGGGTTGAAAGTTGCAAGACTCAAGGCACTTTCAGGCGTTGGAGACCTTGAAGGGGTTATGAGTGATTTCGCAGCAAAAGGCGCTATTCCTGATATGGCGACCGATATGCTTACTAAAACTATTGATCGTGTTAGTGCATCTTTTACTGATTTAGAGAAAGCTCTTAAAGATTCTGATTTTTTTGAAGAGACCGTATCAAAAGATGCTGAAGGTGTAGAAACGAAAAGTAGTAAGTTTGATAAATTTTTAAAAAATTCAGAATCTAGTTTGACTGGCGCAATAAAAAATGATGCAACTAAATATATCACAGAATGTGATTCTGCTTCTATCAAGCTTGCAAAAGATGGCAACATTAGCACCTTTGAGGGTATGAGACTGCGTGCAAGAGCATTTTTAAGAAATCCTCTTGATGTGATGGGTGAGAGTTTTGATTCATTTGCAACTGATTTAAAAACAACATCGCGTTATGATGTAGCTGATAGTTTTGTAGATGCTGGTAAGGGTATCAAAGACGGTGTAAAATCAATTGGTGCAAAATTAGCAGGAGCGGCAGAGATGCTTGTTTCTGCGGTGGTTTTCATGGTACCTAATATTTTCCAGTCCGCTTTCCTTGCGCAAAAGCAAAAAGCTGCGGCGATGGCATCGTGGGCAAATCCGATAAAATATGGTGGTAAGGTTTACCAGATTCCAGATTCTTGTATCAACATTGGCAGTCCTGCAAGTTCATGGCCGGTATATGTTCAAATTCCGGTCAATAACGTTGGTGAAACAATTGGTTCTGCACTATCAACATTGTACAACGGTGCGATCTCTGGTCCAACAACGAATAACGCAATGGCGGCAGCAATTCATAGTGCAAGTGCGCAAATATTCTCGTTTGGTACCAACGCTGATACAACGATCAATCGTTATAAAATAACTGAATCTGATTATTTCCCACTCACCGATATTTCGGTGGTGTATGGTGGTCCTGGTGCCTATGTGACCACAGGTAGCATTGCGATGAACAGTAGTCAGTTTACCGGACAAGTAATTTCACTTCGTACCGGTGATGTGACTGATGCAACGGGTGATGTGGTTAACGCAACAGGCTTGGATTCAGTGCGCGGTGTACCGCTGATACCGGTAACGGCGTGGGGTAGTTTAGCTGTTCCACAAACATCACCGATTTCACAGGGGCTTCAAGCTGTAAATCAAGTATTACCAGCCATTCTTGCAAAAGAAGAGGTTGCTGGTTCTAAGCAAACTTATACGCAGTATTCAGACGTTGGTTCTGGTAGTTCTGGTACGCAAATCACTGCAAACATTCAAGATTTATTCGACACTGATTGTGTAAGTTCCAATGGTTCTTTAAAAAATGCAGATTGCGGTGCTGTCATTGTTGATGGGCTTGAAGCATTAAGTGCTGGTCTTACCATTGATGCGTCAGGTGATGTTGGTACTGTGTTTCATATGAGCACTGCAAAATCACAGCAGTTTTTAAATATCTCTGTAACTCATACTCCTATTGTGCATGAGGCAGCTGCGAAAATTGGAGGAGCAATACCGACAGCGATTCCGGTAGCAGGAAACAAATCAAAACAACTTGGTCGTTTAGCGGCACCAGGCACAACGCAAGATGCGGCAGCACCTGCGGCTTCTTCTGCTTGGACAGGGCTTGGTTCTGTTATTCCTGTATTTGGTTGGGGTGGTCCAAATGATTCAACTCCGCTCTATTCAACGATTATTAATTCGTCAAATTTCCCTGATTTTGATCCAACAAAAGTACAAGGTATCACTGCTATTAGTGAAACTGGAAAAATTGGAAAAGATAATTTAGTTCAACATGCTGCAAAGCCTGTGGTAGGTGATGAGAATATGCAATTTGCATCACAAGATACTTTGTGGGTTGCGCAAGGATGTTGGATGTATCTTTCAACTAATACTCCATTTACGCAGTATATTACGCAAGGCATTTCAACTCCGCAGTCACTGCATGGTCCGTATGTTGATTACATAGTGTTTCTGGATGATACGGTTAACATTGTTCCAATGATGGTTCCGGTAACCGTTGAAATTGATTATGCCGGTGATGCTGGTACTGATGAAACGTATAAAAAAGTACAGATGTATTTAAATCCTGCAATTAAATATTGGGCGAGTTTAATCGCATATAACTTAGATCAGTTTATGGAACCAGATTCAACAGGAACGGCGCAACCAATCATGTATGATTTAGCTGGTAACGTATATCCATATCCAGGACTGAGTTCTGCGATTTATGTTGCTCCGAGTTCAAGTAGTGGTGCAGGAGGATTTTTAGGTGCAGTTGCTAATTCATTCCCTGATTTTCATAATCAATTTCATCTTCACCGTGCAGCATTGCTCGCTCGTGTTGATACGATGCCAATTCCGTATGCAAACTGTTCACTTAGTCCTAGTGCTACTTATACGGTTAATGGTGCAACGGCGTATACAGGAATGAACTGTTTTGAGTCTTCAGAAGATGACTTACTCTTGCCATTTAACTTGTATCCATTAACAACCAAGGGAGTGCAGCCAGAAACATTACCAAATTCTGAAGCACAATATTTGATCAGTTTAGTAACTGATATTGCCTATCAAATACAGCCGGACAATTCATGGACGCCAATTGATTTCACCAACAGTATTTTACAACTCGATGCAAACAATCAACCACTCAAAGCAGCTGACGGTACGTATGAAGTAGATGTAGCCAATGAAAGTCAGTTCTATACGCTTAGTGGTCTTTATGGATCTACGGCTATACCTAGTGATTTACAAGATTATGTGACGGCGCAACGAGCTGCGTGGATTGCAAATATGGGTGCGACGTTAGAGATCGGCACTGGTTCAAATGCGATCACTTGCAGTCTAGCATCGGGCCTGAGTCAGAAATACGTTCAAGGGTCGAAAGCATTTATTTATGAATTGACTCCGTCGCCTTCTGCGGCATTTATGACACAACAAGATTTCTTTGTTGTCGTAAATAGCAAAACACCAACTCTTTCAACGCTCAAGCCAGTAACTCTTGCACAAGCAAATAGCTCTGCAACGTTGGTGAGTTTAGTGACGGGTACTTTATACGACATGAATGGTAACCCATTAACTCATAAAAATGGACTATCTCAAAGGGTTAAAGTTGGATCGCTTGCGAAAGGGACAACGTCGACACAGGCGATTTACAATCATATCACTGAAACATTGTTCACCAGTTTACCAGAGGCATTTGCAACTCAGTACGAAGCATCAGTAAAACAGTATATTGCAGCACAAGTATTGCCGATGGGTCCATATTCATTTGGATCAGTATCTGTTGCAATACGTAGTGGCGATGTCGCAAATGGTACTTATGTGTACTATAGCGCAGCTGGAATGCATAAATCTGACTTTATGCCGCGTGATCTGTATGTGATCTTGACTCCAAATGCAGCAACCAATGGTTACGACGTGAGTCAGTATGATGCAACTCAAACGCAATATTTACTCAGCCTTCTGACTGGTGTTGCGTATGATCAAAATGGTCAAATAGCCATGACACTTCCTCCTGCAAATTTAGCAACAATGATTTCAGGTTGGAGTGTTGGTTGGAGTCCGTGGGTTTTAAGTACCCTCAAGTCACTTCAGGCATTATACAAAGAACGTCAAGCTCGTTACGCTGCAGATGAACAAACTGTCGAAGATAATTTAAATAAATTCATCAGTGAGCATGATGCAGCTTTAAATAAAGATAAAGCAGCGATCGCAGCAATTATTAAGAATCTAAAACCTGCTGGAGCAGGTCTTCCAATTCCATTCTCATCACTACAGTATGACAGCAAAACTGGCAACTATGTACATCCATCACCAGCAAGTGCAACTGATGATAAAGCATTAATCTATCTATTCTTGGGTACTGGTAAAGTATATCACTCAGATGGTACGTACGTGACACAATACCAGCCAGCGCACTTAAAAGCTGTGTGTGATCAATATGGTTTTGTGGTAGATGCAAAAACAGGAAAACAAAAACTTGGTATTCCGATGATGCAACCATCACTTCTGATGGATCCTAAAGATGAAGCATTAACGGTGACTACAACCGGCGACTCGCTGATTAATGCGAACTCTACTGATTTCCCTGGTGAAACAGTGAAAATGGCAACAGGTTATGGCTTGTTCTTTAGTAAAATAATGGACACGTACTATGTGCTCAATAGTGAAACCGATCAGTGGATGTCTGTTGATGGTGGACATATTTATGAAAAAAATGGTGCTCCGGTGGTACTTGGTAACTCTGTTGCCGTTGCAACGAAGAAAACTGGTGCGCTTGCAGCAGCAGATGATTTAATTTTACTGTATGCAAACGATGAAGGATTCATGCAAGGGTTTATGAGTGATGGTTCTGAATATTCAAATACAACTCAGTCTAATAGTCCTGCAACATGGATGGGCCTTGCGGCTCCGTACAATGAATTGTCAGTCACTGCAAATACCAAGTTGACTCAATATGTGATTGGTAAAACAACCTATAAAGTTGATACCAGTGCAGCGTGGCATTCATTGGTTCTTGTGCCAATTACATCCCAGGGAACACTGCTGAAAGATATACCAGATTCTTCATATCGATTTGTTCAAATGGTAACAGATGGTAATCAGTTATCGCACCTATTGTTTAATGGTGTGATGTACAAGGTTGCATCATCGAAGGGTGCTGACTATACGATGGTTTCTGTCAATGCTGCAGCAAAAGGTAAGGCTGCTTCTATCGAAGTGACAACCAACTTGTTTGATGAAGATACCCGTGCGCCATATATTACGATCGAAGATGATAAAGATATGTACTTCTACGCATATGAACCGCAATCATTTGACGCGGCAGAGCAAGAAGCAAATCGTGTTAATATTTTCGGTGGTGTAACAGCTGCGTCATCACTTCCGTTGCCAATTGGTCCAATGCACACCGCAACGAAAAAGGTTGGCGAGCAAACAATTACGGTTGAAGTTCCAGATTATACGTCATATGTTCTGTTTGCATCAGATTTACCAGCAACATCAGGAGCAGTCATTGCTCCTACTTCAGTTGTTATAAAATCCATAGTTGGTGCTCCGGTAGCAAAAACAGATCCAACAGAATATGCGTTGTTGGAAATGGGCATTCAAAATGTAAGTAAAACAAAAGATGGTCGCTATCTATGCGCTATTGGTGGATCGTCTGTGACCAATGCAGCTGGTACGATGAGCTTCTCGTACATTTCAAAACCTGCGTATGTTGATTTAGAAACAGCAGCTGTCTACGATCAAGTAACAGGGCTTGCGCTTGGTCAATGTTTGAACTTACATGATTACTTGTATGTGTTAGATCAGTGTCGAGTAATGGTTAGTAAGAACAAAGCTGGCAAAAATCAATTAACGTATCGTAGTGCTGCAAAAGCTGGGTCACAAGCACAGCAGATTCAGACAAATACAGCAACAGCATAGAAATATTTAGTACAGAATTTAATCTCAAAAAAGAACCTGCGAGTATAGCTGACTCGCAGGTTCTTTTTTGTTATGCTGATGAAGCTTACTTACATAAGTTTATATTGGTAAAGGATTGAAATGATATTAAAAACAACTTTGACTGCAAAATCGGTCTTTGATGTTGGAGCAAAAGGAATTATTCTTTTTGTGCCCGAGAAATTTACAGCAAAAGATTTGCCATCAGAATTAAAAAAAATTGATATTGATGTCATGGATTTTTTGAAAGAAAATAAATTTACAGGTGCTGCTGGTTCAACAGCAATGCTCACGATTCCTGGTCAAAAAAAATCGATACAGTATTTGTGTTTTGTTGGTATTGGTTCTAAAACGACTCACAAAAAATACAATGTAGAAACATTGCGTCGTGCAATTGGCTTAGCAATCAAATGGGCTCAAGCTAAAGGTTTTGAGACTGTTGCGGTACTTACTCCAGATGCATCAGAGTTTGGATGCAAGGTTGCATACTTCATGCAGCAAATAACGACGATGATTTATATTGCAAGTTATAAATTTGATAAATATATCACAACGATTGATAAAAAAGATCGTGAAAAAACAGTTGAATTTATGCTTGCTGTTTCGTCTGCAGATCAAAAAGAAGCAAAAGTTGGTCACGAACAGGGTGTGGTTATTGGTCAGGCAGTCAACAGAACTCGTGAGTGGGTTGATACACCAGCAGGAGATTTGACACCAACAGTGCTTGCAGATCATGCTACAAAATTAGCAAAAAAAGCGGGACTCAAATGTACTGTTTTTGCTGAAAAAGAGATCAGAAAAATGGGCATGAATGGTCTTGCGGGTGTTTCTGCTGGATCTGCTCAAGATGCACAGTTTGTGATTTTAGAATATAAAACTAAAAAACCAAAAGCACCAACGATTGCCTTTGTGGGTAAAGGTATCACTTTCGATTCTGGGGGACTGAGTATTAAACCAGCAAACTCCATGGAAGATATGAAAGAAGATATGGCTGGTGCAGCATCGGTGATTAACACTCTAGTTGCTTTAGCTGAGCTACAGCCTGATGTCAACGTTATCGGTTTAGCGCCAATTACGGAAAACATGACCGGTAGCAGCGCACAAAAACCTGGTGATATCGTAACGTTTTACAACGGCAAAACAGCTGAGATTCGCAACACTGATGCAGAAGGACGCTTAATTTTGGCGGATGCTTTGGCATATGCGGTTAAACATTACAAACCGGATGCAGTCATCGATGTAGCAACTCTAACGGGTGCTTGTATCTACGCAGTTGGTCCGTTTTTCTCAGCACTCCTGAGTGATAATGATGAATTAGCGCAAAAAGTACAAGAAGCTTCGCTGACCTCTGGTGATGCGGTATGGAGACTTCCGTTTACTCCTGATTTTAAAGAAGCGGTAAAATCTCCGATTGCAGATATTCAAAACGTAGGAAATCCTGCGATTGCTGCAGGAACTATTACGGCAGCATGGTTCCTTCGTCATTTCACTGATGATGTACCATGGGTGCATTTAGACATAGCGAGCACGGCATTTAATGTGCCTAACATTAGCTACTATGGTAAAGGTGCTACAGGATCTTCAGTTCGATTGTTGATCGACATTGCTCGACAATGGAAAAAATAGATTAATTTAGACTCATTTTAAACATCCCTTGATACATCTCCCAGCAACTTTGATCAAAGCTACTGGGAGACATATCGAGGGATAAAATATTTTTACGACGCAGATTGCAGTGCGGTAAATCCAGTATCAATTTGTTCTAAATAGTTCAGTTCTTGTTGTTCATCGTCGACACCAACAGGCACATGTTCTCCTCCTGCCATGCCATAACCTTCGTGGTATTCTGTTGGTGCATTGTTGATCGTGCTTTGTAGAGTGCTGATTTTACGCGCTAGAGCTTTGGATTGTGTTTCAAAGAACTCTTGTTGTTGATCTTCTGGTAATTTCATTTCATCAAAAATAGCCCGCAGTATTTCTGGTTCGAATGGTGTCTGTTTTGCGATTAAATTATTGCAAACATCTTGCGCGCTTTTTGTGTCAGTGATATTTAATTCTTTTTGGAAATGTTGTGCAATGGCGCGCTGTACTGCTTGTAAAGACTCTGGAGAAGCTTCTTGTTTCAAGGTTTTTAAAATATTGTCTGCTTGCTTGGTTGTTGAGTCTGTTAGTTTTAATGATTGTGTATCAAGTAGCACAGGCGCATCAGCTGTTTTAATCAGCATGATGTCAGGAGATAGTTTGCCTAGGATAGCTTCGGCTTTTGCAGATGATAACTTGTCGATGATGCGTGCTAGCTGCGCAGGATTTTTTCGGTATCTATCAGTTACAAAATTGGTAAGAGCTGTTTCTTCGTCTGCCGATAAATTTGTTTTGTTTGCGAGGGCTGTAATTACTGTGTCTGCTAAATCATCTGATGATTGCGTAGTAATTGATGCTGCAGGATCATCAATGTTGATCAGTTGTTGGTTGATGATGATTTCATTTGGTTTTTTTATGGCTGTAAGTAGTGTGTCTAGCTGTTTATCTGAAAATTCTTTCATGAACTCTGCACGCGTCGCGGGAGACATTGATTTTTTCAGTATTGTTCTAATGGTATCAATATTGTCATTGATTTTTTTAGGATCACAGAGGAATCGAGCAACATTGATTGCTTGCTCAGGAGAACTAAAGATGGGTGTGTTTTTATTGAGGATCATTCTGGTGAGTCGACCGCCATTTGGATTTGTTAAATTGCATTCTACGATGACATTATCAGGACCAATGAGTGTTTGTATACGCTCTATTTGTGGTTCATTTGCGTACTGGAAATAATCAGTAAAAAACTCTGTGATATTTGTATCTTTATACATACTGAGTAGCTGCTGTGCTTGCTCTGGGGTAGCGTCAGAATTATCAACAAATTGTTCAACGGCTTTAGTTACAAGAGCTTTGACGTCTTTAGAATATTTGATTGGTTCTAAGAGTGTTTTTTGTAACGCCTGTGGATTTTCAGATAGTTTTGAAAGCTCAAAAAAATTTGGAGCGAGTGCTTCTTTTTCTTGAGTAGTTAATTTGCTGACGATCTCTGTTTGTTCAAAAATTTTCTTTGCACTTGACAGTAGTTGTGGATTAGTTGGGTCTTTGAGATATTGTTTGATAGTATCTACTGCAATTTGGCGTTGTGCAGGAGTCAGTGGTTTTTTAAATGTTGCAAGATCATGTACCACTATTGAGCCATCGCTATTTTTTATTAACAAATCTTTGTTGTTGAGTTGGTCAAAAATATCAGAGGAAATCTGATCGGTTGTTTCTGTAGGGCGATGCGTGCGAGCGTGTGCAATGGCTTCTGTTTTTTCATGGGCGTCTAATTTCATGAAACTAGCTGTGAGCTGTGCGGATTCTTCGGTAGTTCTTGCTGGTTTTGCTAGGAGTTGATTTGTTTCATGCAGGTCGCCAAATCCGAATTTAGCAGAGACGTGCTTGCCAATAAATGAACCGAGGGTGTTTTTTGCTCGTCGTCTGAGATTTTCGAAACTATTATCTTCGGTTGATCGATGCGTGGTCACCGTTGGATCATTTACTATTTCTTCTGGTGCATGCACTGCTTGGTATAAGCTTAAAAGTATGAGTGTGTATATTATTTTTTTCATTAAGGTCCTTTTTTTGAGAACAATCTTTTTGTATTTTAAATGGACAGTTAACAATTTATCAAGATTTTTTGGGTAGAAGATAGATTGAGAAATAAAAGAGTTGCATTATGGATATGTATGCATCATCTTTCCATCTATTAAAAAAGAGAGTGGTATGAACTGGATTCGATGTATTTGTTATTTTTTGCATTGTTGTCGTGGGCCTGAGAGTTCGACGCCAGATGTGATGGAAAAGCTTGTGGTTGTACAACAGAGAGAGGCAAATTTCGATCAAGAGTTAGTTGAGATTTCTCGCGTAAGTCCGGTTCGAGCAACTTCGACGAGTGCGGATGATGTTCCTGTTATAATAACATCACCAGTAATACCTCGCAATTATTCGAATGCTTTAACGCAGGTCAGTGCTCTTACGACACCGCCTCGTATCGTTTCTCTTTCTGATATGGGGTCAGAGACTGCAGGTGATGACATTTATTCACTGGCTAAACTTGAAAGGACTGATTCGGATAGTGATTTTGAGGAGATGTTTAGTGGTCCGTTTCGAAGGGTACCTAGTGGCAATAGCGTTGAGTGTTCACGGTCTATATCGCCAAGGTCTGAGTGATGTTATATTTCAGATTTGACTGCGTTTGCAACGAGTCCGATCATAAACATATTGCATACCAGAGCAGTGTTTCCGTAACTAATAAATGGTAGTCCGATTCCTTTGGTTGGCGCAAGGCCCGTTGAAACCAGTAGGTTGATAATAAATTGTAGTGAGATAATCGTTGTAATTCCTTGGATCAGAAACATTGAAAAACTATTATTCAGTTTCCATGAAAGTTGGAATCCGTAGATTAAAAATAGCATGCACAGTGTGATGAAAAACAATGATCCGATAAATCCAATTTCTTCTGCTATGATGGCGAAAATAAAATCGGTATGTTGCATTGGTAGATAGAAAAACTTTTGTTGTGATTGTGCGATACCGCTCCCCCATAATCCTCCTGAGCCAATGGCAATGAGTGACTGTATGATTTGAAAACCAGTACCCTGGGGGTCTGACCATGGATTGAGGTAGGTGATGATGCGTTGCCAACGGTATGGTTGCATATAAATCAACAGAAATGTAAGCGGAGTTGCTATGGCAATCGTGCCGATGAAATATCTAAGTGGTAAATTTGCAACAAAGAGCATAATGAGTGTCGTTGCAAACAGTGTTGCAAAACATCCAAAATCAGGTTGCTTGAGTAGAATGATACCGACTACACCCATGATAAACATTAAGGGCTGTGCGGTGTGATGCGTCGTATGATCGAGTATTTTTTTTCGTGATAGCAGTGATGCAAGATAAATTACGAGCGCAACTTTGAGCAGTTCGCTGGGTTGAAACATAAAGCCTTTAATGTTGAGCCATCGATGTGATCCGTGCACTTTACGCGTTAAAGCATTGATGAGTGGTAGCGCGGTAAGAATTGTTGCACCTACGAGGGAAAAAAAACTGGTTTCTTTAAAAAATGCCATAGGAAACATGTAGGCAATGCCTGCTGCAATGAGTCCCAAAAGAACACCAACAATCTGTTTTTTAACGAAATACAAAGGTTGACCGAGTGTTTCTAGGGCATAGTACGAACTTGATGAGTATACAAAAATTAACCCAAGTATCACAAATGTGAAACTGATCATTAAAAAAATCGATAGATCATTTTTGAGCTTTTGCTGAACAAACATTATCACTATCCTTTAATTTTTGAAGCGCGCTTTGATAGATCATAAAGTACCATGAATTTACAGTTTTTTGTAGAATAATTACGGTACTATGCAATTTGCTCGAGATTAGCTGACTGTTTGTGCTGTTTACGTATTGTTTTTACAACGCGCTTACTATTTTTTTGAAATGATCGCCGCGATCTTTGTAATCTTTGAAAAGATCAAAACTAGATCCAGCTGGTGAGAACAGCAGTATGTCAAAATCTTGGTATTGCTCTTTAAAATGATCCATTGCTTCTTGGAGTGTCGGCGTTGTAACGCAGGTTACGTTATGTTGCTTGCACGTCGCACCAAGCGTTTTTGCTTCAGTTCCGAATGCAAACACAGTGACATTTTGTGTCGTTAAAAATTGGATGAGTGGTGTGCGATCAGTTCCTTTGCTCAGTCCTCCTAAAAACAATGCAATACGCTTTGCTGGAAAACGGTCAATAGCCGATTTGGTTGATTGCCATATCGTTGATTTTGAATCGTTGTAGATTGCAACGTTATGAAAGTTTCGTACAAATTCAACTCTGTGTTCTTGCGGTGTGAGTTTTTGAAAGTCACATTTTTCAAGGTCTATTTTTGATAGATACAGGGCTGCCAGAATAATGACCCAATTTTGTGTAAATGTCACATTTGGTAGCGCGCTAATCGAATGGTAAATAATTATCTCTTGAGGTGTATCATGCAGGATCAAATTATCGTCAGCGATGTAAAATGTTGGATATTTTTGTGTGTTGGTTGGTTTTTCTGTCGAAAATAAATAGATCTGAGATTTAATATCGATGTAACGTTGTACATCATTGATTAACTCTGCAGGTATAAGCGCTATTTGATTTTTTGTCTGATATTTAAAAATATTACATTTCGCTTGAAAATATTCTTCTACACTGGTGTGATGATCTAAATGATTTGGGTAAAAATTTGTCCAGATAGCAATGTCAGGTGCAAAGGCAGTTGTGTAGTGCAGTTGATAGCTTGATAGTTCCAGCACGACTGATGTGGGCATTGGCTCTGTTGTTAGGACACGCAGCATGGCGTGACCAATGTTGCCAGCAGCCATAGCGCCCGGGATATTGCTGCTGATAAAACTGGTGATCGTTGTTTTTCCTACGGTGCCAGTGACTGCAACCGTGTGTCCTTTAAATTCACGCGCAAATAAATCAAGCTCAGAAATAAATTTATGCTGATACGATGCATAATCATGCAGCGCTATTCCAGGGCTAGGAATAATAAAATCGTTATGCTCCAAAAACAGTTTTAGAGTTTGAGGAGTTTGGATAATGGTGGGAATAGTTGCGTGTGTTTTTTTATCCAAAATTTGAATATGCGGGCTGTATCGCTGTACGTAGTGCAGTACCGATTGTCCTACAACACCTATTCCCCAAATGCCGATTTTTTTATTTTGCAGATTGTGCATATGCGTATTGATTTAAAACAGCTTGGTAACGCTTTAATTTGTTGCACAGTGCTTGATATACTCGCTGTTCAGATGCTGTTGGGTTGCTTAACTGTGCATTGTCCAAAGTTAGTTCTATGTTTTTTGATAGTGCGCTTGGTAGCAATTGTTTTAATTGCGTTTGCGTTATCTTTCGATATGATGGTCGCTTAGACAAGCAAGCGGATGTTAATTTGCATGTATCTCTTAAGATATTGAGTTCGCATTGATTGTTGATCGTTGATGTACATGTATGCGTCAACAGCAAGCATAGTATGGTCAGTAATGTTTTCATAGACAAGTCTTTGTTTTTTAAGGATTGATATTTATCGTTGGTTTGTTGATTCTGCTCTTTGTAAACGCACTTCATGTTTGTTTAATTTGCTGCGTAAAGCACGAAATCTTGCCTTCTGACATTTACCAGGATGATACTGACTGATCTGTATATTGCGAGCTTCTCGGATATAAGCTTCTATTAAAGGAGCATTGATTTCTGGTTTGTTTAATTCAGAAGAAATTTCTTGGAGATATTGCTGCGTATAGCGAATTGATTTTTGAGCTTCTGATCTTTTAACTGGAAAGAGCGCGCTGGTTGTTAACATGCAAGATATTGTAAGTAGTTTTGTTCTGAATGATACGTTTTTCATATGTTTGGCCTTTTGCGTATGGATATAAATATTTATTATTTTACAGGTGGTTGGTTAGTTAATCGATCGTCCATGTTGGTATTTAAGTTGTCAAGCAATGTTGCGCGTCGTTGATTATTGCGCTGGATAGCTTGTTTGAGCTTTTCTCTGTGGGATGCTTCTTGATGTGCTTTGCAAAGGTCTGGTGTTAATGTTTGTTGACATTGTTCTAGTAACTGCCGATGATTTTGATTCATAATTTTGTCTTGAGGGGGCATTAGTACCAATCCTAGACAGATAGGGCAACTTGTTTCTTGCAATGTCATCAACATTGATTCTTGGCGGATGATATGGTTTGGGATATGTATTTGATGTTCAGGGAGATTCGTATCCAAATTGTTTGTTGCAGGAGTTAGGTTCCATAGCTTTTCAAAGAACAATCTATTGTTGGGCTGATTAACACTCTGCATTAAGGACAAGTAGGTAGCAAAATGTCGCAAGGATATAACTTGTGCACTGATAGGTATTTGAAAAAAGCCAGGAATTTTTCTTATTGTGAATTGTATCGGGTCTTGGCAATTGTCCGGGAGTAGGACAGGTGTATCTTGATCGTTCAGGCTTATGGCTACGGCACGTAAATGTGGCGCAATGAGTCTGTTGAGTAGGTTTACAGCTTGTTGCTGCAGCGGTTTTTGTGCACTTAGAGTTATCGTTGCGTAGCTCGTGAGTAGTATGAGTAAATATGTATATTTCATAAATCTTCTTTTAATTTGTATTAGGGTTGGTTGCATTGAGTCTTGCTAGCGCTTCTTCATATGATTGAAGTTGGATCTGATAACGTGTTATGTTGCCCCTTAGCTGGACACACTCAGTTTGTTGAGCTTCTGTAGGTCTTGTAAAAGAGAATGCGGGGTTGACGAATAAAATGATTTCAGCTTGTCGAGCAATCGCTTGTAACGCAGGAATATTGAGTTGTTCAAGTTCTTCTTTTGTTATACTTGATGCAGGTTGCATTTGTGATAGCACATTGAATAGTGCTGAGGAAGACCGACGCATGAATTGAAGGTGTTTTTTGTTAGCTTCTAATTGAGATTGCGCTGAGAATAATGCAGTTGAAATTAAGCAGAGAGATATTATTAAAAAAGTTTTCATAGATATTCGCTTTGTATATTTTTTTCTTTGTACTTGGGATAAATGTTTATATTATCTATTTTTTTATAGTATCTGTTTTATTTCTGATTGTAAATCAGCTTTGCTGCATAGAAAAAACCGTTTTTAGCGTTATAATAGTAGTTAAGTATACATTTCGTTATTAAGAGGTATTTTTTATGCATGACGAAACACAAAAGAACGGGTATGGGGATAGTTTAAATCTGCCGAAAACAGATTTCCCGCTACGTTCAAATTTTGCACAAACTGATGATGCAATGCTTGCTCGTTGGAGCATTGAGAAATTGAGTGAAAAAACATTCAATTGCAATATTGGTCAGCAAAAATTTATTTTACATGATGGTCCACCATATTCTAATGGGCATATTCATTTAGGTCATGCATATAACAAAATTTCTAAAGATATTATTACCAAAGCAGAGCGTATGTCTGGTAAACATGTGCCAGTCATTCCCGGTTGGGATTGCCATGGGCTCCCAATCGAGTTGAAAGTAACTCAAGAGCAGCCAGGTTTATCGCGCGAAAATTTGAAAATCGCGTGTCGTAGTTATGCTCAAAAATGGATCGATATTCAACGTGAAGAGTTTAAAAAACTGGGCGTTATGATGCACTGGGATAAACCATATACAACGATGGATAAATCTTACGAAGCAAGCATTGTTCGTGCTTTTGGTAGTTTTTATGAGCAAGGTTTCATTCAGAAAAAATTAAAGACGGTTCCTTGGTGTGCGTCATGCGAAACGGTTCTTGCGAATGCTGAAATTGAGTACGCAGAGCGCAAAGATCCTTCTTTGTATGTACAGTTTCCAATACCACAAGATTTAGTACGCACATTGTTTGCTGAAGTTGGTGACAAGGAAGTTAGTTTGCTTGTTTGGACGACGACTCCTTGGACATTACCACTTAACCGAGCTGTGGTATTGCATCCTGGTGCAACGTATGCACTCGTTGAAATCAGTGGCAAGCTCGTAATTCTTGGCAATGAGTTAGTTGCCAAGGTTGCTGCGGCAATTGGTGCAACGCCGACGGTAGTTACCACGTTTGTAGCAGAGAAATTAATTGGACAAAAGATCCAGCATCCATTTATTGCAGATCTACGCATTCCTGTCATCGGAGATGGGTTTGTTTCTCTTGAGGATGGAACTGCATGCGTTCACAGTGCTCCGGGCTGTGGTCCTGAGGATTATGAAGTAGGTATTAAAAATAATTTAGAGATTTATTCGCCGATCACATCTGATGGTCGTTACAGTACGGAGATTGTACCTGCTGAGCTGGTGGGTATGTCGGTTACTGATGGGCAGATCTGGGTTATTAAAAAATTAGCAGAGCTAGATCGTATTTTATTTAAAACGAGCTTACGACATTCATTCCCACATTGTTGGCGTTGTCGTAATGGACTTATTTTTAGAGCAACGAGCCAATGGTTTTGTGATTTATCGCAGAACAATTTAAAAAATCGCGCTCTTGCTGCAATTGGTGATTTGAAAATGTATCCAGAGACTGGACGTAATCGTTTTTCAGCGACTCTTGAGGGTCGACTGGAGTGGTGCTTGTCGCGTCAGCGTACGTGGGGTGTGCCAATTCCAGCGCTTCACTGCATGGAGTGTGCGCATGTGTTTACTAGCTCTGAGTTGATCGAATCTGCGGCGCGTGGCGTTGAGCAGGGTGGTATTGAGTTTTGGGATCGTGTGACGGTTGCCCAGCTTGGTAATTTTTCATGTCCTGCGTGTGGCCATGGTAGCTGTGAGAAAGAATTTGATATTTTAGACGTTTGGTTTGAATCTGGCGTGAGTCACTTTGCTGTACTGTATGGTGTGGCTGATCAGGCATTTCCGGCGGATATGTATTTAGAAGGTAAAGATCAACATCGCGCATGGTTTCAAAGTTCGCTGTTGACCGGTTTAGTGCTTGAGAAAAGTGCACCGATGCGTGAAATTTTGACCCATGGATTTACGGTTGATGCTCAGGGTAAGAAGATGTCAAAATCGCTGGGTAACGTTGTGACTCCTGGTGAAATTATTGAGCAAGTGGGCACCGACGGTCTTCGTTTATGGGTTGCAAGCAATGATTGTGACAGCGATCCTGTTGCGTCAGCGGCTCTTTTGAAAAACGTTTCCGAGGTATATCGCAAGGTTCGTAATACGAGTCGATTCCTGCTTTCTAACCTGTATGATTTTGATATTGAGCGTGATGGCGTGCCTGTGGACCGAATGTTTGCAATTGATCAGCATGGCTTGATCAAGCTGGATGCGTTTAATCAGGCGGTTCAATTGGCGTATCGTGAGCGTAAGGTTACGGCAGTGTTCCATTTACTTGCGGATTATTGCTCGAAAGATTTAAGCTCTTTCTATCTTGATATTATAAAAGATCGCTTATACGTTGAATCTGCTGATGGCATAGCTCGACGTAGCGCTCAGACGGTTTGTTATCGAATCCTTTCGGTTTTGACGACGACTATGGCGCCGATTCTGTCATTTACAGCGGAACAGATATTTGATCATTATAAAAAACCAGGCCAAGATTCTATCCACCTTGAGCAATTTGTGGATAGTTTGCCGTGGTCTGATGAAGTGCTTCGTGCATGCATTGTTAAAACTGATACTATCGCTGCGTATAGTCAGGCTTGGGATAGCTTAATTGAAATACGATCCTTCATTTTAAAAGCTCTTGAGAACCAGCGTGAGCAAGGAGTGATTCGTCATTCTCTTGATGCGGGCGTTCGGTTGTATCTATCCGAAGAACGATTGACCAGTTCGATGAAACTGATGCTGTCACAATTCCAGCATCAGGACTTTACTGAATTTGTGAAAGAATTTTGTATTGTTTCGCAGGTGGAGATACAGGATAGTCATACATCCTTGTCTGAGGCTGCTCTCGGAGTTTGGTTATCCGTTGACAAGGCGCAGGGTGTTAAATGTCCGCGCTGTTGGCAGTGGAACACCCAGGCGGGCGTTGATGGACTGTGTCAGCGTTGCGCAGGTATTTTGAAAAAATAATCTTCGCTGCATGACTCAGATTTGCTGAGCGCGCTTGCGATAAAAATCTTTCTTGCTTGTTACAACTTCTGTGATGCGCAAGTTATAAGATCTAAGAGTTATAGAAGTCCCCCGTTGGTGCTAGTGGGCTATACGGGGGACTTCTATAACTCTTTTTATTTTGAATTTATTTTAAAAGGACTATAAGGAGTTTTCATTAAATCAATTTGCAAGGATCTTTTTTTTCATTAAATATTGTTTTTTGCTTCTGTGATGCGATAATCTGTGTGTATGGTGCATCATAATGCATCAAAAATGGGGGATTATGGAACAAGTTAATGGAATTATAATGATATTGCGCCAAAACAGTTCGATATTGTTAACGTTGGTGTTAGCAATGCTAGGCAATGTTGGATGCTTACAAGCATCTGATGCGCAATCATCAGAAAAAGAAATCGAGTTGTTGCGTCGATGGGCACTTAAAACAAGATCAGGTTTTACAGCAGTGGTTTTAGATAGAGACCATGAGATGGTACCAGATGCTGCATTGTTAGAGATTCAACGGCTTAAAAAGTTAGCGCAACAAGAAAGCATTGATACAGCAAATAGAAGATATCATCGGGAGTTTGTAATTAATGAAGATGATCCATCAGGAATGTCAGATAGTGTTTATTCTGTAGCAAGTGCTAAATCAGCAAGTGCTAAAAAGGTACCTCAAGCGATATCTAATTGGACTGATGAGGAAAAAGCTGCACAGGCTAAGAAGCAAGAAGAAAAAGAGTTCTACAGAAAAGAGTTGCGTGATCGGAGCATGAGAATGGTGGAAGAAATGGGTTTACTGGAACAGCTAGAGAGATCTACTAATCCAGAAGAGAGAGTTGATTTGCGAAATCGCATAGCTGATATACTTGGAATGAAACGACCAGGCGGTCATGGATTTCAGGCAAAATATGGATTTCGAGATCAGGAAGGACAAGATTTGCAGCTATTAGTAGTTCCGCGAGATGGTAAAAGTGCTGTTGTACGCCCTGAATATGTTTTAGGGAGAAGAAATAATATACGAGTTGTGGTTGTTGAAGAACCTACCATGGATGTTATCAACAGCCTTAATCGTCCTAGTGATGCCTTGACGCCACAGGTACCAAAAAAGGCAAAGGTGAGTTGCAATAACTGTTGTTGGTAATGAAATAAGATATCAAAAAGGGGGGGTATTATGAAAAAAATTACAGTGTTGATTTTATTAGCTGTTACATTGATCGGTGCTGGCGTGTTCCAAGCATCTGAGACGACAACATCAGGGTCTAGTACTCCTTGGGGTGCAATTGGAGCAACTGTGGGTGGTGCTGCCGCTGTGGGTGGACTTGGTTATAAGGCCTATCAGTGGCGTCAACTCTATAAAAAAGAGCAAGAAGAAAATGCTTTCTTTAATGCTAGTAAGAAACAATATGATGCAACGATAGAAAAACTGAGAGCTTCACTTAAGACATTTCAAGATAACCTTGATGTAAAAGTGGTTGCTTATTTAAAGGAAAGTAATGCGTTCTTTTATAAATCTGAAAAATTATTAGAAAAATATACGGCGTTACAATCTAAAATACAAACATTTTTGAAATCTAATTTTAAAAGCGAAAGCGCAGGGATTCTGTTTGATTTGGAGCAATGTGAATTAGCGATTGAAAAACGTAAAGAAGAACTTAATATAGAAAGAACGCAATTGTTTGATCACTTTAAAGGGTTACTGACTCAATTAGAAAAATTTTGTGGGGATTATTTACAGAGTATGAATAAACAGTTGGTTGATTTCGATAGAAAATATTTAGCAACCCTGCAAAGATCAAATACGCTCTTGGCGCAAGAGGGTGAAGATGCAACCGGAGAGTACCTTAAAATGGAAACTTTAGCTAATGGCAAAATAGCAGAATATGAAGCTAAACATGATTCATATCTAACACGCATGTATAAACGTGGTAAAGGGATATTGACTGGTGCAAAACAGCCGGTGTTGGCAACACCAGTATTGCCAACAACAGAAGCTGCATAGAATGAAAAAAGATATGTAGAGTATAAAAAGTAGAGTATAAAAAAAGGGGATGAGGGATAATATGGGAAAAAGACATTGGTTACTTATAGTGCTTGCAATGAACCTTGGGGTATTGCATAGCGCAGCGTATGGTTCGTTAGCGCGTGAGCCTTTAATGCAACCAACAGGTTTATATGGTGCCGCAAGTGATGCTGCATCAGCTATGGCATCAAAAGCGTACAACGTAGCTCAATCAGTATTGCCGAGCACAGTACCACCTGTTGCTCCAGAAGTTAAATCGTCTGCCTTAACTGGCGCTTATCACGCTAGTGTAAATGCAGCATCTGCTTTGGCTAGTGGTGCATATCATGCTGGACAGTATGCGGCACAATCATATCAGGGCTTGGGTGATACCGGTAAAAAAGCTGTACAGTTAGCAGCGGCAGGAGCAGCTGCGTATGGTGGTCTAAAATGGTATCAACGTCGTCAGGCATTATCAGCGCAGCAAGAAAAATTTAGAGCAGAGAATGCTTTCTACCTAATGGGTGAAGGGCAATATAAAACAACAATGCGGTCGGTAGAAGATCTTTTAAAACGTGAAAAAGCAAGGCTGGATAAATCGGTCGATGATTTCTTACGTGCCTATAATGCACCGTATGTCCGAATGAAAGCCTTACTCGTTGAAATGCAAAGAACTGATGCAATGGCACAGAGTTTACTGCAAAAATTGCAGGCTAAAAATCCACAACCAGTAAATGCTGCGGCAATTGATGCGGAACTCAAAGGCATTAGAACTAGAAACAGACAAATGAGAACGTCGATTGAGCGATACATTCAAACAATTGATGCAAAATGGAAAAAGTTGTTAGATAACATTAAAGATTTAACTGATCATATCCAACAAAATCCTATTGAAACATATCAGGATCAACAAAATGGTCCAGTAAAAAATGCATTGTCTTTGGATGATCCATTGTTGTCGATACATAATAATTTAGTGACATATGATAATGATCACAGCAATCATTTAGGCATCATTGCGAAGCATAAAAACATTTAAATGAAAAGCTTATTTAGGAGATTTATTAATGAAAGGTTTATTAAAGATTTTGGTTCTTTTGTCAGTATGCAATGTTAATGTGCAGGGTAGCCAACCACAAAATTATAAACGACGCACTTCACAGATTAATAGACGACGCACTTCACAGATTTCCACTCCACAGATTTATAATCCAAAGATACGATTATTGTTGGCTAATAATTTAAAATATCCATATATATGGAAAGAACTATATCACTTTTTAAGAATTTATAATCCAAAGTATCAACCTAAAATATTATCAGATGGGCATGCTATTATAGTCGATGATTTTTTAACGAAATATACACCTATTTATTCGGATGGTTTCTTTACTTTAAAACAGCTGCAAACACAGAATGATTCAGATAATAAATCGGATGAAATTTTGTTAAAAAGTTATTTAACAAGTATAGAAGCCCATTTTGATGAATTATTTGATATTTCTCATCCTGACCAACAAGCACTATTGGATTCAGATGAAATAATGAATTATTTGGAAAAGCTGAAACAGCAGAAAAAAATTGTGCCAAAAGAATCAACATGGGATCCAACAATCGAGAAATATATACAACATGCGATGTCTGTGCAACAACGGCATAATAAGGCAGAAAAAAATTTACAAGAAGAGTTAAAATCGCGTAAAGCGAAAGATGCATCAGAACTATTTCAAGCATTAGCTAAGGAAAAACGAGCTTTAGGTCGCCGTAACAGCCTAGTTCTACTACCACCAGACGAAGAAGCTAGTGACGTATCAACGATTGTTAGATAAGTATAAAGATTATAAGGGGTTATCAATGAAAAGAGTATTATGGTTTTTAGTTCTTGTCACAATATGTGACGCTGGATTGCACGGTAGTGATAAAAAAATTAGCAGGAGATGGATTCAGTCAGGTTTTGATAGAATGAGTGCGCAGAAGGTAGGAGGAGCTGTTGGATATAAAATATATCAAAATCAGGAAGCTAGGGAAAATGAATTTTATACTCGAGGTAAAAACCGCTACGAACAGGAAAAAATTCGCGTAAAAAGAGTTTTAACTCAGCAGGAAGCTAGGGTTGATTATTTAGTTGAAAGTTTTTTGGTTCGTTATAATCAGCCATATTATAAATTGAATGTAATCCTGCGCGCAATTCAAGAACTTGGTTCTAAAGCAAAAATATTACGAAATAATATTAATGAGCAAAAAATACCAAATAAACAAACATGTATTGACGATTTAGAAACAATGTTACGAAATAATCGGCGTTACGAAAAATCAATTCAAGATCAAATTGCTCTGATAAATTCAAATTGGGATTATTTGTTCCAAGCTATTAATAGTAAATTAGAACGCATAGAAAGTAGTCCTGTGGAAATATATATTTATGACGACAGTAGCCCTAGGTCTTCGATGAACTCTCGCGTAGATGCCTTAATGGGATCTGATGGTCTAGTATCAGTTGAAGCTTTAGATAGCGCAAGACCGAAATTAAGAAACGCATTGTCTGTGCATGAACCATTCGATGATATTGAACGGAACGTCTTTCCTCTGATTAATAAGTATTATCAAGAGTCTCTTGAGGCTTATGAGAAGATAGCTCAACGCTGTCAAACATCAGATTCACCAAAAGAGCTTAATTCAACAGCCGTATTTGGCACACCAAAGCGATCAAGGCCGATTGATCAATCAATAGAGTTTATCGTGGAAGAGGATGAGGGTAATGTATAAAAACGACAGCACAAAGAAGAGACGGAAATGAAGAAATGGATGTTTTGTTTATGCTTAAGCTTATGGAGTAATTTTACTCTTTCGAGTTATACGAACAGTTTATCACCAATTAGGAATACTACATCAGGTCAAGATGTTTTTTACTTGAATGGTCAAGAAAAATTCAATGAAGAAATGGACAGAGTTGAATCTATACTTAAGCATGAAAGAAAGAAGCTTACTGGAGATGTTAAACAGTTTATATTTACATATGAACCATTGCACACACAAATGAATGATTTTCTGATCTCTATTAATGAAATTAATACTCAAGCGAGTAGCTTGATACGAAAACATACTGATGGATATGGCTGATTATTCAATTAACCGGTATTTTGAGAGGCTTGAGAAACGTGCAGAATTATTGAAAAAGGATAATAATAAGGTTAGTGAAAATCAAAAGGAACAGCAACGCGTATTGCGCATATCAGAACAAAATAGTTTAGATCTAAATCTGTTGAAACGTTATCTAGCATCAATAGAATATCATTTTGATATGATGTTTTGGGCTAATACAATTGGCCGAGATAGGCATTATCATAGAACTGGCCAAGAAACGCCAATGGATTTATCGAGTTTAAACAACGCTGATTTGCAAAGATTTAAAGAACAGGCTAAGGAACGCAGTTTGATGGGTCGATTGTAAATAGAGCTGAAATAGTTCGTTATTTATAAAAGCGTTAATAAAAGGAAATTAAAGGGGCTTTCAAATTGAAAGCCCCTTTTGATTGTTTAAGCTGTTACGGGTGCCGGAGCACTGTTGGTGTCAGATGTTTTTTTCCTACTTGCTTGGCGACGGATTTTTCTTTGAATGTGTCCGAGTTCATCAAGTACATTTTCGACTTTATCTTCTACTTCTGCTTTGAAATGATTCATGAAATCAGTATGTTCTGCTTCATATCTTTTTTTAGCGTCGTCATCGCCGAGTAAATTAAAATTAATATTATAATTATCTTGGATTTTTTTCTTAGTAGTTTCAATGTTTTGTTTGTAATTGTTATATCGATTTGTAAGTGTCGCAACACCAGGAATATTAGCAGCCTTTTTGAGAGCTTCTGGATCCATTTCACGAATTACTTTGTTAGTATCATCAAGTACATCTGAAGCAGCTCTAAATTCTTTGCTATAATCATTTTTCATTGAATTAAGCATAGATATTTTATATTTTTGATAAGTTTTGTTGAGCCAATCTACTGAGTCTGGTTGCGTAAGCGGTTGATCAGCTGTAGCATTGTACGTATCAGTGACTTTTAAATTCAGCATGTCTTTATTTAAGAAATCAAGGAAATTCTGCTCATGCTTAGGTCCGAAAGCACTTAGGTGATCTTCAAATGCATCTGAGATATCTTCGTAAGCACTCGATGATTTTGCCTTGTTGTTATCCATAATAGCTTTTTTAGCATCTTGTGGTTGCTTTGCAGATTGTCCTGGCTGTGATCCTTCAGCGCCTGATTTAGCAGATCGCCCCGGAGCTCCAGCGTTTCCTTCTGAGTATGGGTTGCCATAATCTTCTGAGTATCCACCAGCATAATCTGGATACGGATTATCAAAACCACCTGGTCGAACGGGCGATGGGTAGTTTTGTTGTGCATTGTTTGCTGCTCGTGCATCTGCAGAAGGGCGGCGGATTTGTGCGTCTTGCGCGCTTTTGATTGCTTTGCTGGTGCGTTCTTCTGCTTCTTTTGCAAGTTGTAATGCTTCAGGGTCCCATTTGAGTAGGAATTTTTCAAGCTTAGGCATTAAACCATCGATGTAACCATCAAACATATCAAGAATAGATTTTGCCTGCTTAAGATGTTTTTGTTCAGTATCACGGCTACTTGGAAGTCCGAAATCATCTTCGATAACTAATCCATCATTTTTTTCGGTGAGATCTTTATGAAATTTAGTAAGCGTTTCTACTAAAGCTTTATCTTCATCATTTAAATCTTTTTTAGAAAGTTTTTGAGCAAGGCGATTGTTTTTCAACTGTGCAATTTGACGTTTCATGTTGCTAAAAGTTGCTTTGCTTTTCCATTTAGTATCAACCTCCTCGGCACATTCTTTTGAGCTACCAAGTTTTTGGAAAATATCATCAATACGTTGTGTGATCGTATTGATTAATGTTTTAAATGTTTCAGTGTCATCCTGTGATGCTTTAGGAGCTGCTATTTCTTCTTTAGCTGCAGGCTGAGTCGTAGGAACTGGAGCAATTTCTTGTGGAATATCTAAATGAGGTTCCACCATTTTAGCGATGTTTTGAATGTCATCAAAATCAGTTTCTGACATTGAGTTTAAAGTCTCGAGGAGTAGTTGCTCGAATTGTGCTTTTTCTTCCGGAGAACCGAATTTTTCCAAATCCTCAAGAAACTGTTGGCCGAGTTTTACTTGTTGTGTAATTTCATCTTCGCTCATGTTACCAAACACGTCTGCCACTGATGGCATTTTTGCAGCTTCTGGCATTAACCAAGAGGCGCAAAATAGTGAAATTATAAAAAACTGCTTTTTCATTAGAGTGAAACTCCTTGTACTATTTTATTACTTGTACTTTTAAAAAAAACGTTGTTATCTGATGTAACTATAACAATTTTAAGGGTTTTTGCCAGTGGACTCACTACTCTTTATCATGTTATCAGCTGCGTTATACCTTCTTGGCATGATGCTTCCTGCATTTTGCCTGGTAGGGATGACGACCTTTTTAATACCTCTTATGCTACTACCCCGGGTATCTTGGAGGCATGGTTTTATTTGGGGCATGGTCACATTTGGAATACATACATCCTGGATACTGATATTAATGCACCAAAAAGCACTGGGTATGCAAGGGTATTTATTCTGGGTACTTCTCGTGCTGTGGTTGAGCAGCATATCTGCTGTGTGGTTTTATTTCTTTACTAAATATCCAGCCGTTTCAACCGTTTTATTTTTTATATTCATGACTAAATATAGTTTGATCATCGGTGGAGTAGTGGATGGTTATCCGCTTTGCAACCCAATGGTGGTCTTAGCCCAATATCCATCACTGCTGTATTCGTTGTATTGGTTACATGACGTAGGATATTTAGTAGTACTGTGTGGAGTTCAGGTAGCTGCTGTTACCTTTTATCGCACACCAACAAAATCATCGCTGACTTTTATTGCATTAAGTCTGTTTATTTTTCTGAGTGGACTGGTTCTGCAAAAAACTGATACCGATGCACCAAAAATAAAGATCGGAGTAGTTTGTCCATGGTGGCATAACAGTAAAGATCCGATGTTTGCGGGATATCGTATGGCCCATGATCTGAGTGTAGTAGCACAAAAACATCAAAATCTCGAGGCAATAATACTTCCGGAGTCTTCTTTTTGTTGGAATTTATACGAATATGACCGATTTTTTTCTATCTGGTCGGAGAGTGCGGCAGAGGTGCCAATAATACTCGGTTCGCACTGTTTGGAAGGTGCGATAACGCATAACTGCGCTTTTTTATTACATAACGGGATTTTGGCTGCAAAATACTGTAAACAACATAAAATGCCGTTAGTTGAGCGATCGCTGTATGTTGAGCAATGGATTGGTTCATTATTAATGTTGCACCAGAGAGAAAGTGCAGGTGTTTTGCCAAGCAATAGTGATGAGTGGGTGATCGGTAATTGCACGTATCAGATTTTTATTTGCTCTGAACTGTTTTTTGAAAGTAAAAAAGTAAAAGGTGTGCCTATTTTGCTACTGTGGAATGATACGTGGCTGTGCGTTGATTGGATGAGAAATGTGGCGCGACTGTTTATACGATATTTTGAGCAAAAGCATCGAGTAAGGGTTTATCATGTGAGCACTTTGGGGCATCATAATCTTGAGTGTTGTGATGAAAGTTCACGTAATTTGTATAGGTACAACAAAGAAAACAATGCTTAGTGCTCGCTATTCTTTCGCGGTTAGAACTTTCTTCTTTTATTTCGTTTGGTATACTGATTTATATAACAATATGTGTTTGAATTATTTTACGTCAAGAGGTTGTTTATGAAAGTTTATTTATTAAAAGATATTGAAAAAATAGGAATATCAGGCGAAATCATCAACGTTACTGATGGTTATGCAAAAAACTTCCTATTCCCTCATAAATTGGCTGTTGTTGTAACAGATGCTAACTCTGCATTCTTCCAAAAGAAAGCAAAAACGATTGAACATCGTAAAGAAGTAATCGAAACTGCAACAAGCATGCTATCTGAACAAATAAAAGGTTTAGTGTTAACGATCCAAAAGAAAGTACACGATAACAACCGTTTATACGCAGCGGTTAATCCAGCTGACCTTATTGAAATGCTTGCTGAAAAAAGCATCAAAGTTTCAAAAAGCCAAATCATTTTTGAAAAAGCAATCAAAGAAGCTGGTTCTTACATGGTAACTATTAAGTTGTCATCAAAATTACAGCCTCAACTTACATTAAAAGTAATTGGGTTATCTGAGAAATAAATCAGAATTAAAGTACGATAAGAGCGAGGTCTAAAAGCCTCGCTGCTTTACTATTTTAAACTAAGGGTGTAATAGATTATGCAACAACAACGTAATATTTTTAACAAACAGCCTATGACAGAGTCTCATAAAGAAACTCTGCTGGGTAAAACATTGCCCATGAGCCTTGAGGCAGAAAAATCTGTTTTGGGAGCAGTGCTCATGGAAGATAACTCTTTTAGTATTTTAGAAGAGCATTTACAACCACAAGATTTTTATGTGCCAGCGCATCAAATCATTTTTAAAAACATGCTTGCTTTAGTGCGTAGCAATCAACGAGTTGATGTAATTACGTTGCAAGATAGCTTGCAAAAGTCTGGTGAGCTAATCGCTGTGGGAGATGTTGCATACCTTATTGAACTCCAAGAAAATATTCCAACATTTGGCATGATGGAACAACACGTACAAATCATTAAAGCAAAAGCGGTACTGCGTAATTTAATATCTTCATCGGTCGATATTATTACCAGTTGCTATAGCCAAAATGATCAAGAGCTTGATACGGTCATTGATGAAGCTGAAAAAAAGATTTTTCAGATTATTCACAACCGAACGAAACAAAATTTTGTTCAGTTAAATATTTGGCTTAAAAAAACTTTTCAACATTTATCATCCATTAAAAGCTCGAGCCGTGGTATTACCGGTGTTGCGACTCACTTTAAAGGCTTAGATCGTATAACGTCTGGTTTTCAACCAGGTGATTTAATCATCTTAGCGGCACGTCCTTCGATGGGGAAAACATCGTTTGCATTAAACGTTGCAGTTAACGCTGCTCGCCAGGGAATGAGTGTGGGTGTATTCTCACTTGAGATGGCCGCGGAACAGTTAACACTTCGTCTACTTTCTACTGAATCGGGCATCGATCATCAAAAGATTAGAAATGCCACAATTTCATCTGAAGAATGGATCGGGCTTACTCACGTAGCTGCAGAGCTGGGTGATATGAAACTATTTATTGATGATACAGCTGGTATTAACATCATGGAACTACGCGCTAAAGCACGTCAGTTAAAATCAAAAAGTGATGTAGGAATGCTTGTGATCGACTACTTACAACTATTGCATTCAAGCCGTCGTCATGAAAATCGTCACCAAGAGGTTTCTGAAATATCTCGGTTTTTAAAAGCGCTTGCTAAAGAACTGAGTATTCCCATCGTTGCACTTTCTCAGTTATCTCGTGCTGTAGACGGTCGCATGGATAAACGTCCATTGCTTTCTGACTTGCGAGAATCTGGAGCGATTGAGCAGGATGCGGACGTTATTATGTTCCTGTATCGCGATGTGGTATACAATCAAGATACGGAACATCCTGATTTAGCAGAACTCATTATTGGGAAACAACGTAACGGACCAACTGGTACCGTGTCGTTGAAATTCATAAGAGAATTAACAAAGTTTGAAGATTTCGAATAAAAATACATATTATTAGTTTAATTTTTAACATTTCCGTAGGGGGAATACAAAAAAAATCGTGCAAAAAGCGATAAGTATTAATTGTTTTTAGGGGTATCATATGAAATTAGTTCATCAGTTTTTTTTAGTTCAGATTATTTTTTTGATACACACAGTATGCGCATTAGCAGCTCAACCTACACGAGTAGATAATCAACGATATAAATTATTTGCTCAGGGTGTTGCTGAAGAATTTAAGGACAGTAAACTAGGGCGCGCTGCTGCAACCTCTTTGAACAATAATACACCACAGGGAAAGTTAACAGAGGCAGAAACTGCTTTTTTTCCTGCATTGGATGCACTAGGTCTTCATATGAATGACATTGCGTGCATATCTCCAGAAGAAGCTCAGGCGTTAATAGAAAAAAAGACTTACTCTGGTTCTTCAAAAAATAGAATACAACGTCAACAAGCTCAAGTTACAGTCTTACAATATTTTGATTATCCAGAAATTCAATACATGCGACGTTTAATACAACAATTTCCTGAGCAAGTAAAAAAATTGCAAAGTCTTAATCAACAAGCTGTTAATACAGCTGATTTAAGAGAACGAGTACGATTACTAAGGGCATCAAAAAGATAATAATAAACTAAAGAGAGAGTGGATGATCGTTTTAGGTATTGATCCGAGTTATACAGCAACTGGTTATGCTGTGATGCAAAAACAAGATAATAAGCAATTATTGCTGCAGTGTGGTTTTGTACCATTGCCAGCGACACTAAATATGCAAGATAGAATAGGTTTATTTTATGATTTTTTTGAAAAATTAATAATAAGTGCAAATATTACTCACATAACACTCGAAACACCATTTTTGGGTAAAAATGCACAAATCTTTTTAAAGCTTGGATATCTTCGTGGAGTTTTGCATGTGTTAGCATATCGCAACAAATTAACCTTGTTAGAATTTTCACCTAAGGAAATTAAAGTTGCTGTCACAGGATTTGGTGGGGCGCAGAAAGATCAAGTTGCACGTATGATCTATATGTTGTTTCCTAATCTTAAAATACAGAAAACACACGATGTAACAGATGCAATTGCCATTGGTCTTTGCGGCCTTTGGTATAATCCAAAAATTCAAAACATTTGAGGAAAATCATGAAAAAGTTTTTATTTTTAGTCAGTCTATCTTTGATACATATATCCTGTAATGCTCCTATGTCAGAACTACACGAGGCTATCCTTAGATATATGGCAACAAGAAATAAACAAATTAAAAATACAGAACAAATATCTCCACCACCACGGAATATACAAACTCCAAAAATAGATTCGCCAAGCAAGAATCAAAAATAAATAAAACGTTTTGTAAAAAAAGGTTGTACCTCAACATCTGATTGGTGCGACCTTTTTTTATTTTTAAAAATCAAAAACCTTGAATTAAAAGGATTTGTTTTTCTTTGAAAAAACTATTGACTTATTTTTTGCATATTTTGTACTGTGTTAATGATTTTTGAAAAAGACGAATAAATTTTAGGAGAGTGAGATGGAAAAGGTAAGGCCATCAAGACCATGCGAAAACTTAAAAAAATCGATCCTAGATGGTGCAAAAAAAAATAAGTTTTTCAACCTTCCTTTATCAGAGTCTGAAATAATAGAGTTCCATAACATTCTCATGACGCCGACACAACACATGATTCAAACAACAACAGTTACGAGCGGAAGAGCTTTGATAGAAACAATGCTTCAATCTTTAGCGTATTATCGTCAAGTAGGTTGTTTAAGTACAACGGCGACGTGGCATGATAATAATGATGTCGTTGATATTTATACAATTATTCGTCAAGACGCCCAAGTGTATGGACTGTGGTATGCCATAGAGCGTTTCTTTATCAATTATAACAATATAGATTTTATCTGGGTTGAACTTACAGATGACCTTTTGGTGCAGATGGGTTCAAAATATGTAGCACAAATGTGCCAACTACTAACCGAGCATCAAACTATTCCGGTTGTAGTGTTACAGTATGATAATTACAAAAACTGAAGAAAAAACGAAATTGCGACTCGTGACGCATAAGGCGTATTATGTAGCAATGGTT
>Ga0247837_1000300_pt1 | contig 103340 bp, 93 predicted proteins | sample LaCtaG_2_FD_187115 | JGI IMG/M metagenome (GOLD analysis project Ga0247837, IMG submission 187115) | Freshwater microbial communities from meromictic Lake La Cruz, Castile-La Mancha, Spain - LaCruzMarch2015_14.5m | ecosystem: Environmental > Aquatic > Freshwater > Lake | place: Spain... | reverse complement strand
CTTGAGTTCAGGCGGCAGAAAGAGGAGCTTGTGGACAAACATACCATAGTGAATCTAGTGGTGTTAGGAAATGGAGGGAAATACCTGCTTGAAGTCGAAGGTCTGCAAGTTTAAGCTGTAAATAGTGTCCCAATTCCGAGAGAAAAGGACAGTTTGGCTCAGTACCACGGGCTGCATACCACTGCATATGTACCACTGATCCACTCTATGTGGGGTTTCCTGCCCATTGCGATATATTGTTTCCGTAGTTACCACTACTAATGCACAGTCGATAATCACTGCAAATCTCGGTTCATGAGTCAATTTGAGAGCCAAAAGAGTGAATTCGTTGCGAAGAATATCATACTGTTCACACTCACACCCAGCCTCTCTGCCTCCACATAGGAAGATGACGTTCCCGAGGCGGCAAGAAGACACTCGATTGCGAGCTATCTGCATATCCGGCATTTCACTCCAAGTCCAGCTCTGCAAACTCAGCTTTTCGCATGAGGAAAAGGCCACAGAAAAGCTGCCTCCGAACGCATACACGAAGTTGTTGTCACAGCATAAGCCCGGAGATTGACGTCTCCTGAGCATAGGCTTGACCTCTTTAAGATGTCTGGTGAGCAGACTGTAGGTATATGTGTGCTTGTGAGTGCCTCCACAAATGACCATCAGCCCATCAGGCAGCACTACATGTGACCTGGAGTGAGAAAAGTGAATGCGCTTTTCAATAGCGATCCGCTCCCAAGTGCTTTGCAAGCAGTTGTACACTCCGAATAGTCGACGCTCTGAGACAAATAGAGACGATTGGTAAAAGGCTCCACGGAATTCTTGTTTGGACGTACATTGGAAACATGTCAAAGCACCAATCGACTGCCAAAGTTCATCCGAGTCCGCCACTTTCCTCCAGAACGAACAGACTTGAGAGCAAAGCAATACTTCAGAAAAGCCAAGAAAGCGCAAGACCTCCAACAGTGGTCTGTACGCCACCATACTACTATGCCCCGCTCCCAACTTAGCACTGAGGCTTCTCTTCGACTCAGCCACAAATACCACCTGAAGCTGCTGGCTTACTGGACGGCCTGCTTTTCCCCTTGCTTCAGTCGCTTCCCTGTAAGCCTCATTTGCTACCTCTGTAGTTACTTTCCTGCAAAGGGCAATTCGAGTAAACTAATGCGGGTGCACCAAGGCACTCTCCAATACTTCAAGAAAAATAGCAAGTGGGCGTTGTTCGCACCGATCCGGCGAAACGTGCTATCCGAAGGAATGCGTCTGGTCTACATTCCCGAGGAGGATTTAGTGTTCCTATGCGGAGGACTGCGAATGCAGGCTCGAAGCGCCTACTACGTCACAAGGACCAAAACCCGACAGTTGCCGGATATGAGCACTCGCAGAAGTATGCATGGAATCTGCTATGTTAAAAGTGTGCAGGCGGTTTTGGTGTTCGGAGGCGAGCAGCTGAGAGAGCGATTTGAGCAGCTGCGCTCCGCAGAGAAATTCGACCTAGTGGGTAATGAGTGGAAGGGACTGCTGGATATGCTGGAAACCCGGGCGGACTTCCAGCCCTGTGCAGCAGGTGGAGACGTGTTTCTTTGTGGAGGCAATAATGTCGGCTCAGCTGAGAAACTTTGCCTAAAGACAGGGCAATATAGTGCTCTCAATATATGCAAACTGGAGCCAGGCCCCAGCCTTGCTGTCTACTTGCCGACCGATGCAATAGTAATCTTCGCAGGGTCAAAAAGCTTTAACTACCTCCTTTCTAGTAAATCTTGTATGCCCAAATACTGCCCATTCACTGTACTCAGCCAGCCCTGCCCGCCTGCCTATAGGCCTCGACTAAACGGCGCACTTGCCTACAGTGCTTCCACCAGTTTCGTCCAAGTGCTCACAACCTACCAATATAGCACCATTCCCTTCTAGTTCTCTACCATTAAGGAACTTCCAGCTAGCGGTTTCAGTGTCCCTAGTACTGTGGAAAGCAGTGGAGCAGGTCGTCACAGCAGTCTGACTGCGGGACGTGCAGCTCCTCAATCCGCAAAGTCTTCGCATGCACCAAGCTGTCCACGACTAGATTGAGGTTCTCAGGACAGTGACTGAGTTTGCCAAAGTTCCACAAGTCTTTGAATTGCCTGTGGAGGTCGCTGAGACTGAGTTCAGTACAGCGCTGATGCACTGCAAGCCAGGAAGTGTAGTTGGTCTGGAAGTCTGGGTCCTGGTTGAGAAGTGCTTCTTTCCATTCACAGGTATTCCGGCTCAGAAGCAACTTCGCCAGATAGGCGGAGTAGAGCAAAGATAGGCGCTGTTTCTCTTCAGACTCTCCATATAGAGTCTTCTTTAGCACAAACGCCCACGCTGCGAGCTCCAGCTCATTTAGCTGAAATGTTCTGGCGAGGCGCTCGATGTCTGGGCGTAAGGCGGGGAAAAACCTGCAGAGCTGCTTCACCACTCCCTCCACAGCTTGGATGAAGAATTCTGTAGTGTGAGTAGTAGTTTGGGTTGCTTCTACCTGGGCGACAGACATTTTCATTCACAAAATTACGCCTTAAAAGCATAAGTAACGAGAAGAATCCGTTAGTCAGGTGCACTCGACTAAAAGGCTGGAGCCAGAGAAGCGGAACAGAAACATAAACCAACCATTACCAACCCATTCTTTCCCTCATGTGAAGGCCGAGACTTTTCTTATCGACCAAAAGATGCCCTTTCCCAATTCACCAGGCAGCCTTCGGTACTATCTCAAAGTAACTTCCGTCACCTCCCTTTCATAGTGACTCCACCAGCCTAGTAAAATGTCCATTGACTATTACGAAGTGCAAGACACTCTCTACGTCCGAGACGGTCTGAAGGTGAAGCGCGCGAAGAACCGTCAAACGGGCAGCAACTGCCTACTGAAGCTAGTACGCAGGTCTCACTTCGACTCAGACCGACTCTTTCGGCACCACGCTGACTTGCTAGTGTCTGAGTTCGAGCGGCAGTCGCAACTTGCACCCGAGTTCGTGTGGCCTGCGAGGCGGATTTCCAGGGAAGCGCAGTACACCTGCAAGCACGGGAAGACTTGTGCAGCTGCCTATTTGGAGTTGGACTGGTGTGAGAAAGGGACCTTCTTTAGCCTGCAGGCAGCCTTCCAGAAGCCGCTGGACGAGGTGCTGGCTCGCACCTACTTCCACCAACTCGTGGAAGCCCTGGCCTACTGCCACCAACAGCGAGTCATCCACTGGAACCTCATGTCTGAAAGCCTGCTGCTGGACGACAGCTTCCGACTGCACCTGGCGGACTTCCGCGGACCTGAGAAGATGCATAGGAAGGATGCAGAGACTCCCCCCGAGGCACTGTACGGAGAAGTGCAGAGTGGAGCGGCTGTGGATGTCTTCTGCCTGGGCTATGTGCTGTTCTCGTGGGTGTTCTTCGAGCCGCCATTCAGCCGGGCTGAGCGGACTAACCTGCACTATTCAAAGCTGATCGAGGACAACCAGAAGTTTTGGAGTCGCGGACACAAGGATTTGAATGTGTCTGCGACGCTGAAAGGCCTGCTCGCCAGTCTGCTCGCCTTCGACCCCACACAGCGGCCCACTATCTCCGAAATCAAGTCCCACCCTTGGTACCAAGACAAGCTGCTTTCCTCTGAGGACCTCCTCACCACAGTCCAAAGCCGCTTCCAAGCCGCTCAACTCAAGCAGACCAAGTCTGTGCCTAAAGCCAACCGCTTCACTATTGCTACTGGGAACCTATACCGCGACCTGCCAGATAGCAGCTGCAGCTGGTCTGGGTCCGAAGGCTCGCTTAATTCCTACGCCGCTCTCCCCTGCTACCACTCCTCCGGCTGGAAGTTCTCCCAACTCTTCATCTCCCTCAGTCCTGAACTGCTGTGGAGCAGTGCCCAGGCAGTGCTTCGCAACCAGCTCTACGTAGTGGACCTGCAGACCCAGTCCTTCAAGTTGAAGGCGGAGCAAGTGACGGACACCAGTAAAATTGCCTTCACACTACACCTGCTGGACTGTGGGGAGGGCAGGTACTGTCTGGACTTCACGCAGGAGGCGGGGCTCAGCTTCGACTTCTTGCAGTTCTTCACGGACTTCGCTCGGCTGGCGGAAGAGAGTTGGCAGGGCTAACATTAGATTTGAAATGTTCCTAGGTGAAGGCGGGTCTTTCCTCAACTCTCCTCGTTTCCAAGGCGAAGTCGACTTGAACAAGTCCGAGGTGTCCTGTCTGCCCGAGTCCCGTTCCCCTGTAAAGCCACTCAAACCTGCACCAATAGAGTGCAGACTGCTGCTCAAAGCACAGGCTACGGAGCGACGTATCGCCCAGCTCCGTATCCAGCGAGAACAGACCGAAGCCGCTTCGTACCGAGACCGGCCAATGATCTCCGTCAAATCAAAGCGACTGGCAGCTCAGGCGGAAGTGCGGTTTTGGCAGCAACACGCAGTTCTGAGTATAAAAGAACGCATTCAGCAGGCTCTCAAGCAGCCAGTGCACTCTACACCTTCCAAACGACCCTCCAAACCACGTCATCTCAGAGCCAGCAGTGACACAGGACCCAGGTCTATCAGTCCTGTGCCCATACAAGTGTCGTACCGGGCTGGCTGCAACTTCGGACGACTAGTGCGAAGGTAGTATAATGAGAAATTGGCTGAGACGCGGCTTTGCAGATTTCTTCGTCTCGCCAACTCAGCGATACTGCTACTTTCCTACTGCAGCTCTGCCCTTCAACCAAGGGAAGTTGTGTCTGTACCGGCATGAAGGCTGGACAGCCCGCGGCCTGTACCTCACCAAAGTCTATTTCACTGCTGTGACCTTCGCACTCACATTGCCTTACGACTACATCCTCAACACTGCGCTCTTAGGCCTGACGTCTGTGCACCTACTTGCGAGATGTCGTCTGGTGCGTGAGGTTCGCTTGCTGGAAAGCGGAAAAGAGCTGGAAATCGACTATGTCCAGCTGCCCTTCCTACACAGAACAGAAGTTGTGCGCATCCGCGACCTAGCAAACCCTCCCAACTGGCCTCTAATCCGCCTGTGGAGTCTGAAGCCTTTGGTCCGGAACATGACTGCAGCCTTGGAAACCTCCCCAGAGGAGCTGCTTCCCTGGTACGTGCCCACTGCCCAGCACTTCTACCTCTTCCCCAAGCACCCTTCTACCTGTCGTCTGGACCTCCTTGCCAACACCCTCCTGGGCGTACACATTGACACGACCACAGTCAAGCCCAAGTCTCACTCCCTCTCACACCAATACTCCATCTCTTAGTTAATGACTCAAAGGGTCGAAAAGCGGCTCAATGCTTTGCAGGCGACTGTGCAGCAGTTAGTAGAGGTGCAGCCGAGTCTGTTGCCGTGCCTGGAGCTGACGCCCTGTGTGGGGGAGGTAGGCATTGTGGGGCAATTGCTGCGGGCCAACCACAGGAAAACCAAGGGACTGAGGGCCGGGTACGCCACACTGAAGGAGGACTATGAGGCCCTTGAGGCTGAAGTCGCTAGACTGGAAAGGCCGGAAGAAGAGGACAAACAGACCAAATACATGCTGCAGAAGAGTGCTTTCAGACTCAACAAGGCGGACCTCAGGTCCAAACGCAGTGAAAAGCGTCTACGCCACCTCAAACAGCGCCTCCTCTCCTACGCCCGCACTGACCTCAGCAACATCCAGTCCTCCTACCTGCACGAACTCTCCAGTCTGCAGACCTACTTCCAACGCCAGTGCACCTCCTTCCAGTCCCTCCGGCCCCACCCCATCGAAATCAAACCCTTCTTCAGCGAAATGTGGCCCTCCGTGCACAGTGACGACCTGTCCGCACTCGTAAGCACTGGAAAGGACTGGATCGTGGAGGAGTTGTCGCTAATTGTAAGTGCTGCATTTGTGGAACTGAGTGGGGAATTCGACCACCACATGAGAAGCTTTGCAGCCACTGCAGATTACGAGTTGGAGGAACTGCACCGAGAACTGGCCCAGTTGAGGCAGCTTGCGAGCACCAAAGGACCGAGTCGCGGACCTATTGTCAAGCCGTATCAGGCCCAGGAGTACGCCCAGTACACAGACTACTTGGCTGTAGCCTTGGAAAAGCTGAATAAAGTCACAGGGGAGTTGGAGAGTCAGACTCATTCTGCTCTGCAGCCTCAGTTGGACGAAGTGGAGCCGGGCGAGGCGGAACTCTTCGCGCTGCGCAGACACTTGGATGAACTGCAAGAGACTGTGCAAGGGTTGGAAGACCAGTCCAACCAGTACTTTGACGAGCAAGAGGATGACGCCACTCCGCTAGCCAGTAAACTCAACACCGCAGTTGTTCAACTGGGCCGGAAAGTGCAGACCCTACAGAACCAGCTGCTCGAGGCTCGGCCAGGCCGACAAAGCCTGGAAGTGCAGTCCAAGCAAGCAGACCAGCTGTATGTAGTCTCCCTGGAGGACTTCCCACAGAGAGCTCCGCTGCCTGCCAGTGTCAGGCCGGGAGCACCTGCGCTCTACGAAGACCAGTAATAGACTTAAGGCAGTATGGAGGAGGGGAAGTTCATAGAGGAAACTGGGCATGCAGGGTGTGGAGAGGACAGTGCTGAGGTGACTGCTTTCAACGATTATGACTACTTGAAGGACTTGCCAGACTTCGATGCGAATAACAAGCTGCATAGAGTGAAGATTTGGCATGAGCCGGGAGTTCGAATCACAGGGATGGAGCTAACCTACATCAATCCTCACACCAAGGAATTAACCCGTCCCGGCGCTCACATTTGCTGTGACTTCGACGACGACCGTATGCAGGCGGAGTGCTTGGACCTAGATGTGGACGAATACATTGAGGAAGTGCGTGGCTTCCACTCCCTTTGCGTGCACTCCCTGCTGCTGCGCACTAGTCTGGGCCAGTACATCGAAGTCGGCCATCAACGCCATGGAAAGGAGTTCAAGTTCCGCCTGAGCAAAGGGTATTTAGTGCACTCTTTCACAATTGGACTGAGCAATTGCCTGGTGTTCCTAGGCCTTGTGACTATGCCTATCACTGCTATGCCCAGAGTCAATGCAGTCAAGGGACTGCCTGGGGTAGTCGCCCAAATCAGACCTCTCATAGTCACTCGAAGCGAGTACATCGGAGCTGCGTTCGAAGACGCTATGATAGTGGACGACTTTTTCCTGCTCAATGCCCAGCACAACCTCAAGCGCAGCCGCTTCCGTCTCCTCAGTGTGGAATGCGCCTTCAGCGACCACATCCTCGGCCTGAACGTGGGCTATTTAGTCAAGAAGGAGAAGAAATACAGCAACTACAACTTCATTCTAGCCACCCAGCAAGGCAGGCCGGAGGTGCAGCGGGACAAGTTGCTGCTTGAGGAGGACGAAACGATCGTGGGGATTGCAGGGTATGTGACTAAGGGACTTATGTCACAGCTGGAAGTGATGACAAGCAAGAAGAGAGGGACGTGTTGGGGTCGGATGGAGCGGAAGTCCACCCGCTTCGAGCTCGCAGCGGAAGCAGACAAAGCAGTGCTGGCGCTCAGAGGCGTGTTCAGTCCCGCAGGTCTATTGGCCCTGATGGCGTACTTCGTGGACCTGAACCGAGACCGGCAATTCCGCATAGTCGAGTAGTAAAAGTGCGGCTTGTGAGGATCGAACTCACGACCTTAAGATTATGAGACTTACGCGCTACCGGCTGCGCTAAAGCCGCGCACCTGCCTTCCTCCTGTCTCTATATAAACCATGCCGCAGGAGGACTTGGTCTTGTCCGGGGCGCTCTTGAAGTATTGCAGCTTCCCCTGCCTCCGCCGCTGGCAGAAGCGCCTGTTCTTCCTCACGCCTCACAGCCTGATGTCCACGCACGAAGACGGGAAAGGCAGGAAGACCTACAGCCTCACAGCCCTCATAGACATACAGATGAAGGACTCAATCTCCCACTCTCTAGAGTTCCGGGTCGTATTTGAAGGCTGCAATTTACGGCTCCGAGCCCCGAGTTCCTCTCAGAAGGCGGCCTGGCTCCAAGCTCTCCGGCCCAAGCGTCGCTATACAGAGACCCATCGTCCGAGCTACGCCGTAGGCCTGGAGCTGGGAGAGTTCTTGAAAAGTGAGCCTGAGCGACTGCTAGGAAGTGCTGTGACGAGAGTGACTCGGAAGCGTATGTGCGAGGCATGGGTGGTGCTACGCCAGTGCTCAGCTCAGTAGTCACTGCAAGCCTGTAAAAGGTCCAGGTGTAAGATGGAGGACATGTGTGCGCCGGGGTTCCTGAGCAGGGAAGAGACCTGTGCTGTGCAGCTGCAGTTCCCGGCTGTGGAGGTCGAGGGGAGGGATTTGGCGGTTAGTGCAGTGGGACTGGTGATTGCTGTCTACTTCCGATACAGAAGTAAGGACTTAGACGCACAGGAGGTAACGACTGGCGGAGTCGTGCGTGTGCTTTCCGACCATCTCCGCTTTCTTCTGATTCTGTGCACGGCCTATGAGCCGCACTTAAGGCCCTGGATGCAAGTGCTCTTCGACCTTGTGTTTCCTATGTACAACCTCAGCCTGGCTCTTTACCCCTACACTACGCTCCCTCTACTGTCCTCACTGACTTCCCTGCAAGGCTGCCAGACTATCCTGTCCTGGAACCTTGCATTGCTGTTCCTAGCCTTCCTATGCACCTGTGTCCGTTCCTGTCCAAATCGCTACGAACTGCTGACCTACTTCAACCTCCTGGTAGTGCCTGACGCTCAGCTGGTGGTGTCGAGGGCGTTCGCTAGGTACGGCAGGACTCAGACACAGTTGCAAGCGGCTTTTTGCTTTGCGACTTCTATGGAATGGGCGCTGTTTAGTTTACTACTGCCTGCAATTCACCTAGCTGATAGTTCCTATTCCTCGGGGAATTCAGCGAAACTGATATATAACGCTGACTACCGACAGGACTACTCCCTCTGGCCAATAGTCGTCCAGTCCTTCCAACTTCTCCTTATCTACGTTCTCCATTTCACCAGAGTCTACTTCGTCTCTCTGCCCGGCTTCACAATGGTCATCCTGCTGCTACTAGGATACGTGTACAGACAGCTACAGGCTGGGTCCTGGCCCTACACGCTGAGAGTACTGAACTTCATGGCGGATGATACAGCCTTTGCGTTAGAGCTGTTAGTGCTTTGGACAAGGTGGAGAAGTGAGTATCTGCTGATAGTGGCGTTTGCGCTGCCACTCAGACAAAGCTGGAGACTTGTGTATAGGACTAAGGAGTAGCCTCGCTAGCGTCCATACATTAGTGCAATGGAGAGAGAAGTGGGAAACTAGTGTAAGAGTCCGTAGATTAGGATGGAAGTCGCACAGGATACGTTCAGACTGTCCACAGTAGCGTGGCCGCCTGGCACACAGACGCTGTAGTCGCACTGTGCAAACACAGTCGGCCGGATGCCTTCTCCTTCCGCTCCTAAAACCAGCACAGTCTTACCAGGTCCCGACTTTACCTTATATCTTTCTAGCGTCTCCCCAGGCCCCCCAGACGCCAGAACTGTGTACCCCAGTCCTTTACACTCCTGCAAGAAAGCCGGCATATCTCCCACTTCCCTGATGTCCATATACTCCACCGCCCCAGAACTGACCTTCGCTACAGCCGGGGTGATTGGACAAGCGTTCTTGCGACTGACAAAGACTGTTTGCACGCCTAGGAACAAGGCAGACCTGAGGATGGCACCGTAGTTCTGCGGGTCAGTGATGTGGTCGAGACAGAGAAGAAGCGAAGAGAAGGGCAGAGCTGGGGACCGGGCGGAAACCTGTTGAGTGGTGGGCAGGGCGGAGGCTTGCAGCACTAGTCCTTGGTGAGGCTTGTTCTGGGCGAAGCGCTCCAATTTCTCTCGAGAGACGTATTCCACCTTGACTAGCCCTTGCGCCAAGTCCAGCACCGCCTTCTTCTCCTCCAGGGGCGGCGCCACCAGCAGTTTTTCCAAAATGCGTCTCTTCGCTGTGAGCGCCGCCACCACGGGGTTCACCCCATACAGAAACTGCCTTGCCATCTCTCTTTTCCATTAGAATCCTCGTCTATGAGTCGACCCACTGTTTTTTCCCAGCCCGCCACAAGGGTATTTACAGCGGCCGACAGACCTTTGCGACACAAATCCGTCCTACACCTAGTGACAGAACCCACTTTCCTGTCCAACGACAGGGACTTCTCCCAAACTCGCCCTTTTCAAATGTCCACAACCGCTCCGCGCAAGTCGCAGCCCGACCCGCTCTATCACTTGGACAGGACGCACAGTCCTGAACACTACCAAAGGCCTGCTTCCGTTCGACGCACTTTGCCTCAAAGTGTACTGAAGCTGGCTTCTACTGTGGATTTAACCTGGTCCTGCTTCTCCCCGCCCCCTCCCAAGCCTCAGTGCAAACAAGCGGAATTGATGCTGCAAGGGAAGCTGCTGCTGAGAGAGGACTTGCCGGTGCCGGAGCGGAGAGTGGCTCGGAGCAAGCAGGAAAGGGTGGGGCTGTACATGAACAGTCACTTGATGCAGTCGAGTTTGAGACAGAGGGGGACGGGGCCTGCCTAATTGCTTCGTTTTTCTAGTTTAGAGTCGGTCTTCTTGGTTTCTTCCCAGGCTAGGACTGCGCTTCTTAAGGCTCCTACGAGGAGGACAGGGGGGAGGGCTAGTCTTAGTCCCCTTTTCCACTTCCCTGCATTTGCGAAGCCCCATACATAGTTCTTGAACCACTGGTATACTCCCACTGTCCCCAGCATCATAGCTTCCAAGTAGGGACTTCCAACCCTTTTCCTTGCTTCAGTCCAAGCCACGTCCATATATGTCTGCAGGACTACTCAGCGGCTTTACCCCGCTTATGGTCGCTTGCGAAGACCTGGACCTTTCCCAAGTACAGTTTCTACTCCCTGTCTCGGACCTGAACGCTACGTCGGAAGCGGGCTGGACCGCACTCGCAATAGCTGTGAAGGCTGGCAGTTTGGAGCTAGTGGAGCTGCTACTAGAGAGCGGAGCAGAAGTTGATAAGGCTAACAAAGCGGGGCAGACGCCGCTGCTTCTGGCGTGCTGGGAAGGGAGTGAACTGCTGGTAGCGAAGCTGTTGGAAGCAGGGGCTGACACTAATGCAGCAGACAAAAGAGGCTGGACGCCACTGATGGCAGCAGTGCACCGAGACGAAGTGGAGATGGCAGGCCTCCTCCTCAGATACGGCTGCGGAGTGCAGGCGAGAGACGGGGTAGGGGGTATATAGTTCGGGAAAAGCGCTTGGGACCGAGTGCGGAGCCAAAGGATGAAAGACGTGCTGCAAAGGTTCGAAGGGGAAAGGAAAAACGTGCAGGCAGAGGAAAATGTGCGGAGAGCCCCGGATTACCCTTCCCTGAGTCCGTTCCCTGCGAATTCGCCGCCTCGACTGAAGGCTGCTTCCCTGCGCTCAGCCTCTGTGCCTCCTAGTCTCAACCTCTCCTTCTCCTCTATCAGTCCCAGTCTGCCGCTAGCTGAGAAAAAGCGGCTTTTCCGGCAAGCCCTGGAGCAAACCGTGCACCGGTCCTCTCTCCTCATTTCCAACCGCATCGAAGCGGAGTTCGGCAAAGAGCTGCATACTGGTATTCGGCAAAGACTGGCGGAGATAGAGAAGGACTTGAAGGAGGAGCTGGAGACTGCACTAGGCAGGTCCAAAGCCGGGCTCAGGAACAGGCTCAAGGACTATGTGCAGGAAGTGGTGAGGGAAAGCAGGGCAGGAGATGGGAGTGACCATGACCTGAACATGAGAGACAGCCAGCCCATTCCTTTCTTCGCCCCTGAGAAAGCGGCAGTGCAGGTGGCCTCGCGCAAAGAGAGAGAGCAGAAAGTGGAGGCGAAGAGAAACACCAAAGCGGCTTCCTACCTCAGGCGCTTCCTAGACACTGCCTAATGTACGTCTGCCCCTAGCGTAGTGACGTAGCAAAAATGTCATCAGAGCCCTAAACTCAGCGACTGTCTGTTTATCAAGAACTCAGCTTGGCGTCAGCGAGCACATCCAGGCCGTCCTCCTCCTTTAAGTCAATCTCCATGCTCAGCAACAAGGCCTCCGCATGGTCAGGAACTGCTTCCTGAGCACAGAAAAGCGGCGACTCCAGACTGGCAAGCGGGTCTTCTTGGTAGTCAGGATGACAGTAGAGGTCCTTGGAAGCGTAGTCGTAGAAGACGAACCAAAGATCTGTGGACCTGGAGCACTTCTTGGACAGCTCGGTTTCTCCGTGCTCTGTGAACCAACGGCGGAAGCACCTCATGTAGGTGGGCTGGGAGAATAGGAAGCTTTTGTATGCTTTGCCGTATGACGAAAACTGGCCTCCTTTGCCCGGCTTCCCTGTAGGACTCAAGTACAAGTTCCAGAAATGCTGGTCCTCTGGGCTGAGCCGGTCCTTCAGACAAGGGTAGGCAGTGCGCATGTAGGCGCGAAAGGCCCTCAGCCAGTACTTATCCTTCTCCTCCGTCTTCTTCCGCACAGGGTCCAAAGGCCGAAGCGGCCGTCTGCCTCTCCTCTTTTTCGTAGGTCCAGCGTGCAAATCCAGCAAGCCTCGAGCCGCAGGCCCTTCCTGGTCCTCTGTCTCCAGTATATCGCTGTGGCCTTGCAGGCCTAGCTCTTCGCACCAGGAACCGAAACTGTCCGAATAGTCCATGGTGGTGCTGAGGGCGCCTTTGCTGCCGACTTCAGCCAGGTCGCTGCAGTTCCAGAGGTCTGGCGGGCCGGAGAGTGGGGGAGGCCGCTTTCCTGCCATTTGCTAAAGGGGAGGATTCGACAAGGTTAGACTTTAGCTCACAAGAAACATGATGGGTCTAAGGCTAGCCTCCCTTTATAATAAATTCCCCAGTTCCGTCCATATGCAATTCCAGAAAGAAGCACTCCGCCCCCTTCCTCCAATCTCCACATTTAATGGTCCTTACTACATCTAGTCCTTCCCCTTTCATATCCGAGCACCAGTCTTTCGTCCAAGCAGAGACCCCACACTCGGCACTTTCATACTATCCATGGCTTTGAAGGCAGGCAACACCAGCAGCACTCTCCCCTTGGCTTCCCTGGGGCCTCCCCGGCTCTCTGTACCTTGCCTACTCGGTCTATATAGCGGCTGTAAGCGGCTTGGAGGGATGGAGTAGGCTGAAGGCTTGGGACGACTGAGACGGAGGTCAGGGGGAAGTCGACTTGGAGGCTGGGCAAGGGCGGATATGGACTTGAAGTAGGAAATACTGCGGAAGAGGAAATCTTGCGGCTTGCCTGCGTCGAATCTGTCCGAAGAGCGAGTGAACCAGGTCTCTTCAGTTATAGAGTGCTGCAGGGAAGCTGCAGAGTAGATGGCTTCGGTGGTCTGCCTGGCAGGACTAGTAGTGCCCTCGGGTTTACGCAGTAAAGCAACTGAATAGGTCTGTAGGACCTCGCTTTCAGCCAAATTGTCCTCGGACGGGTCTGATTCAGAGCCTGAAGAGCTGCTGGCCACTGTCTGCTTTCCCTCCCTAGCCCTTTGCAGCTCTTCTTCTTCGAAGAAAGCTCGCCACCTTCTGGTCTTTTCCTCGACTGGCTTGGGTCTGCTTCGAATGCTGGAGGCGGATTTGAGGAATCGGACAGAGGGGTGGGTTTGGAGGGAGGCGGGGAAGTGCAAGGGCAGGGCTGGAGCTGAGCAGTGCTCCTTTTCTCCTCGCTGGCTTCGCCCACCCGCCTCCACTTCCCTTCTCCTATCCCTCTCCACCTCCCCATGCACTCCCAACGCTCTCACCACTGCCCTGCCCACCTCCGCCAGTTCCTCCCTCCCCCACTCCCTCACTTCCCCCGTCTCCGCCGTGTAGCCATAGAAGGAACTCTCTAAAGTATAAGCAGCTGTGAGTCCGAGTTCACGCCAAACCACTACTCGAGCAGTGCTGGATTTGGACTTGTGCACTTTGAAGCTGCACTGTGAGTAGTTGACGAAGGGAGACAGCTGGGAAAGGATGCGAGGGAACAGACGAACTTGGGTGTATGAGGAAAAGCCGTCCTCCACTCCTTTACTGCAGCCGTACAAAAAGGCATTGCAAGCCTTCGCATGTCCGTGCAGGTCACAAAAGAGCGCCAGCCTGCCCTGCGCTTGCCACTTCCTCAGCAGTCCTTTCATAGCCGCCAGCTGCGGAAACACTGCAGTCTCTTCCCCTCTCCAGCGTCTATTCAGGTCTGCGCCTTCCACCCCTGTGCGCGAATTCCCGATTATCACTCCGTCGGGATTCAGCATCGGCACAAGCTTAAATACGCACTTATCCCTCACAGCCTTCCCCTCCTCACATAGCCACTTTAGCACGCTTTCCATCACCAGGGACCCCGGCGTCTCTCCAGGGTGCACTCGAGCTGTCAGTACCACTATGTCCCTTTTGTCGGTTTTGGCCTTTGTTGGGGAGGTGATGGTTATCAGGTCGACTGGGAAGCCGAGGGTGGACAGACAGAGAGTTTGCCGCTTGAAAAAGGAGTGTTTGGATAGGGAACGGAGCTGGGTCTGCAGAGTGGTGTACAGATACGGCTCAGAAAAGGCGAAAAAGACGGGTTTGTGCGTGAGTTTGAACTCGAATTCAAAGGAAAGGGTGTAGAACTCTACCTCTTTACCGGACTTTAAGCTCGTTTTGGCGCCGTTTAGGTAGTAAGTGCAGGGGAAGGAGGTCCGTTCCCAGGCGCCGTCCTGCACCCGGCACCAAGGACGCATGCCCCGAGCAAATAGGCACTTCGCCTTCATGAAGTTCATTATGTGCAGTTTGGCTCGCACCGGGGCCTCTGGTGTGACAGAGAAGTAGAACCACTGGATGTGGCCTTTGGAGTTGGTGTCAGGACTGAGGTAGAGCTGGTACTCGCTCTCAGAGAGAGCGAAGGCAGTAAGCAGGTTACCACTTTCAAAGCGGGAGTCGAAGCGCAGGAGCGAGTGCGGAGGTACCGCCGGGCCTTGGTTGTCCTTATTGTGTCTGGGCTCGGGCCCCTGGCCCACCAGCCACCTCGCATAGTCCCTCATTTCCGCCACAGTGCTGGCTTCAGTGGCGCTATAGACCTGGTTGCAGGCTTCTGGCACAGGCATTCTCTGCACTCGGAAGATAGGACTGGGGTCTGTAGTGGGCTCGTAAGTCTTCAGCTTCCACACAGGGAAGGGAGTTTCTTCGTACTGGCCGGGCCTTGGCAACGGCACAGGAGGCGCTATGTCCATTATGCAGCTCTACTTCCCGGAGATAATGGTGTGTGTAGGAGGCCTGGATATACCAGTGGATGGTGCTCTTGTGCCTAGCAGGCTGAGGTCTCAGTGTACCTGTCTGAGGGGATAAGTACCCTTGGCCCGGGCTTCTAAGGTACTGTCACAGATAGAAGAAGTGAAGCAGCACATTCAGACAGACGTTACAGTAGCTGCAGTACGGCGGCGCATTTCAGTCTACAGTAAATGAGCGACATTGAAGGAGGGCGTATTATATGTAGAGCAGGGTATCCAGGCCGGAGTACTTCTGTGTTGCAGGACAGGAGTTAGCAGGAAAGGCATGAGGCTCGATATACTGTAGTTGCTTATATCTGCCTGTCAAGCTATCTATGCTCTCTGCTCAAAGCAGTCCCTGCACTATATATAGAGGACAACCTATTAGTACTCCACGTCGAATACAACATCTACAAGTACAGAACTGGTAGAAGCCAGCCAAACCTCACAGTCGAATGTGATGTTCTGGGTACGTGAATAGACTTGCACATAGAGAAAGGTTTGTATTTGAGTAAGTAAAGTCCTACATTTACCATCGATTCGCTAAATGACGCATTGAGTAGGGTTCATGTCTGCACCTTTGAGAACAGGAAGTGACCACGATATATAGACTTCTTCCAATGAGTATAGGGAAAACCGTTGCCTCAAAGCTTATTTTCCACCTGTGAATTTGAGAATATGCGACTAGTTCCTGCTCTTTGAATCCATCAAAAGTCTCAACTAAACCCCTGCCGAAAGCAGGTCCCTTCCCATCGGAAAGCCCTTATATCCAGGAGACGTTAGGGCCTTCGAATTGAAGAAACGATATAAGAGGTCTAGAGGCAGTTAAAAGCCCACAGACTGCATAAATAGGGCTAATGGACAGCTTTTCAATGCCACTGCCTAAGCTCCTGTACCTCGTCTACGAGATGCATGGCAAAGGGCTGCTGACTGTCCTGGACAAAGAGAGGCTCAAAGGTGCGCTGTAGACAGCTATGATTGTCACTGAGGACGAACAGGTGTTGACGCTTCTGGACAACTACAACGAAACAAACGACCGTGAAGAACTGGAAAGGGACATTTTGAAGGTGCTGAAGGCGCAGCCGAGGGTAAAACCGCCTTCTCCAGTCGCCATTCCCAAGAGAGAAATGGCCTCAGAAGAAGAAGCTGAGACCTCCTCACCCCTCGGCACCTTCCTCCACGAGCGCAAAAAGCACCAGCACGGCGAAATGGAGCTGCACCTGAACCTCTGCGAGCCCGACCGCGCCGGCCAAGACGACCCCTTAGAGGCAGACGCAGCCATAGAGACCAGTTAGTTTACTCGAGAGGCATGGCCTTGATGACTGGAGTCACAGGGAGTGGTGGGCTTGGTTCTAGCTCTGGGAGCTTCGCTGGGTGCAGGCGGAGACGGCCTTTGCTGGGCTTTTTGGGAGAGGGGTGGAGGGAGGGTTGGCTGGCTCGGTGCGCTTCGAGGTATTTGAGGACTTTGTGTTGGAAGCCGTCCTTCACTTCGTCCTTGTAGCGCAGTCCGTAGGAGTGGGCAGAGGGGTCAAACGTCAGGTACATGTTCCTGCAAGCTTCGATTTTCCACTCCTCCCCCTGCATCGGCTCTGACCGTAGTCTGCCCACAGGTCTCCACAGCTCTCCACTGTTTTCCCTCCTGCTTTTCCTCACCTTGCTCAGGCAGTCATAGTCAGGACCAGGCTTCGAGTGCATCACTATCAGGTCTTTGTGAGGCAGAGGAGGCGCCTTGGGTCTGCCTGAAGGTGCAGTTTTCACGAATATAAGCGGCATAGAGGCGTATATAGACCTGGCAGGACTCTTTACCCTGTGCAGAGGCTTGACCTTAGACCAGTAAGACTTCTTGAGGGTGAAGGCAGGGAAAGCTTTGGGCTGAAACGGTTCTTCGGGGTCAGAAGTAGGCAGGATTTCGGGAATTTGCCGGGGAGAAGTGTGGAGACTGTAGCGCGATGATATCCTCCTGCCTGCGGCTCTGGTAGTATACCCGCCTCCTAGCGTAGCCATCTACTATCCTCTTATTAACTCCACACTGCCCCCCAGTCGCTTCCTCGTCCTCACAGCTGGAAGTCGCACTCGCCCCACCTCTCTCTCAGTCATTTTGATACCCTTGATCTTCCTTTCGATCCCTTGCACCTGCTCCAACAGCGCCTTTTCTAAGTCTTGTGGGCGTCTCATACTGGAAATGGAGGAAATGGCAGGATGCATGAAGTCGCTGTTGGAGCGGGTCAGAGAGGGGGAAGGGCGCAAGCGCTGGAAACGCCTCAACTCCGCCTGCTGTGCCACTTCCTCCGACTCTTGGTCCTGCGAAACTCGCACGGGACTAAGCGGCAGTGAGACTGGCAGCCTCGGCTTCGCCTCTTCCTCTGCTTTATTGCCTATTTTCAAGCTGGCTTTCACCACGAAGGAGGTGAAGTCGGACTCGAGTGCGAGAGTGCCTCGTTTCTGCTTGACGAGGGCGCGGAGCTTTAGTTCGAAGGTGGCTTTTAGCAGTTCCCACAGTTTGTCAGGCACTTTTTGCTGCTTTCCTGCGTGGATAGCCAGCAATTGACTCTTCGCTCGGAAGAAGGCTTGTTTCTGTGAGTCTGTGAGGACGCTTTGGTCAATGTACGTGGAAGTGAAGTGGAAGGAGTCTTGGATGGCTTTGAGGAGGAGAGCGGAGGTGGAGAGAGACTGGAGAATGCGGGTGCGTAGGTGGGAGTGCGCTTCTTCCAGGAGGTACTGAACCATGTACAGTGTCCAGCCCCTGACACTGTCGCCACTCCACTCCTTCCCCTTCTCCACCACCTCCCTGACGCGCACAGTTCCCATAGTCACTCGCACAGGGAGGATTTCCACCACTGTCATCATCACTTCCTCTATAGCGCCCACTCTGTCTCCAAAGGCCTCTACGAATGCTTCTCTAAGTCTGAGCATCGGACTAGAGGCAATTTCCGCCTTGGTATCTCCCAGTTCCTCATCCAAGCCTGAGACTTTACTAGGCTTTCTGGGAGTGAGACGTCTGGCCCCCAGTCTAGGCCGAGGATCAGGAGCCAACAATCTCCCCTCCTCCGCGTTTTCCTTAGTCCTTGTCAGAATTTGCTCTATTTCAGTGCTCAGTTCCACGTGCTTGCCGATGTACCGTGCATACGTCTGCAACTTCTGCAGTGTTTCTGAACTGCTGATTAGCACGGAGCAGGCGAAGGCCTCGTCCTGTCTCAGTCTTCTGGCTGCGGTGCGGTCCTCGCGACTAGCGCTGGAGAAGGTCTGCAGCTGCTTGAGACTAGAGGACAGGCCGTCAGGCAGGTAGCGGGCTAGGGAGGTCTGCAGAGCTTCGCAGTCATTGGCAGCCCCTTCCATCGTTTTCCGCTCCTCTCTCAGCATTTCCAGCTTCGCCTTCAGTTCACTTTCCTGTTTCGTCAGACTGGCGAATTGGTCGTTCAGTGAGGAGGCTTGGAACTGCATCTGGCGGAAGGCTTCCAGAATGGCACAGAGGTCGAGGGCTTGGGGTTCGGGCTGGGAAAGCAGTCTAAGTAGCAAATACGAGTGAATGCGGGTTAAAGCCGCTTGAGAGCGCTGGACGGTCTGTCGATGGGAGCTTAGGACCTGCTTCTGCTGCGAATGCAATTCCGTCAGTCGCTCAATTTCCGCAGCAGTCCTCCTCGCCTTTACTTCCAACTCCTGTCTAATCCCTACCCTTTCTGACAGCAACCGTTTGGCGGCGCTCTCTGCCAGGCCCTCCACTTCCTGCTTCAGGCTTCCAGCCAGTGCCTTTTTGGCTCTCAGCTTTTCCTCTGCTGCTTTCCGCTCCTGCACAGACTCTTCACTGGCCTTAAAAGCCTGGTGATTGGCTCGGATGGACTCATTGGAAGCCTTTGCTTGCAGGGTTAGGATTTCTCCGTGTCTGTGGAAAAGGCGCTTTTGCAGGTATTTGAGTTGGTCGGTTTTTTGCTTTTCTCTGAGAGTTGAGTCTTTTGTTTTGCGAAGCAAGGCTTCCATTTGCTCACATGTCGTCCACTCGACTTCAGTCCGTTCATGTATATTTTCCAGCTTGTCTCGAAGCTGGGCCACTTGGTCCATCATGAGCGCAGGGGAGAACTCGAGGAAAGAGGTCTGGTGAGAGATTCGGCTGGGCTCAGCAGACTGCACTGCTTCTGCGCCTGGGATGGTTTCTTGCTCCCACTGCAGACTGGCACTCAGGTCCCTCAGGAAGGATAAACGTCTCTTCTTCGCTTCAGTGCGATACTTAGCAGTGTTTAGTTCCTCCAGTAGCTGTGTAAAGCCTACTTTCTGCTCCTCACTGAGGGACATCTGTCCTATTTCCCCCTCTCCCTCGCTGGCTTCAGCTAGCATTTGCACTTTCAGGGCCTGGAGACGCATTTGAGGCTCATTGTCGGGCTCTGAACCCAGCAGCCGGTCTTTGAAGAAGGAAGTAACGTTGGGTAGACTCATATTACTGCTTAATAAGGAAAAAAGAAGGGGAAATGCGGCTTTTCAAGCGAGAAATAGGCAGAAAACAAGGATTTATGAGTAAAAAGCTGGAAAAGCAGGGTAATTTTGGCTTAAGCAGATTAGACTAGGTTACTGTGGCTGGATTTGAGCGTTTGGATGGCAGTTTCTTTGCTGAAAAGGAGAGCGGAGGTGGAGGGGTTGAGGACTGTGAGGAGCCAGGCGCATAGACACTGGTCTGAGAGCACTGCTACGCCAGCTTGGTACACCTTCCATCGAAACCTATCCAAACCCGCCTTCACTGCCAGTATACCCAAAGGCTGCACAGCCATCCACAGCACCCCTGCAACCAGCATCCTCCAATACACTCCCCTGTCCCTCAGTCCCAGTCCCAACTGTCTGTACCCATTCCTACTCCACAGTGCCAGCACTACTGCAGTGCCTAGTCGCGTGTAGGCGTACCAGGCTGGGTCCCAGTACCAGTGGAACTGCACCAGGTCTTCGCCTTCCAGTGCTTTGCGTATGCTGAGGTAGAGGCCGGACAGGGCGCTGAGGAGTAGGACGACTTGGACCTCGAGAAGCACTGGCTGGTCTCGGAGGAAGTACCCTGTGGCGTTCAGGGACAGCAGTGCCAGAGTGGAGAGCTCGAAGACCCACTGTGCGTAGATGCCCAGGGACTTGAAGAGGATAGAGGGCATGCCTGTGACGCTGTAGAGGACGTAGTAGCTCGCCCAGCAGGCCATTGCACTGGCCAGACTCAGGTACGTCAGTTTCCCCAGAATCAGCAGTTGGAAGTGCACACCCTGCAGCTCCATTTCCCCTATGCTCCGCACATACCACCAAGCCATCCCCGCCGCCAGTGCCAACGCCCCTAGAAACAGCCGCAACAGGCCCATTTCCTCCAGTGAAAACGCACTTTCCCAGTACCCACTTTCCCCACTATTGGCGAAGTCCAGGTAAATCCCTGCATTCACTTCGCCAGGCTGTGCACATCGCAGAGCTACGACCGAGTAGCACTGCTCCGCCTTAGCTTTGACCTGAAAGAGTTGGAAATAGAGAGTGTCGCGCTTTGCCATGGGGAAAGTGAAGGCTGCTTTGGTGTGGGCGGTCTGTGTGGACTGTACCTGACAGGGGTTGGGGGAGTCGGAGAGAAGTGCATGTATTTCCGTCAAGGAAAGTACCGGAAACACTGCAACTCGCTGGCCCGGCAGCGTGGAAATCGCTTCAACTGTAATAGTGCCTTTCCCCTGCCTAGTCAGTACTGTCGGGAAGCAGAACTGAGCCGCAATAGTCTGGTCGCTGTCCACAAGCGTAGCCACTAACTTGCCCTGCACCAGTAGGAACAGCCAGGGAAGCAGCAGCACTGCCATTCCAATAATGCTAAGCGGAGAGGGACGCAAAGGCACTGCTCGCACTTCCAGTCGACAGAGGACTACTCCCAGTCTGACGGCCTACGACCAGTCCCCGTCCAGGTCTGTTTCGCCACTCGAAGGACCTGTGCGGCTGAAGAAGCAAAAAATAGTGCCCAATTTGAGGATAGGCGTGAGGGAAGGAGTGGCGTTTGATGAGTGCCGCACTGAGCGGCGCAGTGAAGCGCGGAAACAGAGGTGGGAACTGCCCGGAACCAGGGAAGAACTCATCACCAGGTACAGTTCTCGCTTCCGCGGGTCCCAAGAGTCCTTTTTACCCTCTCCTTTCCCTGCCTATAAACTCGACGCGGCTGAGTTGCTACTCAGTCGTCTGTCTAAACTCCTCGCCAAGTCTCTACACGCCCTGCAAAGACATGCTTTCTGCTACGACTTGCCACAACAATGGCCTGGGAAGCGAGGGAAGTCAGTGCAAAGAAGCAGGGAACAGGGCGAGCCTGTGAGTTTCACGTGGGAGGAAGAGGAAAGCAGGGGCAGGCGGGAGGATATCTTCGTAGTAAGTGAGGGAATGCGGCCTTCGGAAGAAGTGGAGACTCCTAAGCCTTTTCAGATGTGGAAAGACCAGGAATTCACTATAGAAACCCTTTCCTACGGGCAAAAGACGCAGAAAACGAGTGGAATTATGAGTGAAATCAGCACCAATTTGACTCACTTGCTCGAGCCAGTTGCTAGACTGCTCCAATCGCATCAAGTGCACTTTCTATTGTCGATTTATTCGATTTCACAGCGAAAACGCGCCCTTTCAGCTCTCCACTCCACCCTCCTTTCCTTGCTACAAAAGCGCACTTTGCCCTTTTTCTCCCACGAGTTATTCAGGGTTCCCTCCCCTGAGTACTACTCCTGCAAGGAAATGATAGTGAACGTGAATGGACTGGCTAGTGCACTTACAAGGACTGTGAAGACTGTAGGACTGAGGAGACTCAGGGAGGCTGGCAGAGGCAGGAGACTAGGGGCGGGGGTGGGCAGGCTGTGGGTAGTGGTGGGAGGAAGGGCGAAGGAGCAGTTCAATAGACTGCGGTTTCTCAGTGAAGTATTGGGAGATTTCCGAGAACGGGAAAAAAGGCGAATTCGCATACGTCGAGCTCTTACCAAGGTATTCCACCTCCTCTTTCTTCGCTCCCGGGCAGCCCAGCAGGCGGGCTTAGTAGCTTTGTGGCGCTGTCTGCGCCTGCAGCCCAGAAGTGCCGCTACTGTGGAGACTGAACAGACTGGCAGGGAGGAGGAAAGGAGGAAAGCTATGGGGAGTATGGTGGCAGTGCTGAGAAGAAATGCGGAGTTTAGGGTTAGAACTGCGGTGGTTGTGTGGAGGAATAGGGGAAAGACTTCAACTCCTGCCTCCGATCGACACCTCGCTACCCTCCTTATCTCCCTTTCAGCGAAGTTTTCCCTACGCCAGGCTTGCTTTCTTTGGCACTTCCGCCCGCCTCCCCCCTACCCTCTCCTAGCAGTTCTCTGCACCACCCTGCTCAGCCGCTGCCTATTCTCCTGGAGCCGACTTGCTTCCCATAGCAAGGGAAATACACGGCTATCAGCCGAATTCACATATCGAATCCGGACTTTTGTGAGGGTTATTGAGAAAATAGGTAAAGGAAAAACGTGGAATTATCTCAGAATTTGGGCAAAACAGAGGCGGAAAAGAGCGAAAATGGGGCGAATTGGAGGCTTGAGGATCGGGCAAATCCTGCAGAAAAGAAGGAAACTGCAGGTCCGAAGTACCTTTTATAGGCTCGTTTGTAGCATGTAATGTGGTCTGGACGCCTCTAAGAAGGTAGTAACTTAGCGGTTAGTTCAGTATCGGGGACTTGAGCTCTGCACTCCTTATTAGCTGCTTTGAGAATGAGAGGCAGTGAAGAAGTGGCAAAGCGGGTTGTGAGGTTTGGGCTTTCTGCGCTTTCGCTCCTATATTGCTATGGACTAGAAGCCGGCCACCTCCCTCTAGCTAAGCCAGCCCTATTCCCTCAGTTCTGACCCTGTCTGATAATGCGATATGGACGAGGAAGTGAGGGACAAATACAACGACTCGCAGGATGGACTGCAGGCCCCTCGTAACATCGAGGAGGCCTTGCAGTTCACACTACAGGAAGCGCTGACTAGAGGAGTGGTCGAACTCCGGCAGGTGTTCGAGGAGTCTTTCTCGGAGGACGTAATGACCAAGGCTTTGACTCAAAACGACCTGAACCTGGAGCAAACGATCCTTTACCTGCAGGAAATGAGTGACTGTACAGCTGATTCACCCCGTAGAGAGCCGGCTGCCGAGCCTCTCCCTGAGAATTTGGACCACATCGACTCCACTCTGTACCCCGCCTCCACCACCCTCCTGGAAGCTGATACCTCCATGACAGGCATAGCCCTCGACTTCAGCAGCAGTCCCCTGGTTTCCCGCCCTCCAAACGTCCACTCCTACCTCCTCCCCGACGAAGTCCTGAGGATGATTTTGACCTGTTTAAGCGGGAAAGAGGTCATTTGCTACGGCAGAGTGTGCAGGAGCTGGTCCAATGTGGAAAGGAGGTGTGCGAGTCTGTTTAAGAGGGAGTGTCAGGGACTGTGGAGAAGGGTGGAGCCTGGGACGGACTTAGTTGCCTTCCCGGTGCCTTTTCATCGTCCGGAACTGCTGTGGGGGGCTGATTTCCCAACTGATTTTATGCCTACCAAGGCCTATGTAGAAGGGTTCCGCTCATGGAGAAATATGTTCCTTACCCGGCCTCGACTCTACCTCTCAGGCGTCTACGTCTCTCGCACTAAATACCTCCGTTCCGGCAGCACTGAAGGAGTGTACGTGAATCCAGTCCACGAAGTGACCTACTACCGCTACTTCAAGTTCTATGAAGAAGGGACGCTTGCGTGTCTGACTTCCTGTGAAAAGCCTGCCAAGGCGATCCCGGAGCTGAGGCTGGATGCTGAGAAAGTGAGGAAGGGAGTGTGGGTGGTGAGGGAAGGGGAGCTACTGGCGCATGCTGTGGAGGGCAACAATGTGTTTTCGTACCGGTTTAAGCTGACTTCCAGCAAGCCTTACAAGCACGACCTTCTGCGGCTCAAGGACTGCAGTGTGCGTTCCAGCACAAGTCCCGCTCCCCTGCGTATGGACAACTCCGGTAACTCCTTCCCTCGGCTCTTCCGCTACTTCCAAGGCTAGTTCTAACTGAGTTTCGAAAATTCCCTAAAGGTCAATAAATGGCAAAAATGAGAGCTTTGCGGCTTGATAGCGCACAGAAATTACGAGTAGTTCAAGTGAGCATTCTCAAGCCGAAGTTCAATGAAGTCCACATTGCGTCCATTCTCAACGTTGACAGACTGCTCTCAGTCCGGATTCGATATGAGGCCTCTGGCTTGGTAGTCGGGAGCGGAGAAGGGGAGCGGGCGGACAGTCTGCTGCACAAGAGAGTTGTGAGGATGGCGGAGCTGGGAATTCCAGGAGCTCGGGCGGGTTACATAGTGGCTCCATCTGATGACTGTGTGATGTTGCCTGCTAGTGTGAGTTATGCAGACGGGGCGACTATGAGAATGCTCTGACTTTAGGAATTGCAATGCATCTGATCCGCCCGAGGACCAGTGTTGTTCTTTCTGTGCCTCTCTCAAGCCTGGGGAGACTTGCTTCCATCTGGTTATCACTTGCGGGAATCTATTGTATTAGAGTGGTTCACAAGCAAGAGTACGTCGATCAGCTCCGCAGAGAGACAAACGAGCCAGTTCTACTGTCTTCCAGTGCGGACTTTTCCCAGCAGCTCCACAGTCTCTGCCGACAACACAACGTCACCGCAGCTATGGAAATGGCCGGGGGAGTGGTGGGCGACACGGTTTTCTCTGCTCTGCTGTCAGACTGAGTCTACATCCAAATGGGCAACCAGGACAACTTCAGCACGCCTGTCTCCAGCGACCCTAGGAAGCACGTGGAGTGGCTCATACTCTTATCATGGCTCAGAAGCCACCCCACTGAAGCTGAAGCCGTAGTCACTGAGGTACTGAGTGTCCTGTCCACACTTATAGCCAATGACCCTATTCACGTCTTCCCTGTTTCTGACTGTGAAGATGCGTTTTCCTTCCGCCTTTCCAACCGCAGTAAATGCAGAGTTCAGCTTCAATTCCATACGTAGTTAGATTTATACGCGCATTCTCTCAAATGCTACTAGAGATATAGGCTTAAAACTAGCGAAGTCCACAGTAACTGTTTCCCACCACTCGTCCGAAACGGGTAAATCACGTCCTAAACTACCTCTTACATCCCACACTATTGCAGGACTGCTGGTTCCCACCTCTTGGTAGAAGTCCCGGTCCTTGTTGTAGCGGATGAAGGTCACGAGGACTGTGTTGAAGAACTTTTGGAGAGAGGTGGAGTTGACTGTGTCGATAAAGCGCCAGATGCTAGGTGGGGAGTACGTATTGTTGAGGAACAAAGCTTTGGCGTAGACGATTTTGGACTGAGGATTAATGTGAAAGCCCACATCAGTCACCACAAACTCAAACATCATCGTATTCGAAATTGTGCAAGTTGCGTTTTCCTCCGACCATATCGGATTCATAGAGTTCTTATTCACCTGAAAAGGCACGAAATCCTCCGAATTCCCAGCCTCCGCATTCCCAAACTTAGCTACATACAAAGGCCACAGGCTATCCAATGCAAATATCGGCGATAAGGGATTAGAGTTCTGCAGACAGTACTGTCTCAAGTCCGCAAGGTTCATTTCTAAGTAGCAGGAAAGGATGCTTTCGGATAGAAAGGCGATTTCGGTGGAGTTGAGAGTGACGGTGTTGTTTAGAATGGTGGGACATTGGCCGGAGGTGGTCAGACCGCCTAGACCAAAGTGGGAAAGGGAGGTGGATTTGTCGGAAAGCTTGAATAGGACTGGAAGACTGGGATGGTAGCCAGGGTTCCCTGAGCGCTTCTGTCCATCCGGCCTGGAAAAGAACTGCACCGAGAATTTCTGCTGCACAGGGGAGCAGTCCTTCGTGTCTCCCGTCACAATATCAGCATACACAGTCCGGATATACTTCTGGTTCTGGTCACTATACACCCTATACTTGGCTTCCAATAGCACTCCCTGGCACTGACAGCCAATTCCTGTGGCACTGACTACTGCAGCTTCCGTCCTTCGCTTCAATAGGCCGGCTTCGTCTTTCCACCACACCTCTCCGAGGGTGACATTCACCAAGACTGTGCTAGCGGCGTTGTACCAGCCTGGAGACTGCACCTTTATAGCAGTGGTGTAGTAGGCAGGGTCAAGAGCTCCACTGCAGGAGTATTTGGGAACAGGTCTGGAGCAGGGCGGCAAGTCTTGGTTGATATACCACCGCACTGTGTTCATATCGCTACACACTCCATTCACATCTGGTGCTGGCAGTGGCCATCTCCCCTCCATTTGTCTATAGTCCTGCACATAGGAAGCCACATAGTCTCCAGTCAGCAAGTACCGATTCATCCCTCTCCACGCTCTAGGCGTAGTCAGGGTATCTGCATAGTCCACAGTTTCGTTTTCCCTCTGGTCCACTCTGCCTTCCGGCAAGTCCCCGAGTTTGACATTGGAGTAGAAGCGACCTGATTCAGGCGAATTGTCCACTTGCACGCAGAACTTATTGGACGAGTTCGGAAGTTCTTGAATGCCGCGACGAGGGTTGGAGACGTACAGTTCATAACTGTCGATACAGTGCCGTTGCCCATAGGGTGTTAGTCGTTCTGGCAGACAGCGGTAGTCAGTGTCTTGCGACCACAGTTCGGTTTTATTCTGCGTGAACTATACAGCGGCGCAGTCCAGGTCACAGCAGCAGTACGTGTCGCAGGAAGCCTGTGTGAGGTCGCAAATGCACACTCCCGGGTCGTCGTCCTTCGCAATATCGTTCGTTTCCGACCCCTGTGAAAGCGGCAGTGCCGCCAACACAAGGAAAATGGTCCCCAGCATTATACCCCCAGCTCTCGCCCCCTCTCCCTCCATTTCAAATATGCACAAAGTCGAAGCAGACGCATTCAAAGTGTTCGTTCGAGTGCGGCCATACAGCAGCAAGGAAACCTGCACCAAAGAGTACTTGCAGGTGGAAGACCACGTGGTGACTTCCACTCAGATTTGGCTGCTAGACACGAAGGCTGCTGCGGAAGTCTCGTTCACCTTCCATGCAGTGTTGGGGATGGAAGCGAGTACTAGAGAGGTGTATGGCACAGCTGTGAGTGAGTTGGTGGACAGTGTAATTCAAGGGTACAGCGCCACTGTGTTCGCCTACGGCATGACTGGCGCTGGCAAAACCCATACTATGTTCGGAAACCTCGCTTTTCCTCACCTGCAGGACCCTGGGATCGTGCCTTTGGCGCTGATGGACTGCTTTGCAGCGGTGAACAGGGAAGCAAGGACTGAAATGAGTATTAAAATGAGCTATTTGGAGATATATAACGAACAAATCCGCGATTTACTGCAAGAAAAGCCCTCAAACCGCCCACAAGGCCTAATGCTTCTCGAAGACGGCACGAAGGGAATGATAATTCCAGACCTGACGGACCTGCCAGTTGCTGACCTAACAGAGGTGATTTCCCTCGTAATAGCAGGGAATGGCAGGCGTATGATGGCTGCGACAGGCGCTAATCAGCTTTCCAGCCGCTCACATGCCATTCTCTGGGTCACTTTCGAGCAGAGGGATAAAACTCGCTCCATCATTACGTCCAAACTAGCGCTTATTGACTTGGCAGGCAGTGAAAGGGCGGCCAGCACTGAGAACAGGGGAATTCGCCTGCTGGAAGGCGCCAATATCAACAGGTCGCTGCTCGCTCTCGGCAATTGCATCAATTTGCTCAGCGATTCCTCGAAGACTGGGAAATTTGTGCCGTATCGAGACTCAAAATTGACGCGTTTGTTAAAAGATTCTCTGACCGGCCGAACCAAAGCCCTAATGATCGCCTGCATCTCCCCCGCCTGGTCCTGCTACGAAGAAACAGTGCACACCCTGAAGTACGCAGAGCGTGCCCAGCACATCCGAGTGAAAGCAGTGCGCAATGTGCGGGAAGCAGAGGCACACGGGGCGGAATATAGGGAAATCATAGTGGGGCTGCGGGAGGAAATCGAAGTGCTGAGAGCGAAGCTGAGGACTAGGGAGAAGGGCACCGAGGGAGTGGACGAGTTGGGACAGAACATGCTCCAAAACCTCGAGGAGTTCTGGGAACTGAAGCAGTCACTACTGGACATCGACTCTCTCAACGAAGACAACCAGCGGCAAGTGCACTCCCTCTCTCTAGTCCCCAACTCCACCGAGTTACAGCGACTCCAGACCAATATCAGAGACAATGAGACTGTGCGGTCCGCCCTAGTGGGCAGTTTGAAGGCCAATCTCCAGCAGAAAGGCGCCTTTCAGAAGGCTTTGGTGAGTCTGAAGGACATGGAAAGGAAGGGCAGGCTGGAAATGCAGGTCGCCTACCAAGCCCTGCGCCTGGAAAAGGAAGACTTGTACCTGCGGAACCAGGAAATGCGGCAAAGAATGCAAAACACGGAAAAAGAAGCGGTGGAGAAGGAGAAAACCATTGAGAAAATGAAGGCGGAACTGGAGTTTATGAGAAGGAAGCTGGGGCCGGAGAGGGAAGAAGCCAAGGCTAAGTCAGTATCGCCCAGTCCTGTGTCTCTGGGGGCGCTAAGGGACGTGCCAGTGCGAGCGCTCAAAATTTCCAACCTGCAAGACGCTCGCCTCATCCACAAAACCGGGTCCAAGCGGGAAATCCGCCCAATGGACAGCACCGAGGGCTTTATTTCCAACTACACTGGCACTGCGGCTGAAACGGCGGAATTGGAGCTTTGCTCTGAGCGCAGCAGAGGGAAAAAGGCAGTTGGACTGAGAGGTGCGTTTTCGAATTTGCACCGAGTGGACGGAAAGAAGCCCGCTGTGAACAGGTCTGTGTCAGTAGCGAGAGAAAGGAAGGACAAGTCCCCCCTCAACTCCTCTCGAACCGGCAGAAAGACTCCGCTGGCTGTAATCAGCAACCAAAACTTGCCTCGCTACCACGAAGACACAGAAAAGCTGGTACGCAAGAACTTCCGCAGAGTCCATGGAGAAACACCCACTGTGGTCATTTCCCTGGCGTCCAAGTAGCTAACTAGGGCCCGCTGGGCTTGAATTGCCAGTAGAAGGGGACTTCTACCCGCAGAGGATATAGTAAGGTCCTATTTGGCTTCTGCAAATGAACTATAGAAGACCTAATACCGTCAATTCCAAGCAGTGCCTTTTCTATATGAGCGGTCTGGGCCAATTAGTGTCCAATGACAGGAAGTAAACATATAATGGGAACGAGGGTGATGGAACTAACCGTAAAGGTCTTGCAGGACCTCTGGACTGCGAGGAGAGAGCGAGCTTTGGGGGAAACTGAGGAGAGAAGGGGAGAGGAAGTGAGGGAAGTCGGAGTGGCACTGCTAGAGAAGCTGATGCAGGAAATAGGAAGGAAATATAGGGGGAAAGCAGGCTTTGCTGCCCTGAAGTCGCTACGAAAAGGACGGATTTCCCAGGATTTAGACTCTTTCCCAGGACTGTTTTCCGGCTCTTCTCTCCTTTCCAAGTCTCTATCCAAAGCCCTACGCAAGCAACTTGCCTCCGGCTACCAGGCCATCCAGCGTCTCTCTGTGTGTTACAGGGCCGACCACCAGCTCCAGTCAGCCCTACTCCGGCAGGTCTACTGCGCCTGGCTCCACCTCCAATCCGCCTCTCTCCCCAGACCCGCCCCTCCCTGCCAAGTCCTTGCCTCCGCCCTCAGACACTTGCTCTGGACCCGACTAAGGCCGGTCATTGCTGGCACGCTTGGAGGCATGCGCGCACTCAAACTCGCTCAGCTGCTGGCTCGCAAGAAAGAACCGCACAGCACTGTCGTTTCCCACGGACCAACGCCCTCCTTTTCCTCTGCCTACAGCCGCAGCCTCACTGGACCTGCCATCCCCTCCTCCGACCTAGCGAGTTCCCTGGACAGTCGACACATTGCCTTCCAACTGGTGTACCAATTCGTGGAAACGCGCATTTACAAGGTCCTAAATCGCTCGAAAAGACGCTTGTTGCGCTGGGCATTTCTGAGGATGTATTTAGTACCGAAGTATGAGGACAGGGTGGAGCTAGGAGTGAGGAAAATGGAGGAAATTGTGGGGGCAAATGCAGGGAAATGTGTGAGAATGAGGTGGGGGAAGTGGATAAAGGCCGCTCAGAAGGAGGAAATCAGAGCAAATCTCCTCAAATTCGTCCTAAAACGACAAGCGGGGTTAGTTGTCAAGGAAGAAACCAGGGAAGTCGATAAAAATCGGAAGGAAAATAGGCGAAAAACACTCGGAATCGCACTATTTTCCCATATTTTGAGGGAAATCATTCAAAAAAACTTCAATTCGTTAATCACTTTTCCTCCAAATTCGTTTATTTCCCCACTCCAAGCGCATAAAAACTCCATTTCCCCATCAAAACAGCAACTTCGCAACCTCCTATTCGCAACATCTCTCAACTCAATAGTGCAAAAACACGTCCATTTCCTCCAATTTCAGTGTCTAAAGGGGTTTATTTGCCCTCCACAGCCCTCTATCAGTGCACTAAAAATACCGCTTTTTGTGCATCTGGGCACAGCGGAAATTAAGAGAAAAGCGATGTGGCTGCTGAGGGCGAAAATGGGGAATTGCCTGTATGTCCGCCTGAGACGGCTCATATCGCTCAGGGTGGAAATGAGGAGTACTGGGAAAAGACAGATGGGGAACGCATTTTGGCAGTGGAATGAGCGAGTTATAGCGGAAAAAGAGAGAATTATAGCTGAAAAATACATTCAAAAGGCTTCAAAATACAGTCGAAACCGGAAATTTACCCCTGCTTCTTCGAAACCCTATAAAAATCTCCCTATTCTGATCGAAGCAATGACAGCTTCTCTATATAAACGTCCCTTCCAGTTCCTTGTCACTCAGACAGGCTCTGAAAGCCTCGCAAAAGTGCTAAGACTGAGCCGTTTAGTGACTATTCTGGGCCAGTACTATAGACTGAGAGTGGGAGAGGGGTGGAATGCACTGGATCCCGGCACTGCCGTACGGTCAAAGGCTGCTTTCGTCCTGGGAAAGGCGGTAGAAGGCTTATTTCAGCGGGAAAAGGCGAAAATAAGCAATTTGGTACTGAAAAGACTGAGTGGAGTGGAGAAAGAGAGGAAGGAACAGGCAGTAAAGAGGCTGAAAAGGGCAATTTTGGGGGTGGAAAGGCTCAAAAATGGGCAGGCCTTTCAGAAATTGGCCGATTTCCCTGCTTTTCGCTTATTTCCAGCTTTAAGCAGGCCTCTGAGCCAATCGTATGTACAAAGGCCTGGAAATGACAGGGAAATAGTGACAAAGGCAGGACTTCTCAGCCTTTTCAGAACGATGGAAGTCCTTCCAGCCTTCCAATTCTCAGCCTTTTCGCATTTGTCTGCTTTTGCTCTCTGGAAAAAGGCTGCCCAGCGTCCAGTTTCCGACAGCGACTCCGTGTCTGCGCTGAAATCTGAGCGAAATCGGGAACTTGTGGCAGTTTTAGCTCGCAGTGGCCGGGAACTCCAGTCTCTGCAGTGGACTGCAGGCAAGGACTGGGACGGAAGCAGCAGAGCACTAGTGAAGGTGCTGCTTGCAAAGGAACTGAGAGACCTACGCTACTGCAAGTGTGCGGCTTTGGTCCGCTGGCTGCAAGTCCGCCCGCCTCATCAGGCTAGGGAGGCACTCTACAGAGCAATTCAAGGCAAAGTGAGTCGAGACCAAAGCAGCAGTCTCACCGCCTCCTGGACCGCATGGAAATACCCAGATATACTTGCAAAACGACCCCTCATTGAGCGACTTCGCGTGCCTATTCGCCTTTCCATCGAGCCCGCAGCAGAACTGCCCCTCACCCCCACTGCCAAAGCCCTGCTCACTGCTGCTAAGGACCGCGCTTCCCTGCCTGTCCTTCGCTTGCACACTTTCCTCTCTGCACTCTTCACAAGGAGTGCACGGACTGCTGTTGACTGTGAGAGAGCAGTCTTTGAGTGCTGGAAGTATGGAAGTCGCAGAGAAGAAGCCGCTTTTGTGCCGGTTCAGATGGGAAAAAGCAGTAAAAGGCGGAATTTGCAACGAAAAAAGCCTGCAGAAGAAGTGGAAATGAGACACAAATTGCGTATTTTAGGGGAATTAGTGGGGCGGAAGCAACTTACAGACCAGCGAGCTGCACTTTATTGGGCGTTTTTAGGGTGGGAGCAGTTGACCTGTGGCGGGTCTTGGCCGCAGTTAGCAGTGTTGCGAACAGCACTGCAGGCCAAGACACATAGAGATGAGAAGTATACAGGGCTCCGCCGCTGGAAGCAGGCAGTGAGTCCTAGTTCCAGGGCAAACCCAGCCCTAAGGGCGCTCAAAACTCTCGCCAAAGTTGTGCTATGTCAGCAAGGCAAATCCACTCGATTAGCCCAGCGCTCCGCCCTGCTGCACTGGACCTCCAAGCCCTCTCTCCAGCCCATACACCGCACAGAGTCCATATCAGCACTGAGGACCACTGCCAAGTCAGTGGTTCTGGGGAAGGCGCTGGTAGGCCAGGCTCTAGCACACCTAGGCAGGAGACTGGGCACTGCTTGGGCCGTTTGGAGCGCTCAAAGACGCAAAGAGGCAAGGAAGCTGAGGCGCTTTGATAGCAAATTGGAGGCTATTGTGGCGGTAATTGGCAGAAATGTGGCTAAACAGCACTTTTTCAGCCTGCATTTTGCCTTTATGGCCTGGAAAAACACACTGAAAATGAAGAAATTGAGCAAAATAGTGGCTGTTAAGGTCGTAAAAGACCACTTATGGAGCTTAAAAAGACCTTTTCTCATACCAATAGGCCCGTTCGAGTATACAAATTGGGACAATTCACCTCTATTTTTGAGATTAAAGGCACTATCTAGTGTCCTAATCACTCAAAATCACTCCAAGTTGCCTTCCAAAGGACCAAAAACCGCCTTTTTGCAGTGGAAACGAACCACACAGCGAGACTCCGGCTCCCTCCTCAGCCATTCCCTGATTATTCCTTCTTTATCAGCCCACCACAGGCCAAAACAGCTCTCTATTGACCGTCTCACAGGCCTACAGATCCTCAGTCCTCCACCTAGTCCTGCCTGCACCCTGCAAATGGAGAAACTCAGAGCTTTTAGTAGAGTATTGATAGGGAAACGCCTCAAAGAGATCGAAAAAGGCCTGGAAATAAGCCTAAATCGCTGGAAAGAGACAATTTGTAGACCTGGGAAGAGTAGGGAAGTGGGGGAAAGCCCTGGAAAGGAGCGCTTGCGGGCCTTAGCGAGGGTAGTTGTAGACCAACACCTCAGTGCCGGCAGTCCCAAGCAGTACTTGAGTCTGCAGAGGTGGAGAGACTGGGCGAAAAGGGCTGCTTCCAGCCCAGAAAGAGGTGAGGAAGCGCCTCACCCTGCGAAAGTAACAGACCTGTTTCCGCTTTCCAAGCCTGACCTGCCCGGAACTCCCTCCTGGGGAGGACTTGCTGCGAAAGCAGCGGAAAGTCCTGCAATAGGGGAGAAAACTGAGGACTGGGGGACTATTCTCACTGTTGAGGAGAGGAAAGACCTGTTAGAGACTACTGGACTAGTGGACAAGTCGACTGTGAACCCAGGTTCTGATACTCCATCTATGCACTTCGTAGACAGTACTGCCAGTCTCCCTACTACCAGGGCCGAGAAACAGCAAATTCAAGCCCAATTGCCTGCACTGTTCAGTACCAAACTGACAGTACTGAGGCAAGTCCTTTGCAAATACCCTCAATTCTCCCTCCATCAGAACTGGCAACTATGGGCCAAAGGACTTCCTTTCCCTACTCAGGCTTTAGTCTCGCCTGCTAGTCCTTTCAGAACTGCCTCAGGGGAAAGTACTGAAGAGGCCCGAAGAGGGACTTCAGGGCAGCAGGGAAGGAGGAAACTGCAAGCGCTGGCTTTGGTGCTGCTCACTCAGTCTGGGAAGGAAGGGGGAAACTGTGTGAGAGTGATGTGGGAGCGGTGGAGTGTGCAGCTGCAAAGAGCTCCACTGGCTATTAGAGAAGCACAGAGGGCGGATTTAGTGCTTGATTTAGAGGAGAAAAAGGGAAAACTGGCTGATATTTCCAAGGAAGAGGGAAAAGAATGGATAAAAAGGACTGCTTTGGTTGCTATTTTGCGTACTGCCAATACTAGAATTCGCACTGTTTTGAAGCAGGTAATTGGCAGTTCCTTGCTACCGCTCCGTATTTCTGATACCAGGGAAGCGGAAAAGTCCCAGCCGAATCGCCAAGAACCTGAAAATCCGCTACCAATTCTCTCGAAACAGTCCAATAAGCCTAATCAACTTGAAGCGCTGAGCCGAGTTCTTCGCAAATATCCGAATTTCCCGCTCTATGAGAGCTGGAAACTGTGGACTAAACTCACCAAAGTAGCGAATTTGCCCTGCAGTCCCTGCTTCACACCCTTACTCCTGGCCTTGGCTGCTGCTACTAGCAGAGGAAAGCGGCAAGCTCTTCGGATTGCAATGAGGAAATGGAGTGGAAAGCCTCAGTTGCTTCCTAGTAGTGCAGGGCCAGGGAAAGTGCAAGCACTTGGGACAGTGCTGCTTACTCGCTCAGCAAAGCAAGGTGCTACTTTGCCACTTCTATGGGGAAAATGGAGAATGCAAGCGGTAGGGCTGGTCCTGGATCTTCCGTTTTCAGCCAATCCAGGCCGAATAGCCATTGGACTGCAGCCATTTCCGCTGCACCCAGCTAGGGAACCTGGTAGGTCTGAGAAGACCACTGTAGAGTCAGGTCCGCCGAAGGCCAGTGAGGGGAGAAGGACTTCTGTAGACCTGGAAAGGTCGCAAGAACAGACAAATGCAGGAAAGCCCAGTTCGCAGCCTGAGCAGCGCAGCAGAGTGGAAGCGCTTGTGCAGGCTTTAAGTGTACAGAGTGCAAAAGGCACTCCCACTCTGACTGCAGCTTGGCTGCAACTCAGCCAGCGTCCCTCCTCGCCTAGCAAAACTCGCTCATTGCATGATAGCAGAGGGGAAATGCCGAGGCAACTACCACCAGCGACAGCCCAAAAGCTGATATCTGAAGAAGGAGAAAAGAGAAGTCAAGCGAGATCAAGAGCTTTCGCTGAGGCTGTCTTGAGGAAGAATGAGAGAGATGGCCGGGAGGCTGTGTGGCTTGGGTTTGCCAAATTATCTGAGCGGAAACCGGAAAAACAGCAATTAAATGAGCAAATCAGTCAAGGAAAATACTCGAAATTGGCTCGAGTTCTAGCAAGAAACCAGCTTAGGGAGTCTTCAAATCGTGCACAGGAAAGCTGGCTGCAGTGGAAAGCCCTCCCCCACTCCAATCCCCCTGCAGTGATACACAGCAACCCTCTCACTGCGCCAGTGCATATCCCGGAGTCCAGAGACTCAGAGCCGCTCAGACAACTAGCCAAGGTCCTTAGCTCTGAAAAGGCAAGGAGAGAAGGAGGCCGCTTGCATGTAGCCTACTGGCAATGGAACAGAACAAAGACTCCACAGCGTTTTCTTCAGACAGATATATTGGAAGCGCCCTTTACACCTACTGTCACTCAATCCCCCAGAAATAAGCCTACTCTGCCTCAACAACTCCCCTTACAATTGGACAAACCTAGTAAAGGTCACGAGGGAAATCCATTTGATGTTGAGGAAACTGAGGCCAGGAAAGTGCCCAAACTGCCTCTATTCTTTGCCAAAGACAACAAGGAGGATGCTCAATTAAAAAGTCGAATTAAGCTCCTTGCAGGCGTAATGGCCAGACAAGCAGGCAGAAATGATATGCACCGACTCTGGGCCTCCTTTATCCAGTGGAGAAATCCTTCCCAACCTCTACCTGAAATGCCAGCTTTTCCTGACTTTTCCCAATCCTCGAAGCAGCTTTCTGCCTTAGCCAAAGTGCTGGTAGGCAACAAGCTGAAAGAGAGAGATATCACTCTGCCGGGAGTCTGGGCAGAGTGGAGCCAACAGCCCGAAGCCATTACCTCGCCAAAGTCCAAATCTCTCAGTTCCACCAGAGGAGCAAAGCTCAGGTCCTCCCGCTCCCTAGCGGCCTCCTCTCCTCGCTCTCCGATAGAGGACAGGGAGGGGAGGGAAAAGGTAGGGAAAATACTCACTAAACAGCAGGGAAAGGCGGAGAGAAATGCTCTGAAAAGTGCTTGGAAGAGGTGGGCTGGACCTTTATCAATACCGCTGCAAGCCACTCGGCTAACTGGTACTACAGTGAAAGACTTAAATGCACCGATGCAGGACCGACCTGGGGGAAATAAGGGAATTAGTGGGGAAAGCCTCACTGTAGAGGGACTTTTAAGTCCTACGAGGCCTGCTAAACACCACACTGAATGTGTACAGTCTGAAATTGAGTTCAGTCCAGACTGGGCAACTCATATAGATGCCCGAAACCTTCAAAAAGCTCCCAAAGAAACCTTAAATCCAGCGCTAGTGGAAAATTTGCAGATAAACAGACTAAAGACTCTTGTGTCTGTCCTAATTCCGAAGGGGATTAGAGAGGAAAACTTGGCTTTGCAGCGGGCTTTTTGGCTTTTGACGGACAGAAAAGTGCCCTTGAAGCTGAAATCAGCGCCTGAAATGGCAGAGAAAAGGAAGAAATTGACAGCTTTAGCGAAGGCTTTAGTGGAAAAAGAGGGAAATTTGGTCCAATTTCGACTAGGAAGCGCTTGGCTTGTACTTGCCCAATTGCCGCAGATAGGAAAACAGACCCAAGTCCTACCTGAACTGGAACTCCAGCCCATTTCCCAGGATTGGAGCGAAAAAGTGCCTGCAAAGGCTGGAAATACGAGGTCTAAAGCCAAACGTAGCGCTCCTCCTGCCAAAGCCAGGCTTCTCCAGCCTGATTTACCAGGAAGTTCAGGACAGGGTAGTCGGAAAGGCTCTGATTTCGGCGATATTGCTGAGGACTTAGTAGTCCCTGGGCAGGTCACTAGCCTGCCAATTGCAGATTTACTGTTATCACAAAGAATGCCGAGTTTTTCCCCTATGGATACTGATTTTAACATAGAAAGTGAAGATCTGTCCAAGGCTGAGGACTACTCAGCCCCTATTTCCCACAGAGACTCGGATGCAGAGGACGTGAAAGTGCCTGCACAGGGGAAAAGGCTTCGGAATTCAGCCAAAGCGTCTCCGAAGCACAGCAATATCGCCCATCCCAAGGACATTTTGTCTCTATGGAGGCAGCAATCTGCGCCTGTTTCTCCTTTGAACAGGGCTAGAAAACCGCCTATTCCTCACCCAGTCGAATACTCCAAGGAAGCCGAAAAGCAGCCTTTCCCCTCCGTCGGAAAAGCACCTACCGATGCCCTATTTGCGCAATTCCCAATATCCAGAGCCTCTTCCAGCACTAGCAAGGAGCCGCAGGCTTCTCTGAAAGTCTCCTGGGACAGTCCCCTCACCGAGGCCCAGTTCTACGGACAGGAGCCTGAAAGTCCCACCTTCTACCAGGCCAACAGACCCTGGCACTCGAAGAAAGGCAGTAGGGAAGGGTCGGATGTATGTGAAAGTGAGGGAATTAGACCTTGGGAAGAGCAGGAAGTCGTTATTACCTCCTCACATGTTTCTGTTTTGCCCAAACGTCTGCAACCCCGCAGCCAGAAGGTCCGCTTGCAATCTGCCAAAGCCACTGCAAAGCCCCAGGCCCTGGCTTGCCTGCCTGCTTTGGCTGCCATTCTGCAGAGAAGAAGTGGGGAAATGCAGAAATTGGCCTTTGTTCACTGGAAAAGTTGGACCAAAAGGCCTAGAATTGTCTTACGCAAAGTGCAAAGTATGAGTTCGGCTCCTCGCAAATACGCCCATTTCCGCGGAGAAGTGACTTACCTAAAAGGCAATTTGCAGCTTATCGCACAGAAACTAGAGCAACTGCAGGCACTAATAAGCAGAAAAGCGGCTAAGCGACTGGCTACTGGCTTCACTAGATGGCGGAACAGCCTGAGAAGCAGGAGAGTAGTGACCAGTCCCTCTGATATGGGCGAGTTGTGGCTGAGACCTGTGCTAACGCACTCCAGCAAGCAAAAGCCGGGGAAAACGTTCGATTGGCAGAGAGTGGAGGAGTCCTCGAGGCTGGAAATTAGGCCTGTTTCTTCTCTTTCCAAGTCCTTTTGGCGGCCTGTAGCAGGGGAAAAGCGCATAGCTGTGCTGTCGCCCCGCAGCAGAACTACTCTGCCCAGTCCCAGTGGAGCGGGCAGCTTCGTGCTGAGTCCGCGTGCTTTGCCGCTCTACTCCTCACCCTACCTCCCGGAGAGCTATGCAACTCTGCAGTTCCTGGCGCAGCCTTAGTCCTTAATCACTCACTTCCGTCCCTAGTCCTGCAGTGCTATACAGCCTAATAGCGTCCTTTGTGCTCATTTGATAGGCCTACTCGTTAGTCTCAGTAAAGCTACTTCCTTCTATACCAGCTTCTGTCGAAAGACACACCCACACAGCCACTCCGTGTCCATGACAGCGAAGCCCAAAGCCTTGAGGTCCTGCGCTTCCTTGGTCTTCAGGTCTGCAACCACGTAGAGACGCTCTGCAGGAGCTGTGGGTCGCTTGGCCAGGGCTTTGCCTCCTGCAGAGGTCACTACCTCTTCAAAGTCGCGAGGGGCGGGGCGCACTGTGGGGCTGATGTAGAACTGGGTGGCTTGTAGGAAGCCGCTGCTGCGGGCTTTTTGGAGAGTCTCCAGGTAGGAAAACTGGTGCTTGTGCTCTTCCTCGGCTGTGCAGGCGTAGTACTCACCAGGCTGCAGCCACACTCCAGCCTTAACGCTCTCATACACCCATCTCGAACTCATTACTTCCAGTCCCTTATTCAACGCCACCAGCAGTTTTTTCGTGTTTTTAAACTCTGTCAGTATCAAATGGGTCGGGTTTTCGTCGAATGTGTCCACTACTCTACCTCGCAAGTAGCGCACTTTCTCTATGATGGCATTGCGTTCGCTGAGTTCGAAGCTGGAAAGGATGGCGACTACCTCGGTAGGGCGCAGGGCAGTTGGCTGGGCCTGGAGAGCGTTTAATTTGGAGAGTTCTGCTTGGATTTCGGCGTTGGAGGGTAGATTTCGAGGCTGCAGCTTCGCTCTTTTGGCGGAAACTGGGTCCAGGTCGCCGGATTTTCGCTTTAAAGAGATTGCTTCGATGCTGGTTTTCAGTTCCAAGCCTCCAATGAAGTTGCCGAGCAGCGGGTCCTGTCCAGACCGACTGGTGCTGGAGGCCAAGGACCCCTCACTGCTGGTCTGCTTCATCACAGCTGAAGTGGGGCCAAAAGAAGCCAAGTAGCCATTATTTGCAGTCTTCACAGGAGCCGTAAACTCTGCTTCTAGGACCAGGGTAGGGCCTATGGGCTGCGGAAGGACCATTGTGGACTCTGGCTTGGACGTTTCTGACACTTCCTGGGTCGCTTTAGAGTTATCAATGAGGCCTGCCACTCCCCAGAACTCAGCCTCCACAGCGAACATTTCCTTTGATAGATTAGGCGGGAGGAAGGTCTTTCCAGACCTCATGAAGTCTGCAATCACTGTAAAGTAGTCCGGGTTGCGGTCGAAATAGAAGGTGCCGCCCTCTTCCAGTGCAGAAGAAGTATCGCTGCCTGAGATCACCTTGGCCAGAGTGCTGGCAGGGTGCTTGAGCACTGTAGTCCTCATCAGCTTGAAAGTGCGTCCTCCTACGTCAATAGCCACAAAGGGCGACTGCGCCATTACGCGGTAAAAGATGAACGGAGACCTGCGAGCAGCCCTGTGTTCCCCGCCCATAGTGAATCAGTCCGGAGCCCTGAACCCTCTCTACTTCCAGTCCAAGCCAGGCCAATATTGGTCCGTCGAGGACCAAGAACAGCTCTGGAAAGGGATAAAAGCCTGCGGAATCGGGCGAGAAGACCTGATCCGGCCCAGATTTCTCCCAGAGAAAAGCCTGCATGAACTCCGACTCCGGACCTGTCTACTAGTGGGAGCGCACGACTTAACAGCTGCAATGGGTATGAAGAGCAGGGCGAAAGTCGAGGCGATGAGAGAAGAGAATGAGCGGAGGGGAGTGGAGGAGGACCGCTGGCAATATGGACTTTATCTTAATAAGGCCAGACCGTCGTAACTGGCCATATAATGGGAGTGCCTTGTAGCTATGAGAGGAAGGACTCGGTTCAGTTGTTGGTTGTTGAGGCGGTCGTGGCGAAGACTCCGCGGCAGGGCAGTACTATTGAGAGTCCGGACTCGGCTTTCCAGGCCACACGCGTGCTAGCACCCTATCTACTGGCAGAGCGTGAGTCCATGCCCAAGAAACTAGTAAAGTTGTTCAACTACCACATCGACCACCCCGGCTCTCCCCACCTCCAGCTCAAATTCTTCACCATGCAAGACTCCGACTGGAGACACTTCTCTGTCCTCGTCAATACTTGCAAACTCGCCAAGCAACTCGTAGTGTGGAAAACAGGCCTTTCCTTCAAAGGGTTCCGCACTATATGCAGGACCATTGCGACGCTGAGTCAACTGGAGTTGCTGACGTTGGAGGATATTGGCTTGGGACATCATCGAGTGGTGGACTTGGCGAAGGAGTTGGGGATGTTGACGGGTCTCAGGACGATTAGTTTGGCGGTCAATGACTTAGGGCCGGAGGAAATTGAGGTGCTGGCGCCGGCTTTGGGGCAGATTCGAGCCTTGCAGGAAGTCAACTTGGATGAGAATAACGTGGGGGATAAGGGGTGTGTGCTGTTGTGCAAGGCGCTGGAACAGCTGGACTCACTCACCTTCCTAAGTCTACGCTACAACTCTATCTCCCACATAGGCTTCCACCACCTCATCTCCCTAGGCCTCCTCCACACCGCTCTCAAAGTCTTTGCCGAAGGCAACGAAATAGAAGAACGCGAACTCGACCAGCTCACTTCCCTTTGTAGTAATCTCTAATGGTGAAATTCAGCTTCGACGTGCTCAAGTCCTCCCTTCGAATGGCCGTGTCGAGGATAGCCATGACCAAAGCGAAGAAAATAGCGGAGATTAGCAGGAAGAAGGAAGAACTGGTGGCGGACTTGACGAGAGGAAACGAGGATTTAGCGAGAGTGTCGGCGAGGGCAATTATAGGCCAGGAAAGGTTCCTGGTCGCTATGGACTCAGTGGCTACGATGTGTTCTCAGTGTGCTGATTTGGCTCGAGTAGTTTCCGACCAAAAGTAACAAAGACGCAGATCTCCGCCCAGCGAATTAGTGGTCCATATCGCCACCATCCTCTGGTCTGAATCCCGACTGGAAATCCCCGAACTCAGCAAAATCAAAGAGCAGCTGACAAGCAAATACGGCAAAGCGGAGATAGAAGCCAGCGTAGCAAACAGCAACAGTCTCGTTAGTCCTGCGGTTGTTAGTGCTTTGCAGCCGCCTGTGCTCAGTGAGCAGGAAGTCACTGGGAAGGTGGCGGAAGTGGCGATGGAGAGAGGAGTGCAGTATCGTCCCTCGGCTGCTTATACGGAGGTAAGCTGTAGTGAAGACGGAAATGCAAGAAGAGGAGTTAGAGGCAGCCTTAGAAGAAGAAGAAAGCAAGGAAACTCCAGAAGAAGTCAAACCTCCCCAGCGCAACACCCTGTCCGCCAATGTGCTGAAATACCTCGAAAAGCGGATGAAGAAGCCACAGTCTGACGAGTTAGACCTGCAAAAGGCACTAGAAGAGGTAGTGGCGCCTGCAGAGCCCGCTCCTGTGGACGAGTTGGAGGCTCTGAGACAGCGCTTCAACAAGCTAAAATAGCCTATTTGCCTCTATGGAAGACTGTCAGTGCCCGAAACTTCCTTTTTATTCTAAGTCCAGTTCGAAATTTCGAGCATTCACTGCTATTTAACCTAAAAGCGTCAATTAGGTCCGCTGAAGCGCTATATGAACAGAAGCAATTTACACAAGTGGCTTCTTACCTCCACTAGCTGCTACTCATACATCTTCCTGCTTCGGGACTGTGACTTCCAACCCTTGTTCATCCACACTTTCAAAGCTTTGCTCCTCAGTTTCCTTGCGAAAGGACAAAGGGGAGGTGACCTGGTGCACAGACACAATGGAGCAGGAGGAAATCACCTGTCTCCGCTCCTGCAGCAAAAGCCCTTCTTTCTGCTGGTCATTACTTGGCATAGTGCTGAAGTCCAGACGGTAAGGAGCTTCTAAGGGCACGTCGAGACCAAAGGTTTCGTGGAAACTGGCATTGCTGAGGTCTGGGGCTTCGATTTCTTCATCAACTCTGGGTAATATCTGCTGCTGGACCAGTGGAAATCGACTTTCGTAGTCCGCCTGCGCTTCTTTGGGAGTTTCGTCGGAGTACAGCTTGGCCACGACAGTGTCGGGGACGATGGTTTGCCCTTGGCGATGACAGCACACGCCCATATTCCTAACTAGCTTAGATATCCACACCGGAATAGTTGTACTCGGCTCGAGTGTGAATGATCAGTCTGCTGTCTACAAAGATGAAACTATCAGATTTGACCTCATACGGATGAGCCACGATTTCTTGCTTCTGAGCCGCCGAAAGCACTGGCAGCGAATAGATAGCTTCCCAAGTGTTGATAGTGTTGGGCATGCAGAAAGGAATGAGGAAGTCGTAGCTTCGTAGTAGTGTGTTCCTGAAGTAATGTCTTTCTATCAGCCTCAAATTCGAAACCGGATTTTCCCCCACCGAAAAGAACAAAGTAGTCCCAATAGTCCTCAAGTTCAGAATCTCAGGCGGGAACGTATATCGAATAAAGCGCTGTTCCTCCTGCATCTGCTCATACTCCCTCTCAATTTCAAACAGCACCGTATTCGTGTCCATGTCCCTAATCTTGAACGGACCGAAGTAGATCTTGTCAGTGTTTGCGTTCAGAGCACAGTGAAACACGTCGCAGGCAGACTGCATGGTAAGGACGTAGTCAGGACTAATGACGCTGTCCATTTATCTTAGTGAATGGAGGCTTGCAGTAGACGAAAACACTATTAACGATGTTAATGGACTTGAGAGGAAGCAGGGAAGAGATGGGAATATGCAAGCGGAAATGTGGGACTGATAGAGATGGACTGGAAAAGGACCGGAGGAGATGGATGGGAGAGACTGGTGGACACTGTTTTCCTTTGATACCGAAATTGGGGAGTTTAGAGCGACATATGGAACTAGAGCTGGACTACAAGCGGCATATGGGGATTACTATAGGAAGAAACTGGGCTTTATCATTCTTTTTTAGTTCCGGCAAGCAAAACAGCTTACCTTTTCCTAAGAAATACCCTGCATCTGAAAGCAAGAGGAGAAGTTCTTTTCGGCCACACAAGGAAATTACCATCTTCGCATGTACTCCCTCGCAATATCAATGGCGACGTCAGCCCCCTCAGACCCAGGTTTCTTCCAATACTTCACAGCTGATGAATTGGCGACTGTGAGGGTCATGCAGATCAAAGTCCACCTCTCCTGCTCCAGTGCAAGCAACCGCTCCCAGGCTGTTCTCATCGCCAAGTGTGTGAGCGCTATCGGCGAAACTCGAGTCCTCGCCGCAGTACGCAGTCAACTCCCAGTCCCCTCCTACACCTGGACCTCAGCTACAGTAGTTGGTAGGGTCTAGTCAGCAGCAGGTAGGCAAGTGGCTCGCTGGGGCTGCTCCCTCTCAGTCATAGACCGTCACCTCTACATCTATGGCGGCAGGGGAGCGGACCAGTGCTGTCGTGCCTCCTTCTACAGCGTGTCTCTGCCGAGTCTAGAGACAGCTTATGTCAAAACTGTGAGATTTCCCAGAGCGCGGGAAGGACACACGTGTGTGGTTTACGACGATTCGCTCTATCTGTATGGCGGCTGCGAAGGCGGCGGAAGTGAGGAAGAAGTTTACTTCGCGGACTTGAACGTGTTCGAGCTGCGTGGGAAGAAGTGGAGCAATGTGAGAGTGGGGGGAGATGTGCCGGTGGGGAGGGAAAACCATGCCTGTGGAATAGTGGAGGATAGGATGTTAGTGTATGGGGGAAATACAGCTGCAGGGCTTTCTGATGAGGTCTTCACCTTTTCCTTTGTGGGCAACTCCTGGTCCCAGCACACTCCCAAAAGCCTGAGTCCAGGCCGGCGGGAAAGCAGCGGCTGCTGTGTGTTAGGCACCTCTATGTACCTCTTCGGCGGCAACGTCAACGGCGACCGCCGTCGAAACGACCTGTGCTCCGACGACTTCTTCACGCTCAGTTTAGTGCAAGGCGATATAATCTGCGAGAAAGTGAAGACAATCGGTGCACTGCCGCCTGCAAGACTGTCACACACTTTGTCTGCTTTGAATGAACATACGCTAGCACTGTATGGAGGGGAGAAGGACGGAAGTATGCTGCAAGACTTGTGGGTGTATTACTTGGAGTACTGCTGCTGGGTGCAGGTGCAGGTGCAGACCCAGGCGCCGCTGCCGGTGAGAATGGCTCATTGCGCTGTGGCTTATAATGGGAAGTTGTTGCTTTTCGGAGGGATGGGGAGTGATAATATCGCCCGGAGTGAACTGTGCGCAGTCACGATTGGTAATAATCCCTTCGCCGACCCCCCTTCGGCCGATATAGATTTCAATCCGCCTCCGAAAGTCGCAGATGAGTGCGTCAAATGCAGACACAAACTATCCGCCTGCTCTCTTTTAGACGCCTATGAAGGCTTCAAATTCCCCAATTTCAGCTTTTGCTCTCGTCTTACTCCTCCAACTCCTTTAATCCACGAAGTCTCCGATTCCTTAGTCGACCCTTACCTAAGTCTTTTCTCCCTTATTTGTGGCTTGGGTCCTGGCTACTTCAAGCTTGATTTGATCAATTCAGAGAGCGGAGAGCCTTTCAGTGCATCTGAAAACAGTGACTCTTCATGCAGTACACTGGATGCTCCCACTGGGAAAGTGCTCCTACTGCAGTCTAACGTGGCGCTGAGTTCTGAGTCTGCAGTGCAGTTGATGACTGGGAAATGGCTGGGCTGGCTTGCTGCAGTGGGAAATGTCGCAATGATGCTGAGTCGGAACGAAGGAGTTTTGACTATTGTGGCAGTTAGGATGGGGGAAGAACGAGTGGAGAGCTACAGATTGGTCTTCGACAAAGATGGGAGTTGTCTATATCCGGAGTACACCTTGTACCATCAGACGCTTAATATAGTGGCGAAGCTTAGTGGCATGCAGCCTAATCGTCTGCTTAGCCATCCAACAGGCTCGTCGCTGTATATGCACACTCGTGCTTTCATAGAGCGATCGAAGGTGATCGTCTGCCCAGCGGCTCACCAATCCCTGTCCCTTTCTGAATTTCTTCAATTCGCTTGGCAGCACAGCCCAGTCCCACAAGAGTACTCCGTCTCCGGACTCACAGTAACTCCGAAGTTCCTCCCCGAGACTGCTACTGTCTGTGACAGGACCGCCCACTACGAACGATGGATACACAAAGGAGCTGGGCCCAGCAGCACAGCTGTATACTATGAAAACAGACTGGTGTACTTGTGGATGGAAGATGGGAAGAGGAGGGCGGACACGGGCAGTCACTTGGTGGTGGAGTTGCTTTCACGCAAGTATGTGCTCACTGACTTGGTAGCTTCTAGGCAGACTTTGAGTTTGGCGCGGGCGTGGGAGCTACTGACCTTCTAGTCCATGGCTAGTTTCAATCCTTAGAAAATGTCCGAGCCGCCCGCGGCAACTCTCTCTTCCTCCGAAGAAGGGGACGTGGACTTCCCTGAAGCGGATGGCGGCTGGCGCGCCTGGTTCTGCTCCCTCGAAGACCACGAATTCTACGCAGAAATAGACGAAGACTACATCCGAGATCCCTTCAACTCCTACGGCCTACGAGGGAAAGTGCCACTATTTGAGTAAGTCCTACCCAGTGAAGCACTTCGGATGATACTGGACCCAGAGCCGCCAGCTGAGCGGAATTTCCAGGATGACCACTTCCTGGAGGTGTACAAGAGTGCGACGGATCTGTATGGATTGCTGCATGCGAGGTTCATTTTGACCCCACACGGACTCACGATTATGCGGGAGAAGTACTTGACTGGGGCTTTCGGGACCTGTCCCAGAGTGCTATGTGAGCGGCAAAATCTGCTGCCGGTGGGGATGTCGGATGAACTACGGACTTCCAGGGTGAAGGTGTTCTGTCCTAAGTGTGAAGAGGCGTACTACCCGAAGAAGAAGCTGGAGGATGTGGACGGTTCGTTCTTTGGCACGTCTTTCCCTCAAATCCTGCTTCAGTCCTTCGACGACCTGCAGAACATGCCAATCGGCAAGGTCGTCAAGCCCTACGAGCCCTCCATCTTTGGGTTCAAAATCGTAGGCCACCGCGGTTCCAAGTGCCGAGAAAACATCGCTTAGGTGTATACAGCCTATAGCTAGTCCGACTTAAAGAGCAGAATGGCTACCTCTCCGAGTTGGTAGTAGACGTAGTACCTGGCCTCATAGGTCACAAAGCTGCCGTAGTTCCTGCCTACGATGCAATGCCAGGTCGGACTGTAGCGCTTGTCGAACTCCTTCTTGATGTACGCTGCGATTTCCTTCTCGATTGTGAACTTCTCGAGTGCTTGGATGGCTGTGTCCACTGCGTCCTGCTGCAAGTCCTCGGTCATGTCCGCGGCCTTGATAACTGCCTTGCGGTCTGCCATTTCTATGGAGGCTGGACCAGTGGACGACAACAGCGACCATACCGACACCTCCGACTTCCAAGACACCGAAAACAGCACCCTCGCAATGGAACAAGAATCCGCCAAACTGCAAGCAGAGGTGCAGAAACTCTCAAAGGAACTGGAAGACCTCATGTCCAGCCGCGGACTTCGAGGCGAGCCAGGGAAAGAGGAATTCGGGCAATTCGGAGCTGTGGACGAGGAAGTGGAGGAGAACTCAGAGGGCAGTTTCAACCCCTCTGAGCCGCTCAAGTCGAGAATTGGACAAGGGGAGGACGACTTTCTAAGATTCAGCGACCTTCGGAAAGGCAAGGACATCCCATCTCCCTCCTTCGCTCGGTCACCCGACCCAGCAGACCCCGGAACTCGCTTCCCAGAGCCACTGAAGCGCAAAAGTCCCGACAGACAGCGCTTCACCCCTACCAAAAGAATCATTAACTGGTCCAAAGTCAACGAACTCCTGCGAGAAGAAGGCTTTCCGGTCGTGGAAATCGAAGGAAACGACAGCTCCGCAGTGCCTGAATCCGTACTTGACATTGTCAAAACTTTGGTACTTGCAGTGAAGGATTTGAGGAGAGAATGTGCGGAAAATGCGGATAAAACCGCTGATTTGGCTTCTGATTTGGACTTTTACAAGCAAGAAAATGAGAAGTTGAAGGCTGTTTTGGACGATTTGAGGTACCAGTCAGAGCAACAAGTTCGGTCTTTGCAGAGCAAATTGAAGCAAAAGGACCAGTCAATTGCCGACTTCAAGTCTTCCCAGCGGCACACTCCCGAGCTCAGGTCCTTAGACAGCTCCCGAATTTCCACCCTGCAAGACACTATTCAGGCTCAAAAGGTCCAAATTGAGGCTTTAGAGGCTCAGCGGAAGGTCTTTTCTGAGGACTATGACAGGGGCAAACGGCCTTCTGTAGACTTATTAGGGCAAATTGTGGACCTGCTGGACTTGAAGTCTGACCGCCAAATCGTCCCTGCGCTGCAGAAAATGCTGCAAGTGATCAGGGCGCTGCCTGGACTAGAGCACTTCATTAAGTCGGTCAGGGCGGAGGTTCTGCCCAGCAGTTCCAGCGCTGTAGACGAGGTGTTGCCCACTATTAGGTCCTGGAAGCACAAAGCGAAGCTGTGGGACGAACAAGGGAACTTGAAAGGACAAATTTGCAAATTAGTGGGAATCGACCCTGCAGCGAATCTCTCTGAAATGGTACCTTCTATGCAGCTTTCGGCTATTCGTTCCCTCACAAAACCCTCCGAAAACCTCTACTTCCGCAGTCTATTCGAAATTGCTCCCGGAGAGGACCTGACCCAAGCCATCAACCAAGTCTTCCTATTCGTGCATGAGATGAAAACTCTACTTCAATTCTGTCGCGAAGTCCTGGTCCTTGGTCCCAGTCTGTCCCTGCAGGAGCAAATAGACCGAATCAAGCTACGTCTGTCTAGTGCTGCTGACCTCAGGTAATAGTTAGCCTACCAGGGAGGCATCTGCACGTCCTGGAAGTAGGGGTGCTTGAGGGCGTCACGGGCAGTTAGACGCTCTGCAGGGTTGTATTTCATCATCTTCTCCAGTAGGTCAAGGCCCAGCGGGTCCAAATCGGTCAAGGTCTGGGCTAGGTTGGCTGATTTCCAGTTCGGGAAAGTGGGTTTGTACTCTCGTAGCTTGCTGACTCCCGGCCAGATCCGGTCGTTCGGTGTTCCCTTGGTTCGGAAGATGCGATAGAGCTGGTCGATTTCCGAGTCGCCGGAAAACAAGGGAGTCTTCATGGCCATTTCTGCGAAAATAGCCCCGGCGGACCAGATGTCGACAGCAGTGGAGTACTCTAAGGCGCCTAGGAGGATCTCGGGAGGGCGGTACCACAGAGTCACCACTTCGTGGGTGTAGGGGCGCAGAGGGATTTGGAAAGCACGAGCCAGGCCGAAATCCGCTAACTTCACTTGCCCTGCCCGGCTCACAAGGATGTTCTGAGGCTTCAAGTCGCGGTGAATAATCCGTTTGGAATGCAGGTAACTAATAGCAGTAAGCAGTTGAAACATCATACTCTTGACTACCCAGGCAGGCGGCAAGTCCCCCTTCGGCAGTGCTTCCAAGTACTGTTTCAAGTCCTGGTCCACATACTCAAAGACGAGGTAAAGCTTGTCGTCTGTGCTCACTACGTCCTTCAAAGACACGATAAAGGGACAGCTCAGTTCTCGCAGAAGGCAGATTTCGCGGATGGCGGTGCTGGGGATGCCTTCAGGTTCGATGTCTAAGATGATCTTCTTGAGTGCGATTAGCTCTTGGGTGGCTTGGTCTATTGCCTTGTAGACCACACCATATGTGCCAGTGCCAATCTTCTCTAATCGCCTATAGCGATCCAGCGAGTTCATCCCGAAGGCCGGCTCCAGCATATTATTATTGGCGGGCTCTTAAGAAACCTCTAGGCGCTCGCGGCTGAGCACTTTAGCAGTTGTCCTCAGCTGCCGCATAAACTTCTGATTCCCACTGCGGAGTTGCTCGATCTTGCTGTGCAGCTGTTCTACTTGGCGACTGGCGGTGGCTACTTCGGCTCTTAGACTGTCCCGCTCCTTTAGCTGCAGGGCTAGTTCTTTCTTCATCTTTGAAGTCAGGTCTGTGAGGCTTTCGACTGCGGAGCGCTCTTTCGTGATTATGCCTTTCAGCTTGGTTACGTCATAGCCCGTCTTGTCGGACATGTCTTCATGCTTTGCAGTTTCACTTTCCAGTGACTGGCACTCCTTCTCCATGAGTATTCGCTCGGCCTCCAGCCTTTCTGTGGCTTTATTCATCTTGATAGTTTCATTGTGGAGCCGCTCGTGGTTCTTTTTCAACCCCTGGCTCTCACTACTTGCCTTTGCTGTCTTTCTCCTCAGCTGCGCACTAATATCGGCCAAAGCGGCTTTCTCCTTATTAGTAGTTTCAAGTTCCTGCGATATGAGTTGCAGCTGAGAAGTGGTGTAACTGAGGTTCTGGTAGCTCTGCTGCACAGTCAAAGCCTCCGAACCCCCCCTCGACTTCGGCCTGGCCTGCAAGGCAGTACTCGGCCGCGAAGCCTTCCCTCCAGTACTCATAGACTTTTTCATTACTCAGAAATGCTAGGACGAATGAACTCTCGGTAGTACTGCTCGTAGAAAGTCTCGAGTCTGAAGGTCTGCCGATGTAGTGCGCGCACATCTGGCTCCACTGCACTGCGTCGCAGGTACTCCACCAAGTTCCGAAGTTCGCGGTCGCTCGTGTCGTCGTACCAAGACACGATGGGAACGCCGTTATCGAGTTGGTAGGCGAAGGAGTAAGCCGCGTTGTCCACTATCGTGATGTCTTCGAGTCTGCGGTTTCCGAGAATTCGCAAGTCCTTTATGTGTACACCTTGGGACACTGTGCAGTGCTGGCGGTATAGTCGCAGACTGACGAACTGTCTCGCAGGGTCGAGGAAGTCCAGGACTCGGTCTGCGTAGCACTGCTGGGACGCTGTGAAGACCACCACTTCGCAGCAACTACTCACTGCCGCCAAACATTCTCGTGCGTAGGGTCTCACGTTTAGCCCCACAATCACGGTTTCGCCGGTAGGGAAAGTGACTGGGATGGCGGCTTCGGCTTGGTTGGGGTCTTGCACGCAGTGCACTAGGGTCTCGTCTAGGTCGAATATCACAGTTTTGCGGGTAGTCGCAGGCAGCCAAATCGTCTTTTGAGCGATTTCCTGGAAGTCTGCAGGCGGCAGTCCTCTCACAAATTTGAGTGCTTGGAAGGTCGAAAAGAGGTGCTCCTTGTACTGGCTTTCCCTTCTTTCCGGCTTTGAAACTTGAGTAACGACCTGTGTGATGTCGTTCGAAGACTTGCGACTGTGCATGGAAAGGTTGGCGAAACTGTTGGTAGACTGGAGCGTCATCACTGAGGATTTGGGCAGGGTGGAGTGAGAGGCGGAAGGGGCATTGCGGGCCTTGGGAGTTGAAAACAGGGGGGAGGGCGGGCTGGCTGCTGAGGCCGGTTTGAAGGCTTTTGTGGAGGATTTGGGCGAGTTTAGTCCAGATCTGCTTTCGGGTTTCAGCACTTGGGAGGGAGAGGAGGGCTGGGAAGAGCGCGTGTTTCTGAGCGCCAAGCCATGTGAGAGCCCGGGCTCCTCCCTCTCCCTGTCCGTGCAGATCTGCACAGGAGCGCGCACTTCCCTAAGCGCAGGCTTGCAGGTGGCGCTGAGTCTGCCACTTGCCAAGCTCTCGATTGTGTAGCGAGCCATTTGAATCTTATTGCGATTCTAACAGCCGGCTGTCTCCATTTGAATCCTTCGAACGCTACAGCGAGCCTCTCGCCTGCTTCACTTGCACTGCAGACAGGAGCTCGTCTAGGCTGCTTTTGGCGCTCAGCAGGTCAATCACCCAGGCTGCTAACTGCGGCGAATATCGAATTTCCTTGAATCTTTGCCGAATTTGTTGGTCTCTGCCGGCTCTTCCTGCAATTCCCCCACTTGGCATAGTGACTTGATACAGAGAACTACCGATACCTCGCAAATCAGTCAAGAACTGGTTTTCAGGCAAGGTAGACAGAGTCTCCTGTGCTTCTACTTCATTGCTCCTAGGGACTAACTCTGCTGCACCGAAGTCTGTCAGTTTCACCTCTCCGTCACTTGTCAACAGCCAATTTTCTGCATTTATCGCATTGTGGACTATGCGAATTCGGTGCAGTTTTTGGACGGTTGCGAGCATATTCAGCAGAATTACCGTAAATTCCTGTTCCGTCCACCGAGTGTTTCTGGCTTCATTCAGCTCCGCCATACGTAGCAAACTTTCCTTCTTGCAGGCTTCCATCAGAAAGCCAGGTCTGCCCTGAGTCGCATATTCCGTCACGAAGCGGACAATCCCGTGGGAAATCCGCTCCGAAGCGACTCTGTGAAGCAGAATTTCCCTGTACACGTCTGGACCATTGGCCAGAAACTGCTTGTGAACGACTGTCACTTCCATCCGCTTCACAGGGTCGTAGCGGGTGACGAGGAATAGCTGGCTTTTGCGAGAGTTGTGGAACGGCTGAGAACTCTGCATGTGGATTTTACAGGTTATGACTGGTGCAATATGAAAGCAGAGGGAGAGCAGGTGTATGAGGATTCGTTTGAGGTCTATATGCCAGCCCAGTACCGTCCAGGCTGGCTGCAGAGGTATGGGAACTGCTACGGGTTCCTACCAAATGCAGTGGGCGAGCCACGTTGCACCATCGGTCCCCACTGTAACTCCTACCCAGGGCCTCTCTTCCTGTGCATGTTCACGACGATTCTGCTGATAGGTCTACTGATGATAGTGGAAGTAGCAGCGCAGATCTCAGGCTGGGCGGTACTACTAGGTGTAGTGATGATCGGCTGCTGTCTGGCTTGCTTCACTGCAGCGGCTCTGTGCAACCCAGGGTTAGAGCTACACAAAGCAGACGCGGAGAGCAATGCGGAAAACAGGGCTTTCTGCCTAGTGTGTGAAGTGATCAGACAGCCGGGGACTATGCACTGCTCAGATTGTGACGTGTGCGTGCAAGGCTTCGACCACCACTGTCCGTGGACAGGCAAGTGCATCGGCAGAGGCAACCTGCCCTACTTCTACGGCTTCCTCACAGGCGTACTGGGGTCCATCCTCTTCATAGTGGTCTGCGCTGCCCTCAAGTCCGCAATGGCAGTGCACCATAAACAACCATAGTATTGATCTATGGTGGAGGTGTCTCTTCTAGTGCCAGCCTTGGCCTGCTCCGACACAGCCTCGCTGCCTGTCCTGTGCGCGCAGACCTTTGGAGTCGCTGCAGACCTATTGGAAGTATTCGTGCTCGTGCCTATCAGTGAGTGGCGCGGACAAGTTACCCATGTCGCCCTCAAGCTCTCTCAATCTTCCCTGTCTCTGCAAGCTATTGAAGACTTGCTAGTGCAGAGGGAACAGCTGAGTGAGCAGCTGGACCGCTCGCGCACCGCACTGCAAACCTACTCAGAACAAGTCACCAAACTCAAACAGACCAGCGACCAAGTAGATGCAGAGAAGTACCACAAGCGAGGACAAAAGGTCAAGCAGCTGGACGAAGACAACAAAAAGCTTCGCTCCCTGCTGAAAACTCAGTTGGAAAACAGTGAAAACCTGCGGAAAGAAACACAGCAAACTGTGGAAACGCTGAGACAAGAATTCGACTTGCTAGTGCGGGAACTGATGACCTTTCGCAAGAAAGAGGCGCAAGTCTCCACCAGCGAAGCGAAAGGACGGAAAAAGGCAGAACGATAGTCTATCTGAGTAGTAATAAAGCAAATGCACAGCACTCACTTCCACACTGAAGTCACTCAGCGTTCTGCCAACTTCCTTGCAGTGTGTGGACACAGCTTCCTGCTTGCTGACACTTTGTTCTTCGTGGCAGCCCTGATTGACGCACAAGTGAAGTACTCCAGTCAGTTCACAAGTGAATGTGACCTGTCCCTGCCAATACTGCGAGCACATGTGATAGTCTCAGTGGGGTACGCGTTTAGGTGCTGCATGTCCCTGTGGCTGCTGTACTACAAGACCAAGAACATGTTCGATTTCGTGGCTAGGGAAAGGCCGTTTCCCCGACTAGGGTCTTTGTGTGCGCCTTTCATGTCAATGCTGCTGCTAACAGTGACAGTGTACGACTACAGACACTGCAAAGAGCTCTCCTCACTAATCCCAGTCTCGTTCGCGATGGATATAATTGCTGTGTACGTGCTGCTGATACTGTGCTTGACGGGGATATGGGGAGGCGTGCGGCTGTACGAGGTGATATCGAAGCGAGAGAGAAAGAAGTGGGTGGAAAAGACGATGAAAATTGTGGCTTGGGGCTGTGTAGGGTTCGGCGGAACGCTGTCTTTGGTAGTGACAGTGGAGCAAATCAGGGTCAATTCCCTTACTCTCTTTTTGCTCTTTGATACTTACAGCTTTGTGGCGGTTTTCCTAGGCAGCGGGATGAAATGCGTAAGAAGCGCTTTGCTGTTTATCGAGAAAAGACAGAGTTCGGGCTTATAGCGATTGGGCCTATTTAGGACCTATAAATGGTACTGTAGAAGTATATTCTTGGGTTCCATGATTTCCTCAATCTGATATAGAAGTATGCACTTCATACTGTCCAGCCCAAAGCAACAGCAATTCCCCTGGACTGGCCTTTTCTTCGTCTAAATAGGGAAAGAATAGCTACTTGATATACTCCTAAAGCGTCTTTTCTTGAGGTTGCGGGTCCAGGACTGTGTACACCACTCTGCACAGGTCTTCCAAAGCCGGGACATGTGCACACCCCTTGAAGCTTTCATCACACATATAGAAAGTTTCCCCGTCGTATTTCTGCAGTATCCAGGAATTCAGGTCTGTGGCAAGGCCGTACAGAGGCTTGTTATTGCGGTCCTGCAGGGTCTCCCAGTAGTACGCATAGAGCTCGAAAAGGTTGGAGCAGGCTGCTAATTCGAGCGGCGTACCTCGTGGTACTTGGACTTTAGCCTGAGTAACTACTAGTAAAGGGTGACTGATAGGCACTGTTTCCTCTCGATCCTCTGACTTGGTAAGGGGGAAATGTACGACAAAATCGCTGGTTCCCAACTTCCTCCCTTCCATATACCTGAGAACTGCATCGGATGTGACTTGCAATTTGCCCTGATGTCTGCACAGCACAATGTTCCTAAGCAGCATTTCTATCCAAAACCTCCGCTGCTTCTCAGTCCCTTTGAAGCCGTCCACAGCTTTGGGCAACTTCCCGTCTTCCCCACAAGTCCGATTGTAGGCTGAAATAGTGGTCATTAGGAACTCCCTTTCTGGTTCTGAAAGTCGGTACGAGGAACTACTGGGTAAATTGAAGCTTTGGATTTGGTGTTTGCTGCGGTAATCGAAGGCAAAGGCTTCTCTCACGTCCTTCGCTGTGCGAGCGGCGAAGTCTCCCTGCAGCTTTAGGACGTACTCATCGATGTGTCTTTTGGTCTTCATCGCCTGCACGAAGGTGCGTTTGAGCATTGATTATTAGGAAGATGGGACAGCAACTCGCCATAGACGTGGGTGCTGTGTACCTCCGAGTGGTGGTACTGCTCCCAGGCCCTCCAGACGAGTCCCTTACGGTACTGGACAGCTTATACTCACCTCCTGTGGAAGGAACTTATTACCTGCTCAAATACACCCCTGACAGTCTTGAGTCATTCGCAAATCACCCTATCTTTAGTCGGCTGTCACCTAGTCCCACACCTGTCTATATCTCAGGCATCGGCGGGAAGCTGGTGAGGAAGCGCATAGAAAGCTGCTATGGAGTCAAGTTGCGCAGTACTGCCAACACTCCCTGCCTGATGCGAGGGTTGGAGTACTTGCGAGTCCACCACCCTGATACTTTCTTCTTCTTCCCCGGCTCCAACATGCGGCAGATTTCCTCAATTGGCAGGTTTAATGATATGAGTGCGACGAAGATTAAGGGCGTATTAGAGGGCGACTTCTACCCCTGCTTACTGCTAAACCTGCGGTCTGGACTGAGCATTTACCGTCTCGACTCCCCTACCGACCACCGTCGTATCCAGGGTTCTTGTCTGGGCGGCACCACCATTTGGTCCATTTTGAAGCTGCTTACCCCCTTCCAGTCCCCTGAAGAAGCAGTCCGCGCTTCCGTCGAAGGCGACAACACGCATATCGACATGTCTGTGGGCGATATATATGGCAGCACTTACGATCAAGCCGGACTGAATAGTGAACTGATCGCCAGCAGTTGTGCGAAGCTGCGTTTTACTGAGAACCCAGCGCCGCAAGACCTGGCGAAGTCCTTATTCGGCATGTTCATCCTCAACTTCACGCAAATCACTTGGTTCATTTCGCAGGCGGAGGACGTGGGGAAGATCATAGTGACAGGCAACATCATTACAGTCCCAGGACTAATGGACGCTGCCCAGGCCTGCATGAACTTCTGGTCGAAGGGCACCAAGCAGCTCCTCTTCAACGAGTACAGCTTTTACCTGGGCGCACTAGGCGCACTAATAGACTAGGTAGAGCCTACTTTAGCAAAAGCCCAGCTTCTTAGCCAGGTCGTCACTTGCGTGCGGTGGCGAGGGACTGGTGTGGTTGAAATCCGGCAGGGGCAGGGGCTTGGGGTCGAAGTCGCGCTTGTAGGCACGTCGGGCCTCTCTGCGGGCTTGCTTTACACTGGGAGGACTGCCAACGGTGCGGCACTTAGCGGGAGACTGCATCTTTTTATTAGACAAGCTGGATGGTGAAGGATTAGCGGGAAAGGCTCGAGAGAGCTGGAGACTAATTACTTACATCTACGATTAGACTGTCAAATTGCACATGTCTGTAAGACACTGGGACTGCCGTAGGAGGATTTGAGGGGCTAATTGAGGGTAAGTCCAGGGAATTGACGGTATGCAGCTAAAATAGCTATGTAGAGACTGGGAAAATGCCGGATTTCCAGTATATGTCTGTTTAGTGCACTGCTTAAGAGGTAGTTTTACAGGAATATCACTTTTTGAGACTTCGAGGGACTTAAAAGAGGCGCATTTATGATAAAAGCTACAGAAGTGAATGTTCACTTAGTTTGAGATTGCTAAATATGCGTCTAAATTGACAATGCATGAGGAGAAACCGAATTTCCGCCTATTTCCTACAGTATATTCCCATATACCAATAAATAAACCGACTTTTATACGAGAAAAGTGACTTTTCCAAGCTACTTCCCTTGTATTCTTATTAGTGAGTCAATTACATGCAATCCTCCGCAGACTGAATTCCATGTGTGGGCGACTGCAACTATGGTTAGAACTGCGGGTGACGCTTGCGACCGGAGTACTTGGAGTCGGGCCGAACGTTCTTGCCTTGGCGTCTTTGGCGGTCTTTTTTCTTCTGCACCCAGGCGTGGGACTTGACCCGGGGCTGGTCTCCTGCCTTTTTGTGCCGAGCTCGCTTCGACACCTTCACTTTGTCCTCATCTAGGACCGGTTCCGGCCTCGTATACGCTCCCGAAGTCCCATTGTACAGAATCAGGTAATGCTTCTTCGCCTTCGTGGAGTTCGGGAAGTCAATGAGCAGGTCAGTCATGAAGCCGCTCTTGACAGCCGCATGCGTGATCATTTCGATCTGCTGAGGGTGGGAGGGGTAGAACTGCAGCACAGCCCGCGCCCCCCTCTTCAGGGCTTCATTCAGAGACTTGAAGAACTTCGCGAGTCTGCGAAATGGGTCGTGACTGGTTTTGTCTGCGTTGCAGAGCCATTGAATAGCGGAGACGCTGATAGCTCCATCGAAAGAGCCGGGTAGGAAGCCGAATCCTTGGCCTAAGTCGCATAGTAGTGTGTCCCCTGCCACTTCCCTCTCCTGGGCAATCTCCAGCATGGCCTTCGAAATGTCCAGTCCCACCCAGAAGTGTCCGTTCTCTGTGAGCACCTCCCCACTGAGTCCACTCCCACAGCCCAAGTCCAGCACTAAACAGCCACTTTCCTGCAGACCCAGCAGTTCCACAGCTCTCTCCGACATTGCTGTCTGCACTTCAATGATGCGGGAGTTGGTGGTGTACTTCGCTGCTTCGCTGTCGTTGTAGAAGACTTCGGGCGGGGAGATGTCCTCTGGACGACTCATATGGTGGCTATTATGGACCAATAAACTATGGGATGCTGTGAGTCGCGGCAGCTGGATAGGAAGGAGATGGAACTGATAATGAGTCAGGGCTCCTTTGCTTCCCCAAAGACGCTGTCATCGCATGAATTCAAGGACGTCAGTTTGGAAAGTCTCAGACAAAGCCCCCTGGGTGCTCGAGTGGAGTGTCCCTTCCCTCTGCACGGCGACCCTGCCCAGTCCTTCCACTACTTCTTCGAGGCTCGCGACCGCTGTCTCAAAGCCGATACCTCCATCGACTGCTCCAAAGACGACACAACGGTCTCGCGCCAGTTCATCCGCACTCTAAACGTGAGTCAAGAGGACTGCTCCCAGACCTGGAAACTGCGGCTGGAGACAAGTCTCGCAGACCAGCAGTATGTGTCACTGTGCAGGAACAACCCTCACTGTGGAGACGCTTGGCTGAGTCCTCCGCGCTCTTCCCCGGACCTTGAGACTTCAGGCCTTTCGAGTATCAGTTTGGACCAGGGAGGAGGGGACCTGTCGCTGCTGGACCTGGTGGACATGGAGACGGGCTTGGGACAGATAGAAGAGTCTGGGGATTAGTAAGCGTGGTGACGCTAATAACATACTAACGGTGATATGGTGAGTGGGAGGCTTTGCTCCGTTTCGACAATGGCTGCCTAACTAGGCCTGAGTGAGTGGCAGGCTTCTTTAGTCTACTATTCAAATGCACGTGAGAAAGCATCTCCTGCATACCACTGCACAGCAGGGGAGCCAGCTTAGCTAGGTGTTCCTCTATTATAATGCAGGACGACTCCGTAAGTGCAGGCAACAGCATTTCCTCTGCGTCCAAACCGCCCCGGCCTCGTCCAGGCCCTGACGGCGCTCTGTTCATCGAAGCAATCGACCCGTCCCGCTCTCTCGCTACAGCCAGTTCTTGCCTGGAGTTCCTGCTTCTCTCCTTCTGCCAGCACTTTGGTTTGAAGCCGAAGCAGGCGGCTGGACTGTTGACGCAGGGAGGCAAGTACTTGGCTCATATCATTGCCAAGGGCCTGAGAGGCAAGTATGAGCCGGTGGTGGCCTGGTACCAGGCAGTGTACTCCAACGAAAAGCAACTAATGACGGTAGTAATGAAGGAAGAAGCGAACGGCTCCGTCAACCTGATCCTTTCCACACTCCGGCCCGGCTTCTTTTCCAAGAACTTCGAAACCGCCCAATGGACTTGCAGGCTCTTTGCCAGGCTGGGAGCGGACTTCCTGGAAAGGGACATGCTGCCTGCGGCTTGGGATGTAAGCTCTATGTAGTGGTTTGCTTCGGAAGGAGGAGGGATTGACGCTTGTATAACTGCTTGTAAGCGCTTTGGGCCGGATATTAAGGCTTCGGCAGTGTCGGTGTTGGTCCAGTTCGGGCAAAACACCTTCTTGGAGCTGTTCACTATTCAGCTGCGCAACATGCTGTTCGAAAGCATCAACTACCTCACTACGATCAATGAGTTTCTCCCTAATCTCTGCGAAATTCGCACATCCAAGCAAGAACTAATCGCCGCAGGAATTGTAGACTTCTGGCTGGAATTCGCTCTGAAGGAAGCAGACGCAGACGCCCGCAAGCCTGTAGACGTGCGCTTAGCCGCCCTGGCTCTCCTCTGTGATATATGGATAAAGTTCCCTTCCAAAATCGAAGGCAAGGAAGACCTCGCGAACAATATGCTAACGGCGATGAAGCGGGCTTCTAGGGACAAATCGCGCATTTTGCGGTTTGCTGTGATCGGTCGACTTTTCAATTTATTGGACCAATTCTCGATTGACAGAAACGCCTACGCTCCAATTGTATACAAAACCCTCACATTCTCTCTCGTGGAAAACTACCCGCAAGAAAGCATCCGCGACTTCATGCTAGCGAACTTCATAGCGACTTTCAAGCAGTCTCCATCAATCCCTATCGGCATCCTACTGGATCCACTATTGAAGCAGATGCAAGTGTCGGACAGCAGCCAATGCGCTATGAGCGATTTCGACTTTTTCCACACTGTAGCGAAGCACCCGAGACTAAACCTGAAGAATGCGATTCAGGTGTTAGACTTGTTAGGGAAACTGTACCTGAGTAGTCCGGGGTATGGCCGGGCTGCAGGGGTGCCGTTTGTCATTATCTCCACCAGGTTTATAGACACGAAGCCACTACAGGAGTACCTCTTTCGCTTCTGTAAATACTCCCTCAAGCTGGTAGTGGAAATCGAAAGGTCGCGCAAAGGGCCGAAAAAGCCGCCGAAATACATTGGAAACGCACTGCTTTCGGCAGGGTTTGGAGACGAATTGCCTGAAGAAGTGCTGAACGGCCAAAAGAGAATAATGATATACGACATGATCTCTCGCCTCATTGCTCTCTACCACCCCACACTCAACGAACAGCTAAAGCAGGAACTGCTAATGGCCACTGCACAACTCAAGCGAGAAACAGGCGTGCACAGCAAAGGCATTCTCGCAGTGCTGTCCCTGCTAGGAGAGTCCGCGGCTCTGCTGGAAGAAGCAGAGGAGGCGGAATTAAGACTGGCGGAGGCTGAAAAGGCGGCTGCGCCTGCGAAAGCTCCGTCTGAGCCGAAGTCTCCTCGACTTCACCAGCGCTCCATCGACTCTTTGCCTGCGAAAAAGTCCCAAACGTCTTCCAAAGCTCCGCGGAGACGAGTGCTAATCGACCTCGAAAAGGCGAAGTTGAAGCGAGAAGAAAGGGAAATGAAGGAACTGGTGCAAATCGAACTCAAGCGAAAAGACGACGAAAAGATACGTCGCACTCTCAAACGGCAATTCGAACAGCAGAAAATCAAGGCTGGGAGAGTGGCGACTACTAGTGACCGTCTAGTTCTACCAGAAGGAGGCGCAGACCTGCGTCCCGAGGACCACTTTTACTACGACCTCAGCGAGGAGTCTCCAGAGGACCAAGACGGAGTGAACTTGATAATGCGGAAATACAGCCGAGTGCTAAAGTTCCTGTACAAGAAATACTCCAGCACTGGGTACCGAAGGAAGGAAAACAAGACTTTCGACCTAATGGCTGAAAACCTAGCGCTGATATCTGAGCCGGAGTTTTACCGAATGCTCAAGGACCAGGGAGTTACTTCCGTGATGGCCACCAAGGAAGCCAGCGCCGCTCTCTTCAAACATTACTGCATCAAGACCAAAAGGACGGATAACACGACTGTGGACTACGAAGGCTACTTAGGCGTGATCATCCAAGTAGCGCTGTACATCTTTTCTAAGCCTCCAAAGGACTTGAGTGTGTATCCGCCCGCTGTATCTGTGCGAGCGCTTTTCGACCTGTTCCGAACTGCCAGTTCCGAACGCGGAGTCTCCATCAAGTTCTACGATGAGCCGGACCCAGGCGCAGGCGACAAAGACATCGTAAAGAAGCTGAACCAGGTCCTGGCCAAGGACCCGAACACCCTACTTCCAGAGGGGTACCGCAAAGTCATGGACAAAGAGTTGGAAGTCAGGTATGCTATCCCAGCCACTACAGCCCTCCCTGAGGCTGCAAAGGCTTCCCTAGGAGTCCTGGACGACCTCCTCAACTCGCTGTTTGGAGTGCATATCTTGGAGCCGCAGTTCGTGTTTGTGAGTGTACCCAGAGCTCGGGGAGTGCTGCTAGCCCCTGGACTGACCAATAGCTTCACAGGAAGTCAGCAGTCCAATTCCCAATTTTCCGCTTCTCCAATCATTCAAGCCAAACCTGTGTTCAATATCGACCCTGAAATAAAGTACCAAGTGACCCTCCTGGGCGGCCGCTTCCCTTCAGACCATGTCCTAGAGTGTGGCCGCACTCTCGAGGACTTGATCTACTCCGTGGAACAGCACTCCGCCACTCTCATCAGCAGGAACCGGAAAGTGGTGGGACAGATACAAAATAAAGTGAAGCTGATGAAGGATATGAAGGAGAAAGAGGAGGAAATGCAAAAGAAAAGGGCGGAACATAAGAGGAAACTTAGGCAGCAAGTAGTTGAGGAGAAGCTAAAAAAGGCAAGGGAGGAAAAAGAAGCGAAGGAGAGAGAGGAAACTCAGGTGAAAAGGGAAGAGCAGAGGGTTCGGATTGAGAGACTGAGGAAGAGGGAGGAGGACCATAATAAGGAAAGGGAAGAAAAGGAAAAGCTGCTGAAAGAGTGGAATCTGAAGCGAAAGGAAGAAAGCAGTCTGAAGGTAAGCAGCGAAGTCCTCAAAAAGCAAGAAGAAGAGGAGCGCAAACGGAAGCTTCGCGAAGAATTTCTGAGCAAAGAGCGCAAACGCATCGCTGAGTTGGTCCGCGACAAGCAACAACAGCGCCAGTCCTCCATCGAGCGTTCCCAGCAGGATGCAGTCCGCAAGACCCAGTTGCGCCAAACTCAGAAGCAGAAACTCATGGAAAAGATGCAGCAAGATAAGGCGAAAAGGGATCTAGAGCACGCTCAAAGAAGCCAGGTGATCAGCCTCATGACCCAGCCCGAATTCTCCAAAGTCTTCCAAGACCACGACAAATCTCTAGAAGCGCTCTTCGTGCACTACTGCCAAATGTCAATTCGGCCTGACCAAGACCCTGCACTCGCCAAAACCGCCCTGCAGTTCGCAGGCTACAACAAGTTCCTCAGGCAGTTCGAAGTAGACGGAACCTTGCTACCCACCGAGTCCACTCTGCAGATCTTTCGACAACTGACGAAGGAAAGGCCGGCCACAGCGACGGTGATTGCGCTGTCAATTGAGGAATTCAAGCAAGCGATTATGAGTATGGCGGTCGCTGCGCACCCGAAATTGCTGGAAATCGGAGGGAAGCCGCCTCACACTCCCTTCAGCACTACCGCTTTGATGGACTTTCTGGGCTACTTAATGGTCACTCCGGATGCGAAGAAGACGGCTCGACTCCTGCAAGAAGTGACGAATCTCGCTCAAAAGACAGACGTAGCAGGCGCACTGACAGGCCCTGCGCCCCCTGGCTCTCGCAGCCACTCTCTTAGACGCCTCCGTCCTTCTCCGCAGGTAAAGTCCAAACCTGGCGCCTCCAAGCAGCAGTTGCCCGCACTCAACGCCTAACTGTATTGCTCTCTTCCTAGCCTCGTAATAATGCGGCGGTGGAATGAGGAAATGATGACTGCGCTGGCCACGTTGGATGCACAGCGAGTGATTCGCATGCTGAACACTGGCTTTCCGCACAACTTCCCACTGAAAAGGAGAGATGAGAGCGGGGCAGTGGTGCTGAATCGGACCTTTTGCAGTCATTTGGCGGCGGAGTTCGGACTTAGGGAGGTGCTCACAGCCCTGCAGGAAGCCAGAGTTGACTGGGAAATGAAGGACTCACTGGGCAGAACTGCACTACTAGTCACTGCGCAATTCGGCCATTTAGACGCAATGAAGCAACTGGTGAATGAGCATAAAGCCAATATAGCCGCTCGTGACCTAGCCGGGAACACGGTCCTCCACCTCGCAGCTGCATCCGGCCACCTGCCTACCTGTCAATACCTAGTGGAAACGCTAGCTTTCCCTTTGGACGTCAAAAATGCGCAGGGATTAACGGCTCTGGACATGTGCAGTGCGAAGGAGGAGCAAAGTCCGATTGCCCTGCAACTGACGCTAGGCGGAGTGGTCAATTACCTGACGTCGAGGAAGCAGGCAGGCAGTCCGGGCAAGGCTAATGCGGTTCTCTTTTCCTCCCCTGCCAAGTCAACTACCAGTCCCAGCAGCCACCACCGCTGCAAGAACGAGTTCCGAAGAGTGGAGTGGGCCAAGGACCAGGGCTTGGAAGTGCTGGACAACCAAAGAAGCAGTAGCCTCAGTCGCAGACTCACCTTCAAGCTGGTGGCAAGAGACAGTCTGGGGCCTTTGCTGCCACTCCGACAGACTTCCCCGGGCCCTGGGTCAGTTGACAGGGCCATTAAGGAAAGGTGTGACTTGATCTATGATCGCTTTATGAGCAGTCGCCTGGTCTATCTCAGTCCTGCGACTCGCCACCCCCCGGCTATACGCTTCCCCCGCATAGCTGCAGACTCCGGCCTGTCCCGCTACAGCGAAAAGGCTCACACTGTAACATAGCTCCCTAGTCATATAAGTTATGCCAGGCACTGAAAGCGTTAAGGTGCTGGTGCGAGTCCGGCCTCTGAGCAGTGATGAGAAAGCCAGAGGCTGCCTGCAAGTCCTCCAAATCGACCCCAGCACCGCCCAAGTCACCGCCCTCAACCCCAAAACCCAAACCAGGACCGGCTTTTCCTTTAACGCTGTCTTTGGGCCTGACACCTGCCAGCAGGAGATATATGACCAGGCTGTGTTTGGGCTGGTGGAGAGTGTGCTGGAAGGATACAATGGTACGATTTTCGCGTATGGACAGACGGGATGTGGGAAGACCTTTACGATGGCTGGGGAAACTGGCAGTCCTGGAGTTATTCCGAACTCCTTTAAGCATCTCTTTGGGGCGATGTCGGATACGGATAAGTCGAAGTGCTTCTTGGTTCGATGCTCCTATATGGAAATCTACAATGAGGAAATACGTGACCTACTCCACTACGACCCCACCTCCCGTCTCGAGCTAAAAGAAGGCAAAGACCAAGGCATCTTCATCAAAGGCCTGACCATGGCGACAGTCGCCAGTCTCACCGACATGACGCACATAATGGACGCCGGAAGTCGCCACCGCACTACCAAAGAAACCATGATGAACGAACGCTCTTCCCGCTCCCACGCCATTTTCACCGTCTACCTGGAAATGAGTGAAGAGCTGGAAGGACGCACTGTCATCAAGGCGGGGAAGCTGAACTTGGTGGATCTCGCAGGGTCTGAGCGGCAGAACAAGACGCAGGCCGCGGGAGACAGACTGCGGGAAGCGATAGAAATCAACCTGTCTTTGAGTGCACTGGGAAACGTCATCACTGCACTAGTGGATGGCAAGTCCGCACACATTCCGTATCGAGACTCAAAGCTGACGAGACTGCTGCAGGACTCTTTAGGGGGGAACACGAAGACCATTATGATAGCGGTGGTTTCGCCTGCTGATTACAACTTGGAAGAGTCACTCAGCACGTTGAGATATGCGAGTCGAGCGAGACGGATTCAGAATAAGCCGGTAGTCAATGAGGACCCGAAGGATGCGATGTTGAGAGCGTATGCAGAGGAAATCGCGAAGCTGAAGAAAATGCTGGCGGACCGACCTAGTGGAGAGCCTGTAGTGATAGAGAAAATTGTGGAGAGAGAAAGAGTAGTGGAACGGGAAGTGCCAGTGCCTTACTACCCTGAAAAGATTGCTCCGGTAGAGGATAGGAAGAGGGCCGGAAGAGAGGGTGGGAAAATGCTGCAGCGAACTGCGAAAAAAGTAGCGGTTATTCTCGAAGACGACTCTGAAGACGAACCAATTGCGCCGAAAAGGACTCAACCTGCATCTCAAAGCAGCTTCCAAGCTCCTGAACATGACAGTCTCCATTCCAACAATCCACCCCAGCAACCCAAACCCGCTCTAAAAGCTACAAGCACTCCCCAGCCTGTAGAAGACTCCTACACTCTGGATGACTTTGAAGAGGAGTCGAATGCCACCTCTCCCCCGAAGTCTAGTTTGAGTATGAAAGTCAGTTCTCGACAAGTACTGGGAAATGCAGGGTCTCCAGTGCATCATGGGAAAGGAGTGGAAAGGCCGGGGTCGAAGGAAGGCCCTGTGTTGAGGCCTGCGAATGAGGAGCGGAAAGCAGGGACTCGGCGCATTGTCAGCACTGAAGCCAGGGAAATCACTCGCACACTGACTATTCGCAGTAGCCGCAGTCCTGCAGTTCGCAGGCCGTTGAAAGGGGTGAAGGAGGAATCAGTCGCTCAGCTGTCTCCAGAGTTAGAAAGTCCTTCCATGGACATGCTATCGTACATCACTGAAAAGCTTATTACTGGCGGCCAACTCATCGAAGAAACCGAGCAAGAAAGACTCAAGGAGTACCACCGACTGCAGCTCCAGCTGCAAGGCCAGAAGGACAAAGCAGCCGTGTTCCAAGAGACCAAGCGCAAGCAGGAAGAAGAGTTGTTGCTGAAGGAAAAGCAGTACCAAAGTCTGGCTGAGGAAGTGGAGGAACAGCGCAAAGTCACCAAGGGACTGAGAGCCAAGTACCAGGCCGCTTTGTCCGAAATCGAAGATTTGGCTCAGGAGCGGGAAATCGAGAAAGCGGATTTGTTGGACTTGGTTAGAGGGAAAGACAGGGAATTGGCCTTTTACCAGAAACTGGTGGGGCAGTTAGTAGCGCCTGGGGAAGTCCCGATCATCCAGCAGAAATCTAAATACGACGAAGACAACCACGACTGGCTCATCCCTCCTTTCGTAGTCCAGCACAACAAACAAATCGTCTTCCCCAAACTGCAAAAGAAACAGGCGCAGGAAGTTATGGAAAAGGACCTGCAGACACGAGCAGTGGTCTGGGGAGACAGGGTGGACCAGGAGGACCAGGACTCAGGGGGGGAAGACACACTCAAGAAGTACCAGTGGCTCACTAGCTGCGAAGGTCGGCCGTTGGAAATGGACAATAGGCCGCCTACTTCAGGCCACAGATCACGACTAGTGTCCCGCCATAGTCGCAACGTCCTCCTCGAGCCTTTACCCGCAGACAAAGCCCAAAGCAGCCTCCCCTGCGCCTCCGAAACCACTCCCCTTTCCAAGAAGCGAGCCCTCAAGCCCCAGCCTTTAGACGCAGGCCGACCCAGGAAGGCTTCCGACATCAGTGTACGTTAATATCACTAATACACGCTAGCCAGTTGCACAGAAGTCTCCACAGACGAGTAATTCGCTTCCACTGAGGCTCGTCTCCCCTTCACTTTCCCGATTTCGCACTGAAAGACTGAGGACTTCGGCCTGGATCGAGAGGGAATGCGACGTCTCCAGCCCTGTCCACTGACCGCGGCTTCTAGGCTTTGGACCGATTGGGCAATGGCGGAAGTGACCAATGGCCTTCTGGAGTCGTTTTGTCGGTGAGTGGTGAGGCGCTGGCGCAGTTCGTCTGTGCTTTGTTGGAAGCGAAGTAAGTCTTCATGTCGATACACTGATTTGGTCCGCTGCAAAGATCTGAGAATCGCTTTGTTTTCTTCGTTTATTTTCACGATTTCCCGCTTTCGCTTGTGGAAATTGAGTGACTTGACTCTTTGCTGACTTGAGGTGGGTCTGTGGGTCTGCTTCCTGTTAATCTCGTAGAGGTGTTCGATCAAGTAGCCGTTGTCTCTTGCGATTTCCTCCTGTCTCTGTCTCTTCTGCAGGTGAGCCTTTCCACTAGCGCTGTCTGTGATGTGGGAATAGCTTCTTGGAGCTGAGTTGTCAACCAGGCTCTTCACCCTCCTCATCTGTTTGTCGAAGTTGAGGTAGCTTTGCATGAGCCTGCGTGAGCCTCACATCAAGCGGTTGGCAGTATGTTTGTCTCTGTTCCTAAGCAGTTCCATACTATTTAGAAGGCTTCGAAGGGTTCCAGGACTCCGGCTTGAAGGGTTCGTTGGAGGTCCGCTGAGTGCGCTTGTAGACATCACGCCAACGACTCATCATTTCTTCTTCTCTGGCGTCCCATTGATTAGCGGCTTCCTTACGACGTTGGTAGTCTTCTGCGGCCTTTAGGACTTCTTCTGGGGTAGGGGGGTGAGCGTCACTGCCGTTTAGCCATTTGTACCACACAGGGTCGGTAGTCGCATTGCGCCAGCCTGCAAGATACTCCACTGATCGCCGAAGAGGCAGGCCCTGGTCGTCATAGTTCTGATAGTAGGTATTGCCGAACATATCTGTGCCCACTTCTCTTCTGTTCAGTTCGCCTTCTCTCCACCAGTTCTTTGCCCTCTTCAGCAGTCTCCACACTCTAGCCATTACATCAGACTTCCGAGGACTTCGGTCCTAAGCTAGGAGAAACCAATACTTCTAGTAAACCCTACAATGGCACAGTCTCCCCGCTCCCAAGCACTTGCCCTCAACTTCCCACTGTTTATCCTTGACCTGCCGGCCTCCTCCCCTGCCTCAGCAGCTTCTCCCCCACCAGACCAACCCAGCTTCTTTTGTGTTCTACATAAACAGCAAGAGTCCAATCGCTGTTTCAGCCTGAGTTGCTGCTCCGTTTGCATCTCCGCAGTTCTCAGCATACTTCAGAAGCAAAAAATACCCAAGTGTCCTTGCTGCTTCCGCCGCTTGAAGGAAGACGAGCTTGAGGCCATTCGCTTAGAAGGGTGCTAAATGGCGTCTTTGAGCTACTACTCGCAGCATCTGGCCTGGCAACAGCGTGTGAGCAAGGAGCGAGGTGCAGCCAGTGACTTTTCCAAGTAGAATCTAGACAGGACGTTCGATTCTTTGAGACTAGCAACTACTCGGACCTCCTACTCCAGACGCATTCCCAGACTAATTTCCCGTAAAAGTGAAGAAGTCTACCCCCGGAGTCCTACTAAGCCCACTGCTCCAAAGCCTGTGAATAGCTTCGAAGCAGAACTGCAGCTACGTCCGAAGGAAGTAAGGGGCAAATACTCTCGTCCTGTGGTGACTGTTAACGGCACCTTGCAGCTGCTAGACACTACCACAGGTCCGCTGACCCGCAGACCCGTGACCTCTGGAAGCTTGGTGTCGTCTCGGAGAAGCAGCCTGAAGACACCAGATGCGAAGCAGGCGGCCTTGTCAGTAGTAGACACTCCGAGAAGTCACCAACGCACTCGCTCTCTGGTGTACTCCTCGCGCCGGAAGACAGAGACTTGCGAGCCTAAGGAAGAGGCCAAAGTGCAAGTTCCTCCCACTACTCCTAATCCTTCAACGGTCGAGCCAGCCCCTCCCTCCGACCCTAATAACCCCCTAGTCGACCAGGCTGAAATCGCTCCTGAAGACGCGGAGACTAATTCCGAAGCCAACGATGCGCTTGTGGAAGCTGCGGAGGACCACAGCACTGCTAGCTGGGTCACCTCCAAGTCTCAGCAGGTTTACATCGCAGAGCTTGAGCAGCTACTTCGGCAGGAGCGTAAAAAGCGTCTCGCGGCCGAGCAGAAGTTGGCTGAGCAGACTAATTAGTTAGATCTCGAGGCTGCAATACTGTCGCATTGTTTAGTTTGGCTGAATTTTCTTATATTCACTCGACTTAACAGCAAGGGGTGAGCTTCGATTTCAGAGAAACGGCCTCTGGTCCTAACTGTTCGTCTAGACGTGTGATTTTCCAGTGTAGTACTTGGTATCTATGGCGTCCTTTACCTCTCAACTTTATCAAGTGAGAGCAGTTTACCGCCTTCACACAGTACTAATCTAGTCTCTGTCTCTAGTTAAAATGGCTCATCTCTGTTTCTGAACCCGTCCTTCCCTGCCTGCAGTTACCTCTACCACCAACTCAGGGCCATAAACCAGTCCTTTAGGACAAACCAGTGAGAAGACCCCTCGATACCGACCTTCACTCCCTGGCACTGCCACATTCAAGCCAATCATTGCTTCTTGTCCCGGCTGCGTCGCTTGCACTTCCACTGTCTCTCCATACACTTCTCCCCGCTGGTAGACCAGCCGGGACCCAGCTGGCCACGCTCTAACGCCTGTGTTCTTTATAGTCCAACTGCGGTACACCCGCTCCCCTACAGTCACCACATCGTCACAGTTCCAATGCTGAGTCACCACTTCTGCAGTGGGCAAGACGTCTCCCAGGAACCCGGGGACTCCTGGGGAATTGGTGAACTCAGGCCCTGTCACAGGGTGCGTAATCTTTAGAAAGGGGTGGGGATGCTCTGTGTCTGCTTCACATAGTTCACAAAAGTCGAAATCTGGACATTGGGTGCATTTGAATCGGATTCCGGTGACTGGCACACAGCCGCAGCCATTGCACTTGACGTCTTCATGCACAGGCGTAAGCGCCAAGCCCAGGAGTCGACCCACTTCTTGCCTGATCAAGCGCTGCACGAATAAGTCTCGCTGCTGCTGCGCTTTGGTCACTTCTTGCTTATTCCCGCTGTACCAACTCTCGATCTTTTTCCCAATTGACCTGAATATGCAGGGTTTATGCTCACTTTTCGCCTCTCGCACAGTCTCCGGCTCTACCTTGCTTTTGGGTCTTTCTACAGTGCTCGGCTCCAGTAGCAGTCTCAAACTCGGACCCGTGGCAGTCTCATAGGCAGTTGCCAGTTCTCGGTCGGAGTCAATAGTGATCAGGTCGCCTTCCTCGTCCTCATAGCGCACTTGGAAGTCCGTGGAGTCGTAGAGGCGCTGGAAGAGCTGGCGCAGGGCTTCGAAGGTGGCAGGCAGTTCTGTGACCTTGCGGATTTCCTCGCCTTTCTTGAGCTTCAGGACCAGACGTTTGTTGTGACTCATCTGGTGACTATTATGGGCAGGATGGGTAAGTACGCGATATGGAGAGAAGCAAAATGCAGGGGTCGACTAGGGGGAAGGAACAGGAAAGCCAGTGTGGGAGTACCCTTCAGACTGCTCGACTGCAGGAGTCTAATGCGCGGCTTTTTCTTATGCCGCTTTGCCCTGCGCCTGGTACTGATTCAGTCCCAGCTATACCTCCCCGTCATCTCAGAGTCACTCAACTGCTTAAACGACAAACTCCCAACCCTATGAAAGTCCTGCCTTTAGGCCCAGGCTCCAACCTGACTTACTCTCAATCCCGCCTGCGCTACTTCCTCCCTGAGGACTTGCCTCAGTGGGACGCGAGTCCGCATCAATGGCCTCTCACACGCAAAGTCCTGAGGATGAAAACCATTCGCTTATCTGAGCCTAGGAGACGAGCAGTGCCGGAAGCCGCTCCCCTCGTTTCCACCGGCTTCCCAGGCAAAAAGGTCACGAGAAGGCCTGCAATCGTAGGCCATCTGCCTGAAGCTTGCAAGAAGCGACTGCTACTCACTTTGACCAGCGGAGTCCGGCTTAGTCTAGAGTAGAAATGCTCAATTAGCTGGGAAAGTCACTGCGAAAGGCGGAAATATGCTGAAAAGATCGAGGCCGAAACTGCTCTAACCGCGGCTCGCCCAGTATTTCCTGCAGCAAGCCATTTATTTCCCTTTTCAGTCTGGATTCCCTGTCGCTGCCAGACCTTCCCTCGCCAAACTCCGCTTTTCGTCCCAATCCCGGAGATCGGAAAGAACTAAAGTCGAAGTTTTCTCGAGGTGTGAGTTCCAAGGCCTGTGGATACCTTGGAGTGGACACAGTGGAGGTTTCCAGTACCTGTGTAGCGCTTGTAGAGAGCTGGGAATGGGTAGGAGAAGTTACTTCGAAAGAAGGCGGCTCAATTGGGACTCTGGAGAGGTTGCTTTGAGCCTCAGCCTTCCACTTCTTGACTTTCAGCCGTTTGGCCTCCAGACGTGTTTCCAAGTCCTTTACCTGCTTTATTACCGCGTTTTTCTCCTCCTCCCATCCTATTCGATATAACTGCATTTGTTCCCTTTCCGCCTGCACTTCCCTCAACTTTCCCTCCAATTCCCACTTCAACTCAGCCTCCGATTTCCTACTTTGTCTTTACGCATAGTCCTTCTCCAGGTTTTCAAGTGCACATTTCATCGAATTCCGCTCATTCTCAGCCTCCCGCAACCTTTCCCGGAACTTACTCGCTTCCTTGTCCCTGGCCATTTGGACCTCTCTGTAGGCGAAATCCAATTCTTGGGTTTTCCTCGTTAGTTCTGCGATTTGGGACAATAGGGCGTCTTGCTGCGCCTCTGCACGCTTCCTATCGTCTTTCAACTCCTTCGCCAACTGCTCTTTTTCTGCCTCTAAGCTGCTTTTCCGCTTTAACTGCCTCCGCTGTCCCACGAGCACCATCAACGCTGCATTGATTTCCTTCAAATTCCGCTCCCTCGCCTGACTCTCCCTGAGCAGATTCTGCAGAAAACAAACTCTCTGCGAGTCCTCCTCCATTCTAACGGCCATACGAGGGATTAGCTGCGACAGAACCCGGTCAGCATCTCATGCGAGGTATTCATCTTCTTCTTTTCGCCCTCCAGCCTGATCTCCTCCTTCACCAAGCGCTTCCTCTGCTTCTCCACCATTCTCTGCAGCTCCACCGCTTCATCCTTCAGCGTACTCACATTCAGTCGCTCCTGCTCAAGCTTACCTTGGTCGATTGCGAGCTTATCCGCTATGACTTGCAGTGCCTGTGCGCGGAGCTTCATAAAGGAGCGGGCCTCTGCAGTACTCAAACTCTTCGCAACTTCGAGAGTTATCAAGTCGCTGGCCACAGCGAGGGATTGCTCGCGGTCTTTGAGGTCTTTTTCGCGAGTGGTGAGGACTTGGCCGATGTGGCGGAGCTTCTTTTCTTCGATTTTGTTGCGGGCGCGCTCTTCTACGAGGCGTCGCTCCACGCGTCGGTACTTGTCTAGCTTTTCCTTGAGCCGGCGGATGTCGGAGTGCAGCTTTTGGAGTTCGTCTTCGTGCTTGTAGCTTCGCTTTTCTGGCGAAAAGGAGGAGTTTCTGCCCTCTATCACTGACAAGTTAAACCCTTCCTTGATAGTCGTAGTCTGTGGAGACCCCATAGGAGAGGTAATTGACTCCATAGTGACAATAACAGGCTTGGGAGGCAGCAGTCTGCTGATGCTCCTGTATCTATTGGTTTCGCCAGGGGGTGATTTGGCTGGGGTGCATAGAGGAGTGCCCAGCTTCTTCAGTAGTTCTTCCTTAATTTTGCTTTTGGACTTCTCTAAACTGCGGGTGTTTTCCAATAGCAGGGTCATTGTGGACCTGATGCTTGTGGCCATTTTCTCAGCGTCCCTCATGACCTGCTTCCCTCTCGACCTAACCATCCTGTTCTTGACCACAGTCATCTGCAGGTACAGTTTCCTCGGGTCGTCCCCATTCAGCACTCCCACCAGTATGTCCTCACACAGTTCCATTTCCCGCTTCAATGTCTCTGCATCAGTGCCTTCTAGCTTGCAGTCCGCCACCTGTCCCCGTAGTACGTCCATTTCCGTCTCCAAGTGCTGAGTATCGCGAGTGACGCCCAGCTCCGCGGTCGTGTATATGGACCCGATGTCTGAAATAGACTCTTCCTGGACGAGTAATAACTGCCCAATGCGCTGTTTGAGTGTGATCGCTTCTTCGTTTTGCACTTTAGCCGCTTCGAAAAACTGCTGGCGCTCGCTTTCGAGAGCGGCTTTTTCCTGCTTGAGGACGTTGAGTTCGGCTTGCAGTTCTAATTCGCGCTTGGAAGCGGAGTCTTCCCTTTGCTTCAAGCGGCTTTTCTGGTCTTCTAAAGCCTTTACAGCGGTTTGGAACGTGTCTAGGTCTTCCTTGCTGATGTGGGTGAGGGAGGGCAGGGGGTCGCCGGAGTAAAGGATCTGCAGTTTGAGCCGTCCTAGATGGAGTCTGCACTGTCCCTGTCTCTGCAACTCCTCCAGTCCTTTCACCATCGCTACGACCTGAGCAGACGTGACCTCCACCTCCTGCTTAGTCCCTCACCAGCAGTGTCTCCCTGTTCACCTGCGCCCTGCAGTCCTCCAGCATCATTTGAAACCTTTCCGTCTGCATCACCAGTGCTTCCACATACTCGTGAAAGTCATCCTCTGCGTTGTAGTCAGCTTCAGAGTAGTAGCCGGGCTCGGAAAACAGCACATCGTTTGGGTCGCGGCCGTAGCTGATCAGGCTTTCTTCGGTGGGCTTGTGGCTGTGGTCGCTTTCGCGAGCTGCGCGCTGGGCTTCTTCGAGGGTGCGGGCGATCACGAAGTTGAGCCGGTCCACCTGGGCTTCCAAGTTCTCCTCTAGCTCCCCCGTCTGCATTAATTAGCTAGCCTATGGATTGCTGGCAAACGGTTAGACTATGCTTGAGGATAGGTGTGGAGAAGGGTAGATATCGGGGAGATGTGTATTATCCTACTGAGAAATTCGCCTATCGGTACTGATACAGCTCATTCCTCTGCTAGTGATAAGTTTGGATGTATATTTCATCCGTCATCGCTAAGTAATCTTCTCGCGTCTCTGCAGTGGGAATGAGCCTAGCAGTGAGATGAAAGGCATGTTATTGGCAAAGCTTAAGGAAAACACAGCTATCACACTTGCAGTAATGTCAGCAAATGGACGAAAGAAAGACATATTGGCTAGAGGCTTTGCCTGTATGTTGGAAATTGGACTGTTAATTGATAGTCCGGAGTCTCCACTACAGGGTGAATTCGGCCCTAGTCTGAGTCTCTAGGTATAAGACTACACAGGCCAATGTGCTAATCAGCTATTTTCTGAATTCCTTAGTTGCCTTAGACTTGGGTTTGGAGTAGCCCGATACATGGCGGATTTGAGGAAAGGTGACTTTGCATAGGCGCTAGCGGCAGGATGCTGGGAACTGAGGGGCTCTGTCTATATGAGTAGAGGGAACTTGGAGGCAGCGCAGAGGTGTAGAAATCGAGTACCTGTGAGAAAGTTGATGCAGGTGGAAAGGCGACTCGAGAGCCTACCGAAGTCCGCCATGAGAGTGCTTACGAGGTTGCAGCGTGTCCAGATAGGCAGTTAGTCCATGCTTGCTCTAGCAATATGGACAAAAGCAGTGGTCCCAAAGCCTCCCCACAGGGTCGCTGGGACGCAATGGATCGGCCAGCTGGGAGAGACGCCCCAGGCTCTGCCTTCGAGGTGTTCGTGGGAAACCTCAGCTGGAGTGTCACAGAGGACGACTTGCGCCAGCAATTCACCCCCTGCGGCACTATCGTCAGAGTCAAGGTGCTGACCAGCCCCGATGGGAGGTCCAAGGGCGCTGCTTTTGTGGGGTTCGACAACGCCGCCAGTGTCGACGCAGCTCTGAATATGGCTGGGACGGAGTTTCTGGGCAGACAACTCAAAGTCAGCAAGGCTGGGGACAAGCCAGTTCGCAGAGATGCGCCGCCTGCTGCTAGACCGGACAACAGTGTCGTCTTTGTGGGCAATGTTTCCTACAATTGCACTGAGGACGACTTGCGTGCTTTCTTCGCTGGGTGCGGAGCTATCAAGAGTGTGAGATTGGCCAGAGGGGAAGACGGCCGGCCCAAGGGCTTTGCCCACGTAGAGTTCGACGAGCCTTCAGGCGCAGCTCAGGCTGTGGCCCTCAGTGGCAGGGAACTAGTGGAGCGTCAGGTGCGGGTAGACTTCGCTGATCAGAAGGGAGGGAGTCGGGGCGGAAGAGGAGGCAGAAGCTTCCATGGAAGTGGACCGAGGGGAGCTCCTGGAGCTTCTTCATCGTCGAAGCCGAGCGGCTGGGATTAGATAGTCCTAAAAGCACAGGCAATAGGAACCATATAATGGCCGAACTATCCGAGCACGACCTTCACGAGAAGGTCATCGAGGCTCTAAAGGAGGGCAACGACCCCAAAGAGTTGGTCATCCAATGGTGCAAACCGCACTGCACCTTCGACTTCCAGCGTCTTTCTAACTGCGAGGATGGCCTGCGCATTTTGAAGGCCTCAGACCCTGAAAAGTCCTGCATGTACCGCTTCCGCCAGTGGTTCGAGTGCGTGGAGAACTGCGTGCAGCCCAAGATCTTCGAAAACCTCCACGGCATTCACCGCAAGCTAGACCCAGTTTTCGACGTGATGTGGGAACTGCGCTGGCTCGGCCTGCCCTTCTACCCCCTCATGAAAATTGCGGTGGGCATGAAGCGGGTCAACGTCCTCGAAGGACAGCCAATCCACTAGATAACCTAGGGCTCTAATGTGGCGCCGCTGCTGTCGCTGCTGCAAGAAGCAGGAGAAACAGGCTGACCTATCTGAGCACTCTCTCCACCCTTCGGAACAAGAACTCCAGGGAGTGATCAAAGACTTGCAAACTTCCCGCACAGCTCTCGAAGCCGAGAGAGCCAAAACAGCAGGCTTGATGCAGCAAAAGGCAGAAGTGGAGGCTGAGCACGCTATCTACCAAGCCACGGTGCGAGACCTGCTGACTCGTGTGGAAGAGATGAAGGGGCGAAAGCTGGATTTGAGTCAGTTGCAGGACACGAATGAGGCACTTCGCCAGCAAGTTGCGGATTTGATAGAGCAGCGCTCACGTCAAAAGACGCAGTTGGAAGACCGTTCTAAGCACCTTGCAGAGCTGAGGGAGTCCGCACTCTCCCTTCACTCTCAATGCGAAGCACTGATTGGTAAAAAGCGCCAAGCAGAAAAGGACTCTGAGAAAGCCAAATTGCGCCTAGAAGCAGCTCAAACTGCCCTGACTAAGCTGAAAACTAGAGAAAGCGAAATTGCGCGGCAGACTTCCAAAGTGGTGGAAAGCAGTCGCACCCAAGCCCGGCGCTCTCGCCTCCTCACTCTTCACTTAATCTGGTCCAGAGTCCTGCTCCACAGACAGTCACGTGCTTGGCATCACTGGAGCAGGTCTAAAAGTGAGTAAGTAGACTCAGGGACAGTCCATACGTCAGCTATTAGGGAAATATAGAAAATAAACAAAATGCCTGATGGTTGGGTTGGTGGTTTTTTTCTTCTTTTCATTGCCGTGACTACTCTGGCTATTCTGGTGTATATTTGCAATTTGATTGGCTTAGCAGGTGTGTTCGCATTGGTCTTCCTGATGGATATCCTATTGTTTGCAATTTTAAAGGACAAATACGCCTATTCATGTGATATAAGCAGATATCTACACTGTGTAGCGACACTCTTTCTTTATCTCGAGGAGCCAATTTACAGCAAACATGGAGATACGTATGTCGCCTTTTATACATTGATTAGTCTTCTGGTGTTCAAAATCGGCGTGTTTCCACTTGAGTGTGTGGACATAACGATTTTTTTCGTGTTTCTCTATGTCCATCACTCCAACGAGTTATTCTTATTTCTCTGTGCGGCTGGCGATTGCTTGGCTGTTATACTATGTATGCAGTGTAAGCGGAAGCACCGCGTCTGGGGAGTGGTGGTGCTTTGTCATATTATCGCGACTGGACCAAAGCTAGGACTGTGGACCAGCGGCTTCTACGTCCTAAATAAGGCTTGTTTGATAGTGAGTCTGAACATAATCACAGCCACTGTACGACATATTGTTGTTTTAGCAAATGACAATCCCCCTGATAAATATGAAAATAACTTAGCAGATTTGAAACTGCTTACAAGTGGCTTACAGTCTTTCTCTATATGTCTACAGGGCGTAATCTTGAACTTCGTTTTCTATTTCCTGCCCTATAGCCTGAACAAATCTCAGTTTGTGCGACTTCACAACCATCTAATCGAATTGAATAGTCCTCCAGTACTCTCAGCACTCTCAAAGCGAAATCACTACTTTCTCCAAGACGCTTTGGTGACATATCCGAGTTTCCCTCTGCTTCAACTTCTGTACCATAGTCCGCACAGCCAAATTTGCTGGGAAAGCGGTCGTCCGCCCTTGAGAATACTGCTGAGAGGAGGCTCGCGGGAAACGCATTTTATGAAGCGGGAAGCGCATTTTATGAAGATGTTTCTGCAGCTACAGGAGGAGAAACTGGCTCTTTTGTGGGTGCGTGAAAAGGAAGTGAGGACTGGAGTGGGCAGAGTGCCCAGACTCCTTCTTGCAGACATCTTCGAATTTCTTAGATGCCAGGATATACTGACCCAGCAGAAAGGGAATACAGCATAGTCAGTAACCATAGCTATTAGGCGAATTCTGTGAGGAAACACCTGAAATTTGCCTTAGCTGCAGACCTCAGGCAAGTCCATTTCCCACAATTACATCGACGAAATGTAAGGCACACTCTAGTATATATGTCTAATGTGGTTACACTATTGGAAATGACGCAAACAGTCAGTACCTCTGCATTCCTATTAACATCACTAGAGAAAGACTACTACTTATCTCGGCTTTGCAGGCAGGAAGGGGTCCTGTCTGCACTCCGGACAAGTCGGCGCTTCCTTCACTTTCAGCCAGTCCTCTATGCAGAGTGAAAGATATGCCTGCATGCAGTGATCTTCACCTTTTCCAGCTCTTCAAAGCTGTCTAGACAGTACTTCATCAGGCAAATCGAGCACTCTGGAAAGCCGTACTGCAGCATACAACTAGTGAAAGCCTGGGATTCCAGCTTTGAAACTACCTTTTTTCGCTCTCTCGCCCGCTTCACTCTGCGATACCAGCGAATTCCCAGTGTCACCAATCTGCTTAGGACGTACACAGTGAGCAGCACTACTCCCCCCAGTGAAAAGGCCAAAGCTATGTAGCAGGCTGTACTTTTGCACTTATTCCCTGAGGTAGAGCTTCCTCTAGTAGTGCCTCCAGGCACACGGACTCGGAGGTTGCGAGGGACGGAGCCTTCCTCACTGGAGTCGAAACAGGGAAAGCTGATATAGACTACAGACACTAGAGAGCCTATAGCGAAAATGAGCCAGAGGAGTCTAGACGGCTGGCTCATATATCTACTTCGCCATACCTTTTCCAGCCTATACTCTGTGGAGTTCTCCTTAGCGACTCATCCCTAGCCTGCGTTTCTTGAGTGTCTTCGGGCCTCTGTGTCTCAGCCGCTTCTTAGCCGCTTGAATAGTCTCCAGCTTCCTCCTGGAAAACTGGCGCTCCTCATCCTCCATCAGCATCTGCTCCACCAGCGACTTCCTCTTCCTATCCTTCCCCACCCGCAGCGACTTGGGCTCCTCGGCGGAAGGCAGGACCGTGCCGATCTGGAAGTACTTGGGCAACTGGTCCGTGTCTTTCTTCTTGTAGAAGATCTTAGGGTTGATGTAGCGACGGAGTTGTACTGCTTCCAGGTCTGCTTTGACTTCCGGAGTCAGTTCTGGAGCGGACATGTTGAACCAATTGGGTCCTGCAGTAGTGCTTTCTGTCTTTTTCCTGTGCTTCTTGGTGGCTGCGATGAGTGGGCCGATGCAGCAGTTGGAGGATTCGTGTGCGACTTTGTAAAGGGTGCATTTGTCCTTTAGCAGGAGGTCGGATTCGCTGAGTTGCTTGGCTTCCTCGGCGGTTTCGAAGAGTTGGCTGGGGCCGAGCAGCTTTTCCAGCTCTGGGTCCAGCCTGGTCCCGAGGCCGGAGTCCGTCTGAAACATCTTTATCAGTGTAGCGAGGCCATTGTATTGCCTAGCTTCTTCTGGTATGGAACTAGGGGAGTTATAAGCTGATGCAGCGGAGAAGGAAGAGGCTCGTTTCTATGACCTATAGACAGGCCGAACCTTTGTATGTATTGGGTATAGGACTGACCTGCACAGTAGTTATCGAACTAAAGGCTTGCAGTCCTCTACCAGGTCTATTGACTAGTGTCCTCCCATATTAGTAGGATGCACCCAGCTCTGCTCGTCTGTCTGCTAGGTGTTTCCGCCTTTCAACTCCCAGGCGTGGCTCCCAACGACTACGAAGACGGCGCCAGCATTCCCCTGCTTGCGAGTAAGTTGGACTCTTCCAAGACTCAGCTGCCCTTCGACTTCTACTACCTCAATTTTTGTCCTCCGGATAACCCCAATCATGCGGAGGAAACGCTAGGACAGGTGCTGCGAGGGGAGAGAACGGAGGCCAGTCCGTATGAAGTGCTCATGAACAGGCCTGAAACCTGCCGATTACTCTGCGAGCGGCCCAATGACGAAATGCAAAAGGACAACTTCAAGTGGATGATAGACAATGACTACAGAGCCAACTGGATCCTCGATGGACTGCCAGCAGGCCTGCGACAGACTGTAATAGACGAAGGAAAAGCCTTTCGCAGGTCCTATTACCAGGACGGATTTCCCATCGGCTTCAAACAGGACGGCCAGTATTTCCTATTCAACCACATGCACATTATTGTCCAGACCTACCAACCTTACAGGGCTCCTGGGGAAGTGTTGGACAGTGAGGAGGCGGAAACCTGGAGAGTGGTGGGGTTCTTGGTCGAGCCAATGAGTTTGCAGCGGCATGATGCCACTGCTGTAGCCTGCAAAACTAGCACATTTCAGAAGTTTTTGGATATGAAAGCGGATGATAGAGAAGTGCGGCCGAGTGATGCTCAGGGAGTGCCGCAAGAGATTTCGAGTTACCAGGCTTTGGTGGGGTTTAAGCCGCAGGAGCTGGAAGGACCCATTCCTTATACCTACTCCGTCGTGTTCGAGAAAAGCAGTGTCAACTGGGCTAGTCGCTGGGAACACTATTTGCGGTTTCGAGGAGATTCGGATGAGGTGCATTGGCTAGCGATTATCAACTCCTTCGCTATGGTGCTGTTTCTGTCCTGGATGGTGGCGCACATCCTCAGCAAAGCACTGAAGACCGACATCACCAGCTACAACGAAAGAGTCGAACAGGACCTGACCGAGGAAACAGGGTGGAAGCAGGTCCACGGAGACGTGTTCAGGGCTCCCACTCGCTACGGACTGCTGGCGATTTTCGTGGGTTCTGGGGTGCAAATTATGTGCATGGCCGTAATGGCACTGATATTCGCATGTTTGGGGTTCTTTTCCCCTGAGCACAGAGGGAGACTGCTGAATGCGGGTCTGGTCCTATATGTACTGCTGGGAGTGCCAGCTGGGTATGCAGGCACACGGCTGTATAAGATGTGTGGGGGCCAGCACTGGAAACAGAACTCCCTCGGAACGGCCTTCCTCTTCCCCGGACTGTGCTTCTCAGTCTTCTTCACAGTGAATCTCTTCATATGGGGTGAGGAAAGCTCCGGCGCCGTTCCCTTCATAGACCTTCTGAAGCTGCTAGTGCTGTGGCTGGGCATCTCAGTGCCGCTGGTCTATATCGGGAGCGGACTCGGGTACAGCCGGCCCGCAATCAAAAACCCTTGCAGTGTAAACCGCATTCCCAAGCCTTTGAACATAATTCCCGGCTCTCGGAAGCTTACTGCTATCTGCGTGCTAGCCGGGTCCCTGCCCTTCGGCTGCATGTTCATCGAGCTCAGCTATGTGATGAAAAGCCTGTGGCACCACACGCTCTTTTACTACCTGTTCGGCTTCCTGTTCCTGTGCTTCCTAGTGCTGGTGCTTACTTCTGCGGAAGTGAGCATTCTAGTGACCTACTTACTACTGTGCAGGGAAGACTACCGCTGGTGGTGGCTGTCCTTCGGAGTCTCAGGCAGCTCAGGCGTGTATCTCTTCCTGTATTCCCTGGTCTATTACTTCTCAGAACTGCGACTTACGCGCCTCTCTAGTCTCGTCCTTTACTTCGGCTACATGTCTCTGGTGTCTGCCGCGTTCGCCCTCATCACCGGAGCCATAGGCTTCCTCGCGACTTTCCTGTTCATCCGGAAGATATACGGACTGATCAAGGTAGCTTAGGCCTATAGTCTACTTACATCTGCGAGTTAGAGCGGTTCCTGGCCTTCTGAGCACTGGGGTTTTGGCTGCGGAGGTGCTGGTCAGGGTGTGAGACGCAGGCTTCCAGACCCTATCCGGTGACATGCGAAAGGTGGAGTTGAACAGGTCTTCCGGCTTGCTGCTTGTTTGAACAGGTTCTTTGGAGAAAGACACACTCAGGGCAGTGGGGACTTCGGGTAGGGCCTTTGGCTTGGCTTGGATCAGGTGACGGTGTTGGAGTAGGGCGGTGGGCTGGGAGTGGCGCGCTGGAGTGGGACTCAGGGAGCAACGGACTGGAAAGACACTCAAAGGCTTGGAAGCGATGGAGACCTTGGAACGGGAAGGGGCTGCGCTTATCATTTTATATACAAAGCTGGACTAATTCAGGTGTAGTCAGTTAGTAGGGACCAAGTTTGCTACGCAGGCTTATAGACAACTCAACCCGCCTCTCTCTCGAAGCCTTTGAAATGCTCATTACTGTCTGAGTTACAAGGTACATCCAGGACTAAATTAAGCATGTCTATCTACCGCATCCAGCAAAAGCCGAGAAAACTCCCTGAACTCGATTTCCCCGTCTCCGTTCTGATCCGCCTCTGCTATGAGCGCAGTCCACACCTCTTCACTCACTTCACTATTCGCGTCCAGCATCGCTTTCAGCTCCGCTGCAGATATCTTCCCACTCCCGTCCTTATCAAAGGCGCTAAACGCAGTTTCTAAATTGGCTTTGGAGAGCAGCTTCGTGTAGTTGGCACAGGCGAGGATGAACTCGGAGTAGTCAATATAGCCACTATGGTTCACATCCACATTTACCATGATGGCTTCCACTGTACTCATTGCTTCCTCCACTGGCATTATTTGCTGATAGGCGTCCACCAGCTCTTCACGGCTAAGCCGCCCGTCCCCGTTCTTGTCAATAGCCCGGAAGGACTCGGACAGAGTCTTATCCAGCTCCTTCGTCATCATTTGGCTGGTAATAAAGGACAGGAAGGCTTGTCGCAGCTTTTGTTCGCTGGTGAAAGACTTGAGGTTGTTGAGGGAGAGAAGGACGTTTTGGGAAGCGAGGTTTTGCTGGGTGGCGTAGGTCCGCACCCACTCGTCCTGCATGCACTCCACTGCTGAAGGTCTGGCCTTGGGGTCCATATTGAGCATCTTGCGGATGAGATTTTTGGCTAGGTCCGATATAGTCCTCCAGCACTCATGTGCGAAGTTGAACTTCCCCGTCTTCACTCTCCTCAGTATTTCGTCATCTGTTTGCCCTCCAAAAGGCGGAGCGCCGCTCAGCAGAATGTACATAATAACCCCACAACTCCACAAGTCGCATTTCTCATTGTAGTTCATACTCAGTACCTCGGGAGCGATGTAGTAGGCTGTGCCTAGGCGCTGCTTCAGCTTCTGGTTATCTCCGAACAGACAGGATGTGCCGAAGTCGATGACTTTGATGCTAATTGGCTGAGTGTCTTTCGGGGCGACGTCTAGAAGCAGGTTTTCCGGCTTCAAATCTCTGTGGACGATGTGGTTTTGGTGGCAGTAACTGACTGCTGACAGCAGTTGCCTCATGATGTTCGCTGCAATTGACTCGGATAAGTGGCCTTTGCCGGTGATGTAGTCAAAGAGCTCTCCGCCTGTGCACAGTTCCGACACAATGTAGTACTTCTTAGCGTCCTCATACATCTCATAGATCTTGATGATATTGGGGTGATCGAGTCGACTAATGATCTCCACTTCACTGATGAACCTGCTCTTCGACCCTCCCAAGTGCTCAGTCTTGTTCTTATCAATTTCCTTCACAGCCCTCCTTTCCTTGCTGATCCTGTTTTCCGCCAAGTAGACTTTCCCAAACTGTCCACTCCCCAGTTCCCTAATGACTTTGTATCTCGCTGTGAAGGGCTGCGTAAGGTACTGAATGAAAGAGCCAGCGTTGATCTGGAAGTCTGTGACTGAGGTGATGGAAGGGCGAGTTTGGTAGGGACGGCGAGGAGTCATGGTCGTGTCTCGGCTGGGGGCTTCGGGCTTGGTCTGGCGCTTGGAGCCTGCGCAACCCATTGGATTATTACATTGAAGAAGGAAGAAACAGGGAAAGACGGCTGCTATGCAAAGGGCTGGAGGAGGTGGAGACAGACAGGATAGTGAAGGGAGAGGCTGGAGGTAACGGCTTGGCATAGGGAAAAGAGGGCTGTTCTAGGAGATATGGAGGCGCGGAGTCTGAGAGAAATGCAATAGAGATGCATTTTACATACTTGACAGATCTCCAAGTCCTGCCTTACCTCCCAAGCTCTGGCTTTCCCACTCTTAGGCATAAAGTAATGGACGTCAGTATGTCTCTGACCCTAGCAGCCGCCGAAGTCTGCACGATGGACGCAGACTGCGGCTACTTGCAGGTCTGCAGCGCCAATGTATGTGCGCACAAAGACCTCTGGCCTCTCAGTGTGTTCGAAGTGCTGGCGGCTGTGTTCGTTTTCGTGGTTTCCGCAATGGCGAATGCAGCGGGCATTACGGGCTGTTCAATGATGATTCCCGTCCTTATCATAGTGGGCGGGTTCACCACTCACCAGACGATTCCCATAGTCCAGTTAGTGGCCTTCGCGGGTGTCTTTATGGCGATTATCTACCGTTTCAACCTGCGGCATCCCTGTCGAGACAGACCTCGCATTGACTTTTCCCTGGCTATGCACATCTGTATGCCGCTGCTCCTTGGTACCTGCTACGGTGTCATTGTCAACGCTATCATGCCGGACTGGATTATTCTCATCCTCCTGACACTCACGCTGGGCTTCGGCGCCTACGGCACCTTCAACAAGTAAGCACTAGGCAGGGCTCGAGCCATTGCTAGGAAGGAGTCTTCAGGCTACATGGAAATGAAGCACAGTGCAGTTCCTTCAGACGAAGAAATCAGTCCAGAACTGCGAGACATCCTGAAGGCCGAGGCTCGCACCTTCCCACTGCGCCAAGTCTTTGTGATCATTTTCATGTACCTCTTCACTCTCATTTCAGCCTTCGCTCGGGGTGGGAAAGGCATTGCGTCCATATTCGGATTCGCGACCTGCTCGAATGAGTACTGGCTGTTCACTGCCGGCTTCACTGTGATCGCCGCAGGGATAATTGCACTGACTACGTGCATGCTAGTGAGCCAACACCGTCACTACAAGGAGGTGAATTACCCCTTCGAGTCTGATGACATGCTGTGGACTCCCCGTAACAGCAACACTGTCGCTATCGTTTCTCTACTAACCGGACTTATTTGCGGCATGCTGGGACTCACAGGCGGGGTGTTTCTCGGTCCAGTACTGCTGATGCTCGAAGTGAAGACAGAAGTGGCGAATGCGACCTGTGGGTTCGTCGTGGCTTTCAGCAGCTCAGTGGCCTTCGCGCAATACGCAGCCGCGGGAATGGTGAATTACAGCTACGGTCTCTGGTACGCCAGTTGGGCGGGAGTGGGTGCACTGGTTGGTGTGGCACTCATAGAAAGCAAAATGAAGGCGAGCAACAAGTCCAGTCCTGCAGTGTTCATCCTGGCTCTGGTCCTCGCAATGGCCACAGTGCTGATTCCGATCTATGGCACTATGCACGTCGTCAACCTGGTCAAATCCGATAAATTCAGCTTCGGCTTCCGCGAGTTTTGCTAACAGCCGTTCTCTTAGCTATATAAATGCTGGAAGTGCTTGGGACTTTGTTGCTGTCCTTCGCAGGCATTTTCACTGCTTCGCACAACCAAGCCTACACGCCTGAGCAAATCCACGCCGCCTGGACTGAACACACAGGGGAAGTCAGTGTGATGTGGAGTACTCAGCTGCCTATACACGGCTCGGCGGCTATGTATAGGGCTGTGACTTGCAGTGGACATAAGGTGTCGGAGGCTTGGAGGACTGTGGAAGCGGAGTGGACGCTTTTCGACCAGTATTCAGTGTTGCATTGGCAAAGTCTGCAGACTGCCATTCTGAAAGACCTCGAATCTCGCTGTTTTTACGAGTATAAGGTGGGCGCAGGGCTATATTGGAGCGATACATTCCAAATTTCCGGCCGAACGCCAGATTACTCTCATACTCCTCCAGAAATATCAGAAAAACCAGCTACTTTGGTAGTACTCGGAGACATGGGCATAGGGAATTGGTCTGATGCTAGTCGCGCACTACTACAAGACTTGTCCCAAACTCACCAATATGACGGCTTGTTTCACCTGGGGGATATCGCCTATGACCTGCAAGACTCTAAGGGGAAAGTAGGAGACCGGTTCCTTAGGGATATACAGCCGATTGCGGGCTATTCGCCTTATATGGTCGCTCCTGGGAATCACGAGAAAAAGCAGAACTTCACCCACTACAAAACCCGCTTCCGAATGCCCCGCCACTCCGCCAGCCAAAACTCCAACTTCTTCTACTCCCTCGACCTCGGCAGAGCCCATATTGTAGTGATTTCCACGGAGTTGTACTCTTCTGGGGACAATAACCAAGTCCTTTCCCAGCAAAACTGGCTGCGAGAGGACTTAAAACAGGCGAATGGACGTAGAATTCAGGTGCCTTGGATTGTTGTGATGGGGCATAAGCCTACTTATTGCCAAATTGACTGGACGAAAGGCATGGAATCCAAGAAAGGGTTCAGAAGCAATAATAACTGCTACAAGCAGTCGCCAGAAATTAGGTCGTTTATCGAAGATATCCTTTTTGAGAATGCGGTGGACCTGTATATCGGCGCTCACGTGCACAAGTATGAGAGAAACGATGTGATTTACCGCAATCAGACCTACCCAAGTGAGCGAAAAACCAGAAATTCCGTATACAACCCTTCAGCCCCTGTGCATATCTTGACAGGAATCGCAGGAAACGACCACGGCCCCAACCCTCTCTCCCCCACTCCGCAGTTATGGAACATTGTGCAGAACAACATGTACGGATTTGGCATTCTCCGCATCCCCAACGACACTCACCTTATATGGGAGCACTACACCTCTCACACCAAGGCTCTAAACGACTACTTGACCATTGAGAAGTCCAGGCCTGCCTATGAACCGATTAAGTCGCTAGTCGCAGGGTAGTACCTAGTCCTCGACTTCTCAATCACCACCTGGTCTAGTACCCCTCTGCTTGTTGAGTCGAATTGCCGCCATACAAGGTGTGTTGCGTTGCAGATTTCCAGTGTGCCGAGGCCGTACTTGAACGCTGCACTTCGAGTCCAGTTCTGAGGAGTGGTGGAAAGGTCGTCCAGACCCTGAGTACTAGTTACCTTCCTACTGCCTGCGGAGCCTTCCAAAATGAACACAGGCGCTTTGGGGTTGAAATGGTAGTGGAGAGTGTCGACTTGGCTGGGAATGGTGGAGTTGTGGTAGATAGCGGCCGAGCGTTCGTAGCGGTGGATGTGTCCAGCTATGTACAGGTCCACTCCTGCGGCATAGAACAGCTCTTCCACTGCCTTTCTCAGTAGTTCCGCTCGTGTTGTGCAGTCATAATTGGACTCCCAGTTCTTCTTCTCCATCGGACGTGTCCAGTCCACAGCGCAGTAATAAGGCTTATGGCCCAGGACTACCACCCAGGGCACTTCCCTGCGTTCACTATTGGCCTTTCTCAAGTCCTCCACTAGCCAGTTGTACTGCGTCGCCTCCATGTTCTGGTCCTCTGCGAAGTAGGCCTCGGTGTTGTACATGACAATATGCGCTTTTCCGATGTTAAAGGAGTAAAAGAAGTTAGTGTCTTTGCTGGCCTCATTCCACGGCATACGAAACCGCTGGATGTACTGTGTAAAGTTCTCATACCTCTCATGATTCCCTGGGACTACCATGTACGGCACATAGGCTGCAATAGGCTCCATTTCGGTGAAGTAGCGGTCTGCGGTCTGCTTCCACTTGTCGTTGAGACTGTAAGCCATGTCTCCGACGTGCAGAACTGCGTCGATGTAGCGATTTACCGACAGTTCGTGGAGATGCTCCCGTACATCTGATGAATTTCCCCCGACTCCCATATCTCCGATTACTGCAAAGGTGACTTTTCTATCGACAGTATCTGCACTAGGGGTAAGTCCTGATATACGGAAATACGGACTCATCGAAAGGAAAGACCCCACTCTGTACTGATACACACAAAGCGGATCCAAACCACCCATAATCGCCTGATTTAGGTACTGCCACTCCACTTTATTAGCTTTCTGCACGAACTTCCACACAGCCTCCACATGCACCCGCCTTTCCTCGTGGATATCCCTGTCCTGACAGGCGGAAAGTGAGTACTGCAGGTGGGCGCCGGCCACAGGGAACTGAGTCACCCAGGCGACCATTAGTTCCCCAGGTGTGCTGGTCCAGGCTGTACGGACTTGCTGTGGCATGGAGAGCAAGCGGGCTGGAGGGTGGGAGAGGGAGAAGAGGAGGTAGACTAGGCTGAGGAAAGTATCCAGCATGCCTTTTAGAATTCAACTAAAGAAGCCTAAGTGGAGCTGTTTACTTCGGAAATTGGCTACTTTCCTAAGACAAAAGAGCAGATTTGTCGACAATTCCCCATATATTTACTTACTTCCCAGTAAAATTCATTTTAATGCTCGAATACGCGCTATTCTCTTTCCAAACTTCACTAAAACAGCCGCTCCATCACAATTCCCAGTGCTTTCCCGTAGTTCTCCAGAATCTGCAAGTCCAAAGCGTCCATCTTCACCTTTTGAGACATTAACCTGCCTAAAACTCCCCTGGAGTTAACGATTTGCAAGGCCGCCACTACAGTGCCCAGGCTATTCTTCACAGGAATCACAATAACGGGCATAGATGTGTCCATGTCAGTGAGCATGTTGAACCTCGGGTCTGCATACGCATCCGGCACCGCTAGCATCCGACCTGTGCTCACACAGTCTCCTATCAGTCCTGCCATCGGCTTTTCCTCAGTCTCTCCAGAGTCGTTATAGCGCACCAGGCCAGCGCCTAACACCCTGTAAATAACCGCTTGGGAAGAAGCCAACAACACAGCCGCGCCTTTGCAAGCCAGTACTTCCAGTTCCTGCAAGGAAGTGGCGGGTATGAGCTGCAGCACTACGTTCACCAGCAGCTGCATGCGATGTTGCGACAACTGGGAAGACTCAGTTTCCAGGGAGTGTTTGATTATCACGCCAGCACTGGAAATCAGCATTTCAAAGAAGGCTTCGTCGTCGGTGTTGAATACCCCATTTTCCTTGTTGATGGCCTGGCATACGCCTATTATCTTGCCTGCGGAGTCTCGGATGGGCGCTGCTAGCACGGTCCTGGTTTTGTAGTTCGTCCTGTTGTCGACTGAGCAGTCGAAGCGGTGGTCGTTGTAGGCGTTTTCGATGTTCACGCCTTTGCCTGTGGTAGCGACGTAACCAACGAATCCCTTCGTCAGGGCAATGCGTATAATCTGATCAGTGCCTTTCGCCCCTCGCGTCCACAACTCGTTATTGGCTTCATCCACGAGGAACACCGAGGCCCGGTCACACCCCAGGTTGTTGCAAGTTTCCAATATCAGTCGGTCCACTACGTCTCCCAGGGCTAGGGACAGTGACACTTTATGCGTAGCTGTCAAGAGTCGCTTGAGTCTCAGCGACAGCTCCACCACATTCCCATACTCCCCGTGTTCACTCCGAATAAACCTCACAAAGTCTCGCTGCAACTGCGACTCCAGTCCCGTAAACCTCTCCGTAAAGCTGCTTTCATCCTCCAACAAGTCATTAAACAGCTTCGACTTCGCCTTTTCATCGTGGAACATGACCTTCTCCCGCATAGTCCCGCTCTTCTGCAGTCTCTTACGACTGTCAGCCCTGGGGTGCTTGGTGAAGCTGCGTTCCAGCATAGTGTCTCCGTACTGCTTGCCGTGGGCTTGGAACCACTGCAGACTGTCCTTTATTTTGCGGTTTTCTTCGAGGGTGGAGGCGATTATTTCGTCGCGGGTTTGTTGGCCGAGGAGTAGGTAGCGGTTCACGGATTCGAGCTTTGCAATTTCTTTGTTTTTTTGGCCAATGACGCCCTCAAGGTCCTTCACTCGTTTGGACAGAAAGGTGATGCGGTCCATAATTTCCGCTTCACTGAGAAGTCGGACGGCCCTCAGGTTGGAAGAGCTGTTGTTGAGACGCCGTTCCATGCAGCTGTGGACGCGGCAATAGGGACTATAGTCGCAATGGAGCGGGCTAATATCAGATTTCACGTTTTTCACTGAGAAAGAGTGCATGCAGTATTTGCTAATGTGCGGATTAGGGAAGATTTTAGTATGAGGAGAGGAAAATATAAGGAAATTCGAAGCTCATTTTGCAGTCATCAACTGTCCTTACAGCGAATTCATCAAGCGGAATTCGAGATTAGGCTTGTAGTTACCTTTTGAAAAGTATGAACTCACACCTAAGTCGATTTACCTGATGAAAACTGCTGTTTCCAAGGAAGCACAAGTAGAGGCTGAGTACTTCCTAGCGTAGTACTGTCTGCAGTCTGTAGTGCAGTAGAGTTTTGAGCTAATTCAGTCGGCCATTTTGAAATCTTAACGGATGTCAGGGTACACGGAGGTATTCGCTTGGGGAGGGGACCACCACGGACAGCTGGGCCTGGCAGCCCGCCAGCCTGGGAAAACTTACAACATACCCCGATACTGCAGCTTCAACGTCTTTATCAAGGAACTTGCGTGCGGAGAGGAACACGCAGCCTTTATCACCCTCAACGGAGAGGTCTACACCATGGGAAACAACGTCGAAGGAAGGCTGGGAATCGGAAACCGGTCGATTAAGCAATGCGCTTCTCCTTGCCTTGTAGAGACTTTATCTGCTCACAGAGCTGTGAGTGTGTCATGTGGGTGGGGACATACAGCCGCTGTCAGTGAGAACGGCGACCTCTACACCTGGGGAGCAGGGGAACAAGGTGCACTCGGTCTCGGCTCCACCGAGACTCAATGGGTCCCTGCAAGAGTCAACCTGTCCCACGAGCTTTCAGCCAGCCACGTCAGCTGTGGCGCCCGACACACAGCCGCAATAGTGCAGACTCGCACCGGTATGAAGGAACTCTGGACCTGTGGAGCTGGGGAAGCAGGGCAATTGGGCACGGGCCGACGGGAAAAGGAACTAGTCTTCGTCAGAGTGTCGTTTGCAGATACTGTCAAGCAGGTGTCCTGTGGAGTGTTCCACACAGGCTTTATAACGCCTACAGGCCGGGTCTATATGATGGGTGGCAATTCCTTTGGACAGCTGGGAGTGGGGTCGAAGAAAAGCTCGAGTGTGCCTATGAGAGTTACTGCTTTGGACTCTCGGCCTATTGTCAAGGTCTCCTGTGGACACCATTCCGCTGCAGTGTCAGAGAGGGGGGAACTGTTTCTATGGGGCACAGGGTCCTTCGGTGAGTATTTAATCCCTCAAATGGTTACCAATATTGGCGTTAAAATAGCGGATGTGTGTGTAGGCGGCAGCTTCGGAGCAGCCATCGATGTAAATAACGGGCTTTGGGCCTGGGGAAGCAACACCAATGGAGAACTGGGCGTAGGAGACTATGAGCCGCGGCTAACTCCCTTTGCAGTGGCTGCTTTGCAAGGCAAGCGCATTCGAATAGTGGCCTGTGGTAGTTCCTTTTGCATCGCTTTAGGGCAGGATATTGGTCTGGGAGACCCTTTGCCCTCCGCCAAAAAGCGCACAATTCAGGCATCTGAGAACACGACCACCCCTGCAAGGCCCACCCATACCCGCTCCGGCACCGCATATGAGTCCTCACCTCTCCGTACTCGCAACTTGCACACGCCCGATGCATCTCTCGAAAAGGAAACCTTGAAAGGCTACTACTCCGAAGTGAAAGGCGAGCTGTATCGTCTGAAAGAGACCGCCGGAGGAGTCAACGACCTAAAGCGAGCCTTAGATGAGACAATTGAGCGCCTGGAAGAGACGAAAAGACGTCTGGACAAGGAAACCACCCGCAGTCGTCGACTAGAAGAGGACTTATTAGAGGAGCGTCGGAGACGAGAGATGGACATAGGCGACCTGCAAAGCAAGGAAAGCGAGTTATCCGCTCAGAAGACTTTCACAGAGAAACTGGCTCGGGAAAGGACTGAATTCGAACATCTTTTCATGGACAGGGACAATCAGATGAGGGCGCTACAGACTGACATGGAGCAAATGGCTGCTTCTTTGGGGGATAGTGAAAAGGCGCTGAGGAGCAGGGAAAAGGACTTGGCGATGGTGAGGTCTGCTCACGAGCAGGTGAGTGAGGAGAGGGAAGGCTTGAGAGTGCATGTGGAGCAGTTAGAGGTGCAGTACAGGTCGCTAACTGAGGCACTAGGCAGGAAAGATGCAGAGCTGAGTGGAATGAGGACTAGTTGGGAGAGGGAAAAGCGCACTTATGAGGATTTGGTGACTAGTGCGAAGAGAGAATTGAGTGATGTTCACTTCCACCTTGACTCGCTCACTCAGGAAAAGCGTTCTCTGGAGTCGGAATTCGCATCTGTCCAGCACGACTTCGAAACAGCTCAGCAGGAGCGGATTTCCTGCAAGCAAGAACTCCGAGACCTGCTCACCACCAAGGAATCTCTCCTCTCCGACCTCAAATCCCACCGCGACAAGCTCAACTACAAGGAAGCGGAGCTGGTCAATATGAGACGCGACTTAGATCTTCTCAGTCGAGAGCGACAGGCAGACGGCAGTCGAATGAACCAACTGCAGGACTTACTTGCAGGCAGGGAGGGGGAAGTGGAGGAGTTAAAGAGTGAGTTGGAACTCGTAATTCATGAGAAACAGCTGCTGTCCGAGGAAGTGAGTCGAGTGGATTCAGAGGGAAAAGTGCTGCGGCAAGAGAAGGAAAGGGTGGAAATGGCACTGGAGCAGCAGTTGCGTACCTCGGCACTATATAGGAATTCGCTGGATGAGACCCAGCGGAAGCAGGAGTTGGACTGGAAACGCAAGGAGGAGGAAGTTGGCAAGCTCAGAGACACGTATGAAAACCGCGTGTCTGTACTCACTGCGCAACTCAGTGCTTCGGAGGACCAATTCAGCCGGCTCAAAAAGGACTACGAAGACTCCGTTCTGCGAGTGCGCAGGACTGAAGAAGCCACCAACCAGCTCAAAGACCGCTCCGAAATCGAGCTAAAGCGCAAAGACGAGGAAAAATCTCGCCTCTCCGAAGGCTACGAATCCCGACTTTCCATCGCCCTGCGAGAAATCAGCGAATTGAAGGAAACTCGCCTAAGACTGGAAAGAGACCTGGAGGACTCTGTGCTCAGTTATAAGTCCTTAGAGGAGAAACTGAGGCTGGAAAGTATGCACTGGGAGGAGGATTTGAAGCGACAGGGAGAGGAGCAGAGCAGGACTCTGAATAACACGGCGAACTCGTATGAGAGTCGATTGGCTGCGGCGAGTAAGCAGCTGGCTGATGAGCAAAGCGCGAAGCGACTGCTCAATAAAGACCTGGAATCCGCTCTGCTGCAGCTAAAAAGGCTGGAAGACGTCCTCAAAGCTACGCAGGAACAGGCCCGAAATGACCTGAAAAGGGTTGATAGTGACTCAAAAGCCGCCTTAGCACAGACCCAGGACACTCACGAAGCCAAAGCCGCTACTCTCACCCGCCAGCTACACGACGAAAAGGACGCGAAAATGGCTCTAGAGCGGGAACTGAACTCTCTCACACAGCAGAAACGCAGACTGGAGGAGAATTTAGAGACGCAGCAGCGGAAAGGAGAGGAATTAAACAGGGAAATCGCTGATTTGAAGCAAATTATCGCCTCCAAAGACTCAGAAATTCACAGCTCTTTGGATGATATTGAGGCCGGAAAGGGCAGAGAACGGGATTTGACCCTGTTTCGGGACGAATTGAGGCAGGAATTAGAGCGTCAAAAGGGACTAATTGCACGATTAAAGGCGGAAATTGCAGAAAAAGAAGCCGCAATTGCTGATTCGGACAGTCAATTTAGCGCTTCTAGGCAAGAAAATGGACAGCTGCATGCTGCGGTGGAGGAGTTGAAGTATGAAATTGAGGCTTTGGTTAAGCAAAATCACGACAATTTGAGCGCTTTGGATAAAATGCATGAGGTTAATGATGAGTTGAATGAGAAGTACCAAGAAGCACTGCACGACATACACGAGTTCCAAGTACAAATCACCGAGTTAGAAGCGAAGAACCGGGAACTTTTCGCCACCTTTGAGAAGGAACTGGGACACAGAGCCAGGGAGTTCAGGGAAAGGACTCTGGGCGTCCTTGGCACCCCAAGTCCGCTGAGACCTGCGCAAACTGCCAGTCCTACTACGCACAAACATGTATCCGTCCACTCCAGTGCCAGTAAGTCCCCACTCACTACTGCCACTTCCGTGTCCAAACAGCTGGACCGGTTCAGAGACGAGTCCCCAGACCGCAGGGCACAACTAGGCCTCCGCACAGAGGCGGAAACTGCCTACCAACAGCGACTTTCCAGGGTGGCTTCACGCTTGGCAGACACTTTGGGGTACACTTCCCCTATCACTTCTATGAGGATTAGCTCCCCGATGCGTCAGTCTATGGGCAGATTCACTGCGAAGTCTCCGGCTGAGGGCAGCTCAGTGCGCCATTCCCGCTCTATTATGGAGGTGCAGCGCATAGAGGAAGGCTCTGAAGACCACTTCACCGACTCGTAACTGTAGTCATTGCTACTAAATGTCTCGGTTTCTCTCCAATTCCTGTATGAAATTGCCTCCATTTACCCTAGTTCAGGCAGTTACTGGTCCTTCTTACATAGTAATAGGCAGAACTTAGCTTTCAGACAGACCATTTCAAGGCCTTAGAGGAGCTGGAATAGTAGCTATGGACTCTCGCAGTTCCCAAAGTTCGGAGTTCTTGCGAGTGCTGCAGGCGCAGAGCTTGTCAGAGCTGCTGGTGCTGCCTGCAGACTTCTTGAGAACTTATGAAAAGATCAAAGAAGGGGAGAGCGAGCACCGAGCACTCCGGCTGGAACACCTCAAGCGCGCCCGCTTCCGCACCCTCGACGACTCCCACTTCGACAAAGCGCTCCAAAAGCTCGAAGACGTGCTGAGTTTCCCCAAGTTCCTGAAGCAGTACTCCGACTTGAAGCCTTTAAAGCCACAGGGAGGACTGCTGGAGCAGGGGGAAGCGCAGTACTTCAATATCCCGCTCAGGGGGTACCCCTCTCCCTTGGGAATCGACGTGAGTCTTCAGAAAGGCAGCGTTTCTTGCTATTTCTCGTATCGGTCCCTCAAGCCTGGGCCTGAGATTCACGATTTCCGCTTTCGGCCGAAGTCCTATAAAGTGTACAGCCGTTACAGTGTATTTAAAGAAGCGAAGGCGGTCCTTTGTGTCCTCGCAGAAAGCCACGCGTATGCCACTGTTTCCATCACCTTTGGAGAGATGAATGACCTGCTTGTCACCAAGTCTTTTCATGGGCAGGAAGAGGGATACAGGGCTCCGCCTGTCAGAATGCCTTCCCTCCCTGTCTCTTCCCTCACCCCCTCCAACGGCCGATCCATTTCCCCTGATTTCCTCTCCCAAACCGTCAACTTCGTCGAAGTAAACAAGCGGACTTTACTCCGAACCCGGTCTCAGTCCCGCCTTTTGCACATCCAAAGACTGCACCAGGCCAAAGCCCGCCGAGCAGAACTGTACCAAGCGAGCAAGAAAAAGGCAATTGACTTGGTTGAGAGAGTACAGCGCAGGGAAGAAGCCAGGGCTAAGGGCAGGTTTATCAATAGGGTGGTGGAGCGGAAGGAACGATTTGAAAGGGAGTGGATCACGTTGGTTAGTTTCAGTGCCTGCTCGCAACTGCTGCGAATGCGATACATTGCATATCGAATTGCCGCTTTGAAGCGACTAAAAGAGTCCTTTAACTGCCAAATCGTGCAGAGAGCCTATAGAAAGCGATTCCCAGGGGGACTGAATGTCCAGGCCCGCAAGCTACAATTGGTCGCTGGACACATCCACTTCTCTCTCTCTCTCTATCGCCACCACCAGCACAAAACCGTCCTAATTCCCCTCTTCAACTGCCTACGAGACAGCTATCACAACCAGAAAATCAGCCTCTCCATCTACCGCACCCTCAGCCGAGTCACCCGAATCCAGCGTAACTTCCGCACCCGGAAATCCATGGAAAAGTTCTATGTCAGTATCATCTACGATTTATGGGGAAAAGTCGTCCGGGAGGAAGAGGAAAAGTACATGAAATCCAAGGCCCACCGCAAGTTTCTCCACATACCTGAGAGTGAGAAACTGGTGTGCATTCAACTTGCACTGCAGGAGTCGAAGGAAAGACATAGGGAGTTCCATAGGGATGGCATGAGGAGGGAGAGGCACTTGTTCAGCTTTCTGCCCACTCCGGTGGAGCTGCTGGATGTCATTGTGAGGACGACGAAGAGGAAGGGACTGGCCAAGCGACTCGCGAGGAAGTCGATTTTGTCGCTGAAAGGGATTTTGTAGGGTAAATATCAGGACAAATTCTAAAAATCCACACCGTTTCCCCTTAATTCCCTCGGATTCTACCCTTAGTCTCTAATTACTACTTCTCAGATAGACTCTTGAGGATAGCATCGTTGAGCTGGCGTTCTTCCTCAGAGATCTCTATCTCGCTAGCAGGGGGCTGAGAGGCTTGGGACTCGGTGCGGAGCTGGGTAAAGTCGATGGAGGGGATTTGGTCCATGGGAGAGGACTCGCCGGAGTCACTGTGTTGGAATAAGGTGGGCGGGAGAGGTCTTTGAGCCTCGGGAATGTCAACTTTTGTGGGACTTTGGCCGAGCATATTGTCGATATCTGCCTCTCCTATGCCTTCGGATCTGAGTTGGGCTCTGAGCATTTGCCGGTTGTAGGAGTAGGCATCCATCGGTTCAGTTCTGACAGGCACTTCTCTAGGTCTGCCGCAGGCCTCTTCATGTTCCCTTTGCTCTACATAGTCCTTACCTCGCTTCTGCACGTACTTGTGGCACCTCGGACACTGCTCAGTCCTAGTGGCGCACTGCGCCTCATGTCTCTGGTACTCGCTCGCAATGATCTCCGCCTCACAATACGCACAAGCAATAGGCTTATTGGCGCAGTCATGGTCCTTCATCAAGTAGGCCGCGGCTCGATAGGGACAGTAGGGACAGGTCTTTTCTGTGTGTTTCTCAGCATCGTGGCTCTGTCGCTGGCTGGTTTTCAGGAAGTCGCCACAGGCGCAGCGGTAGAAGTTGCGCTTGCAGTGGATTTCGTGCAGGGTGAAGGACTGGGAAGAGACGGAGTTGCCGCTGTGTGGAGGTCACCAGTGGGCGCAGGTCACTGTATCCATTTAAATGTGGGCGTTGACTACTTATAGGGATTCTGGTAGTACCCGGGGTAGCCGCCTGGAGCGCTGCCTGACGTCAGCCGCATCACTAGGTCGTTTTTCTCCAGGTTCCTCGCAATAACGAAGTCGGACACCCGCTGCTGCAGCTGCGCAATCAGCGCCCCCAGCTGTCTATAGAAGTTCATCCCCTGGGACAACTGGTTGACCAGCTCTTTGAACTTCTCACAGCCCAGAGCCAACGCCCGCAGGAACTCCACTCGCTCTGCACTCGTCCGCACACTGGCAGCGAACTGTTCGAAGTCCCGGTCTGCAGCCCGCACTCTCGCTGCGGCTTCCAGCACCTGCGATTTCAGCGCTCCAATGCGTCCTCTGGTTTCCGTGTACTTCTCCAACTCCCTGGCCAATACAGTCATCAAGTCCGCCCTCGCTGTATACTGCTGCATGATTTCCCCCACAATGTTATCCGAGTCCGTCATAGTCTGCAGCATGATCAGCTCCTCCGCAATCTGCTTCTCAGCCGAACTCACATTTTCCAACACCGCCCGAAGCTGAGCTATAGGAGGGGCAGACGCGTCCACTGAGGCCGCAGCCCGGGGCAGCATTGCACTGAGTTCTTCTCGCGACTTTCGTGTAAGTTGCAGAGAAGCCTGGGCGGATTGATAGGTCTGCGTAATGCCCCTGTCCACTGCGGTGGCCTGTGCAGTCTTTTCCCGGAATTTGAACAGGTCTTGTTTCAGCATAGCGTTTCCAGCCTGACTCAAAGCCCGGTTCCAGCGAGGTCCGAACATATTCCTGTGAGAGGCGTCGTCGTCTTCTTCCTGCTTAATCATTAATTCCACGTCTTCCAGCAGCTTCAAATTGCCGGAGTTCATAACGCTCAGACTTTCCATCATCTTTTCCACCTGAATCGCACCTCCGTGGGAGTTCACTTCCTGCACCTTCGTCCAGACGTCCTCCGGCAGGCCCGCCTCACTGGCCGAAATGGCTTCTAACTTCTGTGGCAGACTTAGAGAGGACAGTAACCCCTGCACCTGAGTCCTCAAATCCGCAACTGCCACGTTTTCAGCCCTCACCATTTCCATCAGCCGCTCCTTGTACTGACTCATGACATTCCGGACCTCGGGCGGAATCAGCACCATGAGACACTCTTCACCCTGCGTTTTTGACTCGACATCCACACTGGGGGGGAACTTGGGGTTCAGCATGCTGAGGTCCTCGATTGGCTTGACTGTGCTTTCAGGCACGATGGAGTCCATGTAGACGTTTAGGTTGGTGGCTTCGCTTTCTTGGGTGACTTTGGCGATGGTTTCGAACAGCTGTCGGCCTTTTTCCATGGGTGCGCCTACTACTTGGCGGATGCGGACGGCTTGGTCTGCCTGCTGTCTTGCGAGGCGCAGACGGGCGACGGCCATTCCGAAGCCTTTGGCGGTCTGCTCAGCTTGATCTCGCTCCCACAGGGCCGTCCAATAGTTGCCCGTCGCTTTGTAATACATCGAGTAAAACTCCATCAAAGCAATCTGGTCCCTCGCCATCCCCTGCTGCAGCGGACTCCGACCCGCAATCTCCACCGCAAACTGGTAGTTCTTGGCCACCGCACTCGCCAACTTCCCAATGCTCTGCTTATTATACGTCGCCTTGTCCACAAACTCAAACATGCAAATGTAGCCCTGGGCGATCATTAGGTAAATCGCGTAGGAGCAGTGCTCTTGCGTCAGGTCCAAACTGTCAATGCGGGGCAGTTCCCTAGTCCACTCCCGTACCTTGTCGAAGCACCCTGCAGCCATCAGGTATTTATTCATTGCTGCTTTCTTCCCGTCTGGGGTCGAAAAGTCGCCTTTGCTGGCTAGAACGCTGTAAATTGCGCCGATGTTGAACAGCAGGTTGGCCTTTTCGAAGGCGAAGGAGGAGTCTTTGACCTTCTTTTTCTTCAGTGTGTCCAGCCACACGAACTCGAGAGCCAGACTTTTCGCGTTCATCTTCTCTTCGACGCTCTTGTAGTACCGCAGGCAGGTGGCGAAGGACAGTAGAGACGCTTCTTCGAAGTCGAACAGACAGCTTGTGGCCACCATTTGCTGATGCGACTCGTCGAACAGAGTGAAGTAGCGACAGACGGAGTTCCAGGCCTGCTTGTCGTAGCTTTTGGTGATGTAGCGCTCTGCGGCCTGGCTGAGCCTGATGTTTTCCGACCTCTTGGGAGAGATGAATAACATTACGTCGCCAGAGTCTGCAATAATGGCAGCAAGCGAAGCAAAAGCCCCTTCCCTCTCCCAGTGCAGAGTAAACAGACCCCAGCCAAAGGCAAAAGCGACTTCAGCCAACTCCGTCCTGAACTCAATTGCGACTTCCTACTACCGCCTCTGTGGACCCAGGCCTTTCCCTGTGCTGAGACACTGCCCTGTGCTGCCCAAACGAAAGACCTGGGAGCGCCATTCTAAGGAAATTGAGAGGATTTTGGGGCAAGCGCAAGGCTGGGCTCAGTATAGGGAAACTGTACTTTTCGTAGAGCCTCGCATCCACGCACGCTTTTCAGTGCGCAAACTTAACCCGAAAATAACCCCGAGACGAGGACCTGTGTCTGCGAGACTCCTGACTCCGCAGCCATCTTCGCAGAAGGAGTACTGCGAGGGACTGTCCATTGCACCGTTGGTCGCAGTGACCCAAAGACATAACAGTCTGCGTAAGTCCGCGAGTCGGCTGAAAGTACCAAGGTCCTCGGAGCCTGTAGGAGCAGGACCGAATGGAGTGTTTTCGAGGGAGAAAGGCGGGCTGTCCCACTAACGAAGTGATCTAATGATAGTGATTAGGTGTCTGTTTGTAGTCCGCAGGGAAGTGCACCTGAACGCCCTTTTCTTTGGCTTTTTTTCATGATTTGAGGCAAATCGTGAGTTGCCAATAGCCCTATTCTCCAAGGTCTTCTCGAAAGTTAAAGCCATGCCGCAGGCTCCCGAGATAGTAGGATTCTCTCGGCCTATGGACAGACTACAGGGAAATTAGGAGTTTCGCTGGGTTAACGATGAGTTTAATCGAGGTGCGGTCCAAACGCACACATCTTCAACAACTGTTATTAGTGATCTCTGGATATATAGGGTTACATGGTTCTCGGTGGCTTTGAGGTTGACAGTGCTTTGTGAGAATATAGGTGTTTTCTGCAATGTAGAAGAGAAGGTTTTGGAGGAGGATAAGGCCTGGGACGCCTGTGCAGTCTGGTAGGAAGGTGATGTGGCGGTCGAGTTCTTCTGAGTATCGGCAACACTTGTATCAGAGAATGTGTATATTCCACTGGTCTCTTATCGGTCTGCCCATATGGCTCATCAGAGTTTCCGGGTGTTGGCGAGGATTAACTGTATAGTGGGAGTGCTGCAGTAATTCGTGCTACATCTATCTTGAAGGTCCCCTGTCTTCCTTCTTATCCACTGGCACGTTGAAGTAGGCTCTCAGAAACCTCGCTTGTTAGCTAGAGTCTTTGTGAAGCAGTTTACCATCTTGGGCCTAGAATACATCGGCTTCACCATGTTCCTCGGACTCACTCGACCCAAAAGCGCGGTCAACCGCACCAAACCGATACCGATTATCACCAAAGGACAGGGAGGAAGCTCTGCCTCACTCGCGCCCAAGATAGGCCGGACAATTTCGACCCCCGGCCGCACCGACATCTTCCGAGAAGTGCCGTAGTGTCCACGCAGCCGCTCCAAGATCCCCCAAACCACCTTCCGCCGCTTCTACGACCGCGGCGACCTGCCCCTCATTGTCAACTTCCACGGCGCCTCCCGCAAACTCACTTGGAAGGTCGCGATTGAACTGCTGGACTTCCACCACTACCTGCCGATCTTCTTCGAAGGACTCAGGGAAATTGAAGAGCCGTACAAGTTCATGGCGGATAAGAGCATTGATGACTTGCTGGAGAACTGTCCGCAGAAGGTGCTGCCGGTCCTGCCGCAACTCATTATGCCGATCAAATGTAACGTCCACCTAGACGCCCTCAGCACCAAGCACGCAGACGTGATCGTCCGCACTCTCAAGAAGCTGCAGAAACTCGTGCTCTGCGGCAACGGCATCGGCGAGGCCCTAGTGCCCTACTACCGGCAAATCCTCCCAGTCCTGAACATGTTCAAGAACAAAAGAGTGAACCTGGGGGACAGAATGGAGTACGGCCAATACAAGCAGAGCAATATCAGTGACTTGATAGTGGAGACGCTGGAGCTCTTTGAACAGCATGGAGGGGAGGATGCGTTCATCAACATCAAGTATATGGTGCCGACCTATGAAAGTTGCATGTTCTAGGGAGAGGTAACATGGCTTTAGATAGGATTAGTCCAGTGGTTATATAGGCGATTCAGACCTGAATAGGCCTAATTGCCCGGATTTCAACGACGGGAAATTGTGACTTCTCACTAAAAGTGCTATTTACGTCTCAGTCGGGGGCAGTAGCATTTCCCCGTCATTTCGCCTTTTCCTCTCAGTGACTGCCAACATCCCCACCAAAGCCACTCCCATGCCCGCCATCACAGCCGCCGCACTGGGAAACCCCCACTTGTCCACCATGTAGCCGCCAATTAAAGGACCCACCACCTCTCCCAGGGACATATAGGTGGCTAGCATGCCTGGTTAATGGTTACTGGATAGGGAATCTGCTAAAGCGTCGTCGTTGGGCAGATTTAACGCTGAAGTAGCCACTTTTACGAGATTAGGCATTGAAGCGACCACTACTATTCCGATGCTAATGGACAAACACGCGATTCCCAGTATGACGATCCACAGTTCGGAGGGGAACAGGACTTCCCAGGGACCCATTAGGCAGTTCGCAGCTGCACCGATCAAAATCCCTACCATCAACACCCACTTTATAGACAAGTACTTGAGAATTCGTGATAAAACCAAGCTAACGACTGTATATCCCACATCAGTTGCAGCCAAAATAAGCCCGATTTCCACCAAGGGAATGCCGTAGTCCTCCAAATGAGGCGCAATTGTGGTGTCGAAGAAGCTGATTAGAGCCATAGCGTAGCCCATTGCAAGACTGTTCACCACTAATCGCGGATTTGTGTACAGGCTCAACCCCACTGCCTCCTCTTCGAGCTTAATGTATGGGCGATCTGGCCCTAAGCCAATGTAAATCCCAGGGATACAGAGCAGAAACAGTCCCGCTAGAGCCAGAAAGATCCCGATAAACCCCAAGAAGTAGTATATCGCAGAGCCTAAAACTGGCCCGACCATCAGTCCCAGGCCAGCCGAGAACTCGATCATGCCCAAAACCTCATTCATAGTGACCATATAGTCGCTTTGGGCGATAGCGTAGCCTACGGAGAGAGTACTGACTGTACAGATGCAGGCGTAGCCCAGGCCCGAAAGGACACGAGCTAGGAGGCCTATAAGGAAGAAGGGAAAAGCCTCCATCCAGATAGAAATGCCGAGAAGGACGAGGGAGAGACTCTAGGTAATTCCCACAGAGAAGAGTTTGGCTACAGTAAAAGTCCTCCGTCTCCCCAGCGTCTTCAAATGCGCTCCAATCCACGGTGACACGAGAAAGGTAGTAATCGGCATTGCAGAGAATATGAGTCCCACTTGCCACTGCTCCAGTCCCTTTTCCAGTGCCTTGGGAGGGTAGAAAGGCGCCATCACTGCAAATAGCAGGTTCATCAGGAAGTTAGTCACGTACAGAGTTACCAGTCTCGTGTCCATCTTTGCAAAAGATAGAGATGTAGTCTAAGCAATCCTCTGCTTAGGGAAGGAAGGGGAGGAGAATTGCCTATTTAGCGACTAAATGCCCGCGTCCTGCTCGACTCTCTTCTGTCTCCGTATCATCCTATTCAGAACTTCGTGCATTTTCACCTGCGCAATTCTCGTCTGCAGCGCCGTGCATCTCTTAAAATCCATAAACCCGTAAGTTTCCAGATCCCTCAAACACACCTCTCTAATGTCACTGTTCACAGTCTTGCACTTCTTCAGCATTTCCGTTATTTCTCTGTCTGAATCCGCACAGAGCGGGGCTAGCCGAGATGGACAATTCTGGAATTTGCCTTTGAGGGAGAGGAACCCGTTGGAGAACTCTGTAGTGTCGAAGGACCTCACGTCGTCTATATCGTTGTGATGGACTTCTTTGTGTGTTCGCAGTAGGTTTCTTTTGTAATCCGCCCGCAGTTCGTCCTCGTCCTTAGCCATATGTCTAGTATAGTGGAGTGTATGGATAGACTGAGGAGGCTGGAGTGCAAAAAGAGCTATGGACATCAGTACAGCGCAAATCAAGAAGTTCCTGGTGTAAGACACTGTGGCAATTAGAGTTGATACGGCTTTCAACAGCCAAGTATAGACTGGAGACAGTGGAGTTTCGAAGGATAAGTCAATAAACTCAGCAGTATGGCAGCCAAAGTCGCTTCCTAACTGAGTTCACTTCCTAAGGGCTGGAGGACGGTGCGAACTGAGGAAAGCAGACCTATTCAGCCCGATATTCCTGAGTTTGCACCCTTGACTCTCTGCAAAGCACAAATAGAACGGTGTGATAGCCGTCTTTGCTACTACGCTGGTCTATAGCCCTAGAGAGGACTACAATGACTGGCTCTATCTACAGACTGTCAAATGTGCATGTGCTAGAGAAACTGGCTGGCTTGAAAGTAGGTAAACCAGTCCATTCCAGCTTTCCATATGAAGGCCAGCACTATCCGTTCCGAGACAATCAGCAAAAGTACTACAAGGAGCTGCAAGCCTTTCTAGCAAACACACTCAACTAGAGAAATTTATAGACAAATATGGCCCGTTCTGGACGCGAAGACGACGCAAACAGACTAGAGCGCGGAGCACGTGATCTCAGTAACTGGGCGGACTCCCAGGGCATAGGTCCCGGAGCTCGCGGGTTAGTCCATGGTGTATGGCACGCCGGAGCTGGGGTCGTGCATGCTCTGGCTGCAGGCGCATCCTTTGTAGGCGCAGGAATGATGGAGGATGACGAGGACTTTCGGATTGGTATGCGGGGTGGCAGCGACCAACTCGATCAAGCGGGAAAGGAATTTGACAGGGCTGGCGAGCAATTTTCGAAAGGAAATATCGACTAAGCACCTAGGTAGATCCACTCTTAACGCCCTGCAGTCAGTTCAGTTGCTTCTGGTTAAAGGCACACTGCGCTTTTGCAGATGTACACAATTGTCTACTGCTGAATTGATGCTAGCACATAGTACTGGGCTGCACATTTAATAGTCGTATCTATCTAAACAGCAGACAGCGATACTGATATTCCTCCCAGTATACACTTCCCTTCTAAATCTCTAGCTGCTTCCAGCCTCTATTCCCACTCGATTACCTACTAGTCCTTCGCATGTGCTTGGCTTCGACCCAGCTGTACTCGAATCAGCTTAAACCTGCGCTTGAGACTCAGGTCTCTCTGGCGTAAAGTGCGAGCCATGGCTTCGTACATGCCCAGCTGGTGCAGTCGGTCTGGCTCCATGTCCCTGATAGTCTTCTTGAGGAGAGAGGCTCCTAGAGAGGTCTGCGACACTGAGTGCAGGAAGTCTCTGCGGAGGTGGGAGATGGGAGGCGGGGTGGAGTGGGTGAGCGAGCTGTAGAGCAGCTGCTCCAGGGCGGGACTAGTCAGCTTTTCCCCCTGCCAATAGGTCTGCATTCGCTCTAAAGTGGTTTGCTTGTTGACTGGCTGCTTCAGACTGCGTAGTTTGCAGCCCTGACAAATTGGCTCAAATCTGCCTGAATAGTGCCCCACTTTCATCAGTTTCCCGAGAGGAACGTTTCTGGGCAGCTCTGAAAATCGCCCTTTTCTGTCACTCATATCTATGCTTCGATGTAAAAAGGCATAGAGCAGGGGAAAGCGTTTAATTGGGACTCTTTAGCAGAGAATAAGCAGTTAGTGAATTAGAAAGACTGCAATAGGTCAGTAAACTGAGGGAAAATGCGGAGGGATAAGGGCCTTTTGGACGATTTGCAGCGTTTTTATTGTTTTTTGAGAGTAAAATAGCCGCAAAAATGCCAAAGATGCAATAAATCACTTTAAACCGTTACTCCATCATCAGTCAACCCGCATTCGCCTATTCATTTCCAACTACAACATGGCTAATAGATGTGTTTGCAGCCAACCGACAATCCATCCAGTGCACCTCAGAACTTGTGGTCAGGGTGCACTAAGTGTGAGACGACTACTAGGATATATATAGACTTGTGGTGG